>ERZ1370068.1136-contig-11037_pt1 | contig 43414 bp, 69 predicted proteins | sample MGYA00561227_ERZ1370068 | MGnify/ENA primary metagenome ERZ1370068 (study PRJEB38410, sample SAMEA6850437) | metagenome | study: Metagenomic assessment of the ecological functions of the soil: analysis of the soil microbiota associated with the... | reverse complement strand
TTATTACTTCGTTCAATTACGTATTGCTGTGCGCTGCGCCGCGCGACGGTGCAGCCTCAGCGATGCGGTAAAATCGAGGTTGAAATAGAGAGGAATCGCACGTCCGCATCTGGTCATGCACTGCTCGCGCCAGTGCCAGGTGCACAGGACCCAAGGATACTGAGTGGAATATTGCCCGAGGCGTCGGCCGGGGTTTGGTAGAGAAGGTGGGCAGCGCAATCCGAGCACTACTCTCATTCACGCCCGCGCCAAGGATCGTGTTACCAGCCGCATTAGTCGTGAGCACTATGTATTGGAGACTGCCGTCGATTTTGTACGAGGCTCACCCCGCCGCCGAGGACAAATTGAGCGCTGCTCGGGGAAACCAGTCGCATTGAATGCTGATGGTTTGCTTTGCCCATCGCAGGGAGGACGAAGCTCACGACTCGCGCGATGATCCAGCGTTCGCCCGGCATCACGGCGAGTCCCAAGCTAAAGTGTCGCCCCGCAGACGATATTCATGTAATCGACTCCACATGGCTACCCTCCTCAAGGTTTCTGCCACCCACGCGGCAGGAATTTGAGTATCTAACACCGGACAAACATGTGTCAATCTGGTGGCCGAACAATGGCTTGGACACCTCTGGCTCTCGTCGGCGTTGCGAAACGCTGACGTTTCTCCGGACGTTTCACATCACGCGTGATCATTTGATTTGCGGTTTGGCCTAAGCCGTCACGCTGGAGATTTGTTGCAGTTGCTCACGGCCGGTGCTGGCCCATCGCGTCGCTAGCTCCTCGTACGCTTGCAGGCCAATGCTGCCGCGATCGTTGGTCAGGCCACGCAATACTGCTCACCCGCCCTCGGTGATCAGCTTCTCGATCCGCTTGAGCTGGCCCGCCGGCGTCTTCGGCGATGCGGTCGATCATGCGCAGCACCTCCTCGGCCGCCGATCGGGCTGATCTCGATGCCGAGCTTCTCGGCCTCCGCCATAGTAGGCGGGATCCTTGTGGGTCGCGCGGAAGCGCGTCTTGCAGCGCCTTGGCGCGATCCGGCGGCACGTCCGGCGGCGCCGCAAACGGCCGCGACAGCGCATAGGGGATTTCGATGACCTCGATGAGATGACGGTCCTCGGCGTTGCGGGCCAGTTCACGCGCGGTCGGGGCGTCGGGGAAATCCGCGTGCTCCGCCCACGCCCGAACACGACCAGCACGCGCGCCAGCCCGCCCGGCTTGAGCCAGTCGGGCCGGTTCGAGCGCACCGCGGAGAGTCCGACGGTGCGGCCCTCGATCTCGTTCCGCTCGATCGCGAGGAACAGCACGCCCGAGTCGGTGTAGCCGGGAATGACCTTCATGTTGAAGCCGAGCCACTCGCGCAGCAGGATCCCGGTGGCGTCGCTCGACGCGCCCTCGGCCGTCGAGCCGAGGATGATCGGCGGCCCGCCCGGACGGCGCGCCTCCTCGATCGACTTCGACTCTTGGCGTCCTTGCGCAGGAGCAGCACATAGGCATTCCTCGGCGTAGCTCGACGACGAGCCGAGCCAGGTGAACTTTGGTCGGATCGAACTGGACGTTCTGGTTGGTCTTGATCAGGCCCAGCAGCGCCATGTTGCGCGCGAAGGTGCCGAAGGTGGTGCCGTCCCTGGGCGCGACGTTGTAGATGAAATTGGTGCCGCGCAGGCTGCCCGCGCCCGGCATGTTCTGCACCACGATCGGCGGATTGCCGGGGATGTGCTTGCTCATGTGGCGGGCCGAGCACGCGCGCATAGACGTCGTAGCCGCCGCCCGGCCCGTAGCTGCACGATCAGATTGATGCGGTTGCGCTTGTAGAACTCGGCAACGTCCTGGGCGCGCAGCTGCGGCGCCGCCAGCGCCACGATGGCCAGCACCAGCGCGGCCAGCAGCCTCTGCATCGTCTCCCCCTGTCGGCCAAAGGCCGGCCAAGACATTGATGGCAAATTTCGGCAATCGCGACCGGCAAATCTATGCCCGAGAGGTCCGGCAGGGCAAATATAATCCTGCTTCCCGTCAATCCCTGGCAGCCACTATACTCGGGCGTCGGCGGGATAAAATCCACTTCCCCAAACTCCGCCGCGTTCCGCCACTAGGGAGGTTTTCCATGAAACCATGGCTCGTCGGGCTTGCTTGTGCTGATCAGCCCATCGGCTTTCGCGCAATCGACGTCGGCGCCCGAGCTCCAATTCGACTCGGTTCCGAATTTCATCAAGCTGCCGCCGGACATGCACCTGGGCGAGGCCTCGGGCGTGGCGGTGAATTCGAAGGGCAACATCTACGTGCTACTCGCGCGGCGGCACCGTCGGCCAACGCCTTCGGGGCCACGGCCTCGCAGATCCTCGAATTCGACCGCGACGGCGGCTTCATCCGCGAGAGTCGGCAAGAACCTCTATGCCTGGGCCTTCGCGCACACGGTGCGCATCGACAAGGACGACAACATCTGGGCGACCGACAAGGGCTCGGACATGATCGTCAAGATCAGCCCGGCCGGCCGCGTGCAGATGGTGTTCGGCCGCAAGACGGAAGCCTCCGACGCCGAGGCGCACGCGCATGAGCGTCCGAATCCGCCGCTGCCGGCACATCGACGGACGCTTCCGCCAGCCGACCGACGTGGCCTGGGATCCGCGCCGGCAATACCTATATCAGCGACGGCTACATCAACTCGCGCGTCGCCAAGGTCAGCAAGGACGGCGACTGGGTCAAGTCCTGGGGCAAGAAGGGCAAGGGCCGACGGCGAGTTCGACACGCCTGCACACCATCGCCTCCGACGCCAACGACAACATCTATGTCGGCGACCGCGGCAACCGCCGCGTCCAGGTGTTCGATACCGAGGGCAACCTCAAGTACAAGTTCTCGATCGACCTCCCGCCGCCGCCGGACGCGAAGCCGGCGATCGGCAACATGCCGAACCTGACCAACTACCTCACCACCGGCGGCACCCAGACCCCGGGCGCGCCGTGGGCGATCTGCATCACGCCGCCGGGCCCGACGACCCAGGTGGCGTTCATCTCCGACTGCCTTCCCGGGCCGCATCTACAAGGTCGCGCTCGACGGCAAGGTGCTCGGCTGGATCGGCAAGTCCGGCAAGCAGCTCAAGCAGTTCGGCTGGATCCACCAGATCGCCTGCCCGTCGGAGAACGAAATCTACGTCGCCGGAAATCCTGACCTGGCGCGTGCAGAAGCTGTTGATCAAACCCGATCAGCGCGCCGAAGCGCGCTAGATCGTCACGGCGTCCGCAGTCGCCGGGCTGCGGGCGCCGCTCTCGGAGGACAGAGCTGAGAGAGGATGTAATGGCGAACGATGATCCAACAAGCTTACGGATGAGATTTGGCTATCAGCGAGGCCCGCGCAGCCGGCGTGCTCGAGTTCAGTCCAGCCGCCCCAAGCATGGGAAATGGACTTTCATTTAAAGGGAAAAAGCCGCAGAAAAAGAAATTCGAGCACTTATAGAACAGAACCCTTCGTTTGCGCCACGTGTGCGTCAGATTATTGCCGAACACATGGCACGGCTGCGGAGCGACCCGCAGAAAGCTCTCTACTCGACTCAAGATATTCTGTTTCTCTTGAAACGTGAGTTTTTCCGCAATCAAACTGAGACGCTGCCCTTTCTTAGGCAGTGTCCTGTGGACGCTACCTTCCTATCGCCCCTTGCTCGCGAGCGCGGCCTTCGCGACCACAGCCTTCGGCGTCGCATAGACACGGCTGAGCAGGGCCGCGACCTCGGCGCCGGTGATGGCGTCGACGGCGAGGTTCATCTTCGTCGCCTCGGCGCGGAGTTCCGGGTCCTTCATGGTGGCATCGAAGGCGGTCCGCATCAGCGCGGCGCGGTCGGCCGCCATGCCCGGCGGGGCGAAGAACGGTCGGCCCATCTTGTTGGGCGCCGCCCACAGCGCCCAGATCTGGCGCTCCTCCTCGGTTCTTGCGAGGTCGAACACCGAGGGACGCCGGCAAGCTCCGGCACTTTGTCGAGGCCGATCTGCACCAGGATGCGGATTTTCTTGTCGCGCAGCCAATCCGCGTTGAGCGCGACGCAAAGTATCCCAGCTGATGCCGCAGCGGCCGTCGACCTCGCCGCGCTCCATGGCGATGTGGGTCTCGGTCGCCGCCTTGTAGCCCTCGACCACCTTGAACTTCATGCCGTGCAGGAAGTTGAGCACGTTGGGATAGATCGAGTCGGTCGAAGACGGCCCGCTCGATCCGACCACCATTCCGCGCGCGCGCACGTCCGCGATGGTGCGCGACCTTCGAGCGTGTGCCACGCCATGCAGACATTGGTCTCGTTGTTGGCGCTGCCGAGCCAGGTGACTTTCTCCACGTCGAAGTGGCTGTCGATGCCCATCAGCGGGTCGAACGGCAGCGCGCGCTGGGCGGTCGCGATCGCGGTGCCGTCCTTGGGAGCGACGTTGTAGATGAAGCCCATCAGACGCCGGCCGCTCGCGCCCGGCATGTTCTGCACCACGACCGCCGGATTGCCCGGCAGGTGGCGGCCGAGGTGGCGCGAGATCAGCCGCGCATAGGCGTCATAGGGGCCGCCGGGCGCGCGAGCCGACGTAGAGGTTGATCTCCTTGCCCTTGAAAATGTCTTTGCGCCGGCACTGGCACGACCGCGGCAAGAACAAATGCCGCACCGCAAATGCCACGATGGATCGATGTGACCATGACGTTCGTTCCGCGCGACCAACTACGCTTCCGTCGTCTCCGTGCCAGCGGGGGCGACGATCGTTACAATACAGTCTGCAAACGTCACGGCGCCGTTTTCGCCGCCGTCCCGCCGACGGCCGCGATCTTGGCGGCAGTGTGCATATGGCCGTCCCAGCGCTTGGCGAAGGGCGCCGGTATCTTGAACTGATCGAGCACGCGGCCGACGATGTGGTTGACCACGTCGTCGACCGATCTGCGGATGATTGTAGAAGGCCGGCATCGGCGGCAGCATCACCACGCCCATGCGCGCGAGCTTGAGCATGTTTTCGAGGTGCACCTCGGAGAGCGGCGTCTCGCGCACCACCAGCACCAAGCTGCCGGCGCTCCTTGAGCACGACGTCGGCGGCGCGGTGCACGAGGTGCTCGCCGTAGCCGTTGGCGATGCCGGCGAGCGTGCGCACCGAGCACGGGATCACCACCATGCCCTCGGTGAGGAACGAGCCCGACGAGATCGTCGCGCCCATGTCGCCCTGGCTGTGGACGACGCTCGCGAGCGCCCGCACCTGCTCGATCGTGTAATTGGTCTCGTGCTCGATGGTGCGCTGCGCCCACTTGCTGATGATGAGATGGGTCTCGATGTCGGCTTGCTTCAGCGCCTCGAGGAACCGGACGCCGAAGATGGCGCCGGTCGATCCGGTCATGCCGATGATCAGGCGTCGCTGTCTTTGTATCTTCACATGTCGCTTGTCGTTCCACTGTGAAGTGCACCCGATCAATTCTTGAACAGGTGGCCGAATTTCTGCAGCGCGAGGCGGCGCTGTTCCGGGCGACGGGCATGTTCACCGCCGGAAACTTGTCGCGCCAGTGCCACGGCCGGCAGGCGTCGATGACCGCGCGGCTGTTGGTGTAGTCGCCGACCGCCCTGCGCTCGGGCTCGATGCGCGGATCGAGCGGCGTCGACCAGGCGTTGCGGATGATGTCGATCGAGGTCGCAGGATCCGGAGCGCGTGAGCAGCGCCCAGATCACCTCTTCGAGGTTCGACACGTCGATGTCGTCGTCGACCACGATCGTGTAGCGCCCGCAATAGGCGCCGACGTGGCACATCGATGCGATATGGCCGGCCTGCTTGGCATGGCCGGGATAGCGCTGGTTGATGGCGACCGCGAGCAGGAGCCGCGCGTTGCCGACCTCGTGCGCCCAGGCCGCGGTGACGCCGGGCACGCCCGCCTTCTGGATGTTCTCGCGCAGCAGAGCCGAGCGCACGATCGCGCGATAGCGGCAGATCTCGTCCGGCGGACGCCGACGGCACGCAGCCGAGCAGGATCGGGTCGTTGCGGTAGTAGATCGCCTTGATGTCGATCACCGGCTCCGGTCGCAGGTCGCTGGCGTAATAGCCGGTCCACTCGCCGAACGGACCTTCGATGCGCTCGTTGTCGGGCTCGACGAAACCTTCGATCACGATCTCGGCGTTGGCCGGGATCGGCAGGCCGGTGACCGGGCCCTTGATCACCTCGACCGGCCGAGCCGCGCATGCCGCCGATCGACCTCGTACTCGCTCACGCCGTAGGGCACCTCGCTGCAGCCCATGAGGAAGCTCATCGGGTCGCCGCCGCAGACGATCGCGACCGGCATCGCGCTCGCCGCGCGCCTGGTACTTGTCGCGCATCTGGCGGCCGTGCTTGCCGGGCGAGATGTAGATGCCGAGCGTCTTCGCATCGTGGATCATCACGCGGTAGGTGCCGCAATTGATCCAGCCGTCGTCCGGGTCGCGGATGATGTTGTAGCAGCCGGTGCCGATGTAGCGGCCGCCGTCGAGCGCGTGCCATTGCGGCGCCGGGAATCTGGTGACGTCGATCGCGTCGCCGGTCATGACGTTCTGCATCACCGGGCCGGTCTCGACGTATTTCGGCGGGATGCGCTTCATGTCGGCCGCGTAATGGACGCGGAAGCCCTCGCTCAATTCGATCCTGTTGAGGTCCGTCGGAAAGCCGAGCGTCATGTTCTTGCGCTTGCCGCCGAAGAAGTTGACCAGCACGCGGCTGCCCTCGATCGTGCCGGGCACGTCCTCGAAGATGAAGCAGGGCGCATTGTCGTCGTGCGCCGCCATCTCGACCACCATGCCGATGTCCTGCTGCCACGACAGTCCCTTGACCTCTTTGACCTCGCCGAGCTTCTGCGCCTCTTCGATCCACTTGCGCAGGTCGTGGTAGGCGAGATGGGGCGCCGTGTTGGAGCCGAGGCCGCGCGACGCGTTGCGCCGCTACCGCCACCGAGCTGCGTCGCCATCCCATCGGGTTGACTGTCCTGCTTCGCCATCGAGCGCTCAACTTGTTGATCTGTATAATGAATTCTACGCTGCGGGCAGTGCGTCCCAGGATCCCGATCGGCACGCGCATTTTCGGCGTGCCGGCGCCATCTTATACGCATAGCCGCTGTCATGCATCCAGTCTAATGTTGGGACGATCGTCACTCTCGTTAACGAATGAGCATTGCGTCCAACGTCCGCTACAATCGTCCCATGCAGCTCGACGCAGGTCCGAAGCTCTTGCGCCATTGGATCGCCGCGGCGGCGCGTCGCGATCCGGACAAGCCGTGGATCGTCTGCGCCGACGACGGGCGCACGGTCACCTATGGCGAGCTGCGCGACACTCACCGGCCGCATCGCCGCGGTCCTGCATCGACCGCGGCATCGGCGCGAACGACCGCGTGGCGCTGCTCGCCAACAACTCGATCGAGCACCTCGTCTGCTATCTCGGCGTCGCTCGCCTATGGCGCGACCATCTGCACCGTCCACGTTGAGATGAACCGCAACCAGCTCGGCGACATCTTCGCGCGGCTCAAGCCGAAGCTGGTGCTGCATCAGGACGGACTCGGACTCGACGATCTTCTCTCACGGCCGTGTCGGCGCCGCGGCTGCGGCTCGGACACATGGGACAAGCCCGACGCCGACACGTTCTTCGCCGAGGTCGCGCGCCATGCGCCGAGCGACGCGCACGCCGCGGCGGCAGCCGGACGACGACGCCGTGATCCTGTTCACCTCAGGCACCAGCGCGCGGCCGAAGGGCGTGGTGCTGAACTATCGCGAGCATCTCTCGAACATCGAGCCGACCGCCGACGGCTTCGGCATCACGGCGCGACGACCGGGTGTACGATTTCCGCTCCTTCAACTGGGCGTCCGCGCAGCTCCTGGGCGCGCTCGTGCCGGTCAGCCGCGGCGCCACGCTGATCATGGCGGAGAAATTCTCCGCGAGCCGATTCTTCCAGCACGTGCGCGATCACCGCGTGACGGTCGCGGCCGGCAATCCGACGACCATCAACATCCTGCTCAACGGCCCGGAGACGGCACATCGCGACAACCTGCCGACGCTGCGCTTCATCACGTCGAGCTCGGCGCCGCTGACGGTGGAGGAGTGGCGGCGCTTCGAAGATCGCTTCGGCATCCCGATCGCGCAGGCCTACGGCTCGAGCGAGACCGGCTGGATCGCAGCCATCCCCGGCGAGCAGCGGCGACTTGGCACCGTCGGGCGGCCGTTTGCCTACCACGACCTCGCGATCGTCGATGGCGCCGGCCGGCGGCTGCCAGCCGGCGAAATCGGCCAGGTCGAGATCGGCGGCTTTGCCGGACACGCCTACCGCTATCTCGGCGACGACGGCAGCGTGACGATCGCCAGCCAGTCGCGGCCGCATCCGCACCGGCGATCTCGGCTGCCTCGACGCAGACGGCTTTCTCACGTCTGACCGGCCGCGAGAAGGAGCTGATCATCCGCGGCGGCGTGAACATCTCGCCGGTCGAGATCGACAGCTTCCTGATGCAGCGCCCCGAGCTGATCGAGGTCGCGACCGTCGGCGTGCCGGACGCGGTCTACGGCGAGGAGGTCGTGAGCTACGTGGTGGCGCGGCCGGGCGCGCAGGTCGATACCGGCGAGCTGCTGCGCTATTGCAGCACGGTGCTGCCGGCCTTCAAGGCGCCGAAGCAGATCGTGCTCAGCACATCGCTGCCCAAGACCGAACGCGGCAAGCTCGACCGCAAAGCGCTGGCGGAACGGTGGTGCCGGAAGTCCCGGGACTGACACCTCTCCTAGGGACGAGTGGCTTGCTGCTGCTCGGCCAGGACTGCTTTGAACATGGCCTCCTGAACGTCCGCCTCGAGCGTGCAGCTGGCAGGGTCGATGAACGGATTCGGACCGCCGTCTTTGAGCTTCGCGTATTTCTCCTGCATGTTGTACTGGGCGCCGTGATCGCCGAGCTGCACGTCGCACGGCAGCGCGCGCACGGTCTTGAGCGAGCGGGTGAACTCGTCGATAATCGCGGGCGTCAGCGCCGCGCGGCGGGCGCAGGCTGCATCCGAACATCACGTTGTAGGTTCTCCCGCCCTCCTGCGCCGTCGTGGTCCAGGTCGTGCAGCCGCGCGTGTGGCCGGCCGTCAGATGCGCGACGAGCGTCGACGCCGCCCAGCGTCACCTGCTCGCCGTCGTGCAGGACCTTGTCGATCGGGTGCTCCTTGCCGCCGGGCTTCATCGCCTGCAGCGCCGGCACGTCCTCGGCCATCGCCATCACCTGCGCGCCGGTCATCTGCTTGACCAGGGCGTCGCCTTCCTGATGATCGCCGTGAGCGTGGTTGCCGAGCAGGATCTTGACATCGGAGAACTTGAAGCCGAGGTCCGCGACCGACTTCTCGATCGTCGGCACGTTCCGCTCATAGGTGCTGTCGATCAGGATATTGCCCTTGCGGCGTGGCGATGAGGAAGGAGCTGAGCGTCGTGGTGCCGACATAGTAGATGTTGCCGATGATCTTGTGCGGCGGGAACTGCGTGACCCGGTCCGCCTCCGAGCCCATGTTGCGCGCCAAGGATCGACCGCGGCGTGTAGGTCTGCGCCCCTGACGGTGACCGACGGATGATCAGGCCGGCGGCGGATTCTGCGCGAAGCTCGTGGTCTGCGCTCGCACAGAGGACGAGCGTACCGAGGAGACGATGCGAATGAGCTCAACCTGGGCACATTGTTCGACACTTTACTGCATCGTGACCTCCCGATATCGAATGGCGTGGAGAAATCGCTGACAGTGTATCAGCCGCCTACCGTCCCGTCCGCGCCAGCGAGTGCACCCAGCCGACGCATGCGCGACTTGGCGTTCTCGATGTCCTTCTTGCGTGAAGAAGTCCTCCGGCTTCACCTTGTCGACCGGATAGACCGGCCGCAGGAAGTCGCTCTCGTAGCCGAACGGCACCGTCGCATCGATGCCCATGCCGCCCTCGAACTGCGTGTTCGACGCGGTCCACTGCTTGTCGCCCGCGGTCATGCGCTCGGCCGGCATGAAGGTCTGGCCGCGGCCGCCGGGGATCGGGTTGAGGATGTCGGTGCGCGGATTCACGCGCGTGGTGAGGCACCACATGATGTCGTCCATCGAATAGGGATCGACGTCCTCGCTCACCGCGATCGCGAGCCGCATGCCCTGCGAGCACGACAGCGCCGCGGCCGAGGAAGTTGCGCTGCCAGCCCTCGTCGATCTGGTGGCGCTTCTTGACCTGGATGATGCAGCCGCCCCAGTCGGTCATGCAGTACGGGATCACCACGTTCTGCACGATGCCGGGCTGCAGCCGCTCGCACAGCTCGTAGATCGCGGCCTCGCGCACCGTGGTGTCGATGTTGTGGTCGTCGAGCGTGTGCACGCCGAGCGCGAAGATGATCGGCTTGGTCTTCGGGATCGCGCATCGTGACGCGCGGTGACGTGGAAGGTCGGCGCCTTGTAGGCCTTGCCCATGTAGCCCGCCCATTCCGGATGGAAGTGGAAGCGGCCCTGGACGCCGGCGTCCTCCGACTCCTTGGTCTCGAAGCGCCGGTCGCGCGGATTGACGTAGCCTTCGAGCACCAGCTCGGCGTCGGCGAGCGCCATGGCGTCGACGGTGCGCGCCTTGACCAGGCGGATCGGCGCGCCCTGCACCGCGCCGGCGATGCCGATCTCGTCGCAGCCCATCGGCAGCACCGCATAGTCGAAGCCCGCGCCGGCCAGCAGCGTGCAGGCCGGCGGCACGCCGAAGCACATGGTGATCGGCACCGGCTCGCTTCGCCTTGTAGTATTTGTTCGACCACCTGCCACATGTGCGAGCCGGGCGAGATCTGGAACGTGCCGACATTGCCCCAGCGGAAGTTCATGCGGTTGTAGCCGAGGTCGGAGCCGCCATCGAACTCCGGCCCGGTGACGCAGCGGATGCCGGAGCCGACCGTGAGCTCCGGCTCGTAGGTCGTGTGCCGGATCGGCACCACGTACTTGTTCACGTCCTTCGGCTTCTCGATCGACGTGCTCCTGGCACGGCGCTTCGTCCTGCGAGATCTCCACCGGCTTGAGCGGCTTGCGCAGCGCGCGCGGCGAGCTTCTGCACGCGCTCGGCGTCGTCCTTCCAGCCGAACATCTTGTTGATGACGTTCATGTCGCCGAACAGATTGGTGATGCACGCGGTGATTGGGCTTGCCCTTGACGTTGTTGAACAGCACCGGGCAGCCGCCATCCATGTGCTTCTGCAGGCCGGTGACTTCGAGGTCCGGGTCGACCGTCTTGTCGGTCTCGATCAGGTCGCCCATGCGAGCGCAGCCATTCGAGCGCGGAGCGCAGGTCGCGCGCGTGCGAGCTGTTGCGGACCTTGCTTTCCGATTTCGGCTTGCCCATCGTCACCCGCTCGGCCTTGGCCATGAGCGTCTTGTCTTTCCCGATATGCTTTTGCATGGCCTCAAATGCTCCATCACGCGCGCGGCTCGGCAGCGCATCATTCGGACGCAGTCCGACGCTTTTTTGCACCACTTTGCCGACTTGCGCTCGCTCTGCTGGCCGCTGAGCGCGCTGATTCAGGGCACAACAAGCTCGAGCCTCCGCCCGTCGGCTCGACACCAACCACTGCAAGCTGCCCGGCGACATCGGGCTCCTTCACGATCGCCGTCGTTTCCGTCGCGATCTTTTGCATGACCGCTGCCGGCGTGCCGACGCGCGCGTAGATACCCACCATGGACGCGAGGGTGAAGCCCCGGAATGACCTCGGAAATGGACGGCACATCGGGCGCCAAGGACGAGCGCCCCACCCCATTACTCGCGAGAGCAGCTTGATGCGGCTGGTCCGCCGCCCCACTCAGCGAATGGATAGGCCGAGAACAGCACGTCGACATGCCCCCAAGCAGCGCGGGCACCGGATTCCCCGGTTCCCCTGAGACGGCACGTGGTTCATGTTCGAGTTGCAGCGCCTTTGCACCCCAGAGCCTCCATCCGAGATATGGTGAGATGCGCCCGACGCCGGACGAACCGTAGTTGAGCGCGCCGGGATGGCGACCTGCACGCGGATCGATGGTACTCCTTCAGCGTCGCCACCGGCACTTTCGGATGCACCGCGAGAAACAACGGCGCGAGCGTGCGGGAGATGTGGGCGACCGGGGCGAGATCCCGCTGCGGCTCATAGGACGGCTTGCTGGCGATCTGCGGAGTTGACGGAGACGATCGCGCCATCCGATACCAGCAAGGTGCGGCCGATCGGTCGCCGCGCCCGCGAGCGCCGTTGGCCCCGACCGCCCCGGCAGCTCCAGAGCGGTTTTCGATGAGCCACGTTCTGACCGAAGCGCTCCTGCAAGCGCTTTGCCGACAATCCGAGGCGGCCGATGTCGGGTAGGCCGCCGGCCGGATAGGAGCGCGACGAACTGATCGTCTGGTTGGGATAGGCCGTCTGACCCCTGCACCACCGCTGGCACAAGCGCGAGAAGCCGAGGAGCGCAAGGGACTGCCAGCGCGGTGCGTCGGGATGTCATCGGCTTTCTCTCCCCGCAAGGAATTGATTGGGCATCGAACTGGGCATTTTCGCTGCCAGCCAAGCGGTGGCGCGCCGCGGATGGCCAGAACAAGATGAAAGACAGCCTTCGCCCCTTTGGGTGTGTCGCGGGTCGAACGCATCACCATCGACCGCGACCGCACCATCAGCTTCATGGGCGAGGAGATGCGCGCGTCTATGCACCACGCCCGCCTGGTGAGCGACATCGAAATCACCTGCCGCAACCTCATCTCAGGTATGCCGACCCGGGCGAGGACTCGGTCGGCATGGAGATAGCGCTCAAGCATTTGGCGCCGAGCTTGCAGGGCATGACCGTCGAAGTCACCGTGAATGTTGTAGCCGTGGATCGGCGCAAGATTTCCTTCGAGGTCGCCGCACGGGATGAATGGATGAAATCAGCGCCGGAACCCATGCGCGCTTCGTCGTGGACATCGCCAAGACCGTCGAACGTGTGAAGGCCAAGGCGGCGCGGCGGGACGCGCGCAGGCATGAGCGCGAGGTGGTGCGCATGGCCGCGTCGCTGGGAGCGCCGTGTCATTAACATCTCGAAGCCGCACATTGTTAAAACCGTACTGTTCGGTACGCTCGACACGCCCGATCAGAGGCGCCGGGCGCGCCACACTTGCCGCCCAAAGAGTTAATATCGACGCACTGTGGCCGATGATCCGCTGATCCTGGTCGACCCAGGCAGCCGCGCCGCCGGCATCGGCCGGGAAAACGACCGTCCACGCGCGGCGGTCTCCTGCATCGCGCCTTCTCGATCTTCCTCGTCGACGACCGGCGGGCGCATTCGTGCTGCAGCAGCGCAGCTCACGCGAAATATCACTCGGGCGGATCTGTGGGCGAATTCCTGTTGCGGACATCCGCGTCCCGGCGAGCGCACCATCGCGGCCGCGCGCTCAGCCGGCTCGACGAGGAGCTCGGGCGTCACCAGACCGCATTGTCGTTCGGCTTCTTCGCCCGCTACCGGACCGGATAGCGACGGCAGGCATGCGGAGAGAACGAGTTCGTCTATGTCTATTTCGGACCGCTGCAGTCGCACTTGCAGCCCGACCCCGCGGAAATCACCAGATGTCGAGTTCTTGCGCGTCGGCGAGATCAACCGACGCATCAAACAGCAGCCGGATGCCTTCGCCTTTTGGCTCAGGCATTATTTTCAACCATCACCTCGCCGACATCCGAACGCTTCGCGAACGAGGCGTCGCGCGCGCCTGTCGCCGATTCTCATCCGTCGCCGCCCGCCACGATAGGCGCGCAGTGGGCCGGCGAATTTTAGGCGGGACGCAGCCCGATCCCAGATCCAGCGCGCGCAGGCGAACAGGCGGTCATCCTCGTATCGCGGCGCGACAGAGGCTGGATGCCGACCGGCAGGCCTCTTGAGCCCCCGATGCGTCGGCAGCGACATCGACGGCCCGTAGAGCACCGTCCAGAACTGCTGGAACGCGGGATCGCCGGTCGGACCGAGGCCGCGCGGCGCCTCGCCTTTGACGCAGGGCGACGATCATGGCATCGACGCCGTCGAATGCACGCTCGATCTCGCGCGCGGCAATCCTCGGCCGAGCCGCAGCGCCGCGACGTAGTCCGTCGTGCCGCATCGCAATACCGAGCTCGACGCGATCGCCGAGCACCTTGCTGATGCGCTCGCTGTCGCTCGCCCAGTCCGCGGCCATGCGACTTCGAGCGCTCGTAATTGTTGATGGTCTCGCGCGACGGCTTCGATAGAGCGCGCGAGAATTCCTCCGGCAGCACGATCTCGCGCACCGACGGCGCCGGCGGCCGCGAGCCGCTTGGCGGCGTCCTCGACCGCGTGCTTGGTCTCCGGCTGCGCGGTGTCCCAGAGCGGCGTGCGGCAGAGCCGAGCCGAGGCGCTGACGTCCATCGTGCGCCGCGCCGGGTCTTGCCGATGACCAGACGGCGGTGACGAGCTCGACGTCGTCGATCGTGCGCGCGATGCAGCCCGATGGTGTCGAGGCGTCTCGGCGGCGAATTTGATGCCCGAGCGATTGATCAGGTTGAACGTCGGCTTGTAGCCGACGACGCCGCAATAGGCGGCCGGGCGCAGCACCGAGCCGCCGGTCTGCGTGCCGAACGCCGCCGGCACCATGATGATCGGCGACCGCGGCGGCCGAGCCGCTCGACGAGCCGCCCGGCGTGTGCGCGCGGATTGTGCGGATTGGTGGTCGGGCCCGGGAACATGCCGGCGAACTCGGCAGGTGACGGTCTTGCCGAGGATCACCGCGCCGGCCGCGCGCACGAGCGCGACGCAGGCGGCGTCGCAGGCCGCGCGGTGGCCCTTGTAGATCGGCGAGCCCATCTCGGTCGGCAGGTCGGACGGTGTCGATGACGTCCTTGACGCCGATCGGCACGCCATGCAGCGCGCCGCGCGTGCGGCCCGCGATCGAGCGCGCGCGCCTGCGCGAGCGCATGCTCGGGGTCGATGGTGGCCCACGCCTGCACGGTCGGCTCGCGCGCCTCGATGCGCGCCGAGGCAGTCGCGCACGACCGCCTCCGCGGTGATCTCGCCGGCGGCGATGCCGCGCGCGATCTCGGTGGCGGAGAGTTCGTTGAGGCGCGCGTTGCTCACGGCCGCGTTGCGACTGCTCGCCTGTCTGCGTTCGCCGGCCGGCCGAGGTGCCGGCGATCTTGCCGAACACGGCGCCGGCGCACAGGCCCGAGCCGCCCGGATAGTTGAAATAGAACAGCCCGCCGACCAGCTCGCCCGCGGCGTAGAGGCCGCGGATCGGCTGGTAGTCGGTGTTGAGCACCTCGCCGTCGGTGTTGATGCGCAAGCCGCCGAAGGTGAAGGTGATGCCGCAGGTCACCGCGTAGCCTTCGTAACGGCGGCGTGTCGATCGTGTTCGCCCAGTTGCTCTTGTTGATGGCGAGGCCCTCGCGTGCGGCGGCCGTCCTTGACGTTCGGGATTGAACGGGACGTCGGTGCGCACCGCCTTGTTCCATTCGGCGATGGTCTTGACGAACTGCTCGGCGTTCACGCCTTCGAGCTTCTGCGCCAGCTCCTCGATCGTGTTGGCGGTGACCTTGGTGATCTGGCGGATGCGGTATTCGTCGCGCTGCAGGTGCTTGACCTTCTGGTCGAAGATCTGCCAGGCGAACTGGCCCGGCTGCTCCAGCACCACGCGGCCGTATTTCGCATAGGTGTAGTTGCGGAAGTCGGCGCCCTCGTCGACGAAGCGCTTGCCGGTGGCGTTGATCAGGATCGCGAACGGATAGGAGTGCTTCTGGAACTGGTCGCCGACCGCGAGGTCGCCGAACTCCGGCGCGTTCATCTCCCAGCTGCACCGCGTGGCAGCCCGACCAGTTGCCGCACGGGCTGGCGCCGATGTCGAGCGCCATGCGGATGCCGTCGCCGGTGTTGAAGCGCGTGCCGCGCACCTTGGCGAGGTCCCAGCCGGGGCCGAGATAGCGGGTGCGCCATTCCGGATTGGCCTCGAAGCCGCCGCAGGCGAGCACGACCGACTTGCGCGCTGGATCTCGCTCACCTGGCCGTCGTGGCGGACGCGCACGCCCTCGACGCGGTCGCCGTCGTAGAGGAGATCGAGCGCGCGGGTGTGATAGCGGATCTCGATGCCGCGCTTCTTGGCGGACTCGGTGAGCATGTTGATGAGGCCGGGGCCGCCGCCGACCGCTTCCACCGTGAGCCCGCCCCAGAACTTGAACTTGCCGTCGATCTTGAACGCCTGCCGGCCATAGATCGGGATGAAGCGCACGCCCTTCTCGCGCATCCAGTTGAGCGTGTCGAAGCTCTCGCGTGACCAGAAGCTCGACCAGGTCGGGATTGGCGCGGTTCTGCGTCACCCGCGCCATGTCGTCGAAGAACTGGTCGGCCGTGTAGGTGCCGAAATCGGTGGTCGTCGATCTCCTGCCTCGGTCAGGTCGGGGACCAGCGTCTTGATGTCGTCGACGCCGTTGTAGACGACGCGGATCGAGCCCGCGGTGAAGCGGCTGTTGCCGCCGGACTCGTCCTCCGGCGCCGCTTCCAGCATCAGCACCGTGGCGCCCTGCTCCTGCGCCGCCAGCGCCGCGCAGAACGCCGCATTGCCGCCGCCCACCACGATCACGTCGTACTCAGACATCGTCCTCCAGTGCTAGTTCTGATCGTCATCCGATGCGCCTCTTTGGCGCGTAGCGCTCGGCACCTATGCGCGCTATTCGCTACGCTGTTCGATCAATTCTCGACCACGCGCCACTCGATCGTCTCGCCGCCGCGATAGACCAGCGCCTTCTCGTCCGGCCCCTCGACCTTGACCTCCTCGGGCGCGGTCCAGGGCGACTTCTCGAGCGTGATCGTCTCCTCGTTGGGCGGCAGCTTGTAGTGGCGTGGGCCGTTGAGCGAGGCGAAGGCTTCGAGCTTGTCGAGCGCGCCTTCCTCCTCGAACACCTTGGCATAGGTCTCGATCGCGACCGGCGCGTTGAACAGGCCCGGAATGCCGTTGACGCTGAAGCTTCTTCGCGACCGGATGCGGCGCCGAATCGGTGCCGAGGAAATAGCAGGCCTCGCCCGAGGTCGCGGCCTTGCGCAGCGCCGCGCGGTCCTTCGCGGTCTTGATCACCGGCATGCAGTACATGTAGGGCTTGAGCCCCCAGCCGAGCCAGTCGGTGCGCGTGAGCATCATGTGATAGGGCGTGATGGTGCCGCCGACCTGCGGCGCGGCGCTGCTGCACGAAATCGACGCCGTCCTTGGACGAGAGATGCTCGAGGATCATGCGCAGGCCGGGGAACTGCTTGCGTCCATTTCGACGAGATAGCGCTCGATGAACATCGCCTCGCGGTCGAAGATGTCGATCTCGGGATCGACATCCTCGCCGTGCATCAGGAACGGCATGCCGATCTTTTCCATGCGCTCGAGCACGCGCATGATCTTGCTGATAGTCGGTGACGCCGGCGGCCGAATTGGTGGTGGCATTCGCCGGATAGAGCTTCACGCCGGTGAACACGCCCTCGCGGAAGCCGCGCTCGACGTCGTCCGGATCGGTGTCGTCGGTGAGATAGCAGGTCATCAGCGGCTTGAAGGTCGAGCCCTTCGGCAGCGCGGCCATCACGCGCTCGCGATAGGCGATCGCGTCCGCGGTGGTGGCGCACCGGCGGGATCGAGGTTCGGCATCAGGATGGCGCGGCCGAAGTGCTTCGCGGTGTACGGCAGCACCGCCTTGAGCATGGCGCCGTCGCGCACATGCAGATGCCAGTCGTCGGGCTTGCGGATGGTGATGCGGGTGGTCATCGGAACAGGAGTTACCCAATCGGCGCCGCTGCCGCCGCAAACGTCTCTGCCGGCTTTGTCGTGGATCATCGCGCCCGTGAGATCGGCAACGCGCGCGAAACCGCGCTTGGCGCACCACTCTTCCAGGCCGTCGATGATCGCGATCATGCCGGACGGATTGCGGAACGTGAGGTAGCCGATCATCGACCGCGCTCGCGCCGGCCAGCATGTACTCCACCACGTCCTCGACCTTGACGATGCCGCCGCAGCCGATGATCGGGATTTTCACCGCCTTCGAGCACTGATGGACCATGCGCAGGATGATCGGCTTGATGCCCGGCGCCGGAAATCCCGCCGTAGCCGTTGCCGATCATCGGCCGGAACGTGTCGGTGTTGATCTTGAGGCCCAGCAGCGTGTTGGAGATGGTCGAGCGCATCGGCGCCGGCGCGTTCTCGGCCGCCTCCGCGACCAGATCGATCTCGCCGGCATTGGGCGAGAGCTTTGCCCACAGCGGCTTGTCGGTCGCCGCGCGCACGCGGCTGCACGATCTCGTAGGTGTGGTCCTCGTGCAGCGCGAAATTGCCGCCGCCCGGCTCGCGCGTCGGGCAGGAGATGTTCATCTCGATCGACATCGACGCTCGGGCACGCGTCACGTCGCGCGCCATCGCGGCGAAATCGTCGGCCGTCGGTGCGCGGTGATGTTGGCGACGAGCGGCGGCGTGAAGCGCTTGTAGTCGGGAAGCTGGTGCTCGAGGAAATATTCGAGCCCTTTCGCCGGCAGGCCGATCGAGTTGATCATGCCGCCTTCGATCTCGGCGACGCGCGGCGGCGGATTGCCGATGCGCGTAGCTCGCGCGACACCGTCTTGGTCACCAGCGCGCCGAGCCGGTTGATGTCGATCACCTGCGCGAGTTCGGTCGAGAACGCGCCCGACGCCGGCATGACCGGGTTCTGGAGCGTGACGCTCCCGATCTTGACCGACATGTCTACCATCCGAGCGCCTCCTGCAGATCGAACACCGGGCCGTCGACGCACACGCGGCGCAACTCCTGCTTGCCGTTGACCTCGAACGTGCGCACGCAGACGTAGCAGGGGCCGAGCCCGCAGGCCATGATCTGCTCCATCGCGATCTGGCCCGGGATGCCGTGCTGCTCTTGCCGAGCCGCTTCATGAGCTGCATCAGCCGGTTCGAGCCGCAGGTGTAGAACGCGTCGGCGCTTGCTTTCGCGCGATCAGCCGTCGCAGGATCGCCTCGACGTTCTCGACCGCGCTGGTGCCGTCGGTATCGAGCACCGTGATGACCGCGCCGACCTGCTCGAACAGATCGGCGCGCCATCACGAACTCCGCGCTGCGCGCGCTCAGGATCGCGGTCACGCCGCACGCCGCGCTCGCCGGCGAGCTGCGAGATCGGCGCCATGCGTCGCGAGCCCGACGCCGCGGCCGAGCACCACGACGTTCTTCCACGCCGGCTCGAGCGTGAAGCCCGACGCCGAGCGGCCCGACCATGTTGAGCTTGTCGCCCGGCTTGAGCGTCGCGAGCCCGCGGTGCCGCGGCCGACGCATCTTGTAGAGAAACTCGATGCGGCCGTTGGCGCGGTCGATGCGGTAGACGCTCTGCGGCCGGCGCAGCCACAGCTCGCCCATGTCGGGCGACGGGCAAAGCAGATTGAAGAACTGCCCCGGCTTGACCGCCGAGCGCCTTCGGCGAGGCCGTCGACGACCAGTGTGCTTGTATTCGGAGTTCACCCAGTCGTGCGCCACGACCGGGCACAGCGCCTCTTCCGCCGGAATATGCGTCTCCGAGGCCGCGGGAGCCGCTCTGGCCTACGAGCAAAGGGGGCGGACGCGAATGGTTCTGCATCGGGGACCTTTGACCAGCCTGGTAGCATGATCTGGGGTGTTTTCTAACGCGACCGACGCCAACTTTTCCAGCGTTTCGATCAATGGGTCCCGCGCACAGCCGTTTGGCGGCGTCGAGGGCGGCGGCGACGATGCCCTGGTAGCCGGTGCAGCGGCAGAGGTTGCCGGAGATCGCGATCCGCACCTCCTGCTCGGTCGGATCGGGATTGTCGCGCAGGAACTCGGTCAGCGTGGTCAGCATGCCCGGCGTGCAGAAGCCGCATTGCAGGCCGTGATTGTCGCGGAACGCCTCCTGCAGCGGATTGAGCTTGTCGGCGCTCGGCGCGAGCCCTCGACCGTGGTGATCTCGTGGCCGTCGGCCTGCACCGCGAGCATCAGGCAGGAGCGCGCCGGTCAGGCCGTCGAGCAGGATCGTGCAGGCGCCGCAGACGCCGTGCTCGCAGCCGAGATGCGTGCCGGTGAGGCCGAGCGTGTGGCGCAGGAAATCGGCGAGCGTCAGCCGCACCTCGACCTCGGCCTCGTAGCGCTTGCCGTTCACCGTCAGCGCGATCTTGCGTGTCTCGCCCATGTCGTCGCTCGCTCAATGCGTCGTGCCGCCGCGCCGGCTGGGCAGCCGCGCGCGCGCCTGCTCCAGCGCGCGCCGCGACATCACGGTCGCGAGATGCTGGCGGTAGGCGGCCGGCGCGTGCACGTCGTCGATCGCCTCGAGCTTGCGGCAGGCTCTCGCAGGCTTCGCGCAGAGCTTGTCGTCCGGCACGCTGGCCGATCGAGCGCCTGCTCGACCTCGCGTGGCGCGCACCGGCGCGACGCCCGATGCCGCCGAGCGTGACCGACGCGCGCGTGATCTTGCCGGCGGCGTCCTCCGCGAGCAGCGCCGCCGCCGAGACGATGGCGAAATCGCCGTGGCGGCGCGCGAACTCGACGAAGCCGTAGCCGTGCCGCTGCGGCCAGAGCGGGAAGCGCACGCGCGGTCACCAGCTCGTTCGGCTCGATCGCGGGCGTCATGATAGGCCGACCGGAAAGTCGGCGAACGCGATCTCGCGCGCGCCGTTCGGCCCGCTGACCGTCACGGTCGCGTCGAGCGCGGCGGCGACCGACACCAGCTCGGCCGACGGATCGAGATGGCAGAGCGAGCCGCCGAGCGTGCCGCGGTTGCGGGTCTGGCGATGGCCGACCATGCTGGATCGCCTCATGCATCAGCGGGCAGCGTCGGCGCACGAGGTCGGAGAATTCGAGATCGCGCTGGCGCGTCATGGCGCCGATCTCGAGCGCGCCGTCGCGTCTCGCGGATGTAGGACAGGCCCTCGACCCGGTTGAGATCGATGACGTGGTCGGGCAGCACGAACCGCATGTTGAGCATCGGCATCAGCGACTGCCCGCCGGCCAGCAGCTTGGCGTTGTCGAGCCGGCCGAGCAGGCCGACGACGTCGGCGATCGTGCTGCGGGTCGTGGTAGCTGAAGGGCGGCGGTTTCATGCGGATCGGACCGGGGCGTGCGCCGCTGACGGCCGAGACTTTACATAGCGGCAAAACCGTGCCTCAATCCAAAAAGAATACATAGTCCCAAATATGAGACAGCTGCAACAATCCTACCGCTAGCCAGCTCATGGGTGACCGCCCGATGAAGCCTGCGCGCCTTTCGTTACCACGCGCCGAAGACGGTCGAAGAGGCGGTGGCGACTGCTGGCGGAGGTCGCGCCCGAGGACGGCGCGCGTGCTGGCGGGCGGCCAGAGCCTGGTGCCGATCATGGCGTTCCGGCTGGCGCGGCCCGCGCACCTCGTCGACATCAACGGCGTCGACGGCGCTGCAGCCGGCTCGACGACGGCGGCGGCAAGCTCGCGATCGGCGCCTGCGTGCGCCACGCCGCGTTCTATCGACGCCGGTCGTCGAGGGCCCGCTCGGACGGCTGCTTGCGACCGTGGTGCGCCACATCGCGCATCATCCGATCCGCACCCGCGGCACCTTCTGCGGCAGCCTCGCGCACGCCGACCCGGCCTCCGAATGGTGCATGGTCGCGGCGACGCTCGATGCCGAGATGGTCGCGACGCAGCCGGCGCGGCACGCTGCACGATCGCGGCCGCGCGATTTCTTCGCCGGCATCATGACCACGGCGCTGGCCGAGGACGAGCTGCTGACCGAGGTGCGGCTGCCGATCCTGCCGGCCGACACGCGCTTCGGTTTCTGCGAGTTCAGCCGCCGCGCCGGCGATTTCGCGCTCGGCCATGGCGCTCGGTGACCTATCGGCTCAAGGACGGCGCCATCGTCGAGCCGCGCGTCGGGGTCGGCGGCGCCGAGCCGCACGCCGCGTCGGATCGCGGAGGCCGAGGCGGCGCTCGACGGCCGAGCCGCCGGGCCGGAGGCGTTTCGACGCCGCCGCGGATGCCGCCGCCGCGGCCATCGACCCGCTTGAGGACATCAACACCAGCGCCGATTATCGGCGCGATCTCGTCCGCGCGCATGACGCGCCGGGCGCTCGAGCGCGCCGCCTGACTGAACGCGAAAGCAGGCGCACATGAACCGCCCCGCCGACCAATCTCGACCAAGACGCTGAGCAACGCGCCGAAGCAGGATCTGCGCACCTGGCTCGCCCAGATGGAGCGCGGCCGGCGAACTGCAGATCGTGCGCGGCGCCAACCGCGAGGAGGAGATCGGCGGCATCGTCGATATCTATCAGCGCAAGACCGGCAACCCGGCGGTGCTGTTCGACGACATCCCGGGCTATCCGCGCGGCCACCGCGTCGTCGCCAACATCCTCACCTCGGTCGCGGCGCATCAACATGACGCTCGGGCTGCCGCCGACGACGCACCGACATGGAGCTGGTCGCATGGTGGCGCAAATACATGAAGGAGGCGAAGACGCATCCCGCCGGTCGACGGTGCCGACCGGCCTGCTGCTGGAGAACGTCACGCGCGGCGACGACGTCGAACCTGTCAGAAAATCCCGGCGCCGCGCTGGCACGAGCACGACGGCGGCTACTACATCGGCACCGGCTGACATGGTGATCATGCGCGACCCCGACACCGGCTGGATCAACTACGGCGCCTATCGCGTGCAGGTCGCACGACCAGCAGCGTCGCGACCGTGATGTGCTCCAAGGGCAAGCACGGCAACATCATCATGCAGCAGCTATCACGAGCGCGGCCAGCCGTGCCCGATCGCGGTCGTGTGCCGGCATGCATCCGGCGCTGTTCATGGTCGCGGGCCTCGAAATCCCCTACGGCAAGAACGAATACGACGCGGCCGGCGGCTTGCTGGGCGAGCCGGTCGAGGTGATCCAGGGCCGGTGACCGGCCTGCCGATCCCGGCGCAATGCCGAGATCGCGTTCGAAGGCTTCGTCCATCGCTCGACGACCTGATCGACGAAGGGCCCGCTCGGCGAATGGACCGGCTATTACGCCGGCGGCCTCAAGAAGGAGCCGGCGATCCGCATCGAGACCATGATGCACCGCGACGATCCGATCCTGCTCGGCGCCATCCCGGGCATTCCGCCCGACGACGACTCGTTCTATCGCGGCACCTATCGCTCGCGGCGCGGTGTGGAACCAGCTCGAAGCCGCCGGCGTGCCCGAGGTCAAGGGCGTGTGGTCGCACGAGGCCGGCGGCAGCCGGCTCTGGCTCACCGTCTCGATCAAGCAGCTGTATGCCGGCCACTCCAAGCAGGCCGGCCTGATCGCCTCGCAGTGCCACGCCGGCGCCTACGCCAACCGCTTCGTCGTGGTGGTCGACGACGACATCGATCCCGCCGACATGGACAAGGTGATGTGGGCGATGTGCACGCGCTGCGATCCGCGCGAGGGCATCGAGATCCTGCGCGGCTGCTGGAGCATCGGCGCTCGACCCGATGGCCTATGGCGCGGACGACCCGCGCAACGCCCGCGTCGTCATCGACGCCTGCAAGCCGTTCACGCCGGCGCGACACGTTCCCGATCGTGGTGCGCATCGAGCCAGGAGCCGACGAGCGCATCTGCGCGAGCAAGTTCGGCGACGTGCTGCCGAAGCGATGCAACGCTGATCGACGATGACCGACAAGATCGACATCACGCTGACCATCAACGGCCGCGACCACGCGATCCGCGTCGAGCCGCGCAAGACGCTGGTCGACGCGATCCGCGACGATTGCGGGCAGACCGGCACCCATATCGGCTGCGAGCACGGCGTCTGCGGCGCCTGCACGGTGATCGTCGACGGCGAGGCGGTGCGCTCCTGCCTGATGTTCGCGGTGCAGGCGCGAGGGCAAGCGATCCGCACCGTCGAGGGGCTCGGCGACGGGCGACGAGCTGCATCCGCTGCAGCGCGCCTTCATCGCGCATCACGGCCTGCAATGCGGCTTCTGCACGCCCGGCTTCCTGATGCTGGCCGCCGAATGCGCTGGAGCAGCAATCCCGACATCGGCGACGAGGACCTGCTCGACGTGCTGTCGTCGAACCTCTGCCGCTGCACCGGCTATCAGAACATCATCAAGGCGGTGCGGGCGGCCCGGGACGAAATGCGGGGGCCCCGGGCAGCTTGATTGCGAGCGCGCATCGAAAGTTGCGAATGAGCCAGATACCTCGTTATGTCGAACCCAGCCTGGGCCTGGCGGTCGAGTCACAAGTCAAGGGGTGTGCAGTGGGAGAATGCAGGATCGGTCAATCCGTGCCTCGGTTCGAGGACCCGAAGGCTCATCCGGGACGAAGGCCGCTATGTAGGCGACATCGCGCTCCCCGGCACGGCATTCGGCTATGTGCTGCGCTCGCCACACGCGCATGCGCGCATCCGCTCGATCGACACCGACCAGCGCCAAGGCCGCGCCCGGCGTGCTGGCGGTGCTCACCGGCGCGGACTGGCAGGCCTCGGGCTGCGGCGACCTGCCGGTCCCGGGCGGGCTCAAGCGCCGCGACGGCTCGCCGATGTACCAGCCGCGCTATCCGGCGCTGGTCAAGGACCGCGTGCGCTGGGTCGGCGACTACGTCGCCTTCGTGGTGGCCGAGACCATGCACCAGGCGCTGGACGCGGCCGAGCTGATCGAGGTCGACTACGAGCCGCTGCCGGCCGATCGTCTCGACCGCGCGACGCGACGGCGCCAGGCGCGCCGCTGGTCTGCGACGATTGCCCGAACAATATCTGCTTCGTGCAGCTCGTTCGGCGACAAGGCCGCGACCGACGCGGCCTTCGCCAAGCGCCGCCCACGTCGTCAAGCAGCGCTTCGTGATCAACCGCGTCACCGCCGCCAGCATGGAGCCGCGCGGCAGCGTCGGCGACTACAAGCCGACCGACGACCGCTACACCATCTACACCACGCTGCAGCGCACGCATCCCTTCCGCGCGGAGCTTGCGCAGCCGATGCTGAAGGTGCCGGAGAACAAGGTGCGCGTGGTCGCCGGCGACATCGGCGGCAGCCTTCGGCATGAAGTCGGCGATCTACAACGAGGTCGCGCTGGTGCTGCTGGCGTCGAAGCTCACCGGCCGGCCGGTGAAGTGGATGTCAGCACGCGCTCGGAAGCCTTCCTCAGCGACGCGCAGGCGCGCGACAACGTCACCGACGCCGAGCTTGCGCTCGACAAGGACGGCAATTTCCTCGGCGTGCGGGTCAAGACCCTGGCCAACGTCGGCGCCTATCTGCAGATCGGCATGCCAGCCGTTCACCGGCAATATCGGCACGCTCGCCGGCGTCTATCGCACGCCGGCGATGCATGCCGACGTCGACCGCGGTGTTCACCCACACCAATCCGGTGCGGCCCTATCGCGGCAACGGCCGGCCGGAGGCTGCCTATGTGATCGAGCGGCTGGTCGATCTCGCCGCCGACGAGCTCGGCATCGATCCGGCCGAGCTGCGCCGGCGCAACTACATTCCGCCCGAGGCGATGCCGTTCAAGACCGGGCTCACCTTCACCTACGACTGCGGCGAGTTCGAGAAGAGCATGGACATGGCGCTCGAGCTCGCCGACGTCGGCTGGCTTCGAGAAGCGCCGCGGCGAGGTCGCGCAAGCGCGGCAAGCTGCGCGGCATCGGCATCTCCAACACCATCGAGCGCGCGGCCGCGCCGGGCTTCGAGGGCGCCGAGATCCGCTTCGACCGCGTCAGGCGCGGCCACGCTCTTCTCCGGCAGCAGTCAACCAGGGCCAGGGCCACGAGACCATCGTTCAAGCAGATCGTCTGCGACCAGCCTCGGCCTCGATCCGGACGAGGTCAACTACGTGCAGGGCGACACCGATCAGGTGTTCTTCGGCGAAGGCACCGGCGGCTCGCGCTCGGCGACGCATCGGCGGCTCGGCGTTCCACATCGCCGACCGAGAAGATCATCGCCAAGGCGAAGGCGATCGCCGCGCATCTGCTCAAGGTCGACGGCCGACGAGATCAATTTCGACGGACGGCATGTTCTCCAGCACCGAAGACCAACCGGACGCTGACCATCAAGGAGGTGGCGAAGGCGGCGCGCGAACCCGGCGAAGCTGCCGAAGGGCATGGAGGCCGGCCTGATCGCGACCGCCGTCTACACAGCGCCGAGGTCGAGAACTTTCCCAACGGCTGCCACATCTGCGAGCTCGAGATCGATCCGGAGACCGGCGCGGTCGAGATCGTGCGCTACAGCGTGGTCGACGACGTCGGCACCGTGATCAATCCGCTGCTGCTGCACGGACAGATCATCGGCGGCGTGGCGCAGGGCGTCGGCCAGATCCTGATGGAGGACATCCACTTCGACGACGGATCGGGCCAGCTCATGACCGGCTCGTTCATGGACTATGCGATGCCGCGCGCCGACCGACCTCAGCGCGCGTCGACGTCAAGAGCAATCCGGTGCCGACCAAGACCAATCCGCTCGGCGTCAAGGGCTGCGGCGAGGCCGGCTGCGTCGGCGCGATGCCGGCGGTCGCGAACGCGATGGTGGATGCGCTCTCGGATCTCGGCGTGCGCCACATCGAGATGCCGGCGACGCCCGAGCGGGTGTGGCGCGCGATCAGAGCGCAAGCAGGGCGCTGACCGGGCTACCGCGCACTCCTCAACGATGATCGCCTTGGTCGCGGCGATGACCTCGGGCGGCGTCTGATAGAGCTCGCTGACGAGCTTGTCGATGTCGGCGCCGCTCATCGGGTTGACGTCGAGCAGCCGCTGCTTCGCCTCGGCCAAAAATTCCGGATCCTTCATGGTGTCGTCGAAGGCCTTGCGCAGCGCTTGCGCGCGCTCGGCGGGCAGATCCGGCGGCGCGATGAACGGCCAGCCCATCGCCTGGCGCGACGAGCATCAGCCGCAGGATCTGGCGCTCGCGATCGTTGCGCGCGAGGTCGATGACCAGCGGCACATCGGGCAGCTCGGGCTCTTCTTGCAGCGCCATCTGCAGCACGAGGTTGATCTTGCTTGCTCGGCGAGCCAATCGGATCTGGTGATCTTGATGCTCGACCACGACCAGCCGCAGCGGCCATCGACCTCGCCGCGCTCCATCGCGAGATTGACCTCGGCGCCGCCCGGATAGCCGGAGACGAGCTTGAGCTTCGCGCCCGAGCAGGTTCTTGAGCATGATCGCGAACATGTCGGGATCGGAGCCCGGCCCTCGCCGCCGACCGTGAACGGCATCTTGAGCATGTCGCTCCAGGTCTTCACCGGCGAGGTGTGCCAGGTCGCGCACAGGCTGACCTGATCGCTGCCGCTGCCGAGCCAGGTGAACTTGCGCGCAGTCGAATCGCGGCCGCGGTCGAGCCGATCAGCGGCTCCATCGCGACGCCGCGGCCGAACATGCCGAGCGTCGGTGCCGTCCTTGGGCGCGGCGTTGTAGAGAAAGCCCGCCACCCGCAGGCTGCCGGCGCCCGGCATGTTCTGCGGCACCATCGTGGGATTGCCCGGGATGTGCCGGCCCATGTGGCGCGAGAGCACGCGGGCATAGAGGTCGTAGCCGCCGCCGCTGGTGTAGCCGATCGAGCATGGTGACGGTCTTGCCGCGATAGAAATCGGCGACCGATTGCGCTCGCGCGTGATCGACCGGGACCGCTGCAAAAGCGGCCAACAGCAAACCCAAAGTGATCCGCGCGAACATCATCTCTCCCACGCGTGCCACGAACGGCACGTTGATCGAATGCCTTCATAGTGCCTCTATATACGCACATTCGCAAATCCGGCGCGGCGTCGCAGGCGCGCCACAACGGCGGCGCCGTCCGGGATGACGTCAGACGCTCGGTTTCTGATCTAACATGGGACCGGCTCACAGTGCAGAACAATGAAGGCAACTATGACCTATCGCCTGGCAGTTGTTGCGGCATTGGCGTCATACGTCCTGGCGCTCTTCGGCGCGGATGCGAACGCGCAGTCGGCCGGCTCCTACCCCGAGAAAACGGTCCGCATCATCGTGCCGTTTCCGGCCGGGAGGCGCGACCGACATCATCGCGCGGCTGGTCGGCGAGCGCCTGAGCGGCGCCTGGAACCGGCCGGTCGTCATCGAGAACATTTCCGGCGCTGCCGGCGCGGCCGGCACCGCTGCGGCCGCCAAGGCCGCGCCTGACGGCTATTCGCTGTTGACCGCGACCGGCACGACCACGACGCTCCTGCCGCACCTGCGCCGCAACCTGCCTACGACCCGCTGCGCGACTTCGACGCGGTGTCGCTCGCAGTGCAGCTTCACCAATATCCTGGTGGTGCGTCCCGACGTGCCCGCCAGGACCGTCAGCGAGTTGATCGCGCTCGGTGCGGGCGAGCCCGGGAAAATTCACCTACGCCAGCTCCGGCTTCGGCGCTTCGCCGCATCTGTCGGCCGAATGGTTCAAGCTGATGACCAAGACCGACATCCTGCACGTGCCCTATACCGGCAGCGCGACCGGCATTGCCGGCGCTGCTGGGCGGACATGTCGACATGATGTTCGACACGCATGCCGTCGGTGCTGGCCGCTCGTGCAGGAAGGCAAGCTGCGCGCGCTCGGCGTCACCACCGCAGCGCGCGTGCCGTTCGTGCCGGACACTTCCGGCCATCGCCGAGACGCTCCCCGGCTTCGACGTCACCTCCTGGCTCGGCATCATGGTGCCGGCCGGAACTCCGCTCGAGATTCGATCGAAGATATCGGCCGAGCTTGAAGGGTTCCTGCAGGAGCCCGCAGTGGTGGCAGCGGTTCAAGGAACTCGGGGCCGTGGCCGCGAGCAGTACGCCGGCGGCGTTCGCGGCCTACGTCAGACTAAGACTACGACAAGTGGCAGCGCGTCATCCGGGACACCGGAATCAAATTGGCGCTGATTGCCAGCGGACGCGTGGCGTATTACGGCTGCGTGCGCCACTCACTGCGTGGCGGGAAAATATTTTTGCAGCCAGTCGCGCAGCACGCCCCAGACCCGGGTGTTGTTCTCCCCAGAACAGGAAATGATCGGCGTCGCTGAACAGGTGCAGCTCGGCTCGGCTGGCCGGCGCGCTTGAACAGCTCGATCGACTGCTCGGTCGGCGTCACCGAGATCGTTGGCCGCGTGGATGCAGCAGGAGCGGCCGCGGCGCGATCTTGCCGACCACGTCGTCGGCGCGGAAGTCGAACATGCTCTGCGCGGTCTCGGCCGGGAACATCTCGATCGAGTTCCTGGCGAGATTGGTCGCGCAGGTGCGGCGGGATCGGCACGATGTCGTAGCGCGGCACCATCAGCGACTTGCCGGTCTGCGCGCGGTGCTCGCGCCCTCCTCCAGCATCTCGGTGAAGCGCGCCCACTCCTCGGCGCTCGTGTGCTGGCCGCGGAACTTGCGCTCGCCGTCGCCCCAGCCGCCGTTGGAGATGACCGCGGCGACGCGCGCGTCGATGCCGCCGGCATAGACCGCGACCGCGCCGCCGAAGCTCGAGCCGATCACGCCGATGCGCTTGCCGGATCGACCGCGGGGTGCTGCGCGAGGAAGGTCGAGCGCGTTGCGGGTGTCCTCGACCTGCTCGAGGCAGATCACGCCGGCCGCGCTCGCCCTCGCTGTCGCCGCAGCCGCGCATGTCGAAGCGCAGCGTGACGTAGCCGAGCTCGGTGAGCACGTTGGTCGGCTGCAGCACATTCGACGAGTTCTTGTTGCTGCCGAAGCCGTGCAGCACCAGAAGCGCGGCGCGCTGTCTCGCCCGGCTCGCATGCCGTCGGCACGCGCACGATGCCGGACAGGCGCAGATCCGGCGGAGGGAATGGTGACGGCTTCTTCAGCCATGGCGCTGCCCTCCAGCCATCGCTTGCAGCTTGTCGAAGCCCAGCTCGCTCCAGCGCGCCTTGGCCGCGTCGATGTCGTCCTCGTCCGGCCACACCGTCGGCGGGAAGCGGGCGCCGCCGAATTCGGGGTCGGGGTCGTAGTCGAGGTTGATGGTGGCGTCGATCAGCACGCGGTTCCATTTGCCGGTGCCGAACAGCGTCGGGATTGCGGTCGCGCTTGCGCGTCGAGGGATCGAGCCCGAGCGCCGAACGTCGCCGGCATGATGACGATGTCGTTCTCGCCGGCATTGACGCGGTAGGCGATCGCCCAGTCGACCGCCGCGTAGTCGTGGATGTCGATGTCGTCGTCGACCACGGTGATGTGCTTGTAGCGCACATGCGCGGCCGAGCTGCCCCAGATGCGCGTTGGCGGCCTGCTTCGCCTGGCCGCGATAGGTCTGCTTCATCTGGATGATGCAGGTTGATGCCGGCCTGCACCGGCGGGCCCCACACGTCGGTGATGCCGGGCACGCCGGCGCGGTCGAGCACGTTCCAGGCGGTCGACGGAACGCGCATGATCGAGCTGATCACCGCGTTCTCGGAAAAGCTGCCGGGCATCGCAGCCTTCGATGGTGCCGCGCAGGATCGGATCGTTGCGATGGGTGATGCAGGTGACGCGGATCGTCGGCTTCGGCGACGCGGTCGCCGGCGACATAGCCGGTGAACTCGGCATAGGGGCCTTCCATCATGTAGCTCTCCGGATCGAGCCGAGCATGCCCTCGATCACGATCTCGGCCGACGCCGGCACGTAGAGATCGACGGTCTCGCATTTGACCAGCTCGACGGGCTCGCCGCGGATCGCAGCCCATCACGTCGTATTCGCAGATGCCCTTGGGCACCGGCGAGCCGGCGCAGAAGCCGAGCGACGGCTCCCAGCCGATCGCGACCGCGATCGGCATTTCGTCTTGCCGCCGCTGCTGCCAGGCAGTGACGTGGTGGCCGATGTGCTGCGCGCGCCACATCAGGATCGGGATGTGGTTCTTGGTCGCCGACCATGCCGCGATAGATGCCGACATTCATCACGCCGGTGTCCGGGTCCTTGGTGACGCACGCCGGCGTAGGTGATGAGATAGCGGCCGCCGTCGAGCCGGTTCCATTGCGGCGACGGAAACTCGTCAGAGGTCGATGTCCTTGCCGGTGACGATGTTCTCCTTGCACGGGCCGCCGTTGCACGATCCGCGGCGGGATGGCCTGCCTGCAAGAATGGTGCGGCCGATCTTGACCAGCTCGCGCGCGATGCGTGTCCGGCGGCAGGCCGAGCATCATGGCGATGCGGCGGTAGTTGTTGAGCGCGGAGCCGAAGATGCGGCGGCAGCGGCTCGTCGGCTTGTTGTAGTCCTTGATGTTGTTGAACAGCAGCGCCTTGCCGGTGCCGGGGCCCTGCGCGCAGCCGCATGATGGTGCCGAGCTCGATGTTCCAGTCGACCTCGGCGTCGATCTCGTGCAGCTCGCCGGCGGCCTTGAGCGCGCCGATCCAGCCGCGCAGATCGCCGAAGGCGACCGGTTGTCGTTCGATGGTCATTCTTGTTTCTTTCGCGTTGGCGCCGGAGCTGCTGTGTGGCGATCAAGCCGGCAGCGGCTTGCCCGCGTCTCCGGCAAAAACGGCGCCGCCGCAAGGCTAAGATGTAGATCGAGGCGACGATCGTCGCCGCATAGCCGAAGCCGCCGAAGTACACGATCATCGTGCCCGCCATCAAAGGCCCGAGGAACGCGATGAAGCGCGGCGCATTGAACACGAATGCCATGCCGGTGGCGCGCACCCGCGTCGGGAACAGCTCCGGCAGCCACACCGGCATCCACGAATACTGGCCGAGGCTGAAGAACCCGTTGATCGCGGCAACGACCAGAAGGAGCTTCAAATCCTGCGTCCACAGGAACAGGACCGGCGTGAGCGCGAGCGCCATCGCGAAGAACACACATCGTGATCGGCTTCCTCCCGAACCGATCGGCGAGGAAACCGAAGCTCGCATAGCCGATGATTGCCGCGGCATTGTACGACAAGGCGGCATAGCTCGCCCATTGCTGCGCCGGCAGCCCGGCCTTGGCCGCAACCGACCCGACATAGGGCGGCACCCAGGTGGAGATGCCCCACCAGGCAAGCGTCGTCGTCAGCGAAGCAGGAAGGCGAGAATGACGCGGCGGCGGATTTCCGGATCGGAAAAGAGATCGACGATCGTGAAGCGGGTCAGCGCCTGCTCTTCCGCGCCTCAGTTGCGCGCCGCTGCCTTTGCCGCTCGCGCGCCGCCTGGCGCTGTTCGTTGGCGCGTTGCCATGGCGCCGATTCCGGGATGCCGAAACGGACCCATGAGTGCAAAGAACGCCGGCAGGACCCCGATCAAGTACATATAGCGCCACGCACCGGGCCCGAGGTCGCCGACGAAGAGCCAGATCAGCGATGCCAGGAAAGAACCCGATGCCGAGCCCGCACTGCATGAGACCCGCGCCTTTGCCGCGGGCGTGGTCGGGCCATACCTCGGCGGTGATCGAGGCGCCCGTCGCCCACTCCGAGCCGATGGCGACGCCGACCAGGAACCGCAAGGCCGCGAAGGACATCCAGTCCCAAGCAAACGCGCTCAGACCGGTCATGAGCGAATAGGCCAGAATCGCGAAAATCATCGTGCGCCGGCGTCCGATGTAGTCGGCGAGAACGCCGCCGATGATGCCGCCAACGCCCCAGCCGAGCAGCGTCACCGCGATGACGGTGCCGGCGTAGGCTGGAATCTGTGCGGAACAGCGAGGGATCGAGCAGCTGGCGCAATGCCACTCCCACGGTGAGGATCAGCGCGAACGTCTCATAGCCATCGAACATCCATCCGAGGTTGGCGGCTGCGAGCGTCTTCCATTGCGCCGCGGGTGAGCGTGCTGTACCAGGGTGCATGATCGGCGATGCTGACGCTTTGCATGATCATTCCTCCCCTCAGATCATTGCTTGTCTTCAGCCGCCGCCGTCGCAGCTGCACCGTTGCGCGCGGCAAGCTTCACGGCCTCGATGATCTCCGGATAGGCGCGCGCAGCGGCAGAGATTGCCGGAGAGATAATGCCTGATCTCATCGTCGTCCGGGATCGGGATGCGCGTTCGAGCAGCTGGCTCGCCATCAGCACGAAGCCCGGCGTGCAGAACCCGCACTGGAACGCGCCGCATTCGAGAAAAGCCTCCTGCACCGGCGTGAGCTTTCCATCCGTCGCCGAGATGCTCGATCGTCATCACCGTCGGTCGCCGTCGACGAAAGCCGCCAGCATAGAGGCAGCCCGACACCGCGCGTGCCGTCGACCAGCACCGTGCAGCAGCCGCACGATGCCCTGCGCGCAGCTTTCGCGCGCGCCCGAACAGGTCGAACCGCTCGCTGCAGCACCTCGACGAGGGTTATGATGCGGCGCGATCTCGGCGCTGACCTCGCTCGCCGTTGAGAGTGAAGTGGATGGTCGGCATCACTAGTCCTCCAGCGGCTCGCTTGCGCGCTGGCGCGCAGCGCGCGGTAGACCGCCTCGGCGGTGAGCGGCAGCGCGGTCAGCCGCACGCCGACGGCGTCGTCGATCGCGTTGGCGATCGCCGGCGACACGCGCGAACGTCGCGGTCTCGCCCACGCCCTTGGCGCCGAACGGGCCGTTGCTCTGCTCGGCCTCGACCGCCTCGTTCTGCACGATCGGCGGGCATGTCGAGCATGCTCGGGATCTTGTAGTCGGCGAGCGAGGCGTTGGTCACCTGGCCGGCGTCGAACTCCATCTTCTCCGTACATGGTGAAGCCGAGCTGCATCACGCGCCGCGCCGGAGATCTGCGTCTCGACGATCTGCGGATTGATCGGCTTGCCGGCGTCGGCGACGTTGACGAGCTTGCGTGACGCTGCACGTGGCCGGTCTCGGTGTCGACCTCGACCTCGGCGCCGGCGCCGCCGACCATCCAGAACGGCGTCACGTTCGGCGTGACAGCCCGTGTCGCGATCGGGCGGCACGTAGCTCGGGATGTAGCTGCCGACGCCGATGATGTTGCCGGCCTGCATGCCTGTATTTCTTCTGGAACAGCTCGGCGACCGGGACGTTGCTGCCCGCCGGCAGGCCGACGCTCGCGCGCGCAGCGCCGCGAGCTTGTCGCGCGCGTCCTCGGCCGCGAGCCGCACCGCGTTGCCCATGTGGAAGAGCGAGCGCGAGCCGAGCGTCGCCCATGTCATAGGGCGTCACGTCGGTGTCGGGGTGCACGACCTTGCACCGCCTCGGCCGGGACGTTGAGCACCTCCGCCGACGATCTGCGCCATGCGCGGTGTCGGAGCCCTGCCCCATGTCGACCGTGCTGCAATAGAGCGTCGCGCTGCCGTCGGCCGACGACGTTGACGATCGCGACCGAGGTGGTCGGCGAGATCGACGCCTTGAAGCCGATCGCGATGCCGCGCCCGCGCCGCACCGTGCCGTTGCCGCGGTCGAACGGCCCTGCTCCAGTTCATCCGCACGCGCCAGCGCGGTCGAGCACCGCCTCGATCGCGGCGTCCTGCATGACGCGTGCCGGTCGCCTGCGGGCGGCCGTCGCGCAGGATGTTCTTGCGGCGGAACTCGATCGGGTCGAGCTTGAGCGCGCGCGCGATCATGTCGGTGTGGCTCTCGTAGGCCCACACCAGCTGCGGGATGCCGAAGCCGCGCAGCGCGCCGGCCGGCGGCAGGTTGGTGTAGAGCGCAATAGGAATCGATCGCGCACGTTGCTCGATGTCGTAGGGCCCGGCGCGGTGAAGCCCGATTTCTGCGTGACGCGCGGGCCGATATCGGCATAGGCGCCGCCGTTCCACCACACCTCGCATTCGCGCGCGGTGATGCGGCCGTCCTTGATCGACGCCGCTCTTGATGCGGAACGTGCTGGCGTGCTTGGTGATGCGTGTAGAACTGCTCCTCCATCGTGAGCGCGATCTTCACCGGCCGGCGCACGATCAGCGCGAGCGCCGCCACCAGCGCCTCGAGCTTGATGTAGAGCTTTGCGCCGAAGCCGCCGCCGAGATACGGCACCTTGACGCGCACGCTGGTTCTCCGGCCAGCCGAGCAGCCGCGCGATCTCGATGCGCACGAACGACGGCGACTGCGAGGCGGTGTGGATGGTCGAGCCAGTCGTCGGTCGGCTCCGCCGATCGAGACGAACGGCTCGAGCGGCAGATGCAGCACCTGCTGGGTGCGGAAGGTGTGCTCGAACACGTGGTCGGCCGCCGCGAACGCGGCCTGTCGACGTCGCCGCGCCGCAGCTGGAAGTCGAGCGCGACGTTGGTGTCCTTGCTGCCCTTCGAGATGCTTGAGGTCGGCGAAGGTGCCGGCGGGCTTGAGCACGTCGTGCACGATCGCCTGCGAGGTCATCGCCTCGACCTCGTCGAACACCGCCGGCAGCTCGTCGTACTCCGCGACGATCAGCTGCGCCGCCGCCTCGGCGACATGCGGATCGCGCGGCCAGCACCACCGCGACCGGCTCGCCGACATAATGCACCTTGTCGGCGGCGAGGATCGGCTGGTCGTGGAAGGCCGGGCCGTAATAGGGATCGGGCATGACCTTGCGCACGTCGTCGATGGTGACGACGCGATGGACGCCCGGCAGCGCGCTGCGCCGCGCTGACGTCGATGCTGACTGATGCGGCCGTGCGCGACGGTGCTGCGGAAGATCTTGCCGTACAGCATGCCGGGCAGGCGCATGTTGTGGACGTATTCGGCGCGCCCGGTGACCTTGGCCTGCCCTTCGAGGCGCGGCACCGGAGCGGCCGACCTGCCCGCCCATGGTCGTCGTCGCCATCAGTGCCCGGCTCCGCTGTGTCCGCGAGCGCCGCGCGCACGCGCGCGCGCGACATAGACGCGCACGAGCTGCTTCTTGTAGCGCGGCCGAGCCCTGCGCACGTCGGTGATGCAGCTCCGCCTCGTCGGCGGCCGCTTCGCCCGCCTGGCGCGAGCAGCGCGTCGCCGACTGCGGCCGCCGCGCAGCACCTGCTCGGCACCGCGAGGCGGATCGGCTGTCTCGGTCGCGGCGCTGATCACGACGCGCGCATCGCGCATGGTCGTCGCCATCGCGCTCGAGCGACGACCGCAACGCCGAGCGCCGGCCAGTCGTCGGCACGGCGCGCGTCGTGCACTTGAGATAGGCGGCGCGCGCGCGCCCTGCGCCGGCACGATCAGCTCGGTGATCAGCTCGTCGCGCGCGAGCACGGTCTCGTAATAGCCGGCGAACAGGTTCTCGACCGGGATCGTGCGCTCGCCAGCCGACGGCCCGGCGACCGACACCGCGCGCCGAGCGCGATCAGCACCGGCGGCAGGTCCATGTGCGGATCGGCGTGCGCGAGGCTGCCGCCGACGGTCGCGACGTTGCGCACGCGCACGTTGGAGAGCGTGCGCATGCGTGCGCGTGATCACCGGCGCATGCGCGCGCACCGCGGCGGAGCGCTCCGACGCCGGCAGAGCGGCGTCATGGCGCCGATCTGCAACTCGCCGTCCGCGGCGCCGCGTCGATCGCGGACAGCGCCTCGATCGCTGCGCAGGCTGACCAGCCGCGTCGGCCGGAACACGCCGGCCTTCATCATCAGCATCAGCGCGGTGCCGCCGGCGATCGGCGCGCACCGCGGCATCGTCGGGATCGAGCAGCGCGATCGCCTCGCGCAGCGACTGCCGGCTCGGCCAGCTCGAACGGCGTCATTGCGGCCACCGCCTCGGCTCGACTGGTCGAACGCCGCGCGCAGGCGCGCGGCGAACTGCTTCTCCATCTCGCGCGCCTTCGCGCGCAGCACCGGCTGGCCGAGGCTGCCGAGCTTGCCGGTCAAGGCGCGCATCGACCGCGTAGGCGATCTGTGGTCTCGTCGCCGACCTCGCTCAGCGTCGTCACCGAGGTCGCGGTCATGCCGGCCGACGACGCCGAGCGGCGCGCCTTCGACCTTCGCCTCGATCTCGTGCGGCGGATCGGCGCGCGTGAGCTCGACCGTCACCTTGAAGCTGAATTTCATGTAGGCGACCTTGGTCTCGAACACTGCGGCATAGCGGTCGGGCACGATCTCGGCAAGGTCGCGCACGCCATCGACGCAGGAGGCGAAGAAGCGCGCGTCGCGCAGCTGCGTCGAACACCGCGCGCGCGCGGCGCCTTGACGGTGAGCTCGCCGGTAAACTTCATTGGGACGGGCTGCGCCTGCAGCAGCCGGTAAGCTCGGCGGCGATGGTTTCGCGGCAGTTCGAGCGGCGTGAGGTGGCGCGCGCCCGCGCAGCACCGTCAGGTCGAGCCGGCAATGCCGCGGTGGAGCGCCTGCGCCATCGCGACGCGGCGTCGCGTAGTCCTCCTCGCCGACGATGACCGCCGTCGGCATGGTCGAGGCGCGGCAAGCGCCGCGCGCAGGTCGCGCGCGCCCGAGCATCCGGCAGGTCTCGCGCATAGGCCTTGACGTCGTTGCGCAGGAACACTCGACGCAGTGCTTCGACGACTTCGGCGATGCGCTGGCACGAAAGGCATCGCCGAACCAGCGCGTGGTCTGGAACTCGACCAGCGAGGCAAGCCCCGACTGCACGGCCTTGTCCGCGCGCTCGGCCCATTGCGTGGTGCGTCCGGCTCCATACCAGGCGGTCGTGTCGATCAGGCCGAAGCGCGGACGCTGCGCTCGGATAGGCCGCACGCGAAGGCGAGCGCGATGCAGCCGCCCATCGAGGCGCCGGCGACGAGCGCGGAGCGCCAGCCGACGTGGTCGAGGAGCATCGGCGAGATCATCGGCGAACAACTCGACCGTGTAGGGGCCCGGCCGGCTTGTCGGACTCGCCGTGGCCCCGGCAGTCGCAGAGCCAGAACGGCAGCGTCGAGGTGCTCTATCACCGGCAGCCAGAAGGTGTGATCCATCGCAAGCGAATGAATGAGGACGGCGCGACGCGTGTCGTCGCCATCATCGCCATGCAGCAGGAAGCGGATGCGCGTGCCGTCACGCGTTTTCACCGAGGCCGTCAGCATGGTTCGCCCGTCGCAGGTCGGAGTTCAAGCTCGATGCCTTCTCTTTGGTCTTCTTGACGAGGTTCGTTATCGCAGCCGCCTCGCCGCTTCTTCCACGATGCTGAGATCGGGGCACTGCTTGACATCGATGGTCGACCGCACGAAACCGAGGTCACGCGTCATGTCGACGTTACGCTGCAGCGCGGCGAGGTCCGGCAGCATGTTCGGGTCGTGGTAGGCGTCCTGCTTGGTGAACAGCCAGCTGGAACCGCTCGGCCGGCTGCTTGGTGACGCTGCGCGGCGATCTCGATGGCCGCCTTGTGGTTCTACCGGATCGAGGTACCAGCGCACGATGCGCAGCGTGTCCTCCATGAAATCGACCAGCGCGGCGCGGTTGCGTGTCGATGAACGGCTTGCGCGCGGTCCAGACGATCATCTGCGTCACGCCGATGGCGTCGCGCTGGACGAACAGCGGTCGCGGGCGATCCTTGCGCAGCTCGGGATCGAGCGAGAACGGCAGCACGCCGGGAATGATATCCACCTTCTTTTCGGCGAGCATCGCGCGCATGGTCGGAAACGGCGCTTCGACCACGGTGTAGTCGCGCTTGTCCTCGAGCCCGAACTTGCGCAGCATGGCGCGCGTGGCCACGTCGACGGCGCTGCCGGCCGCGTTGGTGGCAACCACCTTGCCCTTGAGATCCTCGACCTTCTTGATTGGGCCGTCGCCGAGAACCATGTACTCCTGCGAGTAGTAGCCCTCCGCGCCGTCGCGGAATTCATCGCTGATGACGCGCAGATCGGTCAGGCCGGCGTTCTGCACTGCGATCGCAAGCGTGGAATAGGCGAGGTTGGCAATCTCCAGCTCGTTGTTTGCCAGCGCCGCGATCATGGGCGGCGTCCCGGCAAAGCGCACCGGTTCCAGCACGTAGGACTTGCCGAGGTGACGCGCGAGATCCTTCTTCTCAGGAGGATCGAGGCCCAATTGGCGACCGGCGCCACCCAGGAGCGCGCGGATCTTGACCGGCGGCTGTTGGGCCGGCGCGGTGCTCACGCCGAACAGGCGCGGCGGCGAACAGGCCCGCTGCACGCGAGTTTCAACAGGCGCATGATCTCCTCCCGTGGTCGTTCTTGGCGGTTCCGAACCGTACCGCAGGCAGCGAATTGACGCGCGCCATCTTGCGGGCACGAAACAAGCCGCTTGGCAACGGCTCCCCGTCAAATCCCGGGGCTGCACGCTTGATGTGTGTGTTAGGCGAAGCTTTCGCAAACGCCACCATGTTACTTTCGCAGATCCGGAGGCTCCTGGCCTTTCTTGGCGGGCATCAAGAGGCCTTCCGCGCTCAGCATATAGTCGATGTTTGGTCCAGGATGAGGTGACGCGGATTGATGATGAAGGGTGTGGGGTCTTTCGTCCAGGCACTGCAGATGGCCTCGAAAGGTGTTTTCCATCGTAGAGCCTTGAGGTGCTTTGCGAAGTTGTAAGCGGTTACGAAGGCGAGGACGTGAGCCTTGAGACTTTCGAGGCTTGGATAGTGGAAGACCTTGACGGTCGCCTCTTTGATCGTCCGGTTCATTCGCTCGGCCTGGCCATTCGTCCAGGGGTGGTACGGCTTCGTCAGCCTGTGCTCGATGCCGTTCTCGGCGCAGACGCGATCGAAGATGTGGGCGCCGAGGTATCTGCGCGTGGCCCCGGTCCTGTTCTTTGGGAGATCAGCGAAGGCCATTCCATTGTCGGTGAGCACTGTGTGGATTTTGTAGGGGAAGACTTTAACGACGTTCGCCATGAAGGCCGCCCCGTTCATCTTGCCGGCCTTCTCGTGGAACTCGACATAGGTAAACTTCGAGACGCGGTCGATCGCCAGGAACATGTTGAGTTTGCCTTCGGCGAGCCGCAGCTCGCAGATATCGATGTGGACGTAGCCGATGGTCGTGTCTGCGAACCGTCCTCGCTTGGAGGCCTTCTCCCCGCTTGCTGGCAGGCGAGAAATGTCGTGTCGCACCAGGCATCAGGCACGTCAAGTGAAGGGAATTGTCGCAATTTGTTCGAACGAGGCTATACGATCACTTTGGCGAAAGCTGAACAACGCCACTAACGGCAATCTATGGGCTTCACCTTGAAATGATTGACGTCCAATTCTACACAAGAAGAACGGCCACCTTCTGCTCTTCAAGCAGTTTCTTTTCCCCGAGCGAAGAGGTCGCAGGGGATCTCATTCTGCGAGAGAGGCCAAGATATCTTCATCGCGCAGATGCTGAGCGCCGGGGATCGTTCAGACGCCCGAGCTGCCGGAGCCGGAGTTCGAACGGTGGAATGTTCCTGAACTGCTTGCGGCCGACCTGCAAAGCCCCAGGTACTGCGGCAAGCATGCTCAGCATCTGGTGCCCCTGCACAGGCTTTCGCTGGACGAGACGCATACCGGGCGTGCTCGGATTGCTCGGCCTCGAGTTTCCGAATGTCATCAGCACCAGGCCGCTGTTATACTTCACAACTCCCTTCTAAGTTGGCGAAGAGGGAGAGTCTATTGGAGGCCTCTCCCTTGCGCATCAGGACTGGCGTAGCGTATGCAAGGGTTCTTTGGATGCTGTCGTTGTGTGTGTGCCGCTCGCGAGCATTGATAAGTCATTAGGCGCTCTGGAGGTCATTCCTGAGAAAGTCACAAATGGGGCCTGTTGCAGTCGGAGCTCATCGATGGCTACGGACACATCAAGGGACGGTGAGCCCTGACAGATTTGGTGCCGATTGAGGTTGAGTCCGGCGACGCCCTGTTCTTTCAGCGTTCCTCGTCCATCAGTCTGGCACCAACGTTACCAACTCGATCCGATGGTCGTGTCATTTCCGGTACAGCAATATGCGGGAAGGACTTTCATCAAGCGAGAACCATCATACGTTTATCACCCTCAGAAAGAACTGATCACCCCACATTTTCCCCGGAAGCTGGATATTGAGCGGACCTTTCAATCCGAGACAAAGTCAACGGCGAAGTCGAAAGCGATGCACCAAGCCACATCGGGCGGGCACAAGAGCTAACGCCGTGCCATTTCGATCCGAGAATCACTGATCTCAATAATCGTCGCCTGCTTCAACCAGGAAAAGTTTGTTGGTGAGGCTTTGGAAGGTATTCTTGCACAAGCCTATTCACCTCCGAAATCGTCATCTTCTGACGACTGTTCGTCAGAACTGCCGACATCATCGAGTCCAAACTCGCAAGTCGTCCTGATCGATCTGACATCAGGTTCGTCAGAAACTCAAAAACATGACCGGACCTGTCGTTTTGCGTTACAGGTCTGAATATGACACATGGCAAATTCGTTCTCATCACCTGCGGCGATGACGTTATGCTAGAATGGTCGAGACGAGGCCGAGGTATGGCGGGGGCAAATATTGTCATTGGTCACTACAGCGAACGCCTATTACATCGACGCCGAGTCCAACTCGCTCAATCGCTGCTTTCGCGATCCAGTACGCAGGTCCGATGACAGTTTTGAGACTCTCGCACGAGACGGATCCAATGCTTGTTGTTTCGGGCCGGCCATTGGATTGAGCGAGAAATCTACACCACGTTTGGATGGATCCCTGAAATCCTGGAAGCGTACGATATCATTTATCCCTTCTTTGCGTATCTTCTGAAAGGCGCGCGCTTCATCGAGGAAGCCACTGCTTAAATATCGCGTTCATAAGGAAAAACACCTCGCTGGAGTTTGATCGTTGAAAAGTCCGATCATATGACGAAGCCGATCACGCAGGAGCGCATATTCAATGGCCACTTGGCCCACGCGGTGCTCATGCAGGACGAACTCGCACGCGTCAACGAGCTGAAATACGGCTTTCGCTATCAGGGAGTTAGCGAGCAAAATTGCCCGTTGTTAACAATTCAGACGATGAAATGGCCAGAAAACTGGTGAGAACAAGAATACAATTGGAGAAGCTCCGGCGGGGTTCATAAGGAAGAGCTATTACGCCACGCGCCCCTAACCGGCCGTCCGGGTTAATAAAATCAAGGCTGTAATTAAAGGCACACCAGCTACGAGAACCGCCGCAACTTCATCGGCGGCTCCGTTCCAAGATCATCATGGGGACGGAGGGAGAGCCGCCCTCCTGCGGATCAAGGAGGCGAGGCGATCCATTGGACGCGGTTGTCATGCCTGTGGAAGGAGGAAACGAGGCGAGGCCGAGCCGGAGGACCTGTCCGGCAACCTCATCGTGCAGCTCGGGTCCGCAACCGAGGAACTCAACCGTCACTGGTACGAGCGCAACGACCGGGCAAGTCGATCAAGGACGTCCAGCGCCGGGTCCGCCACCCGGTGCGTCCGGTGGATGGCGGCGACGCTGGACGGCATGGTCGAAGGCACCGGCGCCGTGTTCGAGGCCAAATTCATGCTGCCGTGGTCGTTCTCGGAGGAGGCAGCGGCGGAGAAGCACATGGCCCAGCTCCAGCACAACATGTGGGTCACCAATGCCACCGCCGCGGTGCTCTCGATTATCACCGGCGGCGGCAAGTGGGTCGAGATCACGATACCAGCCGATCTCGCTCTACCAGCACCTTCTGTTGACGGCGGAAAAGAAATTCTGGCGCTGCGTCGAGAGCGGCGAGCGCCCTCGCCTCTTCGGCGTCGAGCCACCGCGGCCCCGCATCGAGGCGGTGCGGATCGTCGATATGAGTGCGTCAAACGCCTGGGCCGAATTCAGCGGTGTGTTTCAGCCGCACACGCGACGCCTTCCTCGAGCACGAGACACGCCAAGGCCGAGTTCAAAGGCCTGATGCCAGAGGACGCCAAGGAGGCGATCGGCCACGGCGTCCGCGCGCGCCGCTCGAAATCAAACGCCATTAGCTTCGATATCCTCGACATGCAGGAGCCGGCCCATGCACCGCTCCAGTGAATCCGTCGCAGCTCTGGCGGCAGCACTTGCAAAGGCGCAGACCGCCCTCGTCAATCCGGAGAAATCACTCACCGCCACGATCCGATCCGATCGTGCTGGCGAGCGTGAGCGGACATTTCGTTATGCACCGCTGTCCCGCTGGCCTGGACATCGTACGAAAGACACCTCGGGCAGCACGAGATTGCCGTCGTGCAGACGACCGCCACCGATCCATCGACCGGGAATCGTCAATCTCACAACGGTGCTCGCCCACGCTTCGGGCGAATGGATTGCCTCGGAATGGCCGGTGTGCCCCACCGCCGATACGGCCACACCCCACCGGATGGGCGCCGCCCTCACCTACGCCCGCCGCTATGCACTGTTCACGCTGGTCGGCATCGCCGGCGAGGACGATCTTGACGCCCCCGATCTCGCGGATGGCGCCAGCCCGCAGCCGCTGACCAGGGCGGCAAACCAACGGAGTCGCCCGTCCATTCGCAGCCGTCCGCCGGGACGGCCTGGCGGCAATGGGCATGCGCCCGGGGCGAGCGAACGCATCCGGTCCGTTCCAGCTTGCTCCCGACCAATCGTCCGCTCTGCGCGACGCGAGCCTGGCCGAAATCAAAGGTCTTGAATCGGCGGACCGCGCCACAGATTGGGCGCGCAAGATACTGCCTGCGAAGAACAGCCTCACGGCAGCCGACGCCATGCTGGTCGAGGAGGCAGTTCGAGCGAAAGCTGTCCGAGCTGTCACCGCCGGCCGTCGACCAGGCATTAGGCCGCCCTCTGATCGGGGCAGCAGGCGAGGCCCCCGCCCCGACACAAGACGGGCCCGCAGCCGCTGCTCCCGAAGCCGATCCACCGGACGGGCATCGACAAGCACGCCCTCACGATTGCCGCACCGCGCCGCTACCGCAACAAGGGAGCACCTCCGCGTTTGTCGCTCAACAAAGAGCAATACGTAACG
>ERZ1370068.2136-contig-13_pt1 | contig 43417 bp, 45 predicted proteins | sample MGYA00561227_ERZ1370068 | MGnify/ENA primary metagenome ERZ1370068 (study PRJEB38410, sample SAMEA6850437) | metagenome | study: Metagenomic assessment of the ecological functions of the soil: analysis of the soil microbiota associated with the... | reverse complement strand
AATACTTCAGTTCAGTTACGTATTGCTGAATAATCCGGGCGTCCGGCGTGGTGCCACTTCCTGCCGTACGTCATGAGGCTCCTTCCTGGCGAGCGCGGCGCGCTCGCCTCCGTACTGCGAGGGCGAGGGGAGGGTGCGTCTGGGCGCGATGGATGCGGAGCAGGACGTGGAGCTTGGTCGATCCGCGGTGCCCGCGGCGGCGATGGCGAGCCCGCATGCGGGGCGCGCGTGCGCGCAGCAGCCCATTGCGCGGCGCCTGCCACCGTACAGGGCGCCGGCAGGCGCAGACGGACGGTCACGACACTCGCGTGGGCCGCGGGGATCGCCACGATCGCCGCGACGTCGCTCGTCGCCGCCGCCTCGGCGGCGTGCGCCGCAACCGCCTGCTCAAGCCAGAGTCCGGCACTGAGTGCCAGCACGAGGCGCGGTCAGGAACAGCAGGCGATGGAACGTCGTGTCACGGCATGCACCATGCCGCGTGATCGTCGGCGAGTCAACCCCGAGCCGCACGCACGGCAACCGTGTGGACTCGTCGCGAGTGGGATGCGACAGGCCGGCGTCCGTCAGTGAGGAGTGTGGGATGCCGGGCGAAGCGGCTAAAAAGCGACGGGCGACGAAGGCAAAAGCGAGCGTGCCGGCGAAGGAAGCGGTGGCGAGGCGAGCAGCGCCGCCGGGCAGCAAGCTGAAAGCGGGCGACAGGGCGCCGGCGTTCGCGCTCGCCGACCAGACGGGGGAGCGATGCACAAGCTCTCCGCGACCACAAGGGCGGAAGCTGCTCGTGTGTATCCGAAGGCCGACACCCGGCTGCGACGCAATCGTGCAGCGTCGCGATGCGCGTGCGGGGCTCGGGGAAGCAGGGTCGACGTCGTCGGCATCAGGCCCGCCCCGACGAAGCCTGGAAGCGCGCAAAGCAGAGTTCGACACCAAGTGCACGCTCGGGTTCCCGCTCCTCGCCGACGAGGACCACGCGGTCGCGGCCGCCTTCGGCGACGTGGGGCGAGGAAGTCCGTGCGCGGCCGCAAGTACACCTGGGGCATCGTGCCGCTCGGCGTTCTCTGATCGGGCGCGCAAGGCAAGGTTGATCGCCGCGCACCGCGGCTGGCGATGGCGTGTAGGCGAAAGACACCGTGCCGAGGCGGGCTGCTCGCGGCGCTCGAAGCCGGATAGCGTGCCAGTCAGCAAGGCCCGCGGGGCCGGCGTCGGCGCGGAGGGCGACCAGGTCGGCGACGGGCTCGCGCGGCGGGATCAGCTACCTCGCCCGGCTGCGGGGATCGGCGGCCCCGGGCGTCGCACCGAACGAAAGTCCGCGACGCCGGGCACGCTCGGGTGCACGTCGACGATCGATCTCACGTGCGCTGCCGATCGAGGTGCTCGGATGCGCGACGCTTCAGCCGGATCGTTCGCCGCCCCGGCGATCGCGGGGCTGGCGCGAGCGTACAACGCAGGGAGGAGTGTGCATGAAGGCGAGCCGTTTCACGCCAGGCCCACGGTCGTCCGGTAACACGCGACGTGCGAGGTGTCAGCGGTATCTTTCTCGGGTCGAGCGCCGGCTCGGCGGTTTCGTTGAACCCGCGCGGAGGGCTGGTGTAGGGTGGACACTTCCGCCGGGCACCCTCATGAACGCTCGACAGCCTCCGCGAACGAGCTCCGGCAGCCGGGAGGGCGACAGTCCTCGCCTCCGTACGCCACGCGGAGCGAAGCGACACAGCGGGGGCCGCGTCTACCCACGAGCCCGAGCACCCGTTCCGCCGCCTCCCGTTCAGCAGCGACCGCGACCGCATCATCCACAGCACCGCGTTCCGCCGCCTCGAGTACAAGACCCAGGTCTTCGTCAACCACGAGGGCGACTACTACCGGACGCGGCTCACGCACACGATGGAGGCGGCGCAGATCACGCGCACGATCGCGCGAGTCGCTGCGCCTGAACGAGGACCTCGCCGAAGCCGTCGCGCTGGCGCACGACCTCGGCCACACGCCGCTTCGGCCACGCCGGCGAGCGCGTCCTGAACGAGCTCATGGAGCCGCACGGCGGGTTCGAGCACAACGCGCAGAGCCTGCGCATCGTCGACGTGCTCGAGGAGCGCTATCCGAGCTTCCGCGGCCTGAACCTGACGTGGGAGGTGCGCGAGGGCATCGTCAAGCACTCGCCGCCGTACGACCAGCCGCTGGCTGCCAGTCTTCGAGCCCGGCGCAGGCGCCGTGCCTCGAGGCGCAGATCGTCGATCTCGCCGACGAGATCGCCTACAACAGCCACGACATCGACGACGGCTTCAAGTCGGAGATGCTGACACGGCACGACCTGGCTCGTGACGCTCTGGACCAGGCGCGCGCGACTGGGTGCGGCGCGACAGCACGGCGCACGCCAGCGCAGCGCATCCAGCGCTATCAGGACGGTCCGCCGCATCATCGATCGGCTGGTCGACCGACATGATCGCAGCCATCCGGCCAGCATCGAGGAGCACCGCATCGGACTCCTCGCCGACGTCCGGCGCGTGTCCGCGTGCGCCTGGCCGAGCTGAGTCCCGAGATGGCGAGGCAGAACCGCGCCCTGAAGCGGTCTGCTCGACCGCCTCATCGCCATCACCGCGTGACGCTGACGACGAAGCGAAGGTGATGACCCGATCTCTTCCAGCACCTACATGGACGAGCCGCATCGATACCGCCGCACGTCCATCGCCGCATCGAGGCGGGAGCCGCAGCGCGCGCTGGTTGCCGACTACGTCGCCGGCATGACCGATCGAGCGCGTTCGACGAGTACAAGAAGCTGTTCGACCCGTACGAACGGGTCTGAAGGGCGTCATGAAGAAGAGTCCTGCGACCTCCTGATCCACCTCGATGATCACAAGCACGACAGCCTCGGGCGACTGTTTCTCGACCCGGGCGACGAGCGCGAAGTGCGCCGGAGCCTGCGGCATGTCTCGGCACGAAGGTCGCGGTGAAAGAGCGCGACCGTGGAGAGCGTCGCAGCTTGCGTGTGCGCGTCGAGGCTCCCGGATTTCCAAGCCGAGAGCGACAACCTGGTGCGCTCGCGCGCGACCTCACAGCGCGCTGCGGCCGAGCGCCGCGCTCGGACAGCTCGAGGAGGCGCTCAAGATCTTTCCGCTGAACGAGGGTACGGCGCTGGAGGCTCGGTCGTGTGCTACAGGCGCGGCGATCTCGCCGGCGCGACCGGCGTTCTTCACGTGCGCGCGAACGAGGTGCTGCGCGAGGACGGCGCAGGCAGCTGAAGGCGCTCGGCACGATCTCGCTCACGCGAGCCGCGAAGCCAGAGCGCGCTGGCCTATTTCGAGCGTTGCGCTCGTCGCCGAACCGCCAAAGGACGGGCGTCGCAGGAAGCCATGCAGCTCGGGCAGCTGCGCGAAGCGCATGCGGCGAAGCAGGTTCCGCGAGATCCCAGCGACGGCGGGCCGGCCCCGGACGAACGCCCGGCGCCGCGCCGCCCGCGCTGAGCGCTTCGGGGCTCGCGCGTGCGGCGCGAGAATTCAGCATGCGCCGCCAGCTGCGCGGGCGTCTGCGTGACCATGCATCGCTGGCCTGAACGCGCGTTGCATGGTCTCGGGACCGCCTTCTCGGCGGCGAGCCCGCGTCGAACGGCGGTGCCGGGTCGTACTCCATGCATGAGCTGCGGCGTGCGCGCGTAGTCCGCGCCGGCGATCTCGGCGGCGAGCGTGAGCGCCATGTCGATGCCGGCGCTGCACGCCGGCGCCGGTGACGATCTTGCCGCGGCGGACGACGCGCTCGTGCACCGGATTCGCGCCGAGGCGCGCGAGGTCGTCGAACGCGCCCCAGTGCGTCGTCGCCTCGACGCCGTTCAGCACGCCGGCGCCCGCCGAGCAGCAGCGACCCGGTACAGACGGACGTCGTCCACGTCGTCGTCGGGTGCGCGCGCGCGATCCATCCGACGATCGGATGGTGCGGCACGAGCGTCCCGGTGATGATGCCGCCCGCCGACGAGCAGGATGTCGGGATTCGGCACGTCGTCGAAGCGAGGCCTGCGCCGTCACCGTCAGGAAGCCCGACTCGTCGGTCGACGGGCCCGGCCTTTCTCCGCGACGAACGTGACCGTCGGCGTCGGTTCGGCAGACCCGAGAGCACTGGAACGGACCCATCACGTCGAGCGACGTGAACTCGCTCGTAGAGATCCGATCGCGATGCGCATGGCTCGGCTTCGCAGCTTGGCTCGCCGATCACGGGCCGACATCATGAATTCGGCGCGCATGGCCCGGCGCAATCCCCATCGTGCGGCAGTACGGCGGCGGCCATTCAGGTCCGAAAACGGCGAGCCTTAGGGTGCGCCGGTGGCATAGTCGCGGCGCATGACGAACCTCGATCGCGAGCCTGCTACCGGGCGCTGCGGACGCGCGATGCGCGCTTCGACGGTCGCACTTCATCGGCGGTGCGCACGACGGGGATCTACTGCCGCCCGATCTGCCCGGCGCGGACGCCGAAGCTCGAGAACTGTCGACTTCTATCCGATCGCGGCCGCGGCGCAGGAGGCGGGGTTCCGCCCGTGCCTGCGCTGCCGGCCCGAGTCGTCGCCCGAGCTCGCGACCTGGCGCGGCACGTCGAACACCGTGTCGCGCGGCGCTCGCGCTGATCGCCGACGGCGCGCTCGACGGCGACGACGCCGACGTCGAGCAGCTCGGCCGCGCGGCTCGGCATCGGCGAGCGCCAGCTGCGCCGGCTCGTTCACGCAGCACCTCGGCGCGTCGCCGATCGCCGGTCGCGCAGACCCGGCGCGTGCTCTTCGCGAAGCAGCTCATCCACGAGACCCGCATGACGCATGACCGACGATCGCCTGGCGCGGCGGGCTTCGGCAGCGTGCGCCGGTTCAACGAGACCTTCCAGCGGCTCTACGGCCGGCCGCCGTCGGCGCTCCGGCGGCTCGCGCGCCGGCGACGTCGCGAGCGCGGCGCCGCGGCCGGCGATCACCGCTGCAGCTCAGCTATCGCGCCGCCGTACGACTGGCACGGCGATGATCGGGTTTCTGCGGCGCGCGCGATCGACGGCGTCGAGGTCGTCGACGGCGAGCGCTACCGGCGGACGATCGCGATCGACGGCGCGCACGGCACGATCGAGGTCGACGCCGCATCGCCGGCCGCGACGCGCTCGCGGCGACGATCCGCTTTCCCGCGCGTGCGCGCGCTGCCGGCGATCATCGCGCGCATCCGCCGCGTCTTCGATCTCGGCGCCGACGTCGCGCGCGATCAGCGCGCACCTCGGCCGAGGATCCGCGTGCTCGCGCCGCTCGTCGCGGCGCGGCCCGGGCTGCGCGTCCCCGGCGCGCTGGGACGGCTTCGAGCTCGCGGTGCGCGCCGTGCTCGGACAGCAGATCACGGTCGAGGCGGCGCGCGCAGCTCGCCGGCGTAGCCTGGTCGACGCGTACGGCGAGCCGCTGCACGGCGGCCGCGCCGAGCCGGCGGGCTGACGTCGCGTCTTTCCCAGCGCCGAGCGGCTCGCCGGCGCCGACCTGCGCGACGCTCGGCATGCCGCGCGCGCGCGCCGCGGCGCTCGTCGCGCGCTGGCGCGCGGCCGCGCCGCCGAGCCGCGCGCTCTTCGAGCCGCCGCGCGATCTCGACGACGGCGATCGCGCGGCTGCGCGCGCTGCCCGGCGTCGGCGAGTGGACGGCGCAGTACGTCGCGATGCGCGGCGCTCCGCGGGCCCGACGCGTTCTCCGGCGGCGACATCGGGCTCCATGCGCGCGATGGCGGCGGACGGCGCACGATGCGCCGACGCCGCATAGCTGTTGCCGGCGCGCGCCGAGAGCGTGGCGGCCGTGGCGCGCGACGCTGCCCAACATCTCTGGACGGCGGATGCGGCGAGCGCGACTCGTCGGCGCGATCGCACGCACCGAGGAGGCAGTGGCATGAGACGACGACACGCAGCTCTTCGTAGATCGCGTCGGCGTCGCCGTGGGCGTGACTGCTGGTGTGGGACGACGCGCTGACACGCTGCGCGCGCTCGACTTCGACGACTACGAGGCGCGCATGCAGCGCTCGTGCGACACCACTACGGCGGCCAGCCGACGCCGGCCGGGCGCCGCCGGCGCGATCACCAGGGCGCTCGCCGCGTTCTTCTTGCGGGCGATCTCGACGCGCTCGCGATCGCGTCGCGCGTCGCGACCAACGGCACCGAGTTCCAGCGCGCGGTACTAGGCGGCGCTGCGCGACGCTCCCGCCGGCGCACGACGACGACGTACGGAGCAGCTCGCGGCCGCGATCGGGCGTCCCGACGCGAGCCGCGCCGTCGGGCTCGCCAACGGCTCGAATCCGATCGCGATCGTCGTGCCGTGCCATCGCGTGATCGGCGCCGACGGGTCAGCCTCACGGGCTACGGCGGCGGACTCGAGCGCAAGCGCTGGCTGCTGGACCACGAACGCGACTGGGCGACAGCGAGCGCGGAGGGCTCGCGCATGAGCACCGGCGAAACGGATAGCCGCGGGCGGTTTCGCGCTTGCACGCGCCGGGCGGATGCTGGTGCTGCCGAACGCCTGGGACGCCGGCGAGCGCCCGTCTGATCGAGGCCTGCGGCGCCGGCAGTCGCGACCACCAGCTCCGGGGTCGCGTGGGCGTGCGGTTATCCCGACGGCGACGCGATTGCCGCCGCGCGTGCTCGCGCGACGCGGTCGCGCGCGATCGCGCGCGTCGTCGCTGGTACCGCTCACGGTCGACGCCGAGGGCGGCTATTCGACGCGAGCCGGCGCGCGCGTCGCCGAGACGATCGCGCGTCTGATCGACGCCGCGCGCCGTCGGGATCAACATCGAGGACGGCGGCCGGCCGCCGGAGCTTCGTGCGCCAAGATCGCAGCCGTCCGGACGCGCACGCCGCCCGCGCCGGGCGTCGATCTCTTCGTCAATGCGCGCACCGACGTGTTCCTGCGCGGCCTGGTGCCGCCCGAAGCAAGCGTGAGGAGACGCTCGCGCGCGCTCGCCGGTATCGCGACGCCGGATGCGACGGCATCTTCGTCCCGACCGCGAGCGATCCGGCGGATCTCCGCGCGCTCGTCGCCAGGACCGCGCCGGTGAACATCATGATGCTCCCGAAGCTCGCGCGCGTCGCGCTGACTCGCGGCACTCGGCGTCCGTCGCGTGAGCGCCGGTGCCGCCATCGCGCAAGCCGCCCACGCGCTCGCGCGCCGCGCCGCGACCGGGGTGCTGACGGGCGAGAACCCTACACCGAAGCGTTCGCCGCGAGCGTCCGTATCCCGAGCTGAACCAGCTGTTTAGCGTAGGGTGGGAGTGACTCGGGCGGGAAATCTTGGTTAACATAATCCCGCTTATCGGACGTCGGGTTCGGGCTGCCAGGGAGTGGTTCCCCGTCGAACCGACGACCCGCGTGACTACTGCGCCGGCAGCGTGACGACGTTCTCGGTCGCCGACTTTTCACGCCGCAGGTGGCGTGCCGCGAGCGCGATCAAGTGCGCGATGGCGACGCTCGACAGTTCGGTTAATCGGGTGCTTATCGAGGAGCTGCGTGTAGAGATCCTTGGCCTTGTCGGCGTTGCCGCCGGACTCGGCATTGCAGAGCGGCCCCGAACAGCGCCTCGGCGACGAATGGTCCGGGCTCGGCCGTGGCCGTCGTGAACGAACGCTCTGGCGTCGCCGGGCTTGCCGAGCTTCTCGTGGGCGTAGCCGAGACGGGTGTGGGCGAGCTGGCGCAGATAGTCGGTCGGCGGCGCGCTCTGGAGGAAGCGCTCGTAAGCGGTCACGGCGTCGGCAGCTTGATCGGCGAGCAGGAGCGCGTTGCCGCGCTCGAGGATCGCGAGCGGGCCGTAGCTCGTGCCGCCGTACTGGCTCGCGACCGCGTCGAAGCTTGATGGCGGCCTCGCCGTACTTCTTCTCGGTGAGCAGCGCGCGCGCCTCGGTATAGGCCCTCGAGGCGCTGGCGCTCGCGACTCTGGCTGATCATGCGGTACGCGACGATCGCGAGCAGCAGCACGATCACGGCGCCGAGCGCGGCCATGACCGCGTTGCGATTCTCCTCGACGAACGTCATCGCCTGACGAGTGAGCGTCTGGAACTCGTCGGGTTGGCGCAGGTCCTTCCGCGTGAGTCGCTGTTCGGTACGGGCCACAGGTCTCCGATCGGGCGAGCGGACGGTGCGTCGCTACGGCGCCCGCCCTCGCCGCTTCACATCTTGTATTTGAAGTCGTCGGGCGCCATCTTTCTCGAGGATCTCGGCCCACTTGTCACGCGAGACGTTGGAGAGGTTCTGTTCCTTCCCCTCCTCCATCTGCTGCAGCACGCTCGAGGCCTCGAGCACCTTCTTGGCGACGCAGATCGGGCTCTTGGTGCGGAGCGCGAGCGAGATGGCGTCGCTCGGGCGCGAGTCGATGCGTGACGCTCGCGATCGCCGATCTGCGAGGTAGATCAGCGCGAAGTAGGTGTTGTCGCTTGCAGATCGGTCACCTCGATGCGCTCGACGGTGGCGCCGAGGTCGCCGATGATGCGCGCAGCAGGTCGTGCGTCATCGGCCGCGCCATCTTGATGCCTTCGAGCTCGGTCGCCATGGCGGTGGCTTCGAGCAGGCCGATCCAGATGGGCAGATTCAGCTTGTTGTCCGGGTCTCTGCAGGATGACGATGGGCGTCTTGGTGACGGGATCGAGCGTCAGGCCGCCGACTGTCATCTAGAATGAAGTTCTCGCGGCTCATGCGCTCTGCTCTAGCGTCGGGCATTGTGCCAGAAGGTCTCAGGACGTCAATCCTTTCGCGCGCGATCGACGCGGATCAGCCGACCACCATGCGATCGACGACGCGATAGAGCTGGTTCAGGTTGCGGCACTCTTCGACCATGTCGCAGTAGGGCTGGTAGCGGTCCATCTCGCTGTCGCCGAAGCCCCACGTCATGCGGTTCTCCGGGTTCAGCCAGATGAGCTGCTTGGCGCGCTGCTGCGATCGTCGCTTCAGCACCCACTCGTGCGGCAGGTTGTAGTTGTTGCGGGCGTCGCCGAGGACGATCACGGTGGTGCGCTTGTTGACCGCGCCGAGGTAGCTCGCGGTGGAAGCCTGCGAAACGCGCGGCCGAAGTCGGAGTGCGCGTAGACGTTGATGACGTTGCCGCGGCAGCGCCTGGCTCGATCGCCTGGTGGATCTCGTGCTCCTCGAAGAGGCGCGTGATCTCGCCGATGTCGCTCACGAAGATGAAGCTGCGCACCTTCGAGTAGAGGTCCTGCAGCGAGTAGACGAACTGCAGCATGAAGCGCGAGACGTTGCGGACCGAGTCGGAGACGTCGCACAGGACGATCGACCTGCGGCTTCACGCGCTTGCGGCTGATCGAAGCGGATCGTGAACGGGACGCCGCCGTACTGGAGGTTCTTCCGCAGCGTGTCGCTGACGTCGAACTTGCCCGCTTGCCGTGACGTCCGCCGTTGCACCGCGAGCGACGTTCTTCAGGCGCTGCGCGAGCTTGGTGACGGCCTCCTGCATGCGGCGGATCTCGTCCTCGGAGAGGTAGTAGAAGCTCTTCTCGGCGAGCGCTTGCGAGGCGGGCGGCGTCCCGCTGGCCGACGTCGCGCTGCTCGAGCTCGCCGCGCACCATCCGGCCGGATCATCTCGCTGCAGCTCCTGCAGCCGGCGGTCGACGAAGCGGCCCATCTGCTGCCGCGCCGGCAGGTCGGGCTCCGGCGCCGAGCGCGTCGCTGATCGCCTGCAGCTCACGCGCGACGTCGCCGACGCCGAGCTGCTGTTGCATGCCTTGCGAGTACTGCCCTTCCTGGAACGAGCGCTCGATGCGCTGCACGCCGGCGCGCTGGGCCGCTTCGCGCAGCAGTCGCTCGAGGCGCGCGGTGTCCTGCGCCAGGAGCGCGCGCGTGAGCTCCGAGGTCTCGAGCCCCTGCTCGGCGAGAAACTCCGCGAGCTCCTCGAGCAGCTGCTGATACTCCGCCGGGTCGAGGTCGAGCGCTTCCATGGAGCGCGACTCGGCGCCCTTCACGATGCCTCGCCGAGGCCGGAGAAGTAGAGATCGAAGAGCGAGTCGTACGTCGGGACGTCGACGGCGCGCTTCACCAGCGTGGCGCGCAGCACGTCCTTCACGCCTGTTCGCGGTCGCCGAGCCCGACGAGATCGAGCGCGCGAAACGTGTCCATGCTCTCTGCGAACGACACGCGCACGCCGTTTTGCCGGAGCAAGCCGACGAAGCTCGACGATCTTGTCGTCCACGGGCGACGCGTCCTGTCGCCTGCGCTAGTGCAGGACGTCCTTCTCGGGTGCCAGACCGCGGCGCCGCCGCTTTCGCCCGCGCCTCGGCGACGTGATCCTTGAGCTCCGTCTGCGCCTTCCGGATGTCGCCCTCGTACTTGAGGATGGTGCTGAGGGTGTCGTCGACGAGCGCCGCGTCGAGCGTGTCGACGTTCAGGAGCGTGAGCGCTCGCGTCCAGTCGAGGGTCTCGCTGATGCTCGGCGTCTTCTTGAGGTCGAGCTTGCGGATCGCCTGCACCGCCCCGACCACCTCGTCGGCGAGCCGCTCGGCGACGCCGGGCACCTTGAGCAGGATGATCGGCGCGCTCCTGCTCGCGATCGGGAAAGTCGATGTAGAGGTGCAGGCAGCGGCGCTTCAGCGCGTCGGACATCTCGCGCGCGTTGTTGCTGGTGAGGACGACGAGCGGGATGTGCTTCGCCTTGATGCGTGCCGATCTCGGGCACGCTCACCTGGAAGTCGCGACAGCACTTCGAGCAGGAACGCCTCGAACTCGGTGTCGGCCTTGTCGATCTCGTCGATCAGCAGCACCGATCGGCGCCGGCGACGTGATCGCGCGCAAGCAGCGGCCGCGGCACGATGAAGCGCTCGGAGAAGAAGACGTCGTCCTGCTGCGCGATGCGCTCGACGGCTTCGCTTCAAGCGCCGGGGCGCCCGCCGATCACCTCGCCGATCTTGTCCTTCAGGATCTGGGTGTAGAGCAGCTGCTTGGCGTACTCCCACTCGTAGAGCGCCTTCGGCCTCGTCGAGGCCCTCGTAGCACTGGAGGCGGATGAGCTCGTGGCCGAGGGCGCCTGCCAGCGACCTTGGCGAGCTCGGTCTTGCCGACGCCGGCCGGCCCTTCGACGAGAATGGGCTTCTGGAGGTGGCTCGCCAGGTAGACGACGGTCGCGATGGTCCGGTTGCAGATGTAGCGCTGGCTCGGCGAAGCGCTCGACGACGTCCTCGATCGACGCAAACGTTTTCGGCATGGGCGCGGACGCTACCATGGGGGTTTTGCTCAGACAATTGTGTATACGGGCTCGTCATGTGCACGCTCGCGATCTACGTGCGAACGCTTCCAGGCTTCCCGCTCGTGATCGCCGCGAACCGCGACGAGTTCCTCGATCGCGAGGCGACCGGACCCGAGCTGCTCGCGAGCGCGCCGCGCATCGTCGGCGGCCGCGATCTCCGCGCCGGCGGCACGTGGCTCGCGATCTCGGATCGCGGCGCCGTCGCCGGTCTCCTGAATCGCCGCACCGAGGCGCTGCCGATCGCGAGCAAGCGCTCGCGCGGCGAGCTGCCGCTGCTCGCACTGGCCGCGGACTCGGCGGCCGTCGCCGCCCGCACGATCCAGGCCCTCGAAGGGGACGCCTACAACGCGTTCAATCTCCTGATCGCCGATCGCACCGACGCCTGGGTCGCGCAGAACCACGACGACGGCGTGCGTCTGACGGAGCTCGGGCGCGGCTTGCATCTCGTGAGCAACCTCGACGTCAACGATCCCACCTGCCCGAAGATCGCGCGCTCGCACGTGCGCTTCGCGGCCGCCGGCGACGCGTTCACGCGCACGCGCGACGAGGCCGAGCTCCGCGCCGCGCTGCAGGCGATCGTCGCCGACCACACGCTGACGCTCGATCCCCGCCTGCCCGACGCGCTCGGCGCGATCTGCGTGCACGCCGGACGGTTCGGCACCCGCTGCTCGTCGCTCCTCTTCCTCGACGACGGCGGCCGCTGGGGCCACTGGTTCGCCGCCGGCGCGCCCTGTACGCACGCCTTCGAGCCCGCGTTCGTGCCCTGACGCGCGCGGCGGCGTGGCGCCCGTGCCCCGCCCGGTGCGCGCCGGCTCACGGCTCCGGATCGAGCCAGACCTCCGCGTAGCGGGACGGCAAGAGCGGATGGATCGTGTACCCGTGCACGCGCCGCTGCAGCATCACGTAGCTGATCGGGTGGTAGAGCAGGATCACCGGCGCGTCGTCGACGAGCAGGCGCTCGGCCTCCAGATACTCGCGGTTCCGCGCGCTCGGGTCGACGACCGTGCGAGCGTGATCGAGCAGGCGGTCGAACGCCGGGTTGGCGTAGAAGGTGTGGTTGTTGGCGTCCCACCGGCTCGAGATGGAAGAGCACGTCGAGGAAGTTGCTCGGGTCGGGAAAGTCCGCCGACCAGCCGAGGTCGAAGAGGGGGACGCGCTTCGGCTGACGGATCGCTTCCAGGAACGAGCTCCAGGCGACCTGCTTGATCTCCATCGTGACGCCGACCGCCGCGAGATCGTGTTGGACCTTCTGACCGATCTTCAGGTCCATGTCGTTGCCCTGGGTCCAGAGCTCGGTCGTGAACCCGTTCCCCTGCCCTGCCTCGCCGAGCAGCGTTCGCGCGCGCTCGGGTTCGTACGGGTAGCCGACGGTGTCGCTCGTGTAGCCGGGCATGCCCGGCGGGACGATGCTCTTGGCCGGGACGGCGCGGCCGTTCAGCAGGGCCATCGACGTCGTCCTTGTTGACGGCGTAGTTCAGCGCCTGGCGCACGCGGCGGTCGTCGAGCGGGGAATCTGGCAATTGAGACCGATGTAGCTCGTCCAGAGCGTCACGCCTTTCACGAGCTGGCCGGGACGATCGGGGCCGCGTAGCACCGACGGAAAGTCGGCGGGCGGGATGCCGCTGACGTCGAGCTCGTCGCTCAGGAACTTGCAGCCAGGCGAGCTCGCCGTTCACGCCGGCGGACTCGACGATGCCGTCGAGGAACGGGCGATCGGGGCGGCGGTAGCGCGGGTTCCGAGCGAGGACCGAGCGCTCGCCGCGCCGCCATTCGCGGAGCACGAACGGGCCGCTCCCGATCGGCTGGTCGGTGAAGTCGTCGCCGAGCGCGCGCGCGCGTGCCGCCGGGACCACGGCCGCGAAGAGGAGCGCGAGCTTGTCGAGGAAGAGATGATCGGGCGCGTCGAGCGTGATCGTGAGCGTCGTCGCGTCGAGGGCGACGAGCCCGTCGACGTGTGCCGCCGTGCCGTCGACGAACGCGGCGGCGCCGTGGATGCCGCGGTAGTACTCGGCGCCTTGCGAGCGCGTACGCGGGTCGAGCACGCGCTCGAGGCTGCCGACGACCTCGGCCGCGGTGAGCCGGCGTGCCGTCCGAGAACGTGACGCCCGGGCTGCAGCTCGAACCGATAGCGTCCGCTGGTCGGGGCTGATCGTCCAGCGCTCGGCGAGCTGCGGTACGATGCGGCTCTCGTCGTCGTAGGTGACGAGGGTCTCGAACAGGAGCTGCTCGAAGGTCCACGAGCGCGAGTCGTAGCCGAGCGCCGGGTCGAGCGTCGGCACGTCGTCGGCGGCGGCGATGCGGAGCACGCCGCCGCGCTGCGATCCTGGCGCGCGCGGGCCAATCGAGCGGCGGGTCGCGGAAGCACGACGACGCCGTCAGCGCGAGCCCGAGCAGCAGCATCACGAGCGCTGGTGGCGCGCCCGCGCTCGCGGATCACCGCACCGCCTTCCCCGCTCGGTGAGACCGTAGGCGATCAGGTTGAACGTGAGGACCGCGTACAGTACCGCGAGCCCGGGAAACGCCATGAGCCACGGGGCGACGCGATAGTAGCTCGACGCCTCCTGGATCATCCGGCCCCAGGTCGGCGTCGGCGGCGGCACGCCGATGCCGAGGAAGCTCAAGCCCGCGTCGAGGAGGATCGTCCCCGAGGTGCTGAGCGCGGCGATCACGATCAGCGTCGGTGCGACGTTCGGGAGCACGTGGCGGACGCAGGATGCGCGCGTGTCCCGCCCCCATCGCGCGCGCGGCGATCACGAAGTCGCGCTCGCGGAGCGAGAGCGCCTCGCTCCGAACGACGCGCGCGACGCCCGTCCAGCTGACGAGGCCGATCACGACGAAGATCGTCCACACGCTCGGCCGCATCACCGCGACCAGCGCCACCGCGAGCAGCAAGCCGGGAAAGGCCAGCATGACGTCGGTGAAGCGCATCAAGCACGACGTCGACGGCGCCGCCGAAGTAGCCGGCCGTGAGCCCGACGCTGGTCCCGATCACCATCGTCACGACCATCGCCACGAGGCCGACGAGCAGCGAGATGCGCGCGCCGTGGAGCAGACGCGACAAGACGTCGCGCCCGAGGTCGTCGGTGCCGAGATAGAACGGCGCGCCCGGCGGCAACGGCTCGGCGAGGCTGCTCGGCGACCGGTGCCGTCGGGTCGTAGGGCGCGAGCGTCGGACCCGACGAGCGCCACCAGGACGAGCAAGGCGCCCATGGCGAGACCGGTCGATCAGCAGCCCCGTCGCATGCGCTCAGTCGAGCCGGATGCGCGGATCGACCAGGCGATACAGCAGGTCGACGGCGAGGTTGGTGGTGACCACGAGCACGGCGCTCAGGAGCACGGTGCCCATGATGACCGGGACGTCGAGCGCCAGCACGGCGTCGAAGGCGAGCCGGCCGAGCCCGGGCCAGTGGAAGACGGTCTCGGTCAGGACGACGCCGTTCATGAGCGCGGCGAAGTCGAGGCCGACGATGGTCAAGAGCGGCAGCGCGGCGTTCCGGAGCGCGTGCACGCCGACGAGACGGAGCGGGCCGACGCCCCGGGCGCGCGCCGCACGGATGTACTCGAGCGCGAGCACGTCCTGCAGGTTCGTGTGCAGCAGGCGCGCATAGTAGACGCCGCTCCCGACGCCGAGGACGAGCGCCGGCAGGATCAGGTGGCGGAAGCTGCCGGCGCCGCCGAGCGGGACCAGACGCCAGCGGAACCCGACGTAGTAGAGCCCGATCATGCCGAGCCAGAAGACCGGCGCCGACAGGATCGTGAGCGAGCCGACGAGCGTCGCGCGGTCGATCCAGCCGCCGGCGACCGGCGCGGTCGCGAGGCCGCCGACGAGGCCGATCGCGATCGCGATCGCGAGGCCGGCGCAGGCGAGCGTCGCGGTCGCGGGCAGGCGGCGCGCGAGCGTCGTCGCGACCGGCTGGCGCGTCGCATACGAGCGCCCGAGGTCGCCGTGGGCGAGCCGTCCAGACGTAGGTGGCCGAACTGCACCGGCAGCGAGCGGTCGAGCCCGAGCTCGTGGCGGATGGCGGCGAGCGTCACGGCGTCGGCGCGCGGCCCGGCGACGACGCGCGCCGGGTCGCCCGGGACGACGAAGAGCGATCGCGAACGTGATGCACGTCGTGCCGAACAGGATCACGACGGCCCAGGCGAGCCGGCCGACGCAGGTAGCGCACGTCAGCGCTCGCCCGCCCGCGCGCCGGATCAGTCGAGCGCACGGCCCCCGTCGACGACGACCGTGGTCCCGGTCACGAAGTCGCTGCCCTCGATCAGAAAGCGCACCGCCGCGGCGACGTCCGGACGCCGCGCCGAGACGGCCGAGCGGCGTGCGGCGCACGGCGGCCGCGGTCGTCGCGGGGGTCGCGTCGATCGCTTCCAGCACCGGCCCGGGCGCCACGCAGTTCACCTGCACCGCGGGGCGAGCTCGCGGGCGAGGCCGCGGGTCAGCGCGACGATGCCCGCCTTCGAGATGCTGTAGGGCAGATAGTCGCGGTACGGCCGCTCGGCGGCGATGTCGGCGAGGTTCACGATCTTCCTGCCCCGCGGTCTCGCATCGCGCGCCCGAGGAGGAGCGACAAGAGGTACGGGCGTCTTCGAGGTTCACCGCCATGACGGCGTCCCACTCGGCTTCGCCGACCGTCGTCGATCGGCGTGCGATAGAAGACGGACGCGTTGTTGACGAGGACGTCGACCGGTCCGAGGCGATCGACGACGGTCTCGGCCAGGCGCGCGACCGCGCGCGGATCCGCGAGATCGGCCGCGAATCCTCGGCCGCCCCGCCGCGCGCCCGGATGCCGGCGACGACGGCCTCGGCCTCGGCGGCCGACGTGTGATGACAGACCGCGACGCGCGCGCCCGCCGCCGCGAGGTCCTCGGCGATCGCGCGGCCGATGCGGCGCGCGGCGCCGGTCACGAGCGCCGTCCGCCCGGCGAGCCTCATGGACGCGGGCCGACGAGTGCCAGGATCTCGTCGATCATGCCGGGCGCGGCCGCGACCAGGTGGTCGGTCGCCCGCTCGCCGTTCAGGAGGGCGTCGAGCTCGACCGCGGCGCCCGAGCGATAGCGGAGCGCGCCGCCGATCGCCCGCAGCATCGCGGCCCCGGCGGCGATGTCCCAGAGCCGTGGTCGTCCGAGCACGGCGGCGACCGCCGCGCCGCGCGCGACGAGCGCCATGTGGTACGCGGTCGAGCCGAGCGAGCGGATCTTCCCGGGGAAGCGCTTGGCCTCGCCGCGATGGTAGTCGGAGTGGGTCAACATGAAGAGGTCGCCGTGGCCGCTCGGGGGCGTGTCGCGGGGCAAGGCCCGTCCGTTCCACTCGGCGACGTCGGCGTCGGCGGCATACGTCTCGCCGGTCATCGGCAGATAGGTGACGCCGCCGACGGCCGTGCCGCGCTGGACGAGGCCGACCGTGATGCACCAGGTCGGGAGGCCGGAGACGAAGGCCGCCGTGCCGTCGATCGGGTCGAGCGTGAGCGTGTACTCGGCGTCGGCGCTGCCGGTCGCCCCGAACTCCTCGCCGAGGATGCGGACGCCCGGGAAGAGCGCCGACACACGCGGCGTCAGGAACTCCTCGACGGCGCGGTCGGCCGCGGTCACCAGCGTCTGATCGGCCTTTGCGTTCGGCGGTGACGTTCCGAAAGAAGCTCCGCGCGAGCTCGCCGGCCTCGATGACGGTCGGCAGCAGCGCTTGCATGGAGGACGGGACACGCGGGCACAATAGCGTAGCGTGGCTGCCGCAGAAACCATCGCCGGCGAGACGCCCAATTGCCGAGGGTGTTCCTCATCTCTCATCGTGCGACGGCGGCCGTCGGGGAACGCGGACGGTGCAGGGGATCGTCGGCGGGTCCTACGGAGTCAGAGGCGCGTACCGCGCGTTGGCGGGCGAATGGCGACTCAGTGGCGAGCGGCGCGTCGAGGGTGCATGGCACTCATCAGGTGATCGGCGCGTAGCGCCCGACGTTTGGGGGTTGCGCTCCTGACCGAGAACGGACCCGCCGCCGACCCCTCCACCGTCCGCCTGCAGCGGCGGTGATCGTAAGAGGCACTGAGGACTCGAACGCACGAGCGCATACGAGCAGCAACGATACGGGCGCGCGGCGGAGGGGTCGCCCGCGGGTCCACCTCCGGGCACACGGCGATCTCGGTCAGGAGCGCTCCCCGCAAGTTCGTCCGTGTCGCGTCGGTCGCCTGGGGAGTGCCATGCGCGGCCGCGACGCGGCGATCGACGATGCGCGGCGGTCGTACGCGACGCGCCGATCGCAGCGCTCCGGCTCCGTAGGACCCGCGGGCGACCCCTCCGCTGCGCGCGTTTCCCGATGGCCGCCCGCGCAGCGTGCGGCGCTCGACCTTCGGTCCCGTCTTGGGTCACGTTCGTAGTCCGCCGGCGAGGCGCCTGTCCGGCGGCGAAACGCCCTCTACCCTCGCGGACGCTCAGCCACCGCATGCCGCGCCCCATGTACTGCAGCCCCGAGAGCGCGGTGAACGTCCCGGCCGCGACGAAGAGTCCGACGCGCACGCCCGGCGGGATCGCCTCGGGCCACGACACGCTCACCAGCACGATCGTGACCGACGCGAGCTGGAAGAAGGTCGTGATCTTCCCGACCACGCTCGGCCGCACCTCGATCCACTCGCCGGTGAAGACGAAGAGGAAGAAGTAGCCGACCAGCAGGATGACGTCGCGGAACAGCACCAGCACCGTCAGCCAGTTCGGCACGAGCTCCATGAGCGCGAGCACGCAGAACGAGCTCAGCAACAGGAGCTTGTCGGCGAGCGGGTCGAGGATGGCGCCGAGCTCGGTCTTGGTGTCGGTGAGACGCGCGATGGCGCCGTCGAGCGCGTCAGTCACGCCGCCGGCGACGAAGACCGCGAGCGCCAAGCCGGGACGGCCGCTCGTGAGCAGGATGAGAAAGGCGGGGATCGTGAGAATGCGTGCGACGGTCAGGAGGTTGGGGACGTTGAGCACGCCTGTACCTCGAGTCGCTTGCGGAGTTGTCCGGCGAGCTTCGGGGTGGCGAGCGCCGTCACGCGGGCCGACCCGTCCTCGTACCGCTCGCTCACCACTTTGGCCGCGCGATGCACCCACGCGAGCAGGTCGCCGCGGCTCGCCGGGATCGTCACCTCGATCTGGACTGCGCTCGCGGTCGAGCCAGCGCTCGATCGTCGCGAGCAGCTCGGGAAGGCCGCGGCCGGTCGCGGCCGAGATGGCGGCAACGTCCGACGATGTGCGGATGCTCGGCGAGGTCGCGCGGCGGAGCGTCACCGGCGCGGTCGATCTTGTTCCAGGCGAGGATCGTCGGCGTCGCCCCGGCGCCGATCTCGTCGAGCACGCGCTCGACGACCGCGATCTGCTGCTCGGCCTCGGGACTGGTCGCGTCGACGACGTGCAGCAGCAGATCGGCGCGCCGCACCTCCTCGAGCGTGCTCTTGAACGCCTCGACCAGCTGGTGCGGCAGGCGGTGGATGAAGCCGACCGTGTCGACCAGCAGCGCGCGCTCGCCGCCGGGGAGATCGAGGCGGCGGATGGTCGGGTCGAGGGTCGCGAAGAGCTTGTCCTCGACCAGCACGCCGGCGTCGGTGAGCGCGTTCATCAGCGTCGACTTGCCGGCGTTGGTGTAGCCGACCAGCGCGATCGTCACGTAGGGCACGTCGGCGCGCTCTTTCCGGTGCAGCTCGCGGGTGCGTTCGACCTCGGCGATCCGGCGCTTCAAGCGCACGATCTTCTCGCGGACGCGCCGGCGGTCGACCTCGAGCTGGGTCTCACCGGGGCCGCGCGGTTCCGACGCCGCCACCGCCGAGACGCGACAAGTGGGTCCAGGCGCGCGTCAGGCGCGGCAGCATGTACTCGAGCTGCGCCAGCTCGACTTGCAGCTTGCCCTCGAGGCTCCGGGCGCGGGCGGCGAAGATGTCGAGGATCAGCTGGCTCCGGTCGAGGACCTTGGCGTCGAGGCGCTCGGTGAGGTGCGCTGCTGGCCGGGACTGAGATTCTCGTCGATCAGTACGACGGTCGCGCCGTGGGCTTTGGCCGTCTCCCGGAGCTCCTCGACTTTACCCTTGCCGATGTAGGTTGCCGGGCTGATCTGCCGGATGTTCTGATGCAGCGTGGCAACGGGCTCGACGCCGGCCGTTCGTGCCAGACGCTCGAGCTCTCGCAGCGACTCTTCGGACCCGATACTTGCGCCATCTTGCTGCAGATGGCCGTTGTCGATCCCGACGAGCACGGCGCGCTCTCGCGGCGGCGCCACTGTCGCGGGTGCTGCCTTTCATCGAGACCGACCGACGGAGCGCGTCATTTCAGCCATCCTGACACAGGCGGCGGCGCGAATCCAAAACGACGGGCGCCGGTGCGCTAACGCTCGTTTTTCGTTGACGCCGAAGTGCGGACGGGCGTACGGTCGTCAGCCTCCACTCGTCACATGCGAGGTCGTTGGGCGGTGCCGTTCAACTCATTGCAGCCCTGTAGGAGGACGCGTCATGAAACCCTTCCCCATTTCGCTCTCGGTGTTCTCGCAGTCGGTGTGCTGACACTTCAATCGCCGACTCGGCTTGCTGCGCAGACTTTCGCGCTCGATGCCTTTTTTGAAGGAGGACAGTCATGAGAACGTATGCACGCTGGCTCTCGCTCGCCGCGCTCGCCGTGATGGCGTTGGCGGCCCTTCCTCGCGCGCGGCGGCGCAGATCTTCGCGCTCGACCCCGGATCGGGGTCGCTGCCCGGGATTCCCGCGACGGCGGCCGACTTCCTGACGCCGACGTTTCCGGCACCGGCAGTAGGGCCGCTCCCGCCGCCCTCCGTCGGGCTCACGTCCGCCCAGCTGGGTCTGATTGCGGGTGACGTGATCGACGCCATCACGCTGGCCGACGATGCGCCGCTCGGACCGCCGACGACGATCTACTTCAACGTCAGCCGCGGCTCGACCGGTGCCTTCGCCGGACCGTTCCCCCCGACGTCTTCCGCGAGGTGGCTGCCGTGCCGGTCGGCACGCAGCCCGAAGCGGCGAGTGACATCTTTTCCACCAACGATCCCACGTGTGGCGTCGGCCTCGGTCTCAACACCCAGGTGCTCGACGGCAATGGTTTCCTGCTTGGGCCGCCCGCCTGCTACACCGGCAAGGGTACCGGCCTCACCGAGCTCCTCGCGCTGCCGGGACCGCCGCTCAACGATGCCATGGCGGACTTCGACTGGGGTAGCGTCGGACGAGCTCGCCTCTTCACCGTGTACTTCTCGCTCGCGCCGGGCTCGCCCAGCTTGACCCCCGGTGCCAACCCGGCGCGCGCGCTCGGCGGTGAGCCCGGGGACATTTTCGGCACATTCGTCGGCCCGCCCGGCCCATTTCATTTCCTTGCGATACCGGCGTCGGGCTCTGGTCTCGTCTCGGGCGGCCCGGGCTGTGCGCCACCCGTCTGCGACGACGTGGACGCGCTCGCTGGCTTCGCGTCACCCATCGTCTCGCTCTCGCCGGGATCGCCGAGCCTCGTCGCCATCCCCGCAACACCGGGCGACTTGCTGAACCTCTTCACCGGCCCGCCGCTCACGATCGCTCTTCCCGCGGCCGCCCTCGGGCTCACGCCCGCGGACGACGTGAAGGGCCTCGAGCTCGTCACGAATCCCTGCCCGATTCCACCGCCCCCGGACGTTCCCGACAACGACGGCGTCGGCGGCTGCGACAACTGCCCGGCTCTGTTCAACCCCGGCCAGGAGGACAGCGACGGCGATCTGATCGGCGACCTCTGCGACCCGTGCACGGACACCGACGGCGACGGCTTCGGCAACCCGGGCTTCCCGAACTTCTGCCCGACCGATCTCTGTCCCTTCAACCCAGGCCCGAACGGCGATCTCGACGGCGATGGGGTCGGCGACATCTGCGACAACTGCCCCACGGTGGCCAATACCGACCAGAACGACAGCCCCGACTTCGACGGCGTCGGGCAGGCGTGCGACAAATGCCCGAACGATCCCGACTTCACCAATGCCGACGGCGACGGTGACGGGATCGGTGACGTCTGCGACATCTGCACGGGCGGCGTCGGCACCACGAAGGCGCAGTTCAAGCTGAACAAGCTCCTCTCCGGCCCGGGCACGCAGCAGCTCCAGGCGCAGGGCAAGATGAGCTTCCTCGGCCTCACGCTCCCCATCCCGCCGCTCGACGTCCTGAACCAGGGCATGCGGCTCCAGGTCGTCGACATCGGCGCCGGCAGCACGGTGATCTTCGATCACTTACATCCCCGGCGGCCCGGTACCGAACGTCTGCGGGCCCAAGGACGGCTGGAAGACGAACGGTCCGCTCACCAGCCAGAAGTACGGCAACAAGACCACGTCGATTCCTGCGGCCTGCGTCCCCGGCTCCGACCTCGGCATCAATCAAGCGCAGGCGCAGGACAAGACGGCGAAGAGCAAGGGCGGCACCTTCAAGGTGAAGGGCAAGAACGGGACGTACGGTCCCGCGGTCGGCCCGTTCCGCATCACCGTCGTGCTCGGCGGCGCGGCCGAGAGCGCCGGCGGTCAGTGCGCGCATCACACCTTCGCCAGCTGCACCGTGACGGGCGGCGGCAAGGGCATCAAGTGCAAGCAGCCGTAGGACGGTAGCGAACAATCGTCGACAATGTCGGGCGGCCGAGGTACGCACCTCGGCCGCCCGGCTCTGCTGTCACGTCCCACCCGATCTGAAGGGCACCTCCAGGCCGCAAATCCGTCGTCACACCTTCCCGGGGCCGAATTGCGTGATCAGCGGCGGCGGGAAGACGCTCAAGTGCAAGCAGTAGTCGCGTTTCGTTAGCGCACCTGGAACGGGGTGGTCGGCAAGCGCCGGCCACCCGTTTCGCTTCTCGATCGCGCTGGCCTGCGGCTCAGCGCTCGAGCAAGATCCGCGAGCTCGGCGAGTGACCGGACGCGTTCGCAGTCGTGGTCGCCGTAGAGGTCGCCGATGTCGAGCAGCACGGCGCGGAGGCCGGCGGCGCGCGCGCCGACGACGTCGGTGTGGAAGAGGTCGCCGACGTGCAGCGGTCGTCTCGGAGCCGGCTGCCGATCCGTTCGAGCGCGCGGTGAAAGATGCGCGGATCGGGCTTCTCGACGCCCTCCTCGGACGAATCGATCACGAGGTCGACGTGCGGGCCGATGCCGACCCGGTCGAGCGCGGCGCGCATCCGGCCGTTGGCGTTCGAGACGACGACGAGCTTCCGTCCCGACGCCCGCAGCCGCTGCAACGCGGGGACGACGTCGGCGGGCACGTGCTCCCAGAGGTTGTGCGCCGCGTGGTAGCCCTGCAGGTCGGCGAGCGCCGCCGCGATCGTCGCCGGCCCGACGATGCCGGCCCGCGCGAAGACCTTCTCGAAGACGAGCCAGCCGCGGATGACGTCGAGCTCACCGCGCGGCGCGCGTGTCGACCTCGTGCTTGGCGTGCCATTCGACGGCCGCGAGCGCTTCGGCGGTGGTCGTGAGACCGTGGCTGCGCGAGCGTCGCGGCGACGCGCGTCCAGCTCGGGAACACCAGTACCCCGCCGGCGTCGAGAAAGACCGTGTCGATCGGCATCGGCGCGCCCGATCCGCCCGCGCCTACTGGATGTAGTTGATGCGGGCGCCGAGCCGCTCGATCGCGTCGGCGAGCTTCTCGTTCGGCGACACCTTGAAGCGCGGCAGCCGCACGTTCGCCACGATGCCCTCGTCCATCACCTGCAGCGTGACCGTGCGCGTGCCCGGATGGGCCTCGAGCGCGCGCGAGCAGCGCCTCGGCGCGCTCGGCGGTCAGCCCCTCCTGGAAGACGAGGCAGACTTCCTTGGCGTTCCTGAAGCGCATGTCGGCGAGCGCCCCGACCTCGTCGGCGATGATCTGGCAGCGGTCCTCGCCGACCTCGAGCTTGCCGGCGACGTAGATCGGCTCGTCGGAGGCGATCCGCGCCTCGTAGCTGTGCGGTACGCCTCGGGCCACACGATCACCTCGATCGTGCCGCTCTTGTCCTCGAGGTTGAAGGTCGCGTAGCGGTCGCCCTTCTTGTTGTTCTTGAGCTTCAGCGTGTGGACGACGCCGCCCGCCTTGATCTGCTCCTGGTTCTGCCGGCCGCCGAGGTCGGTGATCGCGCCCGGTCACGAGGCGCCGGAGGTCGCTCTCGAACTTATCGAGCGGGTGACCGGTGATGTAGAAGCCGACGGTTTCCTTCTCGGCCGCGAGGCGCTGCTTGTCGGTCCACTCCGGCACGTTCGAGGGCGGCCGCGGCGGCGCCACGTCCTCGAGCTTGAAGAGCGTGATCTGCCCGGCGGACTCGGCCGCGGTCGCGGACCACTGCATGACGCGGTCGAGGTAGCAGGTGGCGCCGAGCTCGCCCTCCGGACAGCATCGTCGCGCGCGACGCATGCAGCGAGTCGAAGGCGCCGCACTTGATGAGCGACTCGAGCGTCCGGCGGTTGATCTGCTGGCCGCGGACGCGATTGCAGAAGTCGGCGAGGTCCTTGTACGGCCCGCCCTCGTCGCGGGCGCGCTGGATGATCTCGATCGCCTTCGAGCCGACGCCCTTCACGGCGCCGAGGCCGAAGCGGATGCCTTGCTCGATGACGGTGAACTTCTCGCCGCTCTCGTTGATGTCGGGCGGCAGGATCGCGATGCCGTGCGCGCGGCACTCGGCGATGTTCTTGTAGGTGCTGTCGGTGTCGCCCATCTCGAGCGAGAGAGCGCCGCCATGAACTCCGTCGGGTAGTGCGCCTTGAGGTACGCGCGTCTGGAACGAGATCAGCGCGTAGGCCGCGCTGTGGGACTTGTTGAAGCCGTAGGCCGCGAACTTCTCCATCTGCTCGAAGATGCGCGTCGCCAGGTCGGCCTTGATGCCCTGCCCGACCGCGCCCTTCTGGAAGCGGTCGCGCTCCTTGTCCATCTCCTCCTTTTTCTTCTTGCCCATCGCCTTGCGGAGATTGTCGGCGTCGCTGAGCGAGTAGCCGGCGAGCGTCTGGGCGATCTGCATGACCTGCTCTTGGTAGATCGATCGTGCCGTAGGTCTCGTTCAGCACGCCTTCGAGCGCGGGATGGTCGTAGACGATCTTCTCCTTGCCGTGCTTCCGCTTGATGAAGTCCTGATCCATGCCGCTGTCGAGCGGACCGGGCCGGAAGAGCGCCAGCGCGGCGATCAGGTCCTCGAAGCGGCTCGGGCGGAGCTGGGTGATCATCTTCCGCATGCCGCCGCTTTCCATCTGGAAGATGCCGACGGTGTCGCCCTTGGCGAGCAGCTTGTAGGTCTTGGCGTCGTCGAGCGGCAGCTTCGCCAAGTCGAGGTCGGCGCCTCCGGACGGTTCGGCCGGATGATGGCGCACGGCGTCGGCGAGGAAGGTCAGCGTCTTCAGGCCGAGGAAGTCGAACTTGATGAGGCCGATCCACTCGACGTCGTTCATCGAGTACTGCGTGAGCACCGCGCCTTCCTTGTCGACGAAGAGCGGCAGGTACTCCGAGAGCGGTCGGTTGGCGATGACGATGCCGGCGGCGTGGCTGCGAGGCGTGGCGCATGAGCCCTTCGAGGCGGAAGGCGTAGTCGAAGAGCTCGCGCTCGCGGTCGGTGCCGCGGTCGCGCATCTCGCGGAGCTTCGGCTCGATCTCGAGCGCCTTCGGCGAGCGGGTGGTCCTTGCCCTGCACCGGCGCCGGGTAGAGCTTCGCCATCGTGTCGGTCTCGCCGTAGGAGAACTCGAGCACGCGGCCGACGTCCTTGATCGCCGCTTTCCCTTGAGCGTCCCGAACGTGATGATGCCGGCGACGCGGTCCTCGCCGTACTTCTCGCGGACGTAGCGGATCACCTCGTCGCGGCGCTCGTAGCAGAAGTCGACGTCGATGTCGGGCATCGACTTGCGCTCGGGGTTCAGGAAGCGCTCGAAGAGCAGCTTGTACGGCAGCGGATCGAGGTCGGTGATGCGGAGCGCGTACGCGACGAGCGATGCCGGCGGCCGAGCCGCGGCCCGGCCCGACCGGGATGGCCTGCCGCTTCGCCCAGTTGATGAAGTCGGAGACGATCAGGAAGTAGCCGGCGAACTGCAGCTTGTTGATGCTCGCGAGCTCGAACTCGAGCCGCTCCCAGTACGGCTTGGCCGCGTCGCCCGTGATCGGCCCGTTGGCTGACGCCGCAGCCCGCCGCCAGGCGCTCCTCGAGCCCGGCGCGCGCCGCCTTGTCGAGGCGCTGCTCGAGGGTCTCGCCCTTGTCGGTACTTGTAGGCCGGGAACTCGTAGTCGTGGCTCTTGAGCTCGAGGTCGCAGCGCTTCGCGACCTGCAGCGTGTTCTCGATCGCCTCGGGGACGTCCGCGAACGCTTCGCGCAGGTCCTCGATGCCCTTCACGTAGAGCTGGTCGGTGTCGAACTTCCAGCGCGCGGGGTCGTTCAGCGTCTTCCCGGTCTGGATGCAGAGCAGCACCTCGTGGGCGCGCGCGTCCTCGCGGGTCAGGTAGTGGCAGTCGTTGGTCGCGAGCAGCGGGATGCCGAGGTCCTTCGCCGAGCTCCTTCAGCATCTGGTTGCACTTGTTCTGGACGGGATGTGGTTGTCCTGGATCTCGAGGTAGTAGCGGTCGCCGAAGATCTTCAGATACTCGGTCGCGAGCTCGCGTCCGCGCGCGTAGTTGTCGGCGGCGAACGCGCGGTTGATCTCGCCCGAGAGGCAGCCGCTCGTCGCGATGAGACCGCCGTTCAGCTCGCGCAGCAACTCCTTGTCGATGCGGGGCTTGAAGTAGAAGCCCTCCTGGTAGGAGAGGCTCACCATCTTGCAGAGGTTCCGGTAGCCCTCCATGTTCATGGCGAGCAGGATCATGTGGAAGTTGCCGCCGGCCTCGTAGTCGTCGGAGCGCTGCTGGCGCGCGCTCTCGCGCCGGTCGCGCGGCGCGAGGTACACCTCGCAGCCGATGATCGGCTGCACCGCGTTCGCGACGCACGTGCGGTAGAACTCGATCGCGCCGAACATGTTGCCGTGATCGGTCATCGCGACCGCCGGCATCCCGAGCGCCTTCACGCTGCGGGATCAGCTTCGCGATCTTGTTGGCGCCGTCGAGCAGACTGTACTGCGTGTGCGAGATGCAGATGAACGAAGCTCATTGGACCGCCCCTGCCTCCTTCCTCATGCCCGTCGGGCTTCGCGGTGGGAGCGGTACCATGCGCCTCGATGCGGCGGCGCGCAAGTGCTTTTGCGAATCGATCCTAGGGTGTCGTGATCGACCGGCTTCACGATGTAGCTGTTGGCGCCGAGACCGTAGCCGTCGATGATGTCGCGATCCTCGCGCGACGAGGTGAGTGATGATCGATCGGCAGCGCTGCGGTGCGCGGGTCGGCGCGGATCGCGCGCAACACGTCGAGGCCGCACAGCTTCGGAGGTTCAGGTCGAGCAGCACCCGGACCACCATCTCAGGCAATTCCCGAGCGCGCTTCGACCGGGCACTGAGCGTGACGACCGTTCCCTGCCCGACCACCGACTCGACGGCGAGCGTGCCGCCGAGCGCTGCCGCCCGCTCCTGCATGCCGGTCAGGCCGAGCGCGTCGCCGCTTCGGGTGACGACGTCGAACCCGCGGCCGTCGTCGCGCACCTCGAGGCGGAGGTGGCCGTCCACCCGCGTCAGGCTCGCGACGATCGAGCGCGCGTCGGCGTGGCGAACGGCATTGGTCAGCGCCTCCTGGGCGATACGGTAGACGGCGAGCTCGAGGTCGTCGGCGAGCCGCGGAATCGGTGTCACGAGCCGGACCGCGACCGCGCGCTCGCTCGACGTCGATGCCGGCCGCGAGCGACGTCAGGCTGTCGGCGAGGCCGAGATCCTGGAGCAGCATGGGCCGGAGCTCGCGGGCCAAGAGACGGAGGTGCTCGACGACGCCGTTCAGGTAGCCGACCGCGCGCTCGAGCACGTCGGCGCCGGCCTGGTCGGAGACGTCCAGGCGCTCGCGCACCGCATGGACCATGATGGCGACGCCGATCAGCTCCTGACAGACGCCGTCGTGCAGGTCGAAGCCGAGGCGCTTGCGCTCGTCGTCGCGGATGTGGACCTGGTGGCGGGCGAGACGCCGGAGGCGCTCTTCGCTCCGGCGGAGCTCGTCGAGCGAGGCCTGCAGCGCCGACTCGCGCGCTTCCGCTCGGTGACGTCGACCGCGGTCCCGAGGATCGCGGGCGCGCCTTCGAACTCGATCGCGACCGCGGTGAACTCGATCCAGCGCGTCTCGCCGCTCTTCGTCCGTACGCGATAGTCGAGGCTCCGGGGAAACTGCGTCGCCGCGCTGGCGGGCGAGCCCGCGTTCGCGCGGCGAGCGCGCGATCGTCCGGATGGAGGATGTCCCAGAACGGCATCGCGAGGTGCTCGGCTTCCGAGTAGCCCATCATCTTGACGGCCGCCGCATTCACGTAGCGGAGGCGGGTGCCCTGCAAGACGAAGAGCGGCGTCGTGATGGCCTCGGCGACCATGCGAAACTTCGGCCTCGCTTTCGGCGAGCCGCGTGTCGATGGCGACGCGCTCGGTGACGTCGCGGCCGACGCCACGCATGCCGGCGAGCGTGCCGTCGGCGGCGAATATCCCCGAGCCGAACGCTTCGATCCAGCGCGGCCCCGCGCCGTGACTGCAATGGATGCGGACGATGCGCGCCGGCTCGCCGGCCGCGATGCGCGCGAGCCCCTGCTGGAACGGAGGGTAGGCAGAACCGGGGACGACGCACTCCGTGACCAAGCGGCCGATCATTTGGTCGCGTGACCGGCCGAAGAAGCGCTCGGCCGCGGCGTTCAGATAGGTCCAGCGCCCGCCGAGGTCGAAGGACCAGATCATGGTCCTCCACGTTCTCGGCGAGGTCGCGTAGGCGTCGCGCGACGCGAGGAGCTCGCGTGCATCCGCGCCTCGGCCGCGAGGCGGTGGTGGTGCGTGGCGCGGAGGTTCCGCGCCGTGCCCTCGGCGACGCCGATCGCGATCGCGCTTCCGAGAGCGAAGGCCACGGTCAGCTCGGCCGGCCTGACCGACGGCGCGAACGATGCCAGCAGCGCGCCCGCGGGGAGCGCGGTCGCGAGCTCGAGCCCGAGCTCCCAACGCCAGCCCCAGCCGAACGCGAAGGCCGGGACCACGTACAGCGTGAGCAGCGTCACGCCGAGGACGTCGCGCGAGCCGTGCCCGTGCACGAAGAGCGCGAGCACGATCCAGCCGATCGACGACGGTGGCCGCGAGCGCGAGGCGCGCGGACTCGCTGCGAGCGACGTGACGATCGCGCGTCCGAGCAGCATGAATGCGAGCACCGACGAGCTCCGCCGCGAGGGCGGTGAGAGTGGCCGAGGCGCGGAAGCCTCGTCGAAGACGAGCAAGCCCGACCAGATGACGCTCGACGCGAGCCACGCGCCGGCGAACAGCGGCATGCGGCGGCGGCTGACGAACCACGCCTCGTCGTGCTCGACGGGTCCGCCGTCGCTCCGGCCGGACTGCGATCGGAGAGATCCGATGGGCCGGTCGAGCTGTCCATGGGCGCCGCGGTCATCCCGAGCGTCCTGCTAGCACTGCCCGGCGGCCCATGACCATCGCGGCCTCACGGCCCAGGCATGGCCGCGGAGCTCGAGATCGAGCGGCGCACGTCGATGCGCCGGTCGAATCCGGTGGCGTTCCCGCTCAGCCGAGGAAGAACGCGTTCAGCTTGTTGCCGTCGAGATCGCGGAAGTACCCGGCGTAGAAGCCGTCGCCGCGCGGGCCGGGCGCGCCTTCGTCCTTTCCCGCCGAGCGCGAGCGCCTTCTTGTGAAGAGCCTCGACCTTCGCCTTGCTGTCGACCATGAGCGCGACCATGACGCCGTTCCCGACGGTCGCCGCCTTCCCGTCGAACGGCTTGATCACCGAGACCATCGGCGTGTTGGGCGCCACCGCCCACGCGATGAACGACTCCATCTCCATGGCACGCTTGGCGCCGATCTCACCGAGGAGCGCATCGTAGAAGCGCGCCGCGCGCGCGAGGTCGTTGGTGCCGAGAGTGACGTAGCCGATCATCGTCGAGTCTCCTTCGTGGGGGCCGGGCCTGCGTAGACCGGTCACCTGGTCGAGCAAGTCGGGCGGGGCACCGGAGCTGCGGCGCCGTCCAGTGATCGCCTCGGCGCGTGACGGTTCTCCTCCGTTGCGGAATGGCGAATCCGGCAAAGCGTTGATCCTCGCCCTGCCTGCCCCGTACGGTCACGCGGGCGGATTGAAGATTCTGAGCGTCGCCCGTGCCTTGCCGAGTCGGCGGCTCACGAACGCGCGAGGTCTTGGGGCACCTCCGGGACGCCAACCGCGCGCACTTCAGCGACGACCAACTCGAGCTCCTCGACACGCAGGCGCGGAAGGGACTCGAGAGCGCCGGCACCTCGGTGCGATACGCGCTCGCCGACGGCGAGCATGCGCTCGAGTTCGGTTTGATGCCGCGTTAGCCACCGCCTCGCCGCCGCCGACGTCGAGCCCGAGGAAATCGACTTCGTCGTCTACGGCGGCGTCGGCCGCGCGTTCATCGAGCCGGCGATGGCGAACGTGGTGCGCCGAGCTCGGCCTCGTCAACGCCACGGGTTCGACGTCATCGACGGCTGCGCGAGCTGGCTCCGCGGATTGCAGATCGCCCGGGCGTTCTTCGCGTCCGGGACCTATCGCCGCGGTCTGATCGTCAACTGCGAGTGCGGCTTCGGGCGCTACATCGATCATCGGCTCGAGCGGCCGGAGGATCTCGGCGCATCACTTCGCGACGTTGACCGTGAGCGAGGCGGCGGCGACGGTCGTCGGCAACGAGAACCCGGGCGACGATTTCCATTTCAACATCAAGAACTTCGGGAGCCCTACGATCTGCGCGTCCTGCCGATCGGACGACGGGCGGGATTTCTTCAGCCGGTTGCGACCGCCGGGACTACGTCCCGATGAAGCTCTACTCGCAATCGCGTGCGCTGCTGACGACCGCGGCGCAGAAGATCGTCGAGACCTACCTCTCCGATCCCGTGCTCCGGAGCGGCCGTACGACATCTGCTTCGGCCACGCCGCCAGCAGCTTACGCCGAGGAGGGGGTGCTCGACGTCCTCCGCATCCCCCTCGAGCGCGCTACTTCGGGACGCATGCGGAGTACGGCAACACGGTGTCGGCGTCGGTGCCGTTGGGCATGAGCCTCGCGCTCGACGCGGACGCCTCCGGCGCGGCGACCGTGTGCTGATCACTCGTCGCCGCCGCGGGATCGTCGGGCCCTCACGGCGTTCACGCACTGAGTCGCGGCTGCGCGCGGCTCAGAGTCGCTCCGCGCGCACGTACTCGAGCGGGATGTGCGACGAACGGGACGGATCGTGGACGGTCTCCGTGCTGGTCACGCGGAATCCCGAGCTCGTCAGGAGGTCCGCGAGCTGGCGCTCCGTCAGCACGTTCCGACCGAAGCCCGCCGGCGGCTTCACGCGGTACCCGAGGATGCCGCGGAGGAGAATGCGCACGCCGGCGCGGACGCGATCGAGCCCCGTCAGGGCCCCGGGTCGAGGTTCACGACGAGGAGCGTCCCGCCCCGCGCAGCAGCCGATGCATCTCCCGGACGGTGCGGGCAGGCTCGGTGAAGTGCAGGACGAGGCTGATGAATGCCGTGTCGAAGCACCTCGTCGGCGAACGACGACCGCTGACAGTCCTCGACCTGAAAGCTCACGTTGGTCGCCTGCACCCGGCGCTCTGCGAGCTGCACCATGCCGGGAGCGACGTCGGTCGCGACCACGCGCTCCGCCTTCCCGGCGAGCACGTCGGTAAAGAACCCGGTGCCGCAACCGAACTCGACGACCCGGCCGAGCGGCCCTTCGCGTGCCACGCGCTCCCGCACCATGGATCGCGTCGCCGGGCCGATTTGCGCGTCGACGACCTGGTCGTAGCGCGGCGCGATCGTCGACCAGAACTCGGATTGCTCGCTGGCCATGCGCCGCTATCGACCGCACATGCCTCCGATGCAATCCAGAGTCCCCGGCGCGGTCTGCTCGATCGTGGCCGGCGGAGGTTCCTAGAGCGCCGCAGATCGAGCCGTCCGCTCAGAATCGCGTGAGCGGGACGCCCTGCGCGCACGAAGGGCAAGCGCCGGGCTCCCAGATGCGCATGGGAAACGACGCGAGCGTCTCGAGCGGGAGATCGTGCGTGGCCGCGAGCTCGCGCGCCGCGCGACCGAAGGTCGCGAGCGCGCCGATGGCCACGGGCTCGGCGCCGCATTCCCGCAGCGAGGCGAGCGTGCCGCGCACCGCCGACCCGGCGTTGATCACGTCGTTGACGATGGCGACGCGTTTTCCCGCAGCACCGACTGGAGTGACCACCGGGATCGGGTACGAGACCGGGAAGAGCTCGACGGCGTTCCTCGTCTCGGAACGGCGCCGAGTACGTGAAGGGGATCCGCAGCGCCGACGCGACTATGAGGCCGACGAACGCACCCTCGACGAGCGGCGCAGAGATCGCCTCCGGCCGATGCTCGCGGAGCCGCTGCGCCAACGCTTCCGCAAGCGGCTGCACGCGCTCGGGCTGCAAGCACAGGCGCTCGAGCTCGAGCCAGAGCTCGCCATGATACCCGGACTCGTAGACGAAGTGCCCTTCCCGCCTCGGCAGCAGAAGCGCGATCTCCGTCGTGAGATCCTGATCGCTACTCACGAGCGCCCATCGAGCAGCGCGGCGATCACCGACGCTGCGTCGTCGAGCGTGCGCAGCACGCGAAACGCGGCCTCCGATGCCGCGGCCGAGGGCGGCTTCAGGTCGGGCACCATGAGCGCCGTCATCCGGGCGCGACTCGCGGAGAGGATGCCGGCGTCCGAGTCCTCGAGGGCGACACATTGCGAGGGCGGCACGCCGAGCCGGCGCGCCGCTTCGAGATAGATGTCGGGCGCCGGCTTGCCGTTGGCGATCTCGTCGCCGGTGACGATCACCCGAAAGCGGTCGCCGAGCCCACCGCAGCGGAGCGTGAACTCCGCCAATGATCGCTCGGTCGAGGTCGCGACGGCGACGGCGAGGCGGCGCTCGTCGGCGTAGTCCAGAAGCGCATGCAAGCCGGGCTTCGGCCTCGAGCCCCGCGGCGGCGACCTCGCGCCAGAGGATGGGCCACCGCTCGCGAAAGCGATCGATCGGGGAACGTCGCGGCCCCAGCGCTCCGCGAGCTCGCGCTCGCAGTCCTCGGTCCGCCGCCCGATGTACGGCTCGTACGCGTGGTCGCTCCAGCTCCCAGCCGAGCTTCGGCTGCGGCGCGCTGCCACGACGTTCGGTAGATGGGCTCGGTGTCGAGCATGAGGCCGTCCATGTCGAAGACGAGGGCGGCGATCCGGGTGTGGGCCTCCGAGGACATGGCTAGGACGGTGGCGAGCAGGCGCTTCGGCATCGCGTCGTGGCCGGTCAGCGCGGATCCAGCCGGACGAAGTAGCGCGGGGAAAGCCGGTCACGATGCGAAACGCCAAGCCGTGCGGGTGCTCACGCTCGACGCGCTCGTGCTCCGCGCCCGTGACCGGTACGGCTCGATAGTTCCCTTTGGTCCCGTCGATCGTGGCCTGCACGTCGGGGTTCCGCAGCGCGCGACGGTACCAGGCGCGGGGCCAGTGGTTCGCGGACACGTAGGTCTTGCCGTCGGTCTCGAGACGCGACACGACCCGATCATGCGGCGTGCCGTCCGGATCGAACGTCGTGATCACGAGCGTCGAGCCGCCCGCGGGCTGGATGAACCCGATCATGGACTCGAACGGCGGCGACGATGCCGACGTACAGCAGCACGACGATCGCGACGAATCTTCATGGGCTCACCTCAGCTCCGCTCATTGTGGCGCCGAAGGCCAGCGAACCGTCAGGACGAGCGACTCTTCGACCGATCGAAAGGAGTGCGCGACGCCGGGACCGAAGAGAACGAAGTCGCCTTCTTTCTCCAGAGGAACTTCCCGATCTGGAAACACCAGAACGAAGTGACCCCGGATGAGGATGTTGAGCGTCCGCACGGAGCTCGCAGGGGACCACTCTTCGCGCCTATCTCCCTTGGGATGGGTGTGCCACTTGAGCTCGACGTCGCCGGTGCGCAAGGATTGCTCTCGCCCGGCATGAAGTGGCCGAGGAACCAGCCCCGAGTGTTCTTCGAAGCATCGACGACGTTTCCGAAAAAGGGAGTCGGTGAATCGGCTGTCATGGGGCTCCAGTTCCAGGGCACGGCCGCTGTCGATCAGATTGGCGACGGGCCGCAGGCTGATGCCCGCGCCCGTCGGAACGATGGTCGCGTACAGCACCTTCGCTTGCGGCTCAACAATCAGCGAGCCACGAGCGTAGCTACTCCCACTCGATGGTTGCCGGTGGTTTCGACGAGACGTCGTAGACGACCCGGTTCACGCCCGCGCACCTCGTTGATGATGCGGTTCGAGATGCGCGCCAGCAGGTCGTACGGGAGGCGCGCCCAGTCGGCGGTCATGCCGTCGACGCGACTCGCACGGCGCGGATCGCGATCACGTTCTCGTACGTGCGCTCGTCGCCCATGACGCCGACGGTCTTCACCGGGCAGCAGCACGGCGAACGCCTGCCAGATCGTGTCGTAGAGGCCGGCGCGCTCGGATCTCCTCTCACGACGATGGCGTCGGCGGCGCGCAGGATGCACGAGGCGCTCGTCGGTCGACCGCGCCGAGGCATGCGGATCGCCAGGCCCGGGCCCGGGAACGGCTGGCGCCGGACGATCTCGTCGGGCACGTCCGAGCACGCGGCCGAGCTCGCGGACCTCGTCCTTGAAGAGCTCGCGCGAGCGGCTCGACCAGCTCGAGCTTCATGCGCTCGGGCAGGCCGCCGACGTTGTGGTGGCTCTTGATCGTCGCGGACGGGCCCTTGAACGAGACCGACTCGATGACGTCGGGATAGAGCGTGCCCTGCGCGAGGAAGCGCGACGCCGGGATCGTCTTCGCCTCGTCCTCGAAGACCTCGATGAACGTCGCGCCCGATGGTCTTGCGCTTCTCCTCGGGATCCTCGACGCCGGCGAGCGCGTCGAGGAACTGCGTCCGCGCGTCGACGGCGCGGAAGCGATCGCCGAACCGGCCGCGGAAGACGCTCGACGACGCGCTCCGCCTCGCCCTGCCGCAAGCACGCCGTTGTCGACGAAGATGCACGTGAGCTGGTCGCCGATCGGCGCGGTCGATGATCGCCGCGGCGACGGCGGAGTCGACGCCGCCCGAGAGCGCGCAGATCACGCTTCTCGTCGCCGACCTGGGCGCGGATCGCTCGACCTCCTGGCCGACGAAGTTCTCCATCGTCCAGTTGGGCTCGGCTTTGCAGAGGCCGAAGACGAAGCTCCGGAGCATCGTCCGTGCCGCGCTCGCTGTGGTGGACCTCGGGGTGGAACTGAATCCCGCAGATCGCCGATTCTCGACGTCGCTGCAGGCGGCAATCGGCGAGTTGCCGCTGTGGGCGATCACCTTCCACCCGGGCGCGAGGCTTTCTCATGCGGTCGCCGTGGCTCATCCAGACCGTCGAGCCGTCGACTTGCCGGCGATGCCGGCGAAGAGGTCGCTCTCGTCGTCGATCGTGATCTTGGCCGCGCCGTACTCGCGGTGGGTCGCGCGCGCGACCTTGCCGCCGGCCAGAAGTTCAGGACGTTCATCCCGTAGCAGATGCCGAGGATCGGGAACGCCGACGTCGCAGGATCGGCCTCGTCGCGGGAGCGGCGCGCCCTCGGCGTAGACGCTCGACGGGCCGCCCGAGAGGATGATGCCCTCGGGCTGCGAGCTTCCGGATCGGTCGTCGAGCGAGACGTTGAAGGGATGGATCTCGCAGTAGACGTGCTGCTCGCGGACGCGGCGCGCGATGAGCTGCGTGTACTGGCTGCCGAAGTCGAGAACCAGAATCATCAGACCCCGCCGCGTCCGACGCGCACTACCGCGACGCGCGCCGAGCGCCGCCTGATCGTCCGGACGATTCGAGCCGGTAGTTCGGCGCTTCCTTGGTGATGACGACGTCGTGGACGTGGCTCTCGCGCATGCCGGCCGCGCTGATGCGGAGGAAGCGCGCCTTCGCGCGGAGCTCGTCCGAGCGTGCGCGCAGCCGCAGTAGCCCATGCCGGCGCTGAGGCCGCCGACGAGCTGGTGGATGTTGAAGCGAGAGCTGCCCTTGTAGGAGACGCGGCCCTCGATGCCTTCGGGGACGAGCTTCATGTCAGGCTCGTCGCCCTGGAAGTAGCGGTCGCGGCTGCCTTCGCTTCGCATCGCCTCGATCGAGCCCATGCCGCGGTAGAGCTTGTAGGTGCGGCCCTGGTAGAGGATCGTCTCGCCGGGGCTCTCCTCGGTGCCGGCGAAGAGGCTGCCGATCATGATCGGCTGTGCGCGCCGGCGGCGAGTCGCCTTGGTGATGTCGCCCGAGAAGCGGACGCCGCCGTCGGCGATGATCAGGACGCTCGCTGCCCTTGACGCCGCGGACGGCGCCGAGCGATCGGCCGTCAGCTGCGGCACGCCGACGCCCGAGATGATGCGCGTCGTGCAGATCGACGCCGGCGCCCATGCCGACCTTGACGCCGTCGGCGCCGGCCTTCACGAGCGCGCGCGCGCCCTCGGTCCGTGCCGACGTTGCCGGCGACGATGTCGAGCTCGCGGTGCGCGCGCTTGATGCGCGCGGACGGTGTCGAGCGACGTTCCGCGAGTGGCCGTGCGCGGTGTCGACCGCGAGCACGTCGACGCCGGCGCGGATCGAGCGCCTCGACGCGCTGCCTCGCGGTCGGCGCCGACGCCGACCGCGCGCGCCGACCCGCAGCCGGCCGCGCTCGTCCTTGCAGGCGAGCGGGTAGTCGGTCGTCTTCTCGATGTCCTTCACCGTGATGAGGCCGCGGAGGCGCGTTGTCGCTCGTCGACGACCAGGAGCTTCTCGATGCGGTTGCGCGTGCAGGATGTCCTTCGCCTGCTCGAGACTGATGCCGGGCTTGCGCGGTGACGAGGTTCTCGCTCGGTCATCACCTCGCGCGACCGGGCGATCGATCCGCTTCTCGAACCGCAGGTCGCGGTGCGTGAGGATGCCGACCAGGCGGCCGTCGCGCGTGACCGGGAGACCGGAGATCGAGAACTGCTGCATGATCTCGAGCGCGTCGGCGATCGCGCTGGTCGGGATGGACGGTCACGGGATCGGCGATCATGCCGCTCTCGGACTTCTTCACCTTCTCGACCTCGCGCGCCTGCGCGCTCGACGGCATGTTGCGGTGGACGAAGCCGATGCCGCCCTCCTGCGCCATCGCTGATCGCCATCCGCGCCTCGGTGACGGTGTCCATGCGCGGCCGAGACGAGCGGGATGTTCAGGCGGATGTTGCGCGACAGCTGCGGTCGCGACGACGGCGTCGCGCGGGATGATCTCGCTCTCGGCGGGGACGAGAATGACGTCGTCGAAGGTGAGGCCTTCTTCGAGCTCACGCGGGTCCATGCGCACCTCCGTTGGGGGCGAAGCGGCGGGTCCAGAAACACGAAAGCCCCGGCGCGTGCAGCGGCGTTCGGGGCTCGGGATCGACTCGTGGACGGTGGAGTGAACTTCCATGTCCCTTCTGCAACAGAGGTCTCCCGGACTGACAAAGCGCGCGGCGCGCGTGGTACGCCGTGCGACGTGATTGCGGGATTTCGCGGCATCGATCCGACCATCGATCCGACCGTGTTCGTGGCGGCGAGCGCCGTCGTCGTCGGTGACGTCGTGATCGGCGCCGAGGCGAGCCTGTGGTTCCACACGGTCGTCCGCGGCGACGTCAGGCCGATTCGCATCGGGGCCCGCACCAACCTGCAGGATCACGTGACGGTGCACGTCGTCGGCGGCCGTCTCGGGACGACCATCGGCGACGACGTCGACGATCGGCCACCGCGCGATCGTCCACGGCTGCGCGCTCGGCAATCCGCGTGCTGATCGGCATGGAGTGCGGTCGTGCTCGATGGGGCCGAGATCGCCGGACGACTGCCTCGTCGGCGCGGGGCGCTCGTGACGCCGGGCATGCGAGTGCCGGCGGGTCGACTGCGTGCTGGGAATCCCGCGCGTGTCGTGCGGGAGCTCCGCGACGACGAGCGCGCGGGCCTCCTCGCCTCGGCCGCGAACTACGTGAGGTTACGCGGCGGAGTACCGCGCGCGCCGCCATCAGCTGACCCGCTCGCCGCGCTGCAGCGCCACCACGATCTCCGGCGGCGAAGAGGAAGATCGTCGCCGACATGTAGATCCACACCATCACGGCGACGAGCGCGCCGAGCGAGCCGTAGACGACGTAGAACGCGCCAGGTTCGCGAGGTACCAGAGGAAGATGCGCCGCCCGACCTCCCAGAGCGCGGCGCCGATGCAGCCGCCGGTCAAGGCGTCGCGCCAACTGATCGGCGCGTGCGGGAAGACGCGCAGCGAGGCGTGAAGGCGCCGACTACCAGCGCGACCGAGGTGAGGTATTGGATGCGCAAGCCGCGCGAGCGGCATCAGGAGGTCGTGGCCGAGCGGGGCGAGGGTGGGATCGGCGCGGATCGCGTGCAGCAGCACCCCGACGTAGAACGAGAACAGCAGCACCATCCCCATCCCGAGCACGACGCAGAGCGAGAGGAGGCGTGAGCGCCAGAAGCCCGCGCCGGAGGTCGACCGCGAACACGCGGTCGAGCGCGAACTCGGTCGCCTGGAAGACGAGGCTCGCGGCGATCGTCAAGCTCCCGAGCCGAGCCACGAGAGGCGCCCGCGGTTCTGCACCACCCACTCGAGGTTGCGGGTGAAGTCGTCGCTCAAATGCGGGATGAACTCGCGCACCCACTGGAGGACCGCCTGATAGGGTGTCCTGCGACGAGCCGATCACGTACCCGGCGACCGGCGATCACCAGGAAGAACACGGGGATCAGCGAGAGCAGCGCGTAGAACGAGATGGCGGCGGCGAGCGTCGGGCAGCCGTCGGCGTAGAACTTCGCGGCCGCGAACCGGATCGCGCGCCACGATGCCGACCATGGGCGCGCACCGCGAGGTCGGTCTCGCGGGTCTCCGCGGAATCGGCGGGTGTGACGCCTCGGTCGAAACGCCATGTCGTGTACTAGTGACGCGCCCGGAAGCTCACGCGCAACGGCGGTACGCCTTTCAGGCGGAACGCGCTCGCGATCTGAGTTCGAAAGGTAGCGATGGTAGCTCGGATGCACGCTCCCGGGGATACTGGAAAATACGACGACCGTCGGGGGCGTCGCCCGACCTGGGTGCGCATAATAGATGCGTGGTCGGCGACCTTGCACCGATGGCGGCTCCTTGGCCTGGAAGGCCGCGGCGACGCACCTGGTTGAGGCGCGGCGGTCTGGAGCTCGGCGCCGTGCGCCGCCGCGACGCGTTTCACCGCCGGCAGGATGCCGTCGACGCCGGCGCCGGTCTTGGCCGAGATCGTCAGCATCGGAAAGCCTCGAGCGTCGGCATCTGGTGCGCGATGTTCTCGAGATAGGTCTTCCGGACGCTCGTCGCGCCGGAGGTCCCATTGTTGACGACGAGCAGGAGCCCCTTGCCTTCGTTCAGGCGAGCGCCGCCAGCTTCTGGTCCTGGGTGGTGAGGCCCTCGACGGCGTCGATGACGAGCACGGCGACGTCGGCACGGCCGAGCGCCTCGATCGCGCTTCCGACCGACGAGCGCTCGAGGGGATCGTGCACCTTGCTGCGCCGCCGGATGCCGGCGGTGTCGACGAGCACGTACCGAGTGCCCCGACCTCGAGGAGCGTGTCGAGCGCGTCGCGGGTCGTGCCGGCGGTCGCGTCGACGATCGCGCGCTCGTACCCGAGGAGCCGGTTCAGGAGCGACGACTTCCCGGCGTTCGGTCGGCCGACGATCGCGACGCGGATCCCTCGTCGGCGGCGGTGGTCGAGCGCGGCCTCCGGTAGTGGCGGCGAGGATGCGATCGACGAGCTCGCTCATGCCGTGGCCGTGCGCCGCCGAAACCGGGATCAGGTCGTCCGCGCCGAGACGAGAGAACTCGGTGCCGCTCGCGAGGCGTCCCGGCGAGTCGAGCTTGTTGACGACGAAAGAGCACGCGAGCGCGGCGCCGGCGGGCTCGGTGACGGCAGCCTCGTCGGCCGGTGAGAGGCCGGCCTTGCCGTCGAGCACGTAGACGACGACCGCGGCGTTCTCGACCGCGGTGAGGCTCGTGTCGCGGACGGCGCGGTCGAGAGCGCGCCCCGTCTTCACGCTCGACGCGTGTGCGCGCGTCGCACCTCAAGAAACCGCCGGTGTCGACGAGCAGCAGCACGGCGCGATCACCGAAGGTGGCGACGGCCTCGTTGACGTCGCGCGTGACCCCGGGGTCAGGTCCACGACGGCCTTCCGCCGACGCAGCAGACGATTGAAGATCGAGGACTTCCCGGCGTTCGGACGGCCGGCGATCACGACGCGCGGGAGCGCCAGCGCGGCAGCGCTCCCAGGCGTGATCTCGCGGGCGACGATCCGCGGCGCCCGCGGCTCGCGCGGGTGGGCGCGGCGCGCGCGGCGGACGCGGACGGGGCGCGGTCCGCGACCTTCGGCGGCCGCGGCGGCGCCGATGCGGCGAAGCGCCGGTCCGTCGGCGTTCGCGCCTTCCCGCTCGCGTCGCCGCCTGTCCGCGGATCGGCGCGTACGAGGCGCGGGCCTCACGCACGCCGTCTCCCGTACGCGGACCGCGGCGTAAGCGAATGCCCGTGGTGCGGACGCCGCAGGAACCACCGCGCGCGCCGGGCCGTGGCGGCAGCGGCAGCGAGCCGGGTCGGCTCCGCGCGCGCTGCCGCGTGGAGAAGGGGGAGAGAATCCTCGCCCGTCGACTAGATTCCAGGCTCACCGAGCACCCGCAGGTTCTTGCTCCAGTCGGGCACGACCTTCACGTGGAGCTCGAGGTAGATGCGGCGATCCGAAGGCCGCCTCGAGCGCCGCGTGCCGCCTTGCCGATGTCGCGTGATGCGAGCGCCGCTCGCCGATCAGGATGCCCTTCTGAAGCTCGACGCTCGACGATGATGCTGGCGCTGATCACGACGAGGTTGCGGTCGGGCTCCTCGCGGAACGCCTCTGACGACGACCGCCGTCGTGTACGGACTCGTCGCGGGTCTGGGCGATCAGCTTCTCGCGGACGATCTCGGCGGCGAGGAAGCGCTCGCTTCTGCTCGGTCACCTGGTCGAGCGGATAGAGCGCCGGACCCGCCGGCGGAGTGTCCGGTCACGACCTCGAGCAGACGCTCGACGTTGTCGCCGGTCTTGCCGCTCACGGGACGACGTCGGCCGACGATGGGCAGATCCTGCGCGGCGGCGCAGACGGGGATGATCGCCGACCGGCCGGTGAGGTCGCTCTTGGTGAGGCGCCACGACGTATATGGGCGCGCTTCCCGACGTCGATCGCGACGTGGCGGTCGCCGGGCGTGACGCCGAGCCGCGGCGTCGACCACCAGCACGGCGACGTCGCCGTCGCCCAGCTGCTGGCGTGCCGTCGTGATCAGGCGTGGCGTTCAGCGGGTCTTGGCGTTGTGGATGCCGGGCGTGTCGACGAAGACCAGCTGGGCGTGCGGTCGGGATTCAGGATGCCGATGATGCGGTTCCGGGTCGCCTGCCGGCTTGTTAGCGACGGCGGGCGAGCGTCGTGCCGACGACCTGGTTCCAGGAGGTCGACTCCCGACGTTCGGCCGCCCGACCGAGCGTGATGAAGCCGGCGCGGTCGTCCTGCTGTGCCTGTCGCGTCGGTCAACGGCTGAAGCGCCCCTCGGAGCTCGCGTGGCGAGCTGGTCGACGGTGCTGCTCGTACCGCCAGCGACTACGAGCCGCCGCCAGCCCTCGGTCTCGAAGCGCGCGTCGTCGATCCGCTCGGCCCACGGTGCCAGCACCTCGCGGATGGCGCTTGGCATCGGCGGGATCGCGGCGGTTCGCTTTCGACGGCGCGCGATCACGTCCGGGACGTACGCGCAGGAAGGCGCGCAGCGCCATGCCGGTCTTGATGCTGTATTTGCGGCCGTGCCCACGCCTTGCGAAGACGCTGCGCGACCTGCTTGAAGTAGTTCAGGAAGAAGCGCTGCGCGTGCGTCGCGGAACGCGATCCGGCGTCGCGCGCCGCCGAGCGCCTCGAGCGACGGTGAAGATGCTGCTTGCAGCTCCTCGGCGAGCGGCGCCTGCGCGACGCGCCGCGGCCGACGCCGAAGAGCTTGATCTCGCCGTGCAGCGGCGAGCTCGGCGTCCTCGTAGAGCGCGCGGATGATGTCGTGGCTCGGCGGCGAGCGCCTTGTCGGGATAGAGCCGCCGGCCCGCGAGGCTGATCAGGTGCGACGGGTTCAGCTTCGTGTGCTTGGCGTTGATGGTGACGAACAGCTCGACGACCTGATCGGGCGCCAGCCGGTCGAAGATCACCGCCGGGCACCTGCACGTCGCTCGGCGCGGTCCTGCGGCGATCAGCTGGTGGAGCGCGCGAGCAGGCGGTGCTGGCCGTCGAGCGCGCGCAGCACGCCCTCCTCGGTCGGGATCTGCAGGCACGCCGAGGACGCGGTGCGTGCTGGTCGGCGTTGAACTCGAGACGCCGGTCGGCGACCAGCAGCACCGCGCCCGGGAATGGCCGGCAGGTTCCCGGCTCTCGGCGCACTGCGTTGTAGTACTCGATCAGCTCGGCGATCTTCTTGCGGATGACCGGGCGCTGGTAGGCCTCGGCGCTCGCGCGCGATGCGCTTCTCGAGCAGCTCCCAGTTGACTCGCGCGACTTGCGCTTCTTGCCCTTGCGCTTCGCCGCCGCCGTGCCGTCGACGCACGCCGGCGTCGTAGGACAGCACCTCGAAGCGCACGAGCTTTCGACGTCGCGTGCCGCGTGAGGACGGCCTGGTAGAGTCGACTCCGAACTGTGCCGCACGCATCGCGGGGAACAGGAATCATCGCTGACCTCTCGTTCCGGAGGACGGCCCGCGGACGCGCCGGCGCCGCTCTTCGCTCGCGCGGCCCTCCTGTCTCGCTCGCACTCGCCCGCCGGGGCACCACCGCCTGCCTTCGACGCGCAGCGCCTCAAACGCTTCCATCGCTGCGCCTGCTCCGCGCTCTTCTTGCTGCGCCCTTCGCCGCGGCCGAAGGTTCAGCGTGCCGATCGAGATCTGACTGACGAAGTGCTTGGCGTGATCCGGCCCCGGTCTCCGCATGACGAGCGTGTAGGTCGGCGTCGCCTTGAAGAGCTTCTGGGTGATCTCCTGGAGCCGCGTCTTGCAGTCCTCGACGGCGCTCAGGCTCCGCGAGCGGATGTCGGCCGCAGAACTGCCGCGCCAGGATCACGCGGGCCGTGACGAAGCCGCGATCGAGATAGATCGCGCCGATCAGAAGCGCCGCCTCGAAGGCCGCGGCCAGGATCGACTCTTTGCTGCGCCCGCCGACTTCTCCTCGCCTTCGCCGAGCTTCAGCGACTCGCCGAGGCCGAGGGCCGCGGCCTTCTCGGCGAGGACGCGCGCATTTACGAGCGAGGCGCGGAGCTTCGAGAGGCTCGCCTTCGTGGTGCTGCGGCGAGTGCTTCATCAGGAGGTCGCTGACCGCGAGCTCTGAGGACGGCGTCGCCGAGGAACTCTGGAGCTCTCGTTGTTGCGTCGCGCCGCGTCGTCGGCGAACGAGCGATGGGTGAGCGCAGTGTCGAGGAGGTCGTGGTCGCGGAAGTCGTAGCCGAGCGCGCTCCTCGATGGGATGCTTGCGTCGCGCTTCGTCTAGGGCCGCCGCGATCCAGCCGCCGCCGAGGACCTCGTCGCCAGCGATAGAAGACGGCCGCCTGCCCTGGGTGACGGCGCTCGCCGGCTCGTCGAACCACGCCTCGACGCGATCGTCCCCGGTATGGCGCGAGGCGGGCGGCGACCGGCGCGTTGGCGATGACGATGGACGGACCCGCACGGGACGCGTCCGCGTCACGGCCGGCCGGGCGGCCCCGCCAGCGCACCTGCTCGGCGACGAGGCCGTGCGGCTCGCGAGCGCGCCCTTGCCGCCGACGCGGACGGTGCCCGGTCGCGCCGTCAACGGATACGTGGTCACCCGGAAGCGCGCGACGCCGTCCCTGGTGCCGAGGGGCCGCGGCGCTGCCCGACGGTGAAGCGGTGCACGCATCGCCGGCGTGGTCGCGAGAGCGTCGTGCCGCCCGCTTCCGACGACTGGATCGCTGCCAGGGCGTGAGCCCGCCTTCGGCGTCGTGCGTGGCGCTCCACGTACCCGGCGTAGTCGCGCGATCGGGCATCGAACCTCGACTCTCCGGCTCGGCTCGGCGACCGGTTCAGACCGAGCCGACGCGCGCGTGGCGCGCACCTCGGTCTTGGTGAGCCTCGCCGAGCGGGAAGCTGGATCCGCGCTGAGCTCCGTCCTGCGTCAGGCGCGAAGAGGAGTAAGCAATA
>ERZ1370068.6458-contig-5441_pt1 | contig 43419 bp, 47 predicted proteins | sample MGYA00561227_ERZ1370068 | MGnify/ENA primary metagenome ERZ1370068 (study PRJEB38410, sample SAMEA6850437) | metagenome | study: Metagenomic assessment of the ecological functions of the soil: analysis of the soil microbiota associated with the... | reverse complement strand
CCGCCTGGTTCTACTGGTGGTGAGGCGCGAAGGCCGGCGGCAGAGGCGGCAGCGGCCGCAATCGCCGCCGCCACTGTCGCGAGGTACTTGGCCTTGGTTCGCAATCGTCAGCGTGACTCACTTGGAACCCTGTGGCGGTCGAGGGGTGGCCGCAGTCACCCTCGACCCTGGCGCGTGTGGCGCCCCCTTCCCAGCCTCGCCCGTGAGCGGCGGGAGGAAGACCCCACGACCCCGATGCGCTTGGGGCCGCAGAGCTTCTGGTTGGACTCGACGACGCCGACCGTGATGATCCCCGGCTTCTTGGGGTTGATCCGGAGCGTCGCCACGCCCGTCTGCCGTTTGTCCTTGCGGACTTGGACACGCCCGCGCCGGAGACTCCGACCGTGATGCCCTTGACCCCGCTTCTTGCCGGCCGTGACCTTCGCCGTGACCTTGTCCGGCTTGCCGTCGGCCTTGATCATGTTCGGCGAGACGGTCAGGCTCAGGCAGACTGCGGCTCCGGCTGTCGGCTTCGCCACCGGCGGTTTGAGGGGAGCCGGACGATGCGTCACTGCCGAGTCGACGTTGTCGGCCGGGTTCGTCTCGCGGCCACCGCTGCCCGTCACCGTCGCGCCGTGTTGGCGTGTGCGAGCCGACCGTGGTCGCCCGTGCGGTGATCCTGATCGTCACCGTCTGGCCGGGCGCGATCGTGCCCAGGCTGCACGTGACCAAGGCGGCCGACAGGTTGCACGTGCCCTGTGACGGGTTCGCCGTCAGGTACGTGATGCCGGCGGGCGCCGGGTCGGCGAGCTGGACGTTCGTCGCCGTGTCGGGCCCTGTTCGTGACCGTCAGCGTGTAGTTGACGATCCCGTTGAGCGGCGTCGGCGAGCTCGCGCTCCTTCTGGATCAGCGAGATCGATGAGCCGCGGCGTGATGTCGACCTTCGCGTCGTCGGAGGCCGTGAGCGCGTGTGCCGTGCCCGGATCGTGGCCGGTCACCGTCACAATGTTCACGTGCGAGGTGCCGCCGACGCCCGGTGATGGTCTCCTGGAGACGTGCAATTGACCTTGTCGCCCGGGTTCAGGTCGATCGGGACGTCGAAGCAGCCGTTGCCGCCGTCGTCGTCGAGGTCGCCGAACTTGTCGTCGACGACGTTGTCGATCGTGACCTTCACGTCGGCGGACGTGCTTCGTGATCGTCACGGAGAACGTGACCGGCCCCGCCCGGCTCCTTCACGCTCGTCGGGTCCGCCGACTTCGAGACGCTGATCGAGCCCTGGCCGCGCGGCACGTCGCGTTGTTCGTGACCGTGTAGGCCGCGGTTTCGCCGAGGCCCAGCAGGATGTTCGCGCATCCCTGATAGGTGGTCGTGTAGCCGGCGACTGCCGGCTCGTCGACGTTGTACGTGCCGGCGGGCACCGTCAGGTCGTTCTGGCCGTCGGCCTCGAACGCCTGCGCCTGACCGCCGTTCACCTGAACGAGAAGTCGGCTCGCCGTGCTTCGTCCCGCCGTCGTCGTTGATCGACGACCTTCTTGACGATCAGCGTCGCAGGCTGGTCGTCGTTGGTGATCGTGCACGTCGCGCGTGCCGCCGTTCGGGATCACGATCTGCGAGCAGTTGTCGTATGTCGTCGCGTAGCCATCGGCCGCGGGCTCCGTGACCGTGTAGCGCGCCGGCGATCGACGGTCAGCTCTGTTCTGGCCGTCCAGGCCTCGAACGATCTGCGCCATCGCCGCTGTTCACCTGGAACAAGAAGTCGTCCGCCGCCGCGTGTCCGCCGTCGTCGTTCACGACGACCTTCTTTGACGATGAGCGTCGCCGGCTGGTCGTCGTTCGTGATCGTGCAGGTCGCCGACTCGCCCTTGGTCCGAAGCGTCGATGTCCTGAGCAGCTGTCGTAGCGTCGGTCGAGTACCCAGAGGCCTGCCGGGCTCCGTGACGCTGTACGCTGCCGGCGTCGACGGTCAGGTCGTTCTGACCGTCGGCCTCGAACGCGGCTGCGACTGACCGCCGTTCACCTTGAACGAGAAGTCGTCCGCGGTCGCGGCGACCCGCCGTCGTCGTTCTGACGACGACTTCTTGACGATCAGCGTCGCAGGCTGGTCGTCGTTCGTGATCGTGCACGTCGCGGTGCCGCCGTTCGGGATGACGATGTTCGAGCAGCCCTCGTACGACGTCGCGTATCCGGGCGCCGCCGGCTCGACGACGTTGTACGTCGCCGGCGTTGACCGCGAGATCGTTCTGGCCGTCGGCCTCGAAGGCCTGCGCCTGACCGCCGTTCACCTGGAACGAGAAGTCGTCCGCTGGTCGCCTGACCCGCCGTCGTTCACGACGACCTTCTTGACGACGAGCGTCGCGCCTCGGTCGTCGTTCGTGATCGTGCAGGTCTTGACTCGCCGGGCGCGATCGTGCCCGAGCAGCCGGCCGAGTAGCTCGCCTCGTACTGCGGGTCGACCGTCTCGGTCACGTTGTAGGCGCCGGCGTTGATCGCGACCCGCCGTGCGGGCGACTCGGCGCCGGCGAAGCTCGCCGGGCTCGGGCCTCGAACCGGTGACGGAGATCGGGAACTGCCCGGCGGTCTTCGTGCCGCCGTTGTCGTTGATCACGTGCTTGATCGACGGTCAGGCCCGGGAGCCTGGTCGTCGTTCGTGAGGACGCACGTCTTGCTGTCACCGATGCCGAGCGTGACGTTGCCCGACGAGTCGCAGTCGCCGGAGTAGCTCAGGACATACCCGGCCGGGCCGCCTGACTCCGACGACCTTGTACGAGCCCGCGCCGAGGGACTTCGTCGTACCGGGGCCCTCCGCGCCCGCGAACGACTCGACCGTGCTCGCGCCCTTCTTGACCTGCATCGTCCACGCCGACGCGGCGGCGGTGCCGCCGTTGTCGTTCACGACGTGCTTGATCACCGTCAGCTGCGGCGCCGAGTCGTCGTTCGTGAGGACGCAGGTCTCGTCTGGCCGGCGCCGACGGCGACGTTGCCCTGCGCGTCGCAGTCGCCCGAGTACGACAGGACGTACCAGCAGGCCCGCCCGACTCGCTCACGTTGTAGGTGCCGGGCGTGACCTCGCTCGACATGCCCGCTCTCCGCGCCGCGAACGGGCTGCCGCCGATGTCGGAGGCGCCCTGCTTCACGTGCATCGACCAGGCCGAGGCGACCGCTGAGCCGCCGTTGTCGTTCACGACGTGCTTGACCACGACGAGGTGCGCGCGCTTCGTGTTCGTGAAGGTGCAGGTGACCGTCTCGCCGGCCGAGGGCCGATCAGAGCTCGGGCTCGAGCCGTCGCCGCACGCTCGCCGCCCGTCTGCGTCCCAGCCGGTGGGAACCGACTCGCTAGACCGGAGCAGGTGCCGGGCGCCAGCGGCCCCGACGTCGTTCTGCTGCCCGTCCGGAGAGCTGGACGTTCGGCGCCGTAGCTCCGCGAGAAGGTGAAGAGCTGCGGATCGCCGTCCGGGATTCGTCTGCTTCTCGACGACGATCGAAGCCGCGCTTCGTGTTCGTGTACGTGCACGAGACGGTCTCGCCGGATCGAGGTCGATGTTCGCCGTCTGCCGTGAGACAGTCGTCGACCGCTGTCCTCGTCGACGCAGGCTGAGGCTCGGAAGTCCCAGCCCGACGGGAGGCGCCGACTCGGTCACGCGTGTACGACCCGGCGGAGATGTTCGTGAAGGACTGGCTCCCGCTGCCGCCGCTCGAGGTAGTGATCGAGAACGGGCTCGAGATGCCCGCCGGTCCCGGTGTAGCCGAACGTCCGTCGCCGCCGACCGCGACCTTGTGTGATCACGATGTTCGCCGGCGCGAGGATCGCGCTCGGACATGATCTGGTTGTCGCGGTTGCCGACCGATGCGCCGTCGGCCGCCGTGATGCGGACGTGGTACGGGCCGCCTGAGATCGAGCCGGCACCGACCCCCGCGCCCCAGCCGCGGGACCGATGCTCGCGCGCGATGTGACCACCGAAGAGGAGCATGACCTTCGCGCCGTCAGCCGTCGACGGCACCGAGTACGTCAGCGTGATGTGCGCGTAGCTCGTCGCTCGATCCCACTGGCATCGTCGTGCGGCACGCCGAGCGCGCCGGTGAGCTGCCCACCGTAGAGCGTGAAGACCTGGCCGCCGAGCTGGTGGCCCGGAGGTCGGCGTCTCCCCGATCCGTTCGTGATCGCGCGACGACGGTGGGGTCGCGAACGGATCGCCGGCAGCGCTGGCGTCCGGGAACGCAGTCCGCAGCGTGGAGGTTGCGCGCACCGGTCGGCGCTCGTCTGCGTGTGGTTCCAGGTCGCGAGGAGTCGTACGCGTGCACGCCGCCCCTGGTGCGAGGTACGAGATCTCGACCGTGCGGCCCGTCGTCGGGCCGTTCTTCGGGGAGGTCGAGGATCACGCGCTGCGGCGTGACGTCGTCCTCCGCGTAGTGCGAGTTGTTGAGCGTTCAGGGATCCCGTTGATCCAGTTCTCCGGACAGCCCGTCGACGTGCTCGGCGGCGCGCCGTTCGCGCACTGGTCGAACGTCGAGTACCGACGCGTCCGTTCCAGGGCGCCGCGCCCGATACCGCCGCCATCGCCATGAGCGCTGTGGCCGCAACCATGGCGACGACACAGCCGCCTTGAGGGTGCCCACCTTCCCCATTTCCAGTTGTCTCCCTTTCGCTGCTCGAACTCGACCTGAACCCGCCGTGCTTCCCCTCGAGCTTTCAAGCGCAACGGGCCCTGCTTCTGTGTCTGCGTCGCAGGGTATCCCCCGTTCTCGGGAGCACGGTAATCCCTCGGACGAGGGTCTGGACGCATGGCCAGGTACAACCTGGCTAACCCGGTCAGGGTGCCTCCAGAGACGCGACTGTGGGTGAGGCTCGGAGGCGGCGTCGGGGCCCAGTGCGACACTGCCAGGCGTGCGCGTCGTGATCGCCGACGACCACCGGCTCGTCCTCGACGGGATCAAGCGGGCGCTCGAGGCCGACGGTGGCTTCGAGATCGTCGGCGAGACGCAGTCCGGGACGCAGGTGCTTCCACTCGTCGGGCAAGACGAGCCCCGATCTCGTCCTGCTCGACGTCCGCATGCCGCACATGGACGGCCTCGCGTGCCTCGACCAGCTCCGCACGCGCCATCCCGACGTCAAGGTCGTGATGCTCTCGGCATCGGCGAACCCGAGCTCGTCGAGGCTGCACTCCGGCGGCGGCGCGTCGGCCTACGTCGATCAAGACGGTGAACCCCGACGACCTCCCGGCGACGCTACGCCAGGCGCTCGAGGGCAACGTCCACACGGCCGATCGGCGGCGAGGAGTCCGAGCGCAGCGAGCGCGAAGGCGCTCGGCCTCACCGAGCGCGAGCTCACGATCCTCGGCGCGCTCGCGCGCGGGCCTCTCGAACGACGAGATCGCGAAGGAGTTCTGGGTCGCGCCGCAGACGGTGAAGTTCCACCTCACCAACATCTACCGCAAGCTCGGCGTCAAGAACCGCACCGAGGCGACGCGCATCGCGTACCAGCACGGGCTTGTGGAAAGCCCGATCTACGCCGACGAATAGGGCATGACGTCCGACCGGTCAGCCCGGTGCAGCCTCCTGACGCTGTCACGAGATGACTCGGAGGCACGACACGCGAGTGCCGACCCTCGACCCGGCACGAGTGCCGGCTCTCCGGAAGGATGCGCGTCGCGAGGAGGAGTACATCCTCGTCGTCCTCCTGGCCGGTTTCGGTCTCATCTTCCTGCTCGATCTTCCCGCCGGCGCTCCTCGTCAACGACAGCTGGCTGAACACTCATGGCCGGGCGAGAGGTCATCGAGCACGGCCTCCCGACCACGACGAGCTGACGGTGTACGGGCTCGGCGCGACCGTGTGACCGACCAGCAGTGGCTCGCGCAGGTCGTTCATGTACGGCGTCTACAGCCTCGGCGGCTTCGCGCTCCTCTCGATCGTCACGTGCGCGTCCGTCGTCGGCGCGTTCGCTATCGCCGCGGCCGCGTCGCGCATCGCTCGGCGCCGGCGCGCGAGCGCGATCTGGCTGCTCTTCCTGCCGGTCCTCGCCGCGGCGGCGCTCGGCTGGTCGATCCGTGCGCAGATGCTCACGCTCCCGCTGTACACCGGCCTCCTCTGGCTTCTCGGCGCGCAGGCGCGCCGCCCGACCGACTCGCGTCTGGCTCGCGCTGCCGATGCTCGTCGTCTGGGCGAACATCCACGGCAGCGCGGCGCTCGGCGCGCTGCTCGTGATGCTCCTCGGAGCGTACGAGCTCGTCCGAAGCCGTGGCCGCATCGGCGCTGCGCAGCCTCGGCCTGATCGTCCTCGCGCCGCTCGCCAGTCCTCGCGACGCCGTACGGCCCGGCCACCGCCGGCGCGCTACTACCACCTCATGCTCGTCGACCCGCCGTTCGCGGGACAGGTGACGGAGTGGCGCTGGCCAGCGCCCGGCATCGAACACGCTGCGCTTCTACGTGCTCGCTGGCGATGGCTGTCCCGCGTCGTCGTCTGGGGCCGCCGACGTCTGACGCACTTCGACATCGCCGTCCTCGCCGCTCACGCTGGCGGGCGCGCTCGACGCGCGATCCGCGGGATCCTCGTGGTTCGCGTTCGCGTGCATGGTGTTCGTCCCGGTCGCGATCGGGCCCGAGCCTCGAGAGCCGGCAGCCTGGCGAGCCGCGCCGCGGGCTGAACGTCGCGATCAGCGTCGGGCTCAGCCGCGGCGCGTCGTCGCTGCCGCCGGCTCGCTCTTCCTGCGGAGCGACGCGTGGTTCGAGGACTACTGGCCGAACGAGCCGGTCGCATGCGGTGCGCGCAGAGCTTCGGCCAGGCGACCGCGTGTTCGCGCCCGGACCGCTTCTCGGACTGGCTGCTCTGGAAGATCCCGGAGCTCCGCGGCCGAATCGCGCTACGACGTGCGCTTCGAGCTCTACGACCGCGCGATTCTTCCATCGCCTCGCGCGACTACAACTGCGAGGACGGGCCCGACTGGAAGTCGTTCGCGGACGGCTACCGGATCGTCGTCGTCGACGAGACCCGCCGTCGCACACGAAGGACTTCCTCGCCGGAGCCCGGCGCCGCGTGTGATCTACCGCGGCAACGGAGATCGACGGTCATCGCGCGGGCCGCGCGCCTGAGTCTACGCGGTCGCGTCTCGGAACACGACGCACGCCGTCGCGCTCGAACACCTTGTGCCAGCGCGGATTGCTCTGGAGCTGCGCCGCGAACGCACGCACGACCTTGGGATGTCGGGTCAGGATCGGCGAGTCTGGGACGAACGGTCCAGGGTCAGCCAGGTCGACGACCGACCCACGTCCGCGCGGTGCACCTGAGGAACGGAGTACACGTAGCGACGTGCCGATAGGTGCGCGCCCACCGAGTTGGAGACGCGTCACAGCTGCGTCACCGGGAACCATCGCGACCGCGCAGCGTCGAGGGCGGCGATCTCGCGCAGGTGCGAGCTGTCGGCCGTCCGCCGAGCGGCACGGCACCGACTGCCCGCGGCCACGGCCCGACGACGACGCGTCAGCGTCGCCGCAGCACGTGAGGACCGCTGCTGAAGCAATGGTGCGCCGACCGGGCGACACCTTGCGCGATCCCGAGGACAGTCGCCGCGAACGAGGAACGGAACGATCGCGCGCGACGCTGTGGTAGCGCGGGTCGCGTCATCGAGCGGAAGTCCGAGAGCCCGTTCTGCGAGAAGCTGCGGTGAGTGCGACGGCAGCCGGGGCCCGGCGACAACAGAGAAAGAGAAACAGCAGGGGAATGCCGAGCCAGAGCACGTACGCGACGTCCTGCGTCTCGACGAGCGCGCCGAGCACGGTGCCAGGGTCAGTAACGAGCGTCTTTGGCGACGCCGACCGGCGATCCGCCCACGTCGTCCGTAGAACCCGTAGAAGATGCTGCCGCCCGTCGCGAGATGCGCGCGCACGATCAGATGAGCGCGACCGCGGTCCAGGCAGCGCCGACGACGCTGATCGTCGGCCCCCGCGAGCTGCCTGCGACGCGCCAGCGCGTACCAGATGCCAAGGGCTGCGATCGGAAGCCCCATGAGCTCGCCGGTCCGACATCGTGAGAACCGCAAAACCGCGAACAGGCCCAGTCGGCGAACATCGAGCGCCCACACGCAGAAGAGCAGGAACGTGATCGCGAACGTCACGGGTGGATGGCCCCGGCCGCGCTCGTGCCGATCCAGGGATAGGCGAGATATGCGAAAGCGCCAGCAGCCCGGCAGCACGATCGGACTCGAGATGTCGCCGTCCGAGCCAAAACACCGGCAGCGCACCAAGTGCCACGACGACCACCTGGGCGGAGTGCCAGGAAGAGGGCGACGGCCAGATGACCCAGACAGGCGCGAGCAGCACCAAGAACGGATCGACGTGCCCGGCGAGACGCGATACCTGCTCGCCCGTCTCGTTAATCGTCGTCTCGAGTGGCCGTCCGTGAACCGTGCTCCAGACTGCCTGCGTCATGTCCCCGAGGTCGAAGCGTCCAAGGCGGTAGCCCGAATAGGCATTGCGGACCATCCCGAAGAGCACGAGCGACCACAGGGTCTATCGCGGACCAGAGCCGATCTCCCAGGCGCGCGTCTCGCGATCTCCCGCACGCGCGACGAGCCCCTCGCGTCGTCGAGAACACGAACGTCGACGCTCATCGCGCCTCCCGCTCGAACACGAGGACCCCGATCGACGTCGTAGACCGATTCCCAGCTCGGCTCGCTTCCAGCCGTTGCCGGAGCGCAGCAGATCCTCGGGGTCGGAGCGACCGCCGGAATTGTCGGGTGTCCACGGGTCCGACATGCCAGAACGACCCACTCCGCCGAGCCGACGAAGGGGGCGCTGAAGATGCGTCGGCGTGCAGAGAGATGTGACCCGAGACGGTTCAGTTGCCGCGACCGAAGCGTGCGACGGGACGAGCGCGATCGCAGACTCGAGCGCGTGCACATGCTCCGGAGACGTATCGATCGTCCCGCGGCCGTCCCAGTTGGACGCCCTGAGCACAGAGCCCGGCCACGGCCCGATGGCAACGGTCGCAGCGACACAGACCCGGTCACCACGACGGCGATTGCGCGTGAGCGCCCAGGGGGCGAGAGACGCGCCAAGACCAGACCGCCGTCGCAGCGAAGAGAAACGGGACGATCGCAGCGGATGCAGTGCACGTGCGGGTCGGTCGTGTGCTCGCGCGCAGCCGGGACGTTGGCTGCGAGCGCCGGGCAACGCGACAGCGGCCAATCCCGGCGCAAGGAGGAACAGCCCGCACAGGGGCGCGCCGAGGAGGATCGACGTACAGCAAGTCATGCGAGCCCGTCGCCTCCGCAACGATCGCGCCGGGGTCCGTCACCGTCGTTCTGAGCACGCCCAAAGGTGACCCGCCCCACGCGCTCGTACGCACCGTGAAGATGCCTCGCCGCCCGGAGAACGCCAGGCACGATCACGGCGAGCGCAAACCACGTCCACGCCGCGCCGCAAAGCGCGCGATCGCGGCCCGCCCACCGTCGACCGCTGCGCGAGCGCGCTACCAGATGCCGAGCGCCGCGATCGCGTGCGCCCATGAGCTCCCCGGTCAGAGCTGCCGGGATCGCACAGACTGCGAACGGTACGAGGCGGTCATCGTCGAGAAACCAGATGCACAGGAGAAACAGCGGGATCGCGAGCGTCACCGGATGGAACGTGTCCACCGCCGACCACGCGATCCACGGGTACGCGAGATAGGCGAGCGCGAGAAGCGCAGCCGTGCGCCTCGGACTCGAGGTGCCGACGACCGAGCCAGAACACCGGGCACGGCACCGAGCGCGACGGCCGCGACCTGCACGGCCGCCGAGGGTCAGCGGCGATGGAAACACGGCCCACAGCGGCGCGAGGCGCCGCGAGGATCGGATCCACGTGCCCCCGAGTCGGACGACCTGCGTCGCCGCCTGCGCCAGTGTTCCTCGAGCGGCTTCCGTGAGCGGTGCTCCACACCGCCTGACCATGCTTCCCGAGGTCGACGCGCGTACGCGGAACTCGAGGTAGCGGTCGCGAACGATCGCAGAACACCGCAAGCGCTCCACGCCGCACTCGCGACCCAGACGGCGGCGGCGTAGCCTCGTTCGCGGACGCGCGAGACGGACGCGCTCAGCGGCTGTTCCCGCGAGCGGAGCAGAGTGGCTCGCCGGAGTCGCTCATCGTCCCACCGCCGCGGGAGCGGCCGTGCCATCCGCGCACGGAGCCTGCCGTCCCAGGTCGACTCCTCGAATGGCGAGCGCGACCGTCGCCGCCGCAACCACGAGCGTCCCACGCGGTCTCGAACGGAGTCGGGTGGCCGCTTCCAGGTGTGAGCACCATCGCGAGCGGAACGAAACCAGGCAACGCAGCGAGGCGCGACTGCAACAGCGCGACGATCACGAGGAGTAGAGCGAAGTAGTGCAGCCACACGATCGGCGTCAGCGCGAGGGCAGCGCACAGCGCGAGGACGAACGCCGTGCGCTCGTCACTCGCGTCGCGCGATAACGACGACTGCCGCCAGTACGCCGACGCCCAAGGCCAGCCAGAGCAGCCGTGCAACCAGCCGAAGGCAGCCCGGCATCGAGTCCCACGATGTAGGTGGTGTACGAGTCTTCGCCGAGCGTCTGATCGAGCCGCCGCAGACGATCCGGGTAGTCCCAGGAAGCCGTCGAAACTGATGACGCGCCCACGACGTGACGAGGTAGCCCGACACCCATCGGCAAGTGCGGCGACGGCGCTCGCCGTCCGTTCGTGGCCGCAAGCCAGACGACGAGCGGCCACAGGAACGAGCTTCGCGGCGAGCGTGACCCGACCAGCTGCGGAAGCCGGCACGAGCCGGTCTCGGTACCGCCACGCGAGCGCCGCGCAGAGCCCCAGCGGAGCGTGATGTTCCCGGTCTGGATCGGCGGAGAGGACGTGGCGGCCAGAGAAGGGCGACGCCGTAGCAGCGCCAGTCGCGCACCTCGAGCACGAACGGGATCGCGAGAGCCGCCGCGACGAGAAGCGCCATCATGACCAGTCCGGCTGCGTTGAGGGAGAGCGCAGTGAGCGGAGTCGTGACCAGCGCCGGCGAGCGGTGGGTACGGGTAAGGCCCGCCCCACACGGCCTGGGGCACCGTGCCGAGCTGGCGGTACGGCGTCCTGCCGTGAAGGATCGCCACGGCGGCGCGATAGAACTGCTGGAAGTCCTCCGCCGACCGAGTCGTCGTTGACCGAAGTGGCGAAGAGCATGGCCACGACGATCGCCGGAAAACAGCACCGCAGAGGACGATGGATCCCGGCGCGACACGTGCGAGCGTGATCGAGTCCCCTCGACCTCGGGAACCGCGGACGACGCGTCCGGGATCACTGCGCAGGCTCAGCGACGCCTGCGAGCGCCGGCGTCGGTCGCGGACGCAGGAGGACGACGACCAGAATCGCTGCCACGATCGCCGGCGCGAAGGTCGCAGGCCCTCCGGCGTAGCCGCGGCTTCGGGCTGACCCAGAGCAGGACCAGGCAGGAGCCAGATCACGGAGAACCGCGGCCTGGCGGATCGCAGAGCGGCACGAGCAGCGCGACGAGGTAGTGCAGCCAGACGATCGGGCTCAGGGCGAGCGTCGCAGCCACCGCGCAGGTGAACGAGCGAGGCTCGTCGCCGCGTCGCGCGAGCACGACGCAGCCGACGAGCAGCGGCGCCGCCGAGCGACGAGCGCGAGCCCTCGCCCCACCGTCTTCGCGGCAGCCCGAGCAGTCGAAGCCATGCCCACGATCGAGTAGCTGTTCTCGAGACTGGATGTCGGACGAGCCGCCGGAGCAGGTCGGGGTAGCCGTCAGAGCCCGTCGAAGCCGATCGCCGCCCACGCACGCGAGCGTCACGGCAGCGCCGATCGACCACCGCCAACGGCGAACGTCGCGGATCGCCGCGTCGCGAGCATCCACACGAACATCGGCCAGAGGAGCGAGCTTCGCCGAGACGGACAGGCCGAGCGCGACGGCCGGCGCGCCCGACCGCGTTCGCGATACCGCCAGATGCACTGCCAGCGCGAACGCGAGCGGAATCGAGACGTTCGCGAGGAGCACGCCGCTGATGGCCGGCACCCAGAGAAGCGCCGCCGCGTAGCAGCGAACGTCGCGGATGCTCGAGCAGGCGGAGCGTCAGCCAGAGCAGCGCCAGCATGCCTGCCGCGACCGAGCGCGGCGACGAGCGGCGATCGGCAGCACGGTGAGCGGAAGCAGAGCACGACGAGAGCTGCGGCGGATACACGTACCCCTTCTGATCCTCGAGGATCGGGTCGTCGAGCGCCGGGTACGGCGAGCGCCCGTCGAGGATCGCGTCGGCGGCCGGGAGGTATGCGAAGCGCACGTCCCAGGCGAGGAGCCCCTCGGCGAGGCTGAGACCCGATGAAGGCCGAGCGTCCACCATGACCGCCGATGAACGACGAGCGCGACCGTCAGCAGGCTCGCGGCGAGACCTCGGGCGCGGCGCTCCGGACCACGATCCGGAGGCGTCGGCGGCCGACCTCATCGCCTCGGATGATGGCCGCGACTCGGAAGGCGCGTCAGCTCCGATGGCTAGCGTGCCTCGCTCCGCCCTTCGGATCACTGCTCCGGTAGTCAGCCCGTCGGATGCCGACTGTGGAGCACACTGCCGGTCAGCCGGGCGACACTCACGTCAAGCAGGGCGACCGCCGGCCGCATCCTTCAGATCAGAGGAGGACCCTCCACATGTACCGAGCATCCTGTTGCGACCGATCATTGCGACTGCAGGTCGCGGTGCATCGAGCTGCGGGAGCGGGAGGATGGCCAGACGACGACCGAGTACGCGATTCTGCTCGGCTTCCTCGCTATCGCCATCATCATCGCGCTCTTCTTCCTCAGGAACGTGCTCCGCAGCCTGTTCTCGAACGCTGCGAGCAGCGTCTCCGAACGCACCCGGGCTAGGCCGCAAGCTCAGCGGCTCGAACGAATGCCGGCCCGCTGACGGCCGGCGCTCGTCTTCAGGTCGACAGCGCCAGCACGTGTGCTGCCGAGGTCAGTGGCGAACCCAGCCTTCGGCCGGTTGCCGAGACCGATCGCCTAAGGAATCTGAGTGGGCCCACGAGTCAGACGGGCAACAGTCACACGCAGGGGCTGAGTGGCCCCTCTGACCGGAGGAGGAACCTCCAAAATGACCGACATCCTGTTGCGACCGATCATCGCGATGCAGGTCGCGGTGCATCAGCTGCGGGAGCGGGAGGATGGCCAGACGACGACCGAGTACGCGATTCTGCTCGGCTTCCTCGCAATCGCCATCATCATCGCGCTCTTCTTCCTCAGGAACGTGCTCCGCGGTCTGTTCTCGAACGCTGCGAGCAAGCGTCTCGAGCGCACCCGGCAGAATCCACGCCGGATCCCGCAGTCGCCTCGTAGGGCGACTCCGGGCGAGCAAAGCGTGCACCGGCCCGGTTACCCCTCGACCGGGCCGGTGCATACGTCTTTCTGAAGCGCTCTAGGAGCTGCTCCCGGATCCCCTTTGGGCGAGGCCCGATCGAGCCACTGACTAAAGGAAACAGCGGCAAGGCTCCGATAGCCGACGGGAGGCTCCGTGCGCACCTGCGCACCAACATTGGCGTCAGCGCGCGCCGCGGCCGCGAGAGCGGTCAGGCGACCGTCGAGTTCGCGCTCATCCTCTTCCCGCTCATGATTCTGGTCTCCGGGGATCATCTACGTTCGGGATCGGCCTCAACTACTGGCTCGACATGAACCGCATCCCCGTAACCGGGGCGCGCGCTGGGCGGTCGTCAACAACTGGGCGCCCGAGTGCCTGCGCACGGACACGCGACCTGCACGCAGATACCGGCATGCAGCAGCGTCGCGAGGGACGCGGGTGGAAGCTGCAGGACACGCTGAAGTGCATGGCGACCACGAAGGGCCGCCAGGACGGGGCAGTCGTCGAGCATCTGCCACCCGAACGGCACGAGCGACGCGGGGCGACCCGGTTCGCGTGCGCCTGCAGCAGCCCTACACAGTTCTTACTTCATCAACCGATCGGGATCACGCTCACCTGCGAAGGCGACCATGCGGCTCGAGCAGCCGGCGACGCTGGCTCCCAGACGATCATACCCGACCACTTTGGCGGAGTCTGTACGACGAGACTCGGGCGCCTCGCCACAGCCGAGCGCGGCGGAGGTCGCGCGCCAGGTCGTCGGCGTCGCCTTCGGCTACCATCCTGCCAGTCGTTCCTCGCCCCAGCTCAGCTCAGTCAGGTGAGCGTCGGCAACTGGTACGCGATCTGCACAAGAAGCACGCCTGCAGACGCACGATGTCTGACGCGCCGGCGCGGTCGCCGGCAGGCGGGGTTCGCCGGCTGCGGTCAGGATCCCACGCCGGTGCAGCTCACTGGCAACGCAGCCGCCGCCCTCGGGAAGTACGCCGGCGACCCGAACCGCGACGCGGCCACCGAGAACCGCCAGCTCCGGTGCGACCCGCAGGACGCCCACAGTAACGTGCTGAACAGCTCCGTCTGCTGGACCGGAACCCCGCACCCGGCAGACGACACGCTCGGGACGCCCTGCGCCACGAAGTTCCTCGACGTCAAGTCGACCGAGGACAAGATCCACTCTCTTCGGGTGGCTTCCCTCTCCTCCCCGCCCGAGGCCGAAGGCACGCATCGAGATCCAGCCAACGTGCTCGGCTTTCGCCGGGCTGCTCCCCGTGGCCGTTCCCGGGGGTCACTCCCGGACAAGGTGGCCGCGCTCTTCGTGGCCGAGAATAAAGTGGCAACCAGCATCGATCGTGCGGCTCGAACTCCAGGCCGCGGCGCTTGCCCGGCGGCCCACGGCCTTTCCGCGTTCAACGTCTACCAGGGGGGACGTCTGGCGGAGTGGAACCCTCGGTAACGTCTCCGGCAACCACTTCGACGTCGTGCTGATCGTCAGTTCTGCGCGACGCGCGCGTTCAGTCCGCCCCCACGAGCGGGACGCGCTCAGCGTCGGTGTGCAATCTGCCCGCCAACCCGACCCAGACGATCTGCTACGGCTTTGGCCCTGGAGCTCGTTGGGCAGCCGCGCGTGCGCCGTCATGCGTGGGCGTACTGCCAGGGCGGGTCGTCGTGGCGGAGCTCAACCCGCCCGCACTCGGCAGGTCGAGAGCTGTCGGGCGGCGATCCCGAGCGATCTCTCCGCGCGCCGTACTGCAGCTCTCAACGCGGGCAGCTCGAGTCGCCGTGTCCGCGCACATCGACTTCGGCACTGCGTCGGCTGATCCCACGCCGTACCCCGCCTCGCGCGAAAGGCGACCGGGTCAACTGGCAAACCCGATGACTCCGGGGCTGCCTACCCCGGCGGCCCGTACGGCCGCCGTTGACCGGTCACGTTCATCCCCCGCCTCCGGCTCCCCGGCCGGGCATGACGTCCACCATCACGTGGCGGATCGACAAGCGGCGGCGGAAACCGTGGCGGCCAGGAAGTGGACGTGGCTCGTTCCGGGAACACCAGTGCCGCGTACGCACCGAACACGTACCTTCCGGGCCTTGTCCAGGTACCTGACGGGGTGACCGACAACGCCACCGGACACGCGACCTTCGGCTCCGTCAACGCGATTGCGTCGTCGGCCAGCCACGCGACGACGCGTCGGCCTCCTTGCCGCCGTTGATCGAGGCGGCCGCGCTCTACGACGCTTCGCTATCTCGGATGCGCTTCGCCAGCCGCGGTCAGGCTCTTCGCTCAACCAGGCGCTCGACTGCGACAAGAGCGGCTCACCTTCCGTGCCTTGAGGCTCCCTGAACAGCTGCTCAGAACCCCTACATCGAGAACAAGCGCAGCGGCAGCTGCGCCCGGGCTGCTCGCACGGGCAATCTTCCGCAACCGCCCGTCGGGCTCTTGCCGGGCGACGACTGCATCGTCACCGAGACGGTGCGACAAGTCCGGCCAGATCCGGCAGGCCATGGACGAGCGCTGGGGCCGCAACGGTGGTCATGACGTGCAAGACGCTCAACCACTGGCCGAATGCAGCCGGCGATCCCCATGCCAGACCCGCTGACCGTGATCCTCGGTTCGTGACCATCTTCGCCGCCGACGAGATCGGCCTTCGGCGGGTCGGGAGACGACATCTACCCGGTCAGGCGGTTCGCGGGCTTCTACCTCACGTCGGCCGATCGGCCTGAACTGTCCGGGCGACGTCCCGGCCAACCCCGGCGCCAAGAACGTAGGGCACCGGGTGTCGTGCGTCATCGCGGAGCTCCAGGCGGCACGCCCGACACCACGCTCCGTTTCGTTCCCGGGCGGCAACGATGTGCATCCCCGTCCTGGTCGAGGCAACCGCGCGGCCGCCGCGCTCACCCGTTAGAGGCGCACCGGCCTCACCCTTCCCGGACATCGGACCTCCCGGATTTGAATTGTCGCACCCCCCTTCCCCAAGTCCGGATCTGCCCGCACAATGGGCCGAGTGTCGTGGCTTCCCCCGGGGAGGAGCAGACAGGGTGAAAATCGATCACTCGAACGAGGGCCCGTCGCGGGCTCTTTCGAGGGAGACGGGGTTTCCGGCGCCTTCGTGGCGACGAGCGCGTGGCCAGGCGACCGACCGAGGGCTCGCCCTCGTCCTCATCCCGCCGCTGGTCGCTCGTCGCGCGGGATCATCTACTTCGGCATCGGGCTGAACTACTGGCTCGACATGAACCCGCGTCGCCAACCGGGGCTGCGCTGGGCGGCCGTCAACAACTGGCCGCCGCAGTGCCTGAGGACCGACAATCCCCGATCCGCCGTACAGCGGATCCGGGCTGCAACGCGACCACCACGGCTACGCGCAGCGCAGCGCGCTCGGTGCGACCGCACCGTTTCCACACGCAGGCGCGCCTGCGGGAAGTGCTGCGATGTCAGACACGGAATCCGTCGACGACGGTGGCGATCTACTACCCGGGCGTGACCACGCTGGCGACGCGCAGAAGCGGCGTGACCCTGTCAAAGGTCAAGCTCATCTGCGCCGTACAGAGTTCTGGTTCGTCGAACGCGTGCGGCATCACCGCTCACGGCGACAGCAACGATCGCGGCTCGAACAGAAGCCAACGCTGATCACCAGCAGACGGTGGCGTCAGTGCTGAGTCGGTTCAGTCAGCGCAGCGGCGCGAGGGCCGGTCCGAGTCGTCGTCTTGTTCGCTCTCTCCTGCCCGTAATCCTCACCATCGGATCCGTCGTGGTGAGCGCGGGCAACTGGTACGTGCTGAAGCGCCATCTGCCAGACGCAGGTCGACTCGGCGGCGCTCGCCGGAGGTCAAGACTTCCTCGGGTGCGGCCAGGACCCCGTCGCACCAAACGACGGCTGTCAACGCCGTCCGCGCTGAGTTCTCGGGTGACGCAGCTCCGCGCGACTCACCACCCGTACAACCTCGCAGCGTCGAAGATGCCGGCGACCAGCGCATCGTCCGAACAGCACGAATTACTGGCCGGACGCCGGAGCCGCCACGAACGGTGCCGGATACGACTACACGGACGTTTCGACAGCCGCCGACGCCCCGAAGCTGGGCGCTCAGGGCGGACCGCCTGTTACAACGGGTATCTCGACGTCAAGCAGCGACCGACGACGAGCGCCCCGCTTCTCTTCCACTGTATCCGCTCTTCCCCAGCCTGAAGTCTCGAGCGCGGGTCGAGCTGCCATGAGCTCCAGGGCGGCGGGGGCCTCCGTCCGATCGGCGTGCCTGAGGTGGATCCGCGGCACGTCGCGGTCTGCACTCATCGACGGCATCGAACCCCGCGACCAATCCGGCGGCGATCGTGCAATCCCCGCGGCCAGCGCGATCCTCCGGGCTGAACCACGCCGCCCGCCGGTCCTGCCGGGATGAGCGTCTGGAACAAGAGCGCTCTGCGCCAGTCGACCTCGGCAACGGCAGCCAGCGACTTCGGTTCGGTCATCGTCATAAGCAGGGATCCGACGCAGCTCGTACGTCGACTCGGGTCGCTGCAGTCGATCTGCAACCGAGCAACCTCACCCAGACGCGCTGCTACAGCGAGCGCCACCGCAACGCACGGCGGGATCTCGTTCATCCACGCCTACCCGGCGGCGGAACGGGAAGCTGCCACCAGTCCGATCATTGAGAGACGTCACCCTTGGCGGTGGGTGCGGCATCGAGCGCCCTCCGCCCGGAACTCGAATCCCGTACTTCAACGTCGACGACGGGAAGCAGCTGCGCCGGAACGTCGGGATCTACGCGACGATCGACTTCGGCACAGCGCGTCGATCCACGCTACCGTTCGCATCGGGCGGCGTGTGTGCGCAGCTGGTCGTAGCGTCTCCGAGGCGGAACGATGGCCGCTGACCTCGGGCGGCGATCTGGATGGCGGCCGTTCACGCCTACCGTCGCGTCAGGCACGCAATCAGATCAACCTGCACTCGGGAGACGAGAGTGACGGGTCGGCGGGCGGTGGTGGCAACAACGCACGGGCGAACGTCAACAAGGTCGGCACGGCCGTACGTCGCCGACGACGCCTCCGGCCCGGTGGAGTACCTCACGCTCGAAGCTACGGGTACGCGGTCGCCTCGGCGAACTCCATCAACAAGACGTCTACGCGGCCAGGCATCACAGGCCACGGTCGGGCTCGCGCCGCCGCTCGACGACGCCGATCCCGACCGACCGCGCCGATCCTGCTCAGGGTCTGGAACGCCCCCTCGCGGTCGCAGAACCCCTCGACTGCCAGACGAGCGGCGCGAGCGGCTGGGCAGACGCGATGGCAGTTCGGGTGACGTCAGCCGTACTCAGATCTACAACCAGGCCTGGCACACGTCGGGCTGCGGGCCTCCTCTCCGGCACCGGCGTGCCGCCCGCCGATCCGCCAGACTGCATCCGCGTCCGAGAGCGGCGACTACCAGCAGCAGCGTCGCCACGTGATCTGTGGGCGTCACCCTGCTCGGCGTACACCGAACAATTGGTATACGCCCGCTCATACCCGGCGAGCCGGAGCCGGACGATCCACGCTGGTTCCGCTCTTCATCGTGGACGAGCAGCGTCCATTCGCCGGTCGGGGAAAGAAGTACTGGCCGGTCTGCAGGTTCGGCGGCTTCTACGTCACGGCGGGCAGCGGCATGAACTGCCCCGGCGACGATCCCGTCCGCGATCCCCGCGGGCCCAAGCGAACGATCTACGGGCACTTCGTGACGTACATCCCGCGTGACCGGCGGCGACGATCATCCGGCCGACCGACTCTGTACTTTCACCGAGGCCGGCGTATGCGTTCCGGTCCTAGTCGAATGACCAGTGGCGGGTCTGGACCGTCCGGCCCGGATGATGTGGTGTCGGTACGTCGAAACCCTCATGTAATCGCCCCAGACTGTGCCGACATAGGACGGTACGACCTAGGTACCCTGAGGAGCAGCAAGGAGAGAACCCATGTCCAACACATTTACCGGCAAAGGTCTCGGGCAGGATGTCGTCGCGCGGATGGGCCATCGCCCTCGGCATCGGCGCCGTCGTGCTCGCCGCGATCCTGCTCGTCGTTCACCTCGATCGCTACCGCGCCCGCGTCGGTGGCGAGAACGCCCCGACGCCGGTGCTCGTCGCGAAGCAGCTCATCCCGACAGGGACGCCGGGCCTCGATCGTCGCGACGAACCGGATGTACGCGCGCCACGACGCTTCCGGCGCAAGGAAGTCGAGGTCGGCGCGATCGCGGATCCGGCAGTACCTGGCCGGACGCGCGGCAGCGGTCGACATCTTCCCGGGCCAGCAGATCACGCCGACCGACTTCGCGGCCAGCGACACCGCCTCCGGTCGACTCGCAGATCACTGGCACGCAGCGGGCGTTCTCGATCTCGATCGACAACGTCCACGGCGTCGCTGTCGCAGGTGCAGGCCGGCGACTCGGTCGACATCTACACCTCCGTCGCGGGCGTCGTGAAGCTCTTCGCAGCCCGAACGTCAAGGTGCTCACGATTCCGGCCGTCCCCGGCCCGAGCGGTGGCTCGAACCTCGTCCTCCGCATCGAGACCGGCGACGCCTCGAAGTGGCGCTACGCGGCCGACAACACGCAGTTCTATCTTCGTGCTCCGCCCGGTCATCGGCGCTAAGCCCACGAAGCCGTCGACCGCAAATGCAGCTACGGTGCTGAGGTAGAAGGGATCTGAGGATCAGCTGATGCCGAGCCGCCCGGTACAAGCACTTCTCGCCGTCGAGCCCGGTGTCGACGCCGAGGACGTGAGGGACTCGCTGCCCGGCGGCGAGGACTTCAACGTCGTCGCCGTGGTCGAACGGCGCCGAAGAGGCGCTGTCAGTGGCTGCGCGGCGGCATCGCCGGACCTGCTCCTCGTCGCCTGCGCCGGCTACTCGGACCGCGCCTTGCTGCTCCTCGACGGCGTGGCCCGCCAGAACCCCGGACCTGAACGTGATGGTGCTCGGGCACGGGTCGCCCAACGGCTTCCTCAGGCGCGCGTTCGAGGCCGGCGCAGACGACATCGTCATGCTCCCGGCGACGCCGGAGCAGATCCGCTTCGAGATCCACAAGCTCATGGCCCGCAAGCAGGGCGCGAGAGCAGCCCGCCGGTCAACGAGAACTCGCGGCTCGTCTGCGTCCTCGGGCCGAAGGGCGGCACCGGCAAGACGCTGAGCGTCCACGAACCTCTCCGTCTGCCTCGCGCAGCGGGCGAGCGGGTCGCGCTCATCGACCTCGACCTCCAGTTCGGCGACGTCGCGCTGTGCCTCGGTCTGCCGCCGGAGAAGACGGTCTACGACCTCGCCCAGTCTCCCGGGCGTCCTCGACTGGGACAAGCTCCAGGCGTTCATGGCCCACCACTCGTCGGGCGTCCACACGCTCATCGCTCCGCGGCGGCCCGATCAGGCGAGCGCCGTCGGCGCGCGAGCTCCTGCGCGAGATCTACGCGATCCTGCGCCAGAACTACGACTGGGTCATCGTCGACACGCCTCCGGGCTTCACGGCCGAGGTCATCACGTCGATCGACCACTCGACCGGACATCGTCATGGTCGGGATGCTCGACTCGCTGTCGCTCAAGAACACGAAGCTCGGCCTCGAGACGCCTCGAGCTCATGAAGTACGACACCGACCACATCTACCTGCTGCTGAACCGCGCGCACAGCCGCGTCGGGATCAGCCAGTCGGACGTGGAAGCGGTGCTCGGGCGCACGCCCGACGTCTTCATTCCTTCCGACCGCGAGATCCCGCGCACCGGTCAACGAGGGCATCCCGATCGTCGTCGCCGCGGCCGCAGTCCGAGCCCGCCGAGGCGTTCGGGCGGCCTGCACCGACCTGCCTCGGGCGAGCTGGTGCCCGCTCCGGCTGCTGCCGTCCCGGCAATGGCCACCAGCGGCGACAGCTCGCCGTCCCCTCCCGCCGTCGGCTCTTCGGACGAAAGGGCTAATCATGGAACTCCACGAGCGAATCTCGCAGCCAGCGCGGCCCCGTCGAGAGCAGGAGCCGTTCGCCGAGCTCAAGAACCGCGTCCACATGAGCGTCATCTCGGAGCTCGGCCCGCAGCTCTTCAACATCGCCGTCGACCCGAACGAGCTGCGCGACCGCGTGACCGCGGACGTGCGCCGGCTCCTGAACGACGAGCCCGGCATCGCCCGCGAGGATCGCGAGCGGCTCACGTCGGAGATCCTCGACGACATCCTCGGCTACGGGCCGCTCGAGCGCCTGCTCGCCGGACGACTCGATCACCGAGGTCATGTGCAACGGTCGCCGACGACGTCTGGATCGAGCGCGGCGGCAAGCTCTACGAGACGACCGTCCGCTTCACGGACGAGTCGCACCTGCGCCGCATCATCAACAAGATCGTGTCGCAGATCGGCCGCCGCATCGACGAGTCGTCGCCGATGGTCGACGCGCGCCTGCCCGACGGTAGCCGCGTGAACGCGATCATCGCGCCGCTGTCGCTCTCGGGCCCGCTGCTGACGATCCGGAAGTTCAGCCGCCGGCGCCTGTCGATGGAGGACATGATCAACATCGGCTCGCTCTCGAGCAGTCGGTCGAGTTCCTGTCCCGCTGCATCGAGGCCCAGTGCAACATGCTCATCTCGGGCGGCACGGGCTCGGGCAAGACGACGCTCCTGAACGCGCTCTCGGCGTCGATCCCGAACAACGAGCGGATCGTGACGATCGAGGACGCCGCCGAGCTCCAGCTCCACCAGCGCCACGTCGCTCCGGCTCGAGGCACGCCCGCCGAACATCGAGGGCGAGGGCCACATCCCGATCCGCGACCTCGTGCGCAACTCGCTGCGCATGCGGCCCGACCGGATCATCGTCGGCGAGGTGTCGCGGCGCCGAGGCGCTCGACATGCTCCAGGCGATGAACACGGGCCACGACGGCTCGCTCTCCACGGTGCACTCCAACTCGCCGCGTGACGGTCTCCACCGCATCGAGACGATGGTGATGATGGCGGGCTACGACCTGCCGCTGCGCGCGATCCGCGCAGCACATCGCGGCGGCGCTCGACTCTGCTCGTGCACATCGACCGCATGGAGGACGGCTCGCGGCGCGTCGTCGCGGTCACCGAGGTGCTCCGCATGGAGTCGGACGTCATCCAGCTCCAGGACATCTTCGAGTTCGAGATCGACGCGGTCGCCCCGGACCGCACGATCACGGGCGGGCTGAAGCCGACCGGCCTCCGCCCCGTCTTCCTCGAGAAGTTCCGCAAGCGTGGCATCGAGCTTCCGCAGAGCATGTTCGGCGAGCGCGTCCACTCCCTCGACGAGCGTCGAGGCGCAACGGCGTGAAGCGCGGCCTGCGGACTGACGATCGCGAGCGCGGCGGTTGCCGCGCTCGCTCGTGCCCACACTCGCCCTCGGGCAGGCGGGCGCGCGCCGAAGCTCAGCGAGTCGACGACGTCCGGCTTCCCGGACAAGGCGTACCTCGCTCGCGCTCCCGAGCCACGACAGGCGCTGAACACCTCGAAGCGTCGAGGTCACCGGAGAACGGCGAGTCCGGTCGTCGGCCTCGGCAGTCACCCCGCCCGGCGGCTGACAAGAGCGGCGCGATCCTCCTGATCGACGCCTCGAACAGCATGAAGGGCGCTCCGATCAAGAACGCGATGGCGGCGCCTCGCGCGCGTTCCTCGCCGAGCGCGAAGAAGGACCTTGCCCGTCGCCGATCGTCGTCTTCGGCCCCGACGACAGCGTGCTCTGCAGACTTCACGACCGAACAGCGCCGATCTCACGCAGGCCGTCGCCAAGACGCCCGGCGACGTCCGAGGGGCACACATCTACGACGCGCTCGTCAACGCCGTCGAACAAGGCGAAGGACCAGGGGCTCGAGCGGACGACGGTCGTCCTCCTCTCGGACGGCACCGACGTCGGCAGCGACGCGTCCGCGCGCCGAGGCGCTGCAGGCGGCGACGGACGCGAACGTCCGCGTCATCTCCGTCGGCCTCGAGCTCGCCGCAGTACGACCCGGCGACGCTCAAGAGCCTCGCCGAACCGGACAGGGCGGCACGTACGTCGAGACCGCGACGCCCGCCGAGCTCCAGCCGATCTTCCAGGAGATCGGGCCAGCAGCTCTCGAACGAGTACGAGGTCACGTACCGCTCGCTGCTCCCGCCACAGCAGAAGGCGGTCGTGGCTGGTCAAGGTCGCCGGCTTCGCGCCCGCCTCGGCGACGTACACGACACCCGCGCTCGACCTCGCGCCCGCAGGGCACGTTCGAGCACGAGCTGGATCGACGACGTCATCACGTCGCCGTGGCTGCATGATCTTCGTCGATCGTCGCCGGTCCTCGCGCTCGATCGGCTTCGCGATCTTCTCCGCGATCGACGTCCGCAACCGCTCGCTCCGGCGGCGCATGGCGCAGTACGTCACCGTGCCGAGCGAGGAGGAGTCGCGCCTGCGGCGCGCCGAGGTCGCCGTCGATGCTCGCCGACACCGCGCAGCGCACGGTCGGCGGTCAGCGCTGGTGGCAGCGCTTCGAGACGGACGTCGAGCTCGGCGGCTTCAGCCTGTCGCCGCTCGCGATCGCAGGCTGGACGATCGTCGGCGGCATCTTCGCCTCGCTCGCCGCGCGCGATCGTCTTCCAGGCGTCTCTGGGGCCTGCTCGTCGGCCTCGCCGCGCCGTTCGTCACGCGCTGGATCGTGTCCGCGCCGGGTCTCGGAAGATGCGCAGGGCATTCGAGGAGCAGCTCGCAGACAACCTCGACGTGCTCGCTGGCGCCATGCGCACGGGTCATCTCGACGATGGGCGCTCTCAGCGTCATGGTCGACAGCGCTCGATCGAGCCGTCGAAGACCGAGTTCCGCCGCGTGCTCCAGGACGAGCAGCTCGGCGTTCCGCTCGACGATGCTCTCATGGTGATGGCACGCACGTATGCAGAGCCAGCGACGCCGAGCAGATCGCGCTCGTCATGCGCCTCCAGCGCGAGGCCGGCGGCAACACGGCCGAGGTGCTCGACCGGGTCGCCGAGGTCATCCGCGGACGGATGGAGCTCCGCCGCCTCGTCGACGTGCTGACGGCGCAGGCACGGATCTCGCGCTGGATCCTCACCAGCCTTGCCGATCGTCGTGCTCCTCATGCTCATCGTTCGCCGGCGGCGACTACCTCGATCCGATGCTTGACGTCGCTCGTCGGCAGGATCGCTCTCGTCGTCGGCGGCGATCATGGTGCTCATCGGGTCGTTCTGGATCAAGCAAATCTCGAAACTGGACGTGTGACGATGGGAATCGGGCTGATCGCAGTCTGCCGGTGTGCTGCTCCTCGGAGCAGGCGTCATGATCCTCGTCGCCAACCTCGGCAAGTCCCGCGGGTCGTCGGCGACGATCGACCAGATCCAGACGTACGGCTACGTCGCGGAGGCTACGGGGCGGCTCGGAGACCGAGTCTGCCGCGAGGCGCCCCATCGACTCGGTCGCAGGACGCGTCGGCGACTGGGCTCGCGTCGGCGCGGCGACCGCTTCGGCGAGGACGAAGATCCGCGACAAGCTCGTCTCCGCCGGGCATGTACGGCACGACGCCGCGCAAGGTTCCTCGGCTACCAGGTCCTCTGCGCGATCGCGTTCTCGCTCTGTCGTCCTGTGGCTCATTCCGGCGATGGGCGGCTCGATCGATCTTCGCGATCGTCGCTCGCGGTCGCCGCAGGCGTCGGCGGCTGGTTCGCGCCGATCGTACTACGTCGAGCTGAAGCGGCGCAAGCGCATGGAGAAGATCGACAAGCAGATGCCGGACATGATCGACCTGCTCGTCGTGACGATCGAGGCCGGTCTCGGAATCCTCGCGTCGATGCGCGTCGCGTCGGAGAGCATGGCCGACCCGCTCGGACAGGAGCTCCGCCTCACGCTGCAGGAGCAGCGGATGGGACTCTCGGTGGGTCAGGCGATCGAGAGCCTCGGCCGCCGCGCGGACGCCGGGAACATGCGCGATCTTCGTTCGCGCGATCACACAGGGCGAGCGCCTCGGCGTCTCGATCGGAACGACGATGCGGAACCTCTCGCTCGAGATGCGCAAGCGGCGCAGGGCGATGGCCGAGGAGCGCGCGCAGAAGATGCCGATCAAGATGCTCTTCCCGCTCATCTTCTTCATCTTCCCGGCGCTGTTCATCGTGATCCTGACGCCGATGATCATCAGCATCGTCGACGCGCCTCGGCTAGGAGGCGCCGATGGCGACGCTGACGCTCCGCCGGGAGGACGGTCGGATCGTCTGCGAGCGCGTCGTCGTTGCCGACCGCGCGCATCGCCGCATGCGCGGGCTGCTCGGTCGCAAGTACCTGCGGCAGGGCGAGGGGATGGTGCTGCGCCCGGGCTGGAGCATCCACACCGCGTTCATGCGCTTTCCGATCGACGCCGTCTTCCTCGACGCCGATCAGGTCGTCATCAAGATCGAGCACGAGGTCGGGCCGTGGCGCACCGTCTCGTGCCGCGGCGCGCGCGAGGTCGTCGAGCTGCCGCCGGCGAGTGCCGACGGCGCGGACTCGAGGTCGGCGACCGCGTGGCCTGGGCGTCGCGGAGCGCAGCCGACGCTCGCGTCGATCGTGGCGCCGTGACGTTCGACGACGAGCGACGACGAGCCACGCGCCACGCGTCGCTCGTCGCGAGCAGCGATCCCCGCTTCCTGCGGCTCGCGCGGTTCCTGCTCGGCGGTCGCGACTTCGAGGTCGAGGAGCTGACGACCCCCGAGCGCCTCCCGGATGCCGTGCTCGAGCCGAGCATCGACATCGCCGTGCTCGACGGCGGCGGACAGCGGTGGCCGAGCGCATTTCGCACCGCGAATGCGACGCGCGCCCGCCGACCGGAGGTCCCCGTGATCATCGCCGCGGACACGGGCGGAAAGAGCCCGTCCGGCGTGCGCGTCTTCGACCGCTGGAACGAGACCGAGGAAGCTCCTCGAGGACGTCGAACGCCTCCTTTCCGGACCGCCTCGCGGGAGCGGCTCCATCCGGTACGGGGCTGAGCGGATGCGAGGGGATCGCGAAACCGGCAGGAGAGTTGCATTCGTGCGGGAAACCACGAAGATGAGGCGGTAACTCGCGCATGACCGAGGCAGGCACGCACATCGGGTCAGGAGGGTCGGTACCCTCCCCGCTCGCTGCCCTCGGATCGTCCCGCCTACCGCGGGCCCGAGGCGCGGCTCGAGCGCCTCCACGCCTATTTCCTCGAGGGCTGCACGGACGAGATCCGGCCCGTGCTCGAGTCCGTGCTCGCCGACGCGCGGCGCGTTCACGCGGGCTACGCCGACGACGAGGTCGGCGACGGCCTCGCGTCGGTCTGGTACGCGGCGACCGCGATCGTCGAGCTGGGCGCCGCCCTCGAGCTCGACGACGCCGACGTGCGCGGCGCGGGCGCGGCCATCGCCGAGGCGTGCGCGCTGCCGCTGTCGGCTGCGCGGTACGTCCTCTTTCGCGAGGTCGTCGGAAGCCCGCGGCTGCTCGAGCTCCCGCCGCTCGTCGCGATCGAGCTCCAGCTCGGACTCCTCCTCGGGCTCGACGTGCTCGCCGACGTCGTCGCTCTGGACCCGGACCTCGAGCGGCCTCGAGTGCATCGTCGTCGCTCGGCGGCGACGTCCGGCCGAGCGCGTCGCGTACGCGCCGAGGCGAAGGCGACGCTGCGCGGCCGCTCGCGCCTGTCGCTCCTCGGCGGCTCGCAGCTCCGGTCTGCGCCCGTGCTCCGGTTCGGCGAGGCGTACGCCGCGCGTCGTCGGACGCGTCGGGTCGGTCGAGCAGAGCGTCGCCGACGCCTACCTCAGCGAGACGGCGGCGGCGCTGCAGCCCGGTCATCGAGCGCGAGCGCCTGCTCGAGCATTCGGCGAGCCGCGAGCGCACGCTCATCGCGTCTGCCGAGCGCCGGCTGATGCGGCTCGGCTTCGATCTCCACGACGGGCCGATCCAGGACGTGCTCGGCGCTGGCCGGCAGACGTCCAGCTCCTTCAGACGACAGGTGTACCCGTTCATCCTCGAGGACTATCCGCGAGCAGGCGCACGGCGCGCTTCGACGACCTCTCCGCGCGGCTCGGTCGAGCTCGATCGGCAGCTTCGCGAGATCGCGCACTCGCTCGAGACGAAGAGCGTCATCTCAGCCGCCCGCTCGGGGAGATCCTCCACCGCGAGGTCGACAGCCTTCGCCGAGCGCACGGGGATCGCAAGCCGAGCTCGAGATCCGCGGCGACCCGGACTCGCTGTCCTCGGCGCAGCGCATCACCGTCTTCCGCGCGATTCAGGAGGCGCTCGCGAACGTGCGCGAGCACGCGAGCGCGACCACGCGTCGGTGCGCGTCCGTGCGCGCCGGAGCGCGATCGAGCTTCAGATCGTCGACGACGGGATGGGCTTCGAGGTGGAGCGCGCGCTCGCCAAGGCCGCGCAGCGCGGCCGTCTCGGCCTCGTCGGCATCGGCGAGCGCGTCCGCATGGTCGGGCGGCACGCTTCGAGCTCGAGAGCCGCCCCGGCGGCCCGACGACGCTCAAGCTCACGCTCCCCCGCTGGGAGCCGCTCACGACGCTAGCTGCGCAGATCCGGAATCCGCTGCGCGGATCCCGGACCGCGAAATCCCGGAAGCGGCGGCGTTCGGCGGCCGGTCGTCGTGCATGACGAGGCGCTCACGGCGGCATGAACAGAACGACGAAGGAGGCCTCTCGACCTCCCTCGTCTCTTCCCCTACCGCCGCAACCGGTGCCGCCGCCCCTGTTGCGGATCCTGTGTGCGTTAGCTCACGACGTGCTCTGCGCCTTCGCGAGCTTCGAGACGCACTTGCCGAAGGCGTTCGCCTTGTTCGGGTTCGTCCCGTACTTCGCCTTGAACGCGGCGATGCTGCATCGGTGGTCGCCGCGCTCCGCCTTGCACTTCTTCGCGGCGTTCTCCTCGGCCTGCTCGGCCGCCTCGGCCTCGTCTCGGCCTCGGCCTTCTTCACCGTCGCCGGAGACGCACTTGCCGAAGGCGTTCGCCTTGTTGGCGTTCGTCCCGTACTCGCCTTGAAAGCGGCGATGGTCGCATCGGTTCGTGCCGCGCGCTGCTTGCACTTCTTCGCGGCGTTCTTGTCCGCGGACTGGCCCGGCGCAGCGGCGCTGTTGCCCGGGCTGCTCAGGCTTGCCCTTGTCGGCCGGCGGGGCCGCATAGGCCGCCGGCACGGCAGGGCTGAGGAACGCAGCGATCGACGATGAGTGTTCGCGTCATGTCGCAGGCTCATCGCTGTCGATGGGGAACGTTCTGGTCCGGACACAGAAGAAGACGCGACGGAGCGATCGATCTTGCGCGGCGGAGTGTTAAGAATTCGTGAGGTGGGTTGCGGGCGACTCAGCGCAGCTGACGACGGTTCAAGACATGGCCGTCACGGAGGCGGGCCACCGTCGCTGCGCGCGAGATCGACGACCTCTACCGGCGCCACGGCGGCGGAGGTCTACCGATACGCGTACGCGGTGCTCGGCAACCACGCCGACGCCGGAAGACGTCACGCAGACGACCTTCCTGAACGCCTATCGCGCGCTCGAGCAGGGCGTCCGCCCGCGCAAGCCGTCGAACTGGCTCCTCACCATCGCGAGCAACGCGATCAAGCAACGCTTCCGGCAGGAGCAGGCCAGACCACGTCAGGTCGAGCTCGACGACGCGCATCGCCGGCAACGGAGATCGGACGACGATGGCCCGAGCGTCGGCGAGCTGCTCACCGCGCTCTCGAAGATTCCGCCGCAACAGCGCCAGGCCATCGTCCTGCGCGAGTTCGAGGGACGCTCGTATGCCGAGATCGCCGAGATCCTCGGCGTGACGACGACGCGCACTCGAGACGCTGCTCTTCCGGGCGCGACGCTCGCTCGCCGGAAGAGCTCGAGCACCAGCTCACGTGCACCGACGCGCAGCTCGCCATCTCGCAGTCGGTCGACGGACGGCTCGGCCGCAAGGAGCGGCAGACGGGCTGCGCGACCATCTGACCGAGTGCCCCGACTGCGCGCAGTTCGCGCGCACTCCAGCAGCGACACAGCGGCGCGCACTGCGCGGGCTCATGCTCATCCCGATTCCACTCGTCGCTCGCGCTCTTCAAGGGCCTCGAGGGCGCCGGGACGGCGAGCGCCGCGACCATGCCATCGCCGCGCGGGTGTCAGGCGTCGATCGCTGCGCGGCGTCGGAACCGGCGCGGGAGCTGCGACAGCAACGCGGCGGTGGCGGTGCGTTCGCGCGGCAGGGTCGCTATCAAGGCAGCAGCGGCCGTCGCGGCCGTCAGCGTCGCGAGCGGCGTCGCGGTGACCGGCGCATCCGGAGCTCGCACAAGTCGCCCGCGAAGAAGCCCGCCCGGCTGCGACGCAAGCCGGGCCAGCGCCTCGGTCAGGTCGCACCCCGCGGCGTGTCCGTCCCGGGAACGGCGTCGCGCGTGGCAAAGCTCGACAGCGCCGGGACAGATGAAGAAGGCGAGTTCCTCCGCGGCGTCAGCGAAGTCCGCGAAGACGAACGCCGGCGCGCAGCGCAGAGAGCCAATGCCAGGCGCGAAGGCGAAGGCCACGCAGGCGAACGGCAATGCTGTGAACGGCACAAAGCGCGCGAACACGACAACGGAGCGCAGCAGAGGCAAGGCCAACCGCACGTCCGCACAAGGCCAGCGCGCACGGACGGGCACACGCGCGTCGAACAGCGCACACCTCGAACTGGAACGCCTGCCGACAGACGAACGGGCAACGACGGCGCGCAGCGCAGCCTACGCGTCCCCGAGCTCGCGACAGCGCGGTCAGGCGACGTCCAGCGGGGACGACGACGGCCGAGCAGCCAGCCGGCGGACGATCACCGAGCGGCCCGAAGCCGTAGCGACCACGCCGGCGGCCGCAAGTCGTCCCTGACGCCGCCCTCACCCGTACGAGGGAGGGATGCTACGCGTGCAAACGGCCGATCTCGTCTGCAGGGATGCGATCCGTCGCCGCAATCGCAGTCTGTGCTCACGGCCGTGCTCGTCGCGGCGCCGACCGCGGCTGCCGCAGTCGTCCGCGAAGGTCGAGCGTCGCGCCGCACTCGAGGCCGCCGTCGTGCGGGAGATGAACCGCGTCCGAGCTGGCGCACGGGCTTCGGCCGCTTCGAGCCGCGCCGAGCCTTGCGAACGGCCGCACGGGACCACTCGCGTCCGATGCTCGAGACTCGGGTTCTTCAGCGCACGACTCGGCGGACGGGACGGCGTTCAGCGACCGCATCCAGCGCCACTACCCGAGCCGCGGCTGGAGAACGTGGTCGGTCGGCGAAGCACTGCTCGACCAGTCAGGGCAAGGCGGTCGATGCCCCGGCGATCGTGGCTGCCTGGCTCGCCTCTCCCCGCACCGCGAGATCATCCTGTCGCCGACCTGGCGCGACGCCGGCATCGGAGCGCTGTACGCACCGACGGCTCCGACGCGAGTACGGCGGCGCCGAGACGATCGTCGTGACAGCCGACTTCGGCATGCGGGAGGAGGACCGAGCCGCTTCGTCGCAGCTGCCGTGACGGCAGCCGCGCGCTACGCGGCGAGCGTGTGGATCGGCGTGTGGCCGGGATCGATCTCGGTTGCGAAGCCGCGATCCCAGGTCACGAACACGTCGACCGTGTTCGTCGATCTGACTCGACGACGCCGCGATCGCCGGCGCACAGGCCCGAGTCGTCACGCGGAGCCTCGACGAGCTCGATCCTCGCGCCGACCGCAACGCCCGCACGGATGCGAGCCGCGAGAAGTCTGGCCCCTGCGTGTCCATACGAGGCATATCGGTTTCTGGAGCGCAAAGCCTTTACCCTCTCGCGAGAGGGACTCGGGCAGGACTCGCTCGACGGACCGGCGAAGTCGCGTCGAGCCGGCGGATCGCTCCGAACTCGACGGCTTAGGATCGGTCCGTCGGCACTCCGACGCGTGCAAGATGAGTAGGCGATGACGAGCCCGGACGACCAGGACCGCGACGACGAGCCTCGCAGTGGAGGCTCGTCCGCAGGGTCCTCGCGCCCGGGCCAGGGGCCCGAGGAGCAGCCTCGAGGAGACTCCTCGCGCAACGGCGTCGCGAGCTCGACGAGCACGCCGAGCGGCTCCGACGAGTCGATCGCCGAGCTCGAACGCCGGGAGGAGCTCCTTCGCGACTCGCGCGCGTCGGTCGAGCGCATGCTCAGGCTCGGGACCGTCCGACCTCGAAGCGCGGGAGGCAGAGCTGAGCGGATTCCTGTCGAGCCTGACCGATCGCGAGACGCTCGCCTCTCCGAGGCCGAGGCCGACGCTCGCTCGGCGCCGGCAGGATCTCGGCGCGGTCGAGCTGAAGCGCGCGGCTCGGTCGAGCGACGCGAGCGCGCCGTCGAGGCGCGTGAGGAGCAGAGCTCGCCGAGCTCGAGCAACGGAGCTCGACGAGCGCGCCGCCGCGTCACTCCGCCGGACGCCGGCGCCCGTGGAGCTCGTCGTTCGTTCCCGGCGACCGCTACCGGCTCGTCGAGATCGATGCGACGCCGCTCACGCTGCGGGTATCGTCTTCGACGATCGAGGACGCAGAGTTCGTCGTCATCGCGCATCGCGAGGTCGCCGCTTCCGGGTGACGCCCGGCGCTGCGCCTACCTCGTGCGCGGCATGCGGGGCGACTGTCCGGAGTCCGGCGGCAGCTCGTAGACGCGGGGACGTCGTCGCGGGTCGCTCGCGTCCGTGCCACCGTCTCGAGCCGTCGCTCGGCCTGTGAGACGAGGAACTGCGCGACGGCGACGTCGTCCTCGGCGAACCGGCGCAGGCGCATCTCGTAGAGCTCGACGAGGCCCCACGCGCGTCCCCGACACGGATCGGGAGCATCGAGCAGCGCGTTCATGCCCGAGGTCTCGCAGGATGAACGCCTCGGCGGGATCGACGTCGCCGTCGACGAACGACACAGCTGCGTCGGCTCTGCCGCTTCGCGAGCACCTCGGCCGTGAGCGGAAAGTCGGCGATGCGGTACGCCGCCTCGTCTCCGAGCGACACCTCGCGAAGCGCGTGCTCGCTCGCGTCGACGATGTAGTCGCCGAGCGACGCGCGACGCGGAGCAGGCAGTCGCGCCGACGACGAAGACGAGCGCCTTGCACAGACGCGCGCACACGCCCTCCACGGTCTCCTCGGCCTCGATCGCCGTGGCCGCCGACATCGCATCAGCGAGCACCGCTCCCGAACCCTCGTTCCTCCCCGCCGCTCGGCCGTGCGAGGCGCACCGCTCGCCTCCGCCGTGGGGATGCGGTGGTGTCGACTGCGTGAGCTCGCGGTACGACGCGATCCGGTCCTTGCCGGACGCCTTCGCCGCGTACAGCGCCTGATCGGCCGGCGCGCAGCAGCGCGGTCGGCTTGGCACCGTCGAAGGGATACGTCGAGATGCCTCCCGAGACGTGGAGCGGGAAGCCCGCATCCGTCAGGCCCTGCGGCGAGACGCGTCCGGATCTGGCCGCCGAGCGACTCGGCCACGTCGGCGCCGGCAGCCGGGGAACATGACGACGAACTCGTCGCCACCGAGCCGAGCAGCCTCGGCTCCGTCCGGGAGCGCCCGACCGAGGACGTCGGCGACCTCGCGCAGGAGGGCGTCTCCGAACTCGTGCCCCGCGCGGTCGTTGATCTCCTTGAAGTCGTCGCAGTCGATGACCAGGAGGCTGAGCGGAACGCGCCGTTCCTGCGCCGCGGCGAGCGCGCTCCATTCAGGCGTTCCTCCAGCCCGCGCCGGTTGAGAATGCCGGTCAGCGGATCAGTCGCGGCACTCTGACGCTCGCGTTGCAAGGCGAACGCGGCGTCGAGCGACGCGGCGACGTGAGCGGCCAGCACGGCGGCGGTGTCGAGGAGGACGGGATCGACGTGCGCAGCGTCGCGACAGACCCCTACGAGCGCGCCCGAGCTCTCCCGCGTTCGCCCGGAGCGGAAGCCAGACGACGGATCGCGAGCCTGCGACCCGCGCTCGCCGTCCGAGGGTCGAGCACCTGACACACGACGCTCGGGTCGGCTCTGGCGCGCGTGCGATCTCGATGCTCGATCGACCGAGAGCGGCTGGCTGTGACGCCGTCGTGCCGATCGCCACGACTGCGAGCTCGGTCGCGCGTGCCGAGCTCGTCCCAGATCAACGATCTGGCTCGGCTCGACCGGCAGCACCTTCGGGAGCGACGCTGCTCCTAGGGCCGCGATGTCGAGCGGCTCGCGGAGGCTTCCGAGATGGACGAACAGCCGCGCGAGCGCAGCGAGATCGAGCGTGCGGCCTGACCGCACGGTTCTCGGCGAGCGGTGCCAGCGCGCGAGCGAGCGGACGGACTGCCTCGGGCAGCGCCGTCGGGGAGCGCGCGCTCCGACTCGACGTTCAGCACGCCGACGACGGCTGCGACCCGAGCGCAGCGGAACGGCGAGCTCAGAGACGACGCCAGGCAGCGCGGCCACGTAGTCGGCGTCGGCGCTGACGTTCGGGCGCGAGCTGCGCCCGTCCGAGCCGGATCGCACGGCCTGTGATCCCGCGCTCCACCGTGATGCCGTCGGGCACGACCGCGTACCCACGCTGCGCGACGAGCCAGAGTCGTCCGTGCTCCAGCACGAACACCGACGGCATGACGCCGTCGACGGCGTCGTAGAAGCACGTCGACTGCAGCCTCGATGCGACCGCGTCGGCTCGCCGCGGCCTCGCCGATCGACGTCAGCCGCCGCTCGCGCTGCAGCGCGAGCGGTCCGGCGTCGATCGGCCGGACGACACGCGCAGCCGCAGACGCACGCTCCATGCCCTCGAATATCGGCTGTCCGGGCCTCTCGCTGGAGCGTCGAGCGAGTCGCGGCTGCGTCCTATTGACCCGCCGAGCCCCTGGTACCAGTCGAGGATCGCGTCCGCCCCAGAAGAGCGCGATGACCGCCGCCAGAGCGCAGGAACGGCCCGAGCGGGATCGACGTGCTTGCGGGCCTCCTCGCCCGTGCCGCACGAAGACGACGAGCGCCGGCACGAAGGCCACGAAGAAGCCGACGAAACATCGCGACGATCGACCGAGATGCCCAGCCCGGCACCGAGGAACGCCGAGACAGCTTGACGTCGCCCATGCCCGAGCCCGCGCGGATACACGAGCACGATGAGGAAGAGCACGAGACCCGGCACCGAGCGCCGCCGAGGATCCACTCGACGCTGACGGATCGTCGATCGTTCGCAGCGCGAGCAGCGACGATCGCGCCGGGCAGGACGATCTTGTCCGGAATGAGGCGGTGCTCGAAGTCGGTGCGCGTGATCGACGACGAGCACCCAGCAGAAGATCAGCGCGACGAGCGCCTCCAGCGTGAACCCGAAGACCAGGCCGCACGCCGCTCGCCGAGCAGCGCCGTTCCCGCCGTGACCAGCCAGAGTCGCGGACGATCGCGGCACCGATCGCAGCAACGGGTCGTGCAGCGGCGCATTCGTCGCGAGACGGTCCGCGAGCGGGCCGACGACGATCCCGGCGAGCGAGACCGACGATCGGCGGCACCGACGTCCACGGATCCTTCGATTCCCCGATGGGGATGCGCTTCCTGCCGAACCGTCGCCAGAATCCGAATCTCGGTCCTCCTTGCTCACGGGGACGACCCGTCCCTCGATCTGGGGTGGCTATGCCGCGCGTCCAGCACTACTGTCGGAAGTAACTGCGGCGCCCCGGAAGCGGGGCAGAAGGCGGCAAGTGGCGATCAGCAACCAGGCGGCGGCAGCTGAGGAGCACGTTCGTGTGGGCGTTGTGCCTGGCCACGCTCGTGCTCGTCGCGAGCTTCGCGACAGCGTCTTCTGCGCGAGACGCCCGACTACGTCATCGCCGCGCTCGTCGCTGTGCGCGTTCGTCGCCGCCGCGGTCGGCGTCTTCCTCAACCTGAGCGCCTCGAGACAGCGCCCACTCCGAGGCGTCTGCGCGATCCGCTGACCGGGCTTCCGAACCGCGCGCTTCTGGACGACCGCATCGAGCAGGCGTTCCGGCGATCGCGCCGCTCGGGCGAGCCGTTCACGCTGATCGCGATCGACCTCGACGGCTTCAAGGACGTGAACGACGTGCGTGGCCACCGCGCCGGCGACGCGGTCCTGAAGACACCTCGCGCGGCGGTTCGAGGCCGTCGTGCGCGAGGCCGACACGGTCGCCCGCGTGGGCGGCGACGAGTTCGTCGTGCTCTCCATCGGGACAGGCGAGCGACGAGCGCGCGGCGCGCTCGTCGGACGACTGCGCAACGCGCTCCGTCAGGCCGTTCCGCGTCGACGGCGCCGCAGTCGAGATCGACGGAAGCATCGGCTGGGCCGGTGTACCCGGACGACGGCACGACGTGCGTGAAGAACTGCTCGCCCGATCGCCGACGGGCAGATGTACGCAACGAAGCGGGACACGAGCGACGAGACGGTTCTCTTGCGGCGTGGCGTCGACGCCGGCGATCGTCCGGGACGTCGAGTCGCGCGCTCGAGCAGCAACGAGCTCCTCGTCGTGTACCAGCCGATCATCGACCTCGCCACCGGCACGCCACACTCACGCGGAGGCTCTGGTCCGTCGCGTGCTGCCGGACGGCGCGCTCGTGCCGCCGGCCGAGTTCGTGCCCGCACGTCGAGCGCACGCCACTCGTCCGCGAGCTGACCGTTCGTCGTGGTCGCGGACGCGCTGCGCTGCGGCTCAGCAGTGGGCGGAGGCGGGGCATGACCTCGGCGTCTCGATCAACATCCCGTACCGGCTCCTCGACGATCCGCAGTTCGCGGATGGACTCGGCGACGATGCTGCGGCTCGTCCGACCTCGCGCGGCACGCAGCGCGTCACGCTCGAGGTTGTGCCGGCCGGGCCGGGCGCAGGCGGACACAGCTGGACGAGGAGAGCGCTCGCGCGGCTTCGCCGCCCTCGGCGTGCGGCTCTCGCCTCGACGACGCCGGCCGCGCCGCCTCGTTCGCGGCGCTGCGCGTTCTCCCGCTCGACGAGCTGAAGATCGACGTCGGCTTCGTTCACGGGCTCGGCAAGAGCGACTGCCGACGCCGCTCTCGTGCGCGGGATCATCGACATCGGCACACGCGCTCGGGCTTGAGGTCGTCGCCGAAGGCGTCGAGACACGCGACGCGTGGAGCGTCCTCGCCGGACTGGGGCTGCGACTACGCACAGGGCTTCTACGTCGCGAGCCCGCGAACCGGCGGACGAGCTCGTCCGAGTGGCTGCGGCGCTAGCTGGCCGGCCGTGGCGTGAGCGTCAGCTAGACGAGCGCCTGCACGGCGAACGCCAGTCGCGACGACCACGAGGACGACCGAGCGCGAGCGCGCAGCCGAAGTGTCTCTCGAGACACGCCCGGTCGCTCGTGCGCCCAGCCAGCCGCCGGGAATCGCGCCGGCAAAGCCCGCGGCGAGAATCGGTCCAGTCGACTCCGCCTGTCTCGACCGCGTGCGTCGCGAAACCCGGCGACGCCGAGGAAGAAGCCGACGACCAGGTTCGTGCCCGCGGCGCGCCGGATGTCCATGCCCACCGCGCGGATCGAGCGTCGGCATGCGGAGCGTTCCGAGAATTACGCCAACGGCGCCGCCGAGCAGCGCCGATGACAGGACGACAGCGCCGACCCGCGCCCGAGCCGAAGCCTGGCGCTGTGGCCGAGCCGTGGATCGGCCTGAGCGCCAGGTCGATCCCGCTCCAGAGGAGCACGACGGCGATCAGGCCAGTAGAGCAGCGACTCCGAGACGTCGTCTGCGAGGAGCGCGCCGGCGACCGCTCCGGCCGCCGACGGGAACGCGATCCAGGAGACGACGCGCCAGTCCACGCGTCCCTCGCGCGCATGCCGGAGGCCGCCGGCTCCGGCGGCGGCGGCCGAGATCGCGATGTTCGTGCCGGCGGCAGCCAGCGGGCTCCCGTCGCGAGCACGATGAACGGCAGCCGCAGCGTCCCGCAGGACGAGCCCGAGCATCGAGCCGACGTAGCCGGCGACGAACGCGGCCGCGAAGCGCTAGGACGAGCTCCCAGGCCTCCAGAGCGGCTCCTGCCTGGCCTCGCCGGCGTTCGCGGCGCGCGCCAGGATGAACAGGAGGTCGGAGAGGCGGTTCAGGTACACGAGCGCGAGCCGGCTCACCGCGTGGGCGTTCGCCGCCGCGAGCGCCTCGCGCTCGGCGCGCCGGCAGACGGTGCGCGCGACGTGGAGACTGCGCTGCGGTCTGCTCGCGCCGCCCGGGAGCACGAAGCTCTGTGAGCTCCGGGAAGCTCGGCGTTGAATGCGATCGCAGTCGCTCTCGAGCTGGTCGACCTGCTGCCTGCGTCACGCGCAGCCGTGCCGTCGTGCTCGATCGGCACGGAGAGGTCCGCGCCGAGGTCGAAGAGCTCGTTCTGCACGCGGACGCAAGGACGTCGCGGATCGGCACGGGGCACCCGCCGGCGACGACGACGACCCACGAGCCGCGTTGAGCTCGTCGACGGTTCCGTACGCCGCGATCCGGGCGTCGAGCTTCGAGACGCGCGAGCCGTCGCCGAGCGAGGTCTCGCCCGGCGTCACCTCCACGCGTGTAGATCTTCGTGAGCCGTACCGGCTCGTTGCGGTCGCGATCGCGCGCGCACGTCCGCCCTGCTGACGGGTGGCCTCGCTGCGGCGATCAGGCTCCTCGTCCTCGCGAACCTGGCGCCCGAGGATCGAGCGCGCGATCACGAGCCGCTGGATCTCGCTCGTGCCCTCGTAGATCTCGGTGATCTTCGCGTCGCGGTAGTAGCGCTCGACCGGGAACTCCTTCGTGTAGCCGTAGCCGCCGAGGATCTGGATCGCCTCCGCGGTCTGCCGTCGCGCCATCTCGGAGGCGAACAGCTTCGCCTTCGCGCCCTCGGCTGCGTGCGGCGCGTCCCGTCCTGCTTGAGCCACGCGGCGCGGTAGACGAGCAGGCGCGCGGCGTCGATCTCGGTCGGCCATGTCGGCGAGCTTCCACTGGATCGCCTGGAAGTCGCCGATACGCTGTCCGAACTGCTGCCGCTCCAGCGCGTACTGCCGCGCGCGACGTCGAAGGCCGCCTGCGCGATGCCGAGCGCCTGCGCGGCGATCCCGATCCGGCCGCCGTCGAGCGTCGCCATCGCGACGCGGAAGCCGCTGCCCTCCTCGTGCAGCAGGCGGTCGCGCCCGACGCGCGCGCCGTCGATCGCGAGGTCGGACGTCGTCGACGAGTTGAGGCCGAGCTTCTCCTCCTCGCGCGTGACGCGCACGTGCTCCGCGTCGAGCGACGAAGCACGGAGACGCCGCGCGCGCCCGGCGGTCGCCGGATCGGTGCGCGCGAAGAGCACGAACGTCCCGCGCGCGCGACCCGTTCGTGATCCACTGCTTCGACGCCGTTGAGCGCCCAGCCGTCGCCGTCCGGCGTCGCCGGTCGTGCGCAGCGAGCCGGCGTCGGAGCCCGCACCGGGCTCGGTCAGCGCGAACGCGCCGAGCTGCCTCGCCGCGCGCGAGCGGCGGCACGAAGCGAGCGCGCTGCTCGTCGGTGCCGAACGCGAGGATCGGCAGCGTCGTCGCGCTCGTGTGCACGGCGACCGTCACGCCCGACGCCCGCGTCCGCGCGCGAGAGCTCCTCGAGCACGAGGATGTACGAGAGGAAGTCCGCGCCTGCGCCGCCGTACTCCTCCGGCACGCACACGCCCATGAGCCCGAGCTCGGCGAGCTTCGGGATCGAGCTCGTCCGGGAACCGGTGCTCGCGGTCCCAGTCGGCCGCGTGCGGGACGATCTCCGCCTCGGCGAGCTCGCGGGCGAGCGCCTGGATCGCACGCTGGTCGGCGCTCAGCTCGAAGTCCATCGCTGCTGACTATAGGCCGCGGCGTCAGGCGTACTCGTAGAAGCCGCGGCCGGACTTCCGGCCCGAGGCGGCCCGCCGCGACGTACTGCCGGAGCAGCGGGCACGGCGCGTACTTCGGATCGCCGAGGCCCTCGTGCAGGACCTCCATGATCGCCACGCACGTGTCGAGGCCCGATCAGGTCGGCGAGCGCGAGCGGGCCCATCGGATGCGCGAAGCCGAGCTTCGCGATCGTGTCGATCGCCTCGGCCTCGGCGACGCCCTCCATGAGCGCGTACGCGGCCTCGTTGATGAACGGCATGAGGATGCGGTTCGAGACGAAGCCGGGAAGTCGTTCGCCTCGGCCGGCGTCTTGCCGAGGTCGTCGGCGAGCGCGACGATCGCCGCGGCGGTCTCGTCCGGACGTCTGCACGGCGCGGATCACCTCGACGAGCTGCAGCACCGGCACGGGGTTGAAGAAGTGCATGCCGATGACCTTGTCCGGCCGGCGACGTGACCGCGGCGAGCGACGTGATCGGGATCGACGACGTGTTGGACGCGAGAATCGCCTCGGGCGGCAGGACGTCGGTCGGCGCGCCGGAAGATGTCCTCCTTCACGTCCGCGTTCTCGACGACCGCCTCGATCATGAGATCGGCGGCGACGAGCTCGTCGACGCGGGACACGCGCGCCGAGCACGTCGTCGGGTCGCGCGCCGCCCTTCTCGGCGAGCCTGCGTCGAGGCTCTTCTCGCATCGCGCTCGAGCGCCGCGCTCGACCGCGCCCGGAGCCTCGTCGTGGAGCGAGACGCGCCGCCCGGAGGCCGCCACGACCTGGGCGATGCCGCCGCCCATCTGCCCGGCGCCGACGACGAGGACGTGCTCGAACCTCACGCGCGGAGTATCTCGGCTAGGGCCGAGGTGCGCCCGGGAGGTCGGGTCGCGTGCCCTCGCTTGAGCCGGCGGAGCGCCCAGAGCAGCACGAGCGCGAGGATGACGATCCCGACGACCGACCTTGATGACGGCGCCGCGCGGCTCGCCGCCCTCGGCCACGAGCGGGCCGGGCTCGACGACGCTGCAGGCGGTGGCGAGCCAGGCTCCGTCCGGCGCGCGGGTGAGCAGCAGCCCGACCGGCTCGTCCATCGGGACGACCGACGTCGCAATCCGAGCCGGACGGGCGTGCGCACCTGGAGCGTCCGCTCGACGTCGCCCCTTGACGCGCTGCTCGACGTCGACGGTGAGAAAGCGTCACGGCGCGCGCCCTTCGACCGTCCTTCCGCTCGGCGACGACGCGTCCGACGACCGCTGCGTCGGCGCTCGTCGAGCCGCTGCGAGAGCGGCTCGTTCGCACAGACGCACGCTGCCGCCGGGCTCGCGAGCGCGAGCGCGAGCGAGCGCGATGAGGAGGAGCGGCTTCAGACCTCGATCAGCAGCGCGTCGCCCTGTCCGCCGCCGGAGCAGATCGCCGCGAGCCCGAGGCCTCCGCCGTTGCGGCGGAGGTCGTGCACCAGCGTCGCCGACGATCCGCCCGCCCGACGCGCCGATCGGATGCCCGAGCGCGACCGCGCCGCCGTTGACGTTCACGATCTCCTCGTCGGCGCCGAGCATCCGCGGTCGAGTTCTTGGCGACCGAGGAGAACGCCTCGTTGATCTCGACGCGCGTCGACGTCGTCGATCGTCTTGCCCGCCTTCTGCGAGCGCCTGCTCGCCCGCGCGCGCCGGCGTGCGCGCGAGGTACGCGAAGTCGTCGGCGACGTAGCCCTGCGCGAGGATCGTCGCGAGCGGCTCGAGCCGCGCCGCGCGCGCGAACTCCTCCGAGCAGACGACGACGCACGAGGCGCCCGTCGTTGACGCCGGGCGCGTTTCCGGCGGTCGTCGTGCCGTCGGGATCGAAGACCGGCTGCAGCGCGGCGAGCTTCTCGAGCGTCGTGTCGCGGCGGACGCCCTCGTCCGCGGCGACGTCGCCGACCGGCGACGATCTCGTCGTCGAAGCGGCCCGCATCCTGCGCCGCGGCGGCGCGCTGCTGCGACCGGAACGCCCACTCGTCCTGCTCCTCGCGCGAGATCCCGAGCTCGCGCGAGACGAGCGATGCCTGCTCGACCATGTGCAGCCCGTCGAACGATCGACGTGAGCCCGTCGAAGACCATGTGGTCGACCAGCCTCGCCGTTGCCGAGCCGGTAGCCGAAGCGCGCCTTCGGCAGGAGGTACGGCGCGTTCGACATCGACTCCATGCCGCCGGTGACGACGACGCTCGTGCGCCGCCGGCGCGGATCATCAGGTCGGCGATCTCGATCGCGCGGATCGACGACGCGCACACCTTGTTGATCGTGTCGGCGGGCACTTCCTTCGGGATCCCGGCGCCGACCGCCGCCTGCCGCGCGGGCGCCTGGCCGACGCCCGGCCTGGAGCACCTGGCCCATGATCACGTACTCGACCTCGCCTGGCTCGAGGCCCGACGCGCTCGAGCGCCGGCGCGGATCGCGATCGCGCCGAGCTCGGTCGCCGGATGCGACGCGAGCCCGCCGCCGAGCCGCCCGAACGGCGTGCGGACCGCGGACGACGATGACCGAGCTGCTCACAGCCGGAGCGTAGCCACGGACGACCGCTCAGGCGTCAGACGCGGGTCTGACCCTGCCTGTCCCGTTCTGGACGGTGGCACACTCGGCCCGATGCGCGTGCTCGTCGTCGACAACTACGACTCGTTCACCTACAACCTCGTCCACCTCCTCGAGGAACTGGGCGCCGGGTCGTGGTGCGGCAGAGCGACTCACCGACGGTCGGACCAGGGCGCGCCCTTCGAGGCAGACGCGACTCGTGGTGTCGCCTGGCCCCGGACGCCCGAGTGACGCCGGGCAACTCGATCGAGCTCGTGCGCGAGCTCGGCGCGACGACGCCGACGCTCGGCGTCTGCCTCGGGCATCAGGCGATCGTCGAGGGCTTCGGCGGCCGGATCGCGGCAGGCTCGCTCGCTCATCCATGGAAAGGCGAGCACGATCAGCCACGACGGCCGCGGGATCTACGCTGGCCTTCCCGTCGCGGATCGACGTCGGGCGCTACCACTCGCTCGCCGCAGTCGGAGATCCCCGACGCCCTCGAGGTCACGGCGCGGACGGACGACGGAGAGGTCATGGGAGTTCGCCACCGTCGCCGCTGCCCATCGAGGGCGTCCAGTTCCACCCCGAGAGCGTCCTGACGCCGACCGGCCGCGCGATGCTGCGCACGTTCCTCGACACCCTCCGCCCGGCACCGTAGGATGTCCGCACCGTGGCCGTCACGGTCGAGCAGGAACCGTTCGTCGTCCTCGATCACCAGTACCGGATCGTCGAGGTCGGCCAATCTGCGGAAGGTGGGTTCGGCCCACTCGTAGGCCTGAACCTCTGGGGGAGTGCTCCCGACTCGGAGGGCCTGTTTCGCCCGTACTCACGAGAGGGCGTGGAGAACGGGAGAGGCGGACGAGTTCATGCAGTTCTACAGCGGGCGCGTGGCGCGTATCCGCGCCGAGCCCCGCGGCGAGCACCTCGCCGTGTGGTGGGATGTGCTCCACGTCATCGACGCGCTCTGACCGTCGGAGACCCGCGAGGCTTCCATCGAGCGCACGATCGAGCTCGTCGACGACGAGCAAGCGGAGACTGCTCCGACGCGATACGCGCGGATCACTCCGTCTCATAGAGGGTGGCGCGTGAGCTCGTCAGCGGCAGCGTCGCACCCGCACGCCAACGTCCCGAGCGACCTCTATGTCGTCCTGGATCGCCGACGACCGCATCTCGTACGTGTCAGCGGGTCTGCAGGACGAGCTCGGACGATGGGTCGGCCACATCATCTGGGACCACCTCCCGAAGGCCGACTCGGTCTACGGACCGCTGTTCGACGAGGCGCGCGCGACGGGCCGAACCGTCCAATCGGTGGTGTTCTACGCAGGGAGGGTGAAGCGCCTCACGGCGATACCCGCCGCGGACGGGCTCGCCGTCCACGTGGAGCGCCTGGATGGCACTCGACGTCAGGACTCTCGGGACACTGGCCGAGAGCCTCGATCGCGTTGCGCGACTGTTAGGTGCTCCAGCGCACGCGCAACCCGATTCACCAGCTCTACGGGTCCCTGCGAGCTCTTCCCTGAGCGCCGCTAGCTCGACGGCATGCGCCGTCGCGGCGTCGGCAGTGCGCACGAGGTCGCTCACGGTCGTCTCCGTGAGCTCGGCGATCCGCCTCAGGCGTGGGAGTGACGGGGTCGTGACCCCGCGCTCCCAGCGGGACACCAGTGATCGACTCGACGCCGAGTTGCTCTGCAAGCTGCTTCTGGGTCAGGCCAGCGCTACGCCCTCGCAGTGCGCAGTCGCCCCCCACTCCGCCGCCTCGAGGGTGCCCAAGCTACGGGGTTGATACCACAGGCTGCGGCCGAGTGTCTGCCCAAGATCTGACTCGCCGTCAGCGGTTGCGTAGCCGCACGCGCTCTTGCCACAGCGCTCGCAGCGCTGATAGCAATACGTAACTGAACGAAGTACAAC
>ERZ1370068.10103-contig-8829_pt1 | contig 43421 bp, 71 predicted proteins | sample MGYA00561227_ERZ1370068 | MGnify/ENA primary metagenome ERZ1370068 (study PRJEB38410, sample SAMEA6850437) | metagenome | study: Metagenomic assessment of the ecological functions of the soil: analysis of the soil microbiota associated with the... | reverse complement strand
GTTACGTATTAAGCTTGGCCAGCTCCTTGCCTTCGAGGATTTGCTTCACGCCGTCGGTGATCTTTGGTATCGCGCGAGGATCGGCAGGGATCACGAGATTCAATTCGCAGACGGAACAGTAGGGCAGCAGTCCGCCGAGGTTTGCTGGAGGCCGTTGAGGCGACGACTGGAGCTCGCCGACCAGCCGTTGCTGATCCGCTTCGGCCTTGTCCCGGTGTGAGCGCCTGCTTCGAGGTCGACGAGATTGATCGGAGCTCCGAGCTGGGCTTGCGCCTGGCGCCGGAGCGCCTCGAGGCGACTCGATCTGGCCGGGCGTGAGCGTGCGCGGCACCTGGTCGGCCACGCACAGCGCGCCGATTCGAGGCGAGAGCCGTCCGGGTGTCACGAGCGGCGCGCCCGCGGCAGAAGCGAGATCCGCGGCTCGGAGGTCACCAGCGGGTTGTCGCGAAACTTCTCGTGCTGCGAGGCGTCGTGCCACGATGTACAGGCCGGTTTGCTCGATGGCGTGGCTGCAGAAGGGGAAGTGCTGCGCGACGTCTGCGTGACGGCGATGCCGAAGCGGGGCCTTGAACCACTGACGATCGGCGTCGACGAGCGTGATGAGCGCGAACGGCGTGTCGCAGATGTGCGACACCGCGAGCAGCGTCAGGTCATCGAAAAGCCTGCTCCGGCTTGGTGTCGAGGATCCGGCACCTGCGCAGCGCCGCGAGTCGCTCCGTTTCGCCCATGTCGTTGCTGCGGTGATGATACCAATTCTCGCCCGCGAAACCTTGGCACGATGGGTTCGCGGCGCTCCTGCTCGGCGGTCCGACCTCGTACTGCTCCTGTGGAGACGCGCTCTGGAGCACGGGGCGACGCGAACGATCGTCTCAACAGCCTCGGTCGAAAATCGGCCTGGCGGCCCGTGGCTAAACTGGCTGCGTTCGACGGGCGATGCATCCTCACGGGCGGCGTTGCTCGCCAGCTCGAATGCCGCCACGAAGTATTCTCGGTCGTCGCGCCTTGCCCGTGAAGGGCGCCTCGCCCGATCGTCTCAGGTGCGACGCCAGGATTTCACGACGGACTGCTAGGCATTCCTGAGCGGTCTCCGGAGCGCGCTGGAACCACAGCCACGCCACACCAGCCATCAGAATGCCGGCGATCAGTGAGGCGGGCAGCGCGCCCGGGAAGGGCCGCTTTGTGCGCCGCGCGCCAACGCGCCGGAGGACGAAGCGGCGCTGCCAAGCACGAGCGGCGTCATCGAGAGATCGATACGAAGAAGCGTCACATGCCCCGACCACCAGACGCGGCGCCGGTCAGCGCGCCGGCCGCCAACCAGCCCGACACCGCCGCGCCTGCCGGTGGCCCGCCGGCAACGAAGCCGGCGCACGGCGAGCGCGATCGCTGCCGGTATGCGCCAGCGGGTCCAGCCGTTCGTGAGGCGATCGATGCCTGACGAACATCGCGAGCAGAACCGCGAGTCGCGTCCGGGAAGCCGGCGATCGGATCCGTCGCGACCTCGGCGAGACGGGATGGCGGTGTTCAGACCCGCGATGTCGGGAAGCCAGTGCCCAAGCGGGCGTGCACAACCGTGGTGCCGATGGCGGCGACGCCGGCCGCCACGAGGTCCTCCCGCAGTGCCCAGGAGGATCAAAGCGTCCCGGACCGGCAGGCGTCCCCATGTCCACGAGACGCCGGGGGACGGCGCCGAGCGCAAGGCCCACGAGCGCGGCGATGCAGCGTCAGGCCGACCAGCCCGACGCCGGCGACGGCCGCGAGGCTGCAGCGGCAGCGGCTGCGCCGTCGAGAGCGAGGCCAGAATCGTCAGGGCCATCCGTTCGCGGCGTTCACCGGGGATGCAGCCAGCATCAGCGCCGTTCCAAGCACGAACACGATCGGGGCGTAGCGGCCGCGGCTCCAGACGATCACTCCGAGCACCGCGGCGGCTTAAGCAGCACGCCGCCGAAGATCACGCCGGCAAGGATCCGGGCGATCGTCGATCGGATCCCGGCGGCCCGTTCCTGTCGAGTCCCAATCTTCCGGCACGAAGACGTAGCGGCGCACGCTGGCGATTTCGTCGCCCGCGATGTTGACGTCGATTCGCGCTTCTCCTGCGGAAGCGGGATCGCCGTGTCGGCGAACGTGAACGTCCAGTCCGTCCGGGCTTTCAGCTTCGACGGTCTCGCGGAAGCCTCGCGCGCCTGTCCGGTCGTTGCATCCAGATGAAGTCGCGCCTTCAAGGCCCCTCGAGCGATTTCTCGCGCGGCAATCTCATCGAGCGATGCACCGGCTCGCTCCTCGGGCAGGGTGTGCACCAGCTGCTGAACCGCACCGCCTCGATCGACGAGCACGGCCCACTCCTCGCCGCGCGCCCGGCCAGATCGCCTCTCGAAAGTCGCCACCCGCACGCGCCAGCGCGACGCCGGCAGATAGCTGCCGACGAGCTCAGACGGCGCGCTTCACCGCCGCGTACGCGACGAACTCGTGCGGCGCGCCGGCGCCGTTGTCGACGAGTGGAAAGAGACGCCATCGCGGCCTGAGGCGAAACGCCACGCGCCGCGACCGCCTGTCGGGCCTGCTCCAGCGCCTGCGCGCGCGTGACGGTGAACATTTCCTCACGCGGGCTCAACATCACGGCCGCGCAAGCACGCCGAGGAGCGCGACGCCGCCGGCGATCAGCCAGGCGCCCCGCGCTCGAGGTCCGAGCCTCAGCGCGCGTGATGCGGTGAGGCGGCCGCCTCGACGCTCGACGGCCGGAGGTACTCACGCCGCATTCTGTTCCTCCGGCGCGAGGACGGTCCATTTGCCAACCTGCAGAACGCCTCCACAACACGACCCACAGCGGTACCAGCGTCAGCGCCACGATCATGAATTGCTGGAACCTGATGCCAGGCGCAACAGCGATGAACACCGGGAGGGGCGAACCAGACGACGTCGAAGGTGAAGTGGAGGACGATGCCCGGAGCGGTCCGAAATAGGGGTAGAGGAGGCCGAAGCCAATCGAAGGGGATGATGAGCTCGACCGGCCGGGCGAACGAAGGCTGATTCGGATAGGGCGCGTGGCCCGCACCGAACACGGCCGCCTGCACGATGAACGCGATCACGAGGAAGAGCGTCGCTTCGCCGAACCGATCGCCGATGAGGGCGGCGCCCGCGAGCGTGTACGGCCCGGAACAGACACTCTTCCCAGAAGCCCGCCTGGAATGAATTGGCGATGGCCGAGAGCCACGGTGCGTACGTCGCCAGGACGTCAGGGTGGAGCAGCGCCTCGGCGGGCGACCACCACCCGAAGACCGCGTCGTGAACAAATAGAGCACGGACGTCGTACGCAAAGAAGAGCGAGACGAGCAGGTATCCGCCGGCGGTCCGGCCCAGAATGGCGGTGGAGCTTCCGGACCCGCGCGACCACACGCGCCAGAACTGCGGGTGATCGCCGAACGCCGCCCGCGTCAGCGTCTCGGCGGCCATGAAGGAAAGCGCGAAGAACACCGAGAAGCCCAGGAACGTCACGCCGATCGTCGCGCACTGCTGCGCGAAGAACGTGGTGCGGGGCACGGCCGTGTCGTATGACATCCACAGCAGCGGCCACTCGTTGATCGCGGCAAGCGCCTGCATGAACGCCACGCGCGACGCCCCACACAAGCGGCTTGTCGCCAGAGCACTCCGCCGCCGGCGGAGCATGAAGAACATGCCGACGCCGATCCCGCCGAACACATAGAGGAGGACCATGCCCGACGGCCGATCCGACGCCGATCGCTCTCGTTCGCCGACCGCATGTTCTCGTAGCGCCGGCTGAACGCCTCCGGGATCTTGACGTAGGGGCGGACGCCGGTCAGCCGATCGCCCGAGACGACCAGTTGCAGCCGGTATCGCCCTTCCCCGAGCGTCGGCGAGGGACGCTCGCACGTGAAGGTGTGGTCCACGCGCGCCGCCCGGTCGCCGCTCCTGACCCTGCTCGACGAGCGCGAAGCTCGCGACGTCCACCTGCCAGTTCGCGCGCGCCGCCGCCTCGCCGATGGCTCTCGCCGCCGCGGCTGGCAGCGCGGCGCCCGGAGCGTTTTCCGTCGAGCCGCTCTACGAATCCGCATGGGTGGCCGTCCGGCGTGAACCGGATCGTCGTCTCGTTGACGTGTCCCTCGGCGAAGTGGCGCACTCGCCAGGTGTAGGCGGCGTAGAGGCCGTCGCGCATCATCCGCGTGAACGCCTCTTTGCCCCCGCCTTCCAGCTCGACGAAGGTTTGCGTCTCCTCGTCCAGACCAAACGAGGCGGCTTGTCGATAGTCGGCAGGCCCGAGCCGATCGCGCGTCATGATCCCGCGCGCCTGCTCCAGCGCGTGCTCGCGATCCATCGTGATGTCGAGCGAGACGATGGAGAAGGCCTGCGGGAAGTAGTGATAGCCGACGAGGCCGGCGGCGATCGACAAGAGCCCGAGCAGCAGCCAGAAAGCAGGACGCTTCACGCGCGGTTGGCTCCTTAAGAGCGAAGGTGTCGCTTTGTGTCCTGATTGTAACGCTCCCGCGTCCCTCTCCCCCTGAGGGTGTGCTGACCGTCGTCCCTAGCTGCCGCAGGCGCCCCCCGGAGCAGGCGGGGCGTTGGGCCCCGCGAGCGACGGCGTGGGGGTCCGGCGAAGCCCCCCGGTCTGGTTTGACGAAACTGAACGGTTTAGTATAGAAATTCAGACGGCATGTCCACGAACATGATCGAAGTCCGCAACCTCTCCAAGAGCTTCGGCGACGTCCAGGCGGTCAACGACATCTCCTTCGACGTGCGCGCGCGGCGAGATCTTCGCGTTTCTCGGCCCGAACGGGGCCGGAAAGACGACGACGATCAAGATGCTCACGACGCTGCTGCGCCCGACGGCGGGGTCGCTGGCGCTGGACGGCTTGAATCCCTGACCCATCAGAACCAGGTCCGCCAGCAGTTCGGCATCGTCTTTCAGGACCCGAGCCTCGACAGCGAGCTGACTGCCTGGGAGAACCTGATGCTCCACGCGGTGCTGTATCACGTGCCGCGCGCGACGCGGCTCACGCGCGCGGAGTCGCTCCTCAGCTGTTCGAGCTCTGGGAGCGGCGGGACACGCCGGTGAAGACAGTTCTCAGGCGGAATGAAGCGGCGGCTCGAGATTGCGCGCGGCTTTCTCCACACGCCCAAGATCCTGTTCCTCGACGAGCCGACGCTCGGCCTCGACCCGCAGAGCCGCAACCAGCTCTGGACGCACGTCAAGCACCTGAATCAGACCGAGGGCGTCACCGTGTTCCTCACGACGCACTACATGGAAGAGGCCGACCGCGTCGCCCATCGCGTCGGGATCATCGACCACGGCCGGATCGTCGCGCAGGGCTCGTCGCAGGAACTGAAGGAACGGACCAAGACGGACTCGCTGGAAGGCGGCTTACCTGGCGTTGACGGGCTCGTCCATCCGGGACGAGAAGGCGGGCAACCGGCGAGCAGATGCGGCAGTTCGTGAAGATGTGGAGGCGTTGAGCGATGAGTGCGGTGTACATCCTCTGGTTGCGTGAGCTGAAGCGCTACACGCGATCGCGGGCACAGATCGGCGGCATCGCTCGGGCAGCCGACGCTGCACTCCTCGTCGCTGGGATTCGGCCTGGGCCCGACGTTTCAACAGGCCGGCAACGGCAGCTACCTCCAGTTTCTGGCGCCCGGGGTCGTCGGCATGACGATCCTCTTCGTCGTCGATCTTCTCCGGGGTCGGCCTGCTGTTCGATCGGCAGTTCGGTTTTCTGAAGGAGACGCTCGTAGCGCCCGTGCCGCGGATCCACATCATGATCGGACGGACTCTCGGAGGCGCGACCGTCGCTACGCTCCAGGGCACGCTGATGATGATCGTCTGCACGATCGCCGGGTTCCGGCCGCACAGCCTTGCGAGCGTACCAATCGCATTTCTCTTCATGATGCTGATTGCGATCGTCTTCTGCGCGCTGGGAACGGCCATCGGTTCGCTCCTGGAGGACATGCAGGGTTTCAGCTGGTCATGAACTTCCTGGTGATGCCCATCTTCTTCATGTCGGGAGCGCTCTTCCCGCTGGGCAACCTTCCCGGCGGCGCTCGCGCTGGCGACGCGGATCGATCCGCTGAGCTATGGGATCGATGGCCTGCGAGGCACGTTGATCGCGACGTCTCACTTTGGTGTCGTAACCGACTTCGTCGTGCTCAGCGCGATTGGCGTGGCGTTCCTGGCGATGGGGGCACACTTCTTCTCGCGCATCCAGATTTGAGATGGCTGGTCCAGCTCAACTCTCCACGGCGGGCGCACGGAAACGGACACCTCTCCAGACAGCGGAGCGCCCGACCCGAAGGTCGGGCGTGCGCTGCCAACTCGATGCACACCCGATCCGTGGAAACCGCCCAGAAACATGGGTAGGCCCAGGTCCGAGCAGGCCCATGCGCGGGTGCTCGACGCGGCCGCGCGTCTCTTCGCCGACCACGGGATCGACGCAACGAGCATGGATGCCATCGCCGAGGCGTCGAGCGTCAGCAAGGCGACCATCTACAAGCACTGGCCGGACAAGGGCGCGCTCTGCCTCGAAGTCATGTCGTCGCTCCACGGGCCGGAGCCGTTCCCTCGATCCCGGCCTCCAGTGACGTTCGCGCCGATGTCGTCGCCTTCCCTGGGCCGGCATCCACCCAAGCCCCGCTCGGAGCTCCGCACCCGCCTCATGCCGCACTTGATGGCATACGCCGCCGGGCGGCCGGCGTTCGGCCAGGTCTGGCGCCTCCGCGTGCTCGAGCTCTCCGCGGCTGCAGCTGATGGAGCTGCTGAAACGGGCCGTGGACGAGGGGAACTCTCGCCGGATCTCGATATCGACGCGGCCGTCGCCGAGCTGCTCGGCTCGATGATGTACCGCAATCTCCTGCGTCTCATGGGGGCATCCTCCAGACAATCTCGCGGAGGTCATCGTCGCGACGCTGTGGAGGGCATGCGGACGGGCGGGGGCCGGCCCGTGCGCGCGAAGCGCTGAGTAGGCGCAGATCCACGATCCCGTCAATGATCAGATCCATGTCGAACGTGGCGGCCAGGTCACTCCTCATGCTGACCCTCTGCCTGACGTCAGCGGCGGCGCTGATGTCCGCCAGGCAGCCAACGACCGCGATCCCTGGCATCCTCGTGACGCGTCAGTTGATGGAAGCGCGCGGTCTCCGCGTCGGCGACGTCGTCCAGGCTGTCCCGCGAGTCGTCCGGCGCCGACGCGCGCGCGTTCCGAATCGATGGCGTATCGAGCCGACGCCCGATCCGTTGCGTTTCGCGCAGCCGAAGTTCGAGGTCCGGATGCACCTGCCGGATCTCTCGTCGCTCGTCGCGGATCCATCGGATCCGGGATCGCTCGAGACCGTCACGGCGATCAACGTCGCGCTCACCCAGCCGGCCGATGCCGCGCCGTTCGCTCGCGAGCTTGCCGCACGGCTGCCAGGCGCCGTCGCCCGGCCAACATCGGCGCCCGACGATCGCACCAGCACCTTCGTCGTCCTCGAGCGCTTCCATCTGGCCATTGCGATTGTCACCGTCGTCGGGAGCGCGGTGTTCCTGCTCGCCCTGATGGTGATGCTCGTCGAGGAGCGGCGGGCCACGGTTGGCATCCTGCGGCTGATCGGCTTCACGCGCCAGCGGATCCTGCTTCAGGTGTTCGCCGAGGGAGCGGTCATCGCGGTCGCGGGCGCTGTTGCGGGCGTGCTCTTCGCGCGCTTGCATCCGAGGGGTTCTTCAACCGGTTCTTCCAGTGGCGCTACGACACGGCGCTGGTCTTCCTGCGGATCACGCCGCGCGTGGCGTTGCAGTCGGTGGCCATGGCGATTCCACTGGGCATACTGGCCAGCCTCATCGCGTCGTGGACGCTCTTGCGGCAGCAGTTGCTGACGCTCATCCGCCGCTGAATCGGTGCGCCCCTGAACATGCTACGCCTGTCATGGCTCACGATCATCCGGCAGCCTGCGCGCACAGCGCTGGCAGTCCTGGGCGTCGCCGCGGTCGGTGCGCTTCTGTTCGACATGCTGCTCCTGTCGCGTGGGCTCGTGCTGTCTTTCCGCGATCTGCTCGACCGCGCCGGCTTCGACATCCGGGTTCTGGCCACCGACGCGCCACTCTTCACCGGGCCTCGGATTCCGAACGCGACCGGGGTTACTTTCACAATTGCCAGGCTGCCGGAGGTCGAGGCGGTGCTGCAGCTTCGCTTGCGAGACGCCGTCCTTGTCGACGACAGGCGTCCGGCGGCGACACTGCCACCGGACGGATCCGTGCAGCGAATCGAACCTCCCGGTCAGACCGACACGATCGATCTCATCGGAGTGGATCCAGCTGTCCGTCCGATGTGGACGCTGGTCGAGGTACGATGACCTGCACGCGCGTTGCGGCTGCGGCCCCCGCGATCGTGATCAATCGCCGTCTGGCCCGTTCGGCTCATCTCGCAACCGGCGGTCGCCTGCAGCTGCGTTGCGGCGACAAGGGCAGCGCGCTGCCGCCCGCGACGTTCGTGATCTCAGGCATCGTCGACTTCCCGTTCGACGACGCGGGCGCACGGACAGCGGCGACAAGCCTCGACGACATCGCGAGGCTGTGCGGCGAGACGAACGACGACCGGTCGGAGATCCTGCTGGTGCGATCGCGGGCCGGCGCTGGCGCGGGAGTAGCGGCGGCTGCCATCCACGCCGCGCTTCCTCATCTGCACGTCGTCACGAACGAGGAGCTCGTCGAGCGTTTCAGCCGCGTCGAGTTTTCCTACTTCCGGCAGATCTCGGTCGTGCTCGCGACGGTCACGCTGTTCTTCGGGTTTCTCCTGATCGCCGTGCTGTTGACGGTCTCGGTCAACCAGCGGCTCGGAGAGGTCGCCGCGCTGCGGGCACTCGGGTTTTCCCGCTGGCGAGTCGTGGCAGGGGTGCTGATCGAGTCCGTGATCCTGGTGTTCACTGGCGGTCTCCTCGCGATACCGCTCGGGCGACGTTGTCCCTGTGGCTGGACGACATCCTGCGGGCGATGCCCGGCGTGCCCGCCGATCTGCACTTCTTCGCGTTCGAGCCACGCGCGCTCGTTCTGCACGTCGCGGCTCCTTGCGATCGCCGCGCTGGCTGCCGCCGCCTACCCTATGCGGATCGTCGGAACGCTGCCGATCGCCGCGACGCTCCGCCGCGAGGTGGTGTCTTGACCCCTGTCGTCGAGGCCTCGAACGTGTCGAGAGTGTTCCCGATGGCGGCCGGGCCAGTCGCCGCTCTGAGAGATGTGTCGATCGGCATTGCCGAAGGCGAGTATCTCGGAGTCGTCGGTCCATCAGGCTGTGGGAAGTCCACGCTTCTGCACGTCCTGGGATGCGTCGACGTGCCGACGACCGGACCGATCAAGTTCCAGGGCCGCGATGTGAGCGGACTGTCGGATAGCGATCGCAGCCGCCTGCGGCTCCGCGAGATCGGCTTCGTCTTTCAGCGATTCTTTCTTCTGCCGATGTTGACCGCCTTCGAGAACGTCGAGCTTCCGCAGGCGGAAGCAGGCGTCGCGCGCACTGAACGTCGCGCGCGCGCGCGGGAGCTGCTCGACTTCGTCGGGCTCGGTCCGCCGCGCCGACCATCGTCCTTCAGAGCTGTCAGGCGGAGAGATGCAGCGGGTTGCGATTGCCCGCGCGCTCGCGAACAGGCCGCGGCTGCTGCTGGCGGACGAACCGACGGGCGAGCTGGATCAGGCGACGGGCGAGCAAATCATCTCCCTCCTGATCGTCTGCACGCCGACGGGACCTCGGTGGTCGTCGTCACGCACGATCCCGCGGTCGCATCCCGCGCGCGTCGCCTGATCACGATGCGCGATGGCCGGATCGTCGAGGACTCGACCCGATGATCGTCACGCTCGCTCTCCGATCGCTGCTGTCGCGTCCGGTCCGAAGCGCGGTCCTGGCCGGAGGATTCGGCCTCGGCGTGAGCGTCATGGCCGCGCTCCTCGGAATCGGCGGGGTGATTCTCGAGCAGGCGCGGGCGCCGCAGCTCGCGGGCGGCGGTGACGTCGTTCTCGGCGGTCCATCAGGAACACTGACGAACGCCCGCTTCGTTCTTTCCGGCGTCCTCGGGGCGGCGCCGCTCTCGTCGAGGGTCGCGGCAGCATCTCCTTCGATTCGAGCAGGCCTTTACCTGATCGACAGTCGCGGGACGATGTCCATCCGGGCACGCGGCGGCATTCCGAGCCTGGAGCGCGCGGTCGGCGATTCCGAGACGCGTGACATCGGGGCGTGGACGGATACGCCGGCAGAACGCGCGTGGACGCACCCGGATGGGGAATCGGTTCTGCGCGCAATGGATCGCTTCCATCCAATACCGGACGTGCCTGCGCGCGCGGGCTCCTGGGCGGAGTGGCTGTAGCTCAACGGTCGCACGGGCAGCGCTCGCTTCTACCTGACATTTCTTGCAGGTCCGCGCACCGCCTCGGGCCAACGCGTGGTCGGCGTCAGGCTGCAGCTGGAACGCGCCGGGCGCATGACTTCCTACAGCGCCTCCTCTGAAGTTCCGGAACAGGAGCTGCTCAGCGCGGCGCCGGATCTGACGGCAGGACTGAACCGTGCATGCGACTCGAGGGTCAGGCGTATCGGATCGCTGTCGACCTGGCCCCGGAAGTGCCCGGTCCCCGGGCGTCCGCCGAGATAGTCGTGCACGCGAAGGCCGGGCGCTCGCTTGCGCCGATCGTCATCCGCGGAGCAGGTGGCTGGGTGTCCGGCTATACCGTGCCGGTGATGTCGGGCGCGCTCGAGGGATCGATTCGAATCGGTCGCGAGCGCGTCGATCTGTCAGGCGGAACCGGCTACCACGATCACAACTGGGGGTTCTGGGACGGAGTTCGCTGGCAGTGGGGTCAGATGCAGAGCGAGGACGTGTCGTTCGTCTACGGCCGTGTGCATCCACCAGCCGACGCCGCCGACGAGAGTCGCCTTCCGGGTTTCTCGCAGCCCTCGGTCCTGACGGGCCGATCGGATACGCCACCGACGTCATCCATCGAGGAGACGAACGATCCGTCCACGGAAAGGCCCCGCCGAATCGTGAGTGCGCGGTCGCAGCGAGGGCCTCGCGCTGACGATGGACCTGGCGATCGATCAGCAGACAGCGCGACGAAGATGGGCAAGGGGCTGTTCGGAGGCGGACTCGACTTCCTGCAGCTGCGGGCGACCTACTGTCGTGTCGGGAAACGTGGGCGGCCGGGCAATCAGCTTCACCGGTCCCGGCAGTGCAGAGACGTTTCGGGGCGCGCGGCGGGATCAGCCGAGTGAGCGGTGAGGCCACGTCGTCGCTGGTTCCGTCATAGTCGTCCTGCGGTGTCCACCCTTCTCAAAAGGAAGAGGGCGTGGCGTCTTCTGGACGCCGAGCCCTGCTTTCACCGTCACGCACCGACGAGCCTTATCGAGAGTGGGAAGCCGTGCCGGCCCCCACTCTGATGCCCCTATTTGGAAAGGCAGATGTCGACGGACTGCGTGGTCCCGTCATCGAGTTTCGCAAAGATGCGATAGAGGCCAGCCGCCACGCCCTTCGTGCTCCAGTTGATACTGGTAGTGCCCGCCGTTGAGTGTGTAGACCGGCACCGAAGACGGCGGTTCCGGGAAATCGATCGAGTCCGGTGCACTCGTGCCGCACGAGGCGCCGATCAGAGCGAAGCCGAACATCGGGTTCACCGCCTGCGTTACGGTCACGCCATTGGCGTCCTTGAGGTCGAACTTCGCCGGGATGGTCTGGCCTGCCTTGAACCTGCTCATGATCCCCAGATCGTGCGCGGTGTCGTTGATGGGCTGGAGGAAGCCGTCCCATTCGTAGAGCACGGTCAGGAAGTGGGTGCCGTTGTTGAAGACGAACGTGTAGTTGGCGGAGGTCAGCGTTCCCAGTGCCGCTGTAATCGGCATCGTGCCGACCGGGCTGTTCGCTGAGAGCGGTCGTCGTGAACGCGGGCGTCCCTGTCACGCCACTCGTCGCAAGCGTCTCGTTGTTCACGAACCCGGAGTAGCTGGCCGTGAACGCCGGGTTCGGCGCGTTGAGCAGTTTCGTCTTGTCGTCCGCCGTCACGGTCAGGGTCGCCTTGTTCACCGTCAGCAGCGCGTCCGTCTTGGTCACCGCATAGTTCGGATTGGATCCGAGCGTGACTTCAATCGGGTAGTTTCCGACGGGCGACAGCTGGACCGCCGTCGTCGCCAGCGTGTAGTGCGACCGCGTCCCCGCCCGTCACCTGCGCCCGTCACCACCGCCGTCAGCGTCGGGTTCGCCGCGCCGTAGAACCGCTCTTCGCGTCGGCCACCACCGTCGCCACGGCCTTGTTGACCGTCAGCAGCGCATCGGTCTTGGTCACCTCGTAGTTCGGATTGATGCCGAGCGTGACCTCGATCGGGTAGTTTCCGACGGCGCGACAGCCGGACCGCCGTCGTCGCCAGCGTGTAGGCGACCGCGTCGCCGCCCGCACCGCGCCGCGTCACCACCGCCGTCAGCGCCGGGATTCGCCGCGCCGTAGAACTTGCTCTTCGCGTCGGCCACCACGCGTCGCCACGCGCCTTGTTGACCGTCAGCAGCGCTGTCGGTCTTTGGTCACGTCGTAGTTCGGATTGCGTGCCGAGCGTCACCTCAATCGGGTAGCTTCCGACGGCGCGACAGCGTCGACCGCCGTCGTCGCCAGCGTGTAGTCGACCGCGTCCCCGCCCGTCACCTGGCCCGTCACCACCGCCGTCAGCGCCGGGTTCGCCGCGCCGTAGAACTTGCTCTTCGCGTCCGGCCACCACCGTCGCCACCGCCTTGTTGACCGTCAGCAGTGCTGTCGGTCTTGGTCACGTCGTAGTTCGGATTCGATGCCGAGCGTCACCGTCGATCGGGTAGCTCCCGACGGCGCGACAGCGTCGACCGCCGTCGTCGCCAGCGTGTAGTCGACCGTCGTCGCCCGCCCGTCACCGTGGCCCGTCACCACCGCCGTCAGCGCCGGGTTCGCCGCGCCGTAGAACTTGCTCTTCGCGTCGGCCACCACCGTCGCGACCGCCTTGTTGACCGTCAGCGTGCTGTCGGTCTTGGTCACGTCGTAGTTCGGATTCGTGCCGAGCGTCACCGTCGATCGGGTAGCTGCCGACGGCCGGACAGCGTCACCGCGCGGTCGTCGCCAGCGCTGTAGGCGACCGCGTCCCCGCCCGTCACCTGCGCCCGTCACCACCGCCGTCAGCGCCGGGATTCGCCGCGCCGTAGAACTTGCTCTTCGCATCCGGCCACCACCGTCGCCACGGCCTTGTTGACCGTCAGCGTGCTGTCGGTCTTGGTCACGTCGTAGTTCGGATTCGATGCCGAGCGTCACCGCGATCGGGTAGCCGCCGACGCCGGACAGCGTCGACCGCCGGTCGTCGCCAGCGATGTAGTTGACCGCGTCGCCGCCCGTCACCGTGCCCGTCACCACCGCCGTCAGCGCCGGGATTCGCCGCGCCGTAGAACTTGCTCTTCGCATCCGCCACCACCGTCGCGACCGCCTTGTTGACCGTCAGCGTGCTGTCGGTCTTGGTCACGTCGTAGTTCGGATTCGTGCCGAGCGTCACCGCGATCGGGTAGCCGCCGACGCCGGACAGCGTGACCGCCGTCGTCGCCAGCGTGTAGTTGACCGCGTCGCCGCCCGTCACCTGCGCCCGTCACCACCGCCGTCAGCGCCGGATTCGCCGCGCCGTAGAACTTGCTCTTCGCATCCGGCCACCACCGTCGCCACCGCCTTGTTGACCGTCAGCGTGCTGTCGGTCTTGGTCACGTCGTAGTTCGGATTGCGTGCCGAGCGTCACGTCGATCGGGTAGCTGCCGACGCCGGACAGCGTGGACCGCGGCGTCGTCGCCAGCGTGTAGTCGACCGCGTCGCCGCCCGTCACCTCGCCCGTCACCACCGCCGTCAGCGCCGGATTCGCCGCGCCGTAGAACTTGCTCTTCGCATCCGCCACCACCGTCGCGACCGCCTTGTTGACCGTCAGCGTGCTGTCGGTCTTGGTCACGTCGTAGTTCGGATTCGTGCCGAGCGTCACTTCAATCGGGTAGTTGCCGACGCCGACAGCGTGACCGCGGCCGTCGCCAGCGTGTAGGCGACGCGTCTCCGCCCGTCACCTGGCCCGTCACCACCGCCGTCAGCGCCGGGTTCGCCGCGCCGTAGAACTGGCTCTTCGCGTCGGCCACCACCGTCGCCACGGCCTTGTTGACCGTCAGCGTGCTGTCGGTCTTGGTCACCTCGTAGTTCGGATTCGATCCGAGCGTGACTTCAATCGGGTAGTTTCCGACGGGCGACAGCTGGACCGCCGTCGTTGCCAGCGTGTAGGCGACCGCGTCCCCGCCCGTCACCTGGCCCGTCACCACCGCCGTCAGGCCGGGTTCGCCGCGCCGTAGAGTCCGGCTCTTCGCGTCGGCCACCACCGTCGCCACGGCCTTGTTGCACCGTCAGCGTCCCGGGGACATAGTTGATTGTGTAGTTGCTCGACTGTAACCGCTTGCCGTGATCGCGTAAGTTCCGTACCGGGCTGGTCGCCGTGGCCGTCGTCGTCACGCTCAACGTGCCGCCCAGGCTTGCGGCCGAGTCGCCAGCGACGAAGCCTGCATACGTCACCGTTAGCGTGGGCAGCGCTGCGCCGCACACCTTAGCCTTGTTCTCTGCCGTGACCGTCAGCGTGGCCTGGTGTGATCGTCAGCGCGCCATCTACGTAGGTGAAGGTAAGTTCGTCGCCGCGCCACCGCTGCAGGTAATCGGGTAGGTTGGCGGGCTGGCCGGGCTCGTCGCGGTCGCCGTGGTGCTACAAGTTGGCTGCGACGTCAGAACACTCGCCGTTTCGCTATTCACAAAGCCGGTGATGGTCGAGGTAAAGTCGGGTTGGCCGCCCCGAATGCCCGGCTCGCGCTGTTTGCCGTCACAGTCAGCGTGACTTTGTTTACCGTCAGGGTATTAGAACCGCTCGAGGCAGCGAAACCCGCGTCGCCAGCAAAGCTCGCGGCTGACACCGCTGTTTGCACCTGCAGGATAAACAGCCGCGTTGATCCCGGACAGGCTCACGTTCCGAAAGGGTTGCTAGACCGACGGTATCCGTCGTCGCGGTTCCGACAGGTGCGCCATTGAGCGTAAAGGAGACTACCTTCCCATTCACACCAGCGCCGCCGGAAGTCAGCGTCGCGGTAAGCGTGGCTACTCCGCCGTAGGCGCCGGTTACGGCTGGAACTGCCAGGCTGGGCGTTACAGTTGTGTTTCTGAAGTGCGGCGTAACCATCACCGACGTTCCCGTTCGTTCCCAATCCGTTCGCTATGCACGGCGTCGGCGAACCTGGAATTACCGTTCCCGAATCAGTCTTGTTGTCTCCGCTCGTCCAGTTATCAAACGTCTTGCCTGGTGTTGTAGTCGTGACGGAGGTCAAGGCCACTGACTTGCCACTGCCTCGAAGCCGGGGATGTTCGCGGCACCGCCCGCGCTGACGGCTATGGACGACGTGAGCGCAACGGTCCCGGTGCAGTCGCGCTGCTGCCATCGTGCCCGTTGGAAAAAGAGCTGTCATGCTAGCAACGTTCTCGGTTGTCGCCAGATGGAGCGTGACGTTGCCGTCCGTGAACGTATTCAGCGCCGCAGACGCGGCGCGCGCGCGCCGCCACGTAAAACTTCTTCCCGAAGTGATGGAACACTTCATTCTCGATCGGCGCGAACTCGGCGTTCGTGATCGCGCCTGCAAGCGTCGGCGACCGCGCTGTGCGTGAAGTCGTAGTGTGTGTCCGCGTCCTCGGAGATGACTAGTGTGACTGTTTCGCCCGGCTGCCACCCGGAGCCGGTGACCGTCACGGGTTCTCCCGGCCAATAGTCCGCCGGTCGGTTTTCACGGTCGCGTACTCCGTAGAACTCACCGCTGGTGTTGCCGCCGGCGACGAGGGCGAGATCATGCGCGAGAAGGCCGCCCGCGATGCCGCCGGCGCGCGCCGCGCCTCATCGGGTTCGGCGTGTTCGAAAAACCGTCGTTCCAGTCTGCGTAAGTTCGGCTGACGCAACCGCCGCGCTCCCCGCCATACCCCCGCGATCAGCACCTGGTTGTTGTTCGGCAGCAGCACTGCCACGTGACCGCTCCGCGCGGTCCGCATGGCGCCCGTCGCGAAGAATGCACCGGATGCCGCGTCGAAGATCTCGGCCGACGCGAGATCCTGCGTGCCGTCGTTGCCGCCCGCCACCAGCACGTGCCCGTCGAGCAGCGTTGTGGCAGTGGCCTTGACACTGGGCGGTCGACATGACCGCGACACCGGCGCTCTGACCGGTCGCGGATCGAAAGTCTCCGCAAGGTTCAACGATGATTGCCCGCCGAAGCCGCCGACGATGAGGACGCGGCCATCCTGAGGGTTGCAGCGGCATGGTCGACGCGGGCCAGCGTCATGTCGCCCGCGTGCGCCGACCACGCCGGTTGCGGGATCGTAAATCTCGATATCGAACGACGGACCCTCTGATGCCGTTCCTCCAGCGAACAGCACGCGACCGTCCTTCAAGAGCGCTGCGGCATGCCCGGAGCGCGCGACGACGAGATTGCCGCCGGACGCCCAGGCGCCGGCCGCTGGATCGTGCGTCGCGTGCCATTCGAGGCGCACCGGCGACGGTGCCGCCCGCCACGAGCATACGCCCGTCCGGCAGCGCGACCGAGGCGGCGCCGTTGGGAATCGCTCCGACATCTCCCGGCGGGGGCCCAGGTGCCACTCGCCACCTGCGGGACATCAGCTCGCACGACCAGCCAGGAGGAGGTGGCCAACAGTGCGACGGCCAGCACTGCGGCGACGGACTTGACGTGCCGGGCCGACCGGCTGACGTTCGAGCGAGAGATGTTCATATATCGAGTCCTTATGTCGAGCGTTGTTTCAGCGCGTCTGACCACCCGCCTTCATCCGTTCGCGCCGCCAGCCCGGCATCGCCGACCGCTTCCAGACACTTCCGCGATCCGCCCACGCAGTCCGCGGCACCATTGCTGGTGCGGGGACCGGTGGACGCGTCGTTCGCTACGTCAGGGCTCGAGTCTCGACACCCGTCCGGCGAATGGCGTCAGTTGAGTGGTGCGACCGCTGCTACATCAACATCGGTACCCAGCTGGCGCCCGCGCGCGGTTCTTCACGGCACACGAACGAAAGCGTTCCGATTCGCACGGCAATCGGCGGGTTTGCTCGTTGATGGGGCCGACAGGAGACAGGCGGGAGCGGCGAAGTCAGGGAGCTAGCGGCCATTCATGCTGGGTCTGACCAGACTCTTCATGCGGTATGAAGACCGGTCACCGCGATCGCGCGCCCGAGGGCCCTGGCGCGCGGGCCGCTGCGACCCTCTACGGCCGCGACCGCGTCGGTTGCATTTGCCTATTCACTGTGGGCGATCGGTGGGGCGGAGTGCAAACCGTTTTCCTTCGGGTTCCTTCTGCTGCGCGCAGGCATCTGCGTCTACGTTGCCGTCGCGACCAGACGAGCACCGTTGGATGTGAATGGGGTCTTTAGAGCCCGCGAGGGCGGGGCCTGAAGGCCCCGCTCTACAGATCAAGGCTTGGTGAGCAGCCCCGTCCCCGCATCCAGTTCGTGAGCAGTGTCGGCCACATGCTGCAGCGCAGGGTCCTCGAGCGACAGCCCGACGCCGTGCGGCCCGTTCTCGAAGATGTGCATCTCCGCGGGGACCTTCGCCTTCCGCAACGCGAGGTAGAAACGCACGCTGTTCTCCGCGACCACAGTCGGTGTCGGCGTTGGTCTGGAAGATGAACGTCGGCGGTGTCTGTGCCGTGACTCGGAGGTCGTTGGACATGTCCTCGAGGAGCTTCGGATCGGGGTTCTCGCCCAGGAGGTTTCGCACCGAGCCCGCGTGCGCGATGGCGGGATCGGTGGAGATGACCGGATAGCCGAGGATCAGAAAATCAGGACGGCACCCGGCGCGATCGATCGGATCCGCGGCGTCCGCCTTGCCGTTGTCGAAGTGTGTCGCGGCGGTCGAAGCCAGATGGCCACCTGCGGAGAACCCCATGATCCCGACCCGGTCCGGCAGGACATTGAGCTCCTGCGCGCGGGACCGGACGATGCGGATCGCCCGCTGAGCGTCGCCGAGCTCGATCGGATGGTGGTATCGCGGTCCAAGGCGATACTTCAGCACGAATGCGCTGACGCCCATCGAGTTCAGGAACGACGCGACCTGACGGCCTTCGTGATCCATGGCGAGGTTCGTATAGCCGCCGCCCGGCGCCACGACAACAGCGGTGCCGTTGCCGCGGCGGCTGGCGCGGTAGATGGTCAGCGTCGGCTTGTCGGTGTCAGCCGTTCCGAGCGCGCCAGGCGCTCCTTCGGGCCACAGGGGAATCTCCTCCGGGAGCCATGTTCAGCGTCGATTGACCGGCTCGACCGGCCGGCGGCGTCTGCGTCGTCGGGGGCATCGGCCGGGACGGCGGTACCTGCGCACGACCGTCCAGTCCCGCCACGCCGATGATTCCGAGAAACAGCGTCGCCGCCCATCCGATCGCAATCTGCCGTTTCAGCGTCATGTTTCTGCCTCGCGGGACGGAACCATAACACAGAGCTTCCGGCTCCCAGCTCCCCGCTTCCAGCTTCCCGCTCCCAGCCATGACCCGGGCTTCCGGGGACGTGCCCGGTCGAGTTGTGCATGCCAGCTGCTACACTTTGTCTCGCGTCGGTTGGACCGATGAATTGACCTGAGAGGTCCCCATGCTCCTGAATCGTCGTTCATTCCTCGTCCGCGCCGGAGTCGGTGCTGCGACGACTGCAGCCGCCTCGGCACGCTCCTCGCGCAGCAGCGCACGCATCGAGCGGCTTGGCATGCAGCTACACCGTGCGCGACGCGATGGCGAAGGACTTCGACGGCACGCTGGCGAAGGTCGCGGCGCTCGGCTACAAGGAGGTCGAGTTCGCCGGCTACTTCAACAAGTCGCCGCAGGAAGTGAAGGCGGCGCTCGGCGAAGAACGGGCTGACCTCGCCGTCAGCCCACATCGGCTACGACCTGCTCACGGACAAGTTTCCACAGGTCATCGAAGACGAGCCGGACCATCGGCCACTCCTTCATCGTCAATCCGTGGATTGACGATGCGATTCGCAACCAGCCGGGGGCGTGGAAACGCGCCGCGGATGTGTTCAATCGCGCCGGCGAGATGGCCAGGCAAGGCGGGACTGCAGTTTGCCTACCACAACCACCACTTCGAGTTCGTGCCCGTGGAAGGCCAGGCCCCGCTCGATCTGATCCTCAAGACGTGCGATCCCGCGCTCGTCAGAGATCGAGCTGGATCTGTGCTGGACCGCTGCGGCGGGTCAGGATCCGGTGGCCTGGTTCCAGAAGTATCCCGGCCGATTTCCAATGGTCCACGTGAAGGGCCTGAAGCGCATCCCGCCGGACGCGGCGAAATGGGCGACCGCGCCGCCGATCAAGGAGCTGCTGCCGGACGTCACGGACGTGCGGGCCCGGTCCGATCGATTGGGCCCGCATCTTCTCGCACGCGAAGGAAGCGGGGATCGAGCACTACTTCGTCGAGCACGATCAGCCGGCGGCGCCGTTCGACAGTCTGGCGGTGAGCGCGAAGTATCTGGAAGGGCTGCAGTTCTAGCGGCGCCCGGAACCGGACGCAACAGGCTGGCTCGGAGGGCTGACTCACAAGAGGTCAGAGAGATCAGGGATCAAAGGGGATTCTGTTTTGATTTCCTGAACCCTGATCTCCTGAACTCCTGTTTGGATTGAAGACAAGCAGCCAGTGCTGAGCCCCTTCTACTCCTGCCCTTGAGATCCCTCCCCAGCCACCATCCGAACAACACGATCAGCGACGCTGGGACTATCGCGCCCCAGATGCCGCTCAGGCCGACGTGCTCGAGGGCACGTGGCCCGACGTGGCTCACGAGCGTCAGGAGCAACGCCGCCCAGATGAATGCGGCGATCAGGTTCAATGCGCTGAACTGTGCGCGCGGCACCCGTGCGTACGCGCACGCCGCTGCGAATCGCGATCCGGAGGCCCGGCGCGAAGCGCAGCGCGAGGATCATCAGCGAGCGATGCCGCTGCACGCCGCGCGACGATGGCGTCCTGCCGTGCGCGCGATCGGCTTGAACCGGGTCGAGCCATCCGGCAATCCGCTCCGCGCAGCGTCGTAGAAGCATCATCTGATCGCCGGTTGCCGCCCCGAGCGCGCCGGATACGAGCACGGGCCAGCGCTCGAGCTGCCCTGAGGCCACCAGCACCGAGGCGGCAACGAAGACCACCTCGCCCTCTACGATCGCGGCGAGATAGATTGCCACATACGCAAGCGCGCCCGCGGGAGATCATGCTAGACGTGACCGCCTCGCCGACGACGGTTGCAATCCTGCGAACGGCTTCCGGGGACAGCGAGGCATACACAGGCAATTGGATGGCTGTCGCGGCGCGGTCTGCGCCTGGCGCTGGCGCGTGACCGTTGCCGAAGAGCGGCAGCCGCGTGCAGACGTCGACGTGCAGGCTCTCGACGTCGACGCCATGTCGCAGGCAGTGTTGTGCGACGATGACTGCGTTCGCTCGCGTAGACCGCGCTGGCGATAGAACACGTGAGTCCGGCCGCAGGGCACCTCGGGGTAGCGAACGCCACTGCGGTCCAGCGCAGCGGTGAGGGCCTGGGCGTGCGACACGGTCCCCGCAGTCCATTCATGGAGGTGCCGCTGAGGGCTTCGAGCCCGATGGCCGCTTGAGCGTTGCTGTAGCGTCTTCGGTACGACGTCGGGAAGCGGGCTGAGGGATCGGATCTTCTCCCCAGAGTACACATCCGGCGTCGCCTGAAAGAACGAGCTCGCCCAGAGGACCGGGAAGAGCGATGCCGTGAACACGCCGGGCCGGATGGCAATGCGTTGGACTCGCCCGAGTCGCAGCCGTTGTTGCACGTCCGCTTCGGAGGGCGACGGTTCGCTCCTCGCGAGCGCCAACGCTCGTGACGCCACCTCGGCGTTGTTCGTGACGAGCATTCCGCCGCCGTACGTGTTGAGCGGCTTCAGCAGCTGAAAGCTGAAGAAGCCGGCATCGCCCAACGTGCCGACGGGCCGACCTTGCCAGGTCGCTCCGAGCGCGTGCGCGCAATCCTCGATCACGACGAGGCCGATGGCGTCGCGCGATGTGGAGGATCGCCTCCATGTCGCAGGGCAGGCCATAGCAGTGCGTCGGGACGACCGCGCGCGTGCGTGGCGTGATCGCTCGCTCGAACGCGTCCGGATCCAGATTGAACGTCACCGGATCGACGTCCGCGAAGACCGGCGTGAGCCCCGGCGACGCGCGTGATCTCCGGAATCACCCAGAAGGTCAGCGCGGGCAGAATGATCTCCGAGCCCGGAGGAATCGCCCAGCGCCTCGAGCAGATAGTAGAAGGCCATCCGGCCGTGCGACGCCGTCACCGCGTGCGCAGCGTCCACCTGCGCTGCGAACGCGTGCTCGAACGCTGCGATGTGCGGGCCGTGAACGAGCTGGCCCTCGCCTCCCGCAGGCGTCGATGGTCTGCTCGCGTGTTCGGAATCACACGCGCGCCGTAGCGCGGAATGGCGGTCAGCACGTGACAGCCCCGTGCCATGGCGGCGCGCTCCGATCGCTCGTGCCAGTTGAGCGCCAGATCGTCGAACCGGCCGAGCAGTCTGCGGCCGCGATCCGGCAGCCCGCAAGTTGGCGAAGCACGACGGCCGCATGTAGAACCGTGTGTACGCCGCACCCAGCAGGAAACGACAGCTCTTCGCGTCGTCAGCGACGGATGCGTGAAGGTTGGCGTAAAGCCGTCGAATCTCTGCCAGTCCGTTCTCGTAGATGCAGCGGCGCGAGCTGTTTCCACATGCGGCGTGCCCGGGTAGGGCGTCAGGAGCTTGAACTGCGCGACCGTCGATCCCAGCTCGATGGCGTAGTCGATCGTCGCCGCGACCGACGTACCAGTCGTCCTGCAGGAAACCGAACACGTAGAAGGCTGCCGTTGCGATGCCCCGTTGCCGGCAGCTCGGCGATGACTGCGCTGCTGCTGCTCGGGCGGGATGGGACGTCGTCCGGCGCGCCGCAGCGTGTCGACGGAGAGCGATCTCCACGCCGAAGCTGATCGCGGCAAGACCGGCTGTTGTGCAGCGCGTCGATGCAGCGACCCGTCCAGCCGGTCCAGCCTGGTCTCGCACTCGAATCGTGATCTTCAGGCCACGCGAACTGGATCTCATCACAGAGCGCCAGGCAACGCTCCCGATCGTTCGGTGAACAGCGGATCGCGGAACACCACGAACGGCCGCTGCTGCATGCTCGTCAAGCATTCCGAGCTCGTCGACGATGTTCCGAGGGCTGCGCGCGCTGTGAGCAGGCGAGGATTCGGTGCGGGCAGTACGGTGCAGAACTCGGGGCAGCCTCGGCTGGCCAGCAGCGGATAGGCGCCACCAGACCGGCCGCTTCGAAAGGGCAGGGACCAGGAGTGCGGTGCGCCGCCGCGCACGATGTCCCATCGCGGAAACGGGAGCGTGTCGAGGTCGGTGACTGCTGGACTCTGAACACGTCCCTCGAGTCGTGTGCCACTGCGCCAGCGCCATGACCGCCGCCTCCGGCTCTCCCATGATCACGAAGTCCCATGCGCATCGAACAGCTCCGGCAGCTTCGAGGCCGTGAGCCCGACGAATCCGACTCGCAGCCCGCGCCGCCGCTGGACGTCGGCCCATTCCGCCTCGTGCCGGTGATCCACCAGGGACGTCAGCACGAGCGCGACGTCTCCGTCGACAGGCGCGCCCGTCGTATGAACGACCTCATGCCCGCCGCAGCCGCACAGAGCGCGGCGATATAGCCAAGCTGCACGCTGGGCAAATCCAGCGAGGTGCCGTTTCAACGCACAGACGATGCGCGTGACACGCGAGAACGGGCGCAGGCGCGACCCGTAGTCCTCCGACGACCGTGTCCTTGCTGACGGAAGCCGTCGGCCGAAGCCAGATCGGCGAGAACGATGCGCATGAGATGCTCCCCTTTGCCCGTGCGCACTCGAGCCGGGCGCAGCTAAACCGCGCGGCACCGGCGAGCGCGTGCACAGACAGCGCAAGGGATCACCCGCAGGTGACCCATCACCACGACCGAAGGACGTGAACGATCAGGAAAGAGGAGCGGAGGGGGAGGGCCGCGCGGAGGCGAACGGCGATCGTAGCGGGCGCGGGCGACGAGCAGGCTGGTCCAGCGACGTGCAGCGGCTCGCTGACCATCGGCCGGCGATTCGAGGCTCGATCGACGTCAGCACGAAGAGCCCGCCGTGCGTCGCCGCACAGATCGTCGTCGGGGAACGGACGGCCTCGGCGACGTCAGTCGCCTGTGTCCGGAGCCGATGGCATACGAGCGAATCTCGCGGCTTCGGCGGCCCGGGTGACGAGCTTGCCGCGCCCGGCATTCGTCCATACGAACACGCGGACGTGCCGGCGACCCGTCGTCGTCGCGACCAGGTCCGAATTACCGTCGGCGTCCACGTCGGTGACGGCGATGTCGAGAATGGAGCCAGAGAATCGTAGATGCTGCGCCGGCTCCAGATTCGAAAGCCGGACGACCAGCTCGCCAGGGCGCGTCGCGCTTCGATCCGGTCGCGCACGCCGTCGCCGTTGATGTCGGCCGTCAGGGTCTGCGCGGCGGCTGTCGAGGTGCAAGCGCCCACAGGGGGGATCGCGAACAGCAGGGCGCTGAGGCACCGACGCAGTGAGCGCATGACCAGAATTCGACTATACCGCGAAGAGCCTCAGATCTGCGCGAGACTCGCTGTCCAGCTTCAGTTCCCGGGCGTGCGGCGGCGCGCGCCGCGGCGCTCGCGTCGTCAGGCTGCGGGCCGACTCGGAGCCTCGGGTCTGTATTAGCACTTGGCAGGTTGAGTCCCGATCTGCCCCAAACCTGGCCGCGGCCCTCGAAGCCACGGCCCATCGTCATCATCGGCGCCGGCGGCATCGTCCGCACAGCACATGCCCGGCCTATCGCCGACTCGACTATCCGGTCGCCGGGATCGTTCGACGTCAGCCTCGAGGCCGCCAGGCAGGCGGCTGCAACGTTCAGCATTCCTTGCGTGTACGTCGCTCGAGCGGCAGCGCGGCGTCGGTCGAGAGCGCGGTTTTCGACTGCTTGCCGTGCCCGGCGATCAGATCGTCGGGATTCTCGAGAAGCTGCCGGACGGATCGGCGATCCTGATGCAGAAGCCGATGGGCCGCGATCTGGAAGAAGCGCGGCGCATCCTGCGGTGCTGCCAGGATCGGAAGATGACTGGCGGCCGTGAATCTGCAGCTCCGATTCAGCCCAGCGATGCTGGCGTTGCGCGCGCTTGCTCGATCGACAGGAGCTCGGCACTCTGACCGACATCGATCTCCGCCTGGTGATCGAGCGGCCCTGGCACCTCTGGAAATTCATGATCAGGCGCACCGCGGCTCGGGCTCGTTAATGCACTCGATCCACTATCTGGATGCGATCCGCTCGATCGCCGGCGAGCCGCAGGGAGCCTACTGCAGGGCGGTCGGACATCCGGACACGCCACAGCTGCGCGACACGCGCAGCTCGATCATCCTCGACTACGGCGACGCGCTGCGCTGTTCTCTCGTCGCTGAACCACACGCATCGCGCAGGCCCGCGGCATCGAACGTCGGAGCTGATGGTCGAAGGCACCAATGGCGCCGCGAGGCTGGTGCTCGGCGTCAATCTCGACTACCCGACCGGCTCACCGGACGAGATGGAGGTCGCTCACGGTCAGAGCGTGGACGCGGGTGCCGCTCCGTGGGTCGTGGTTCACCGAGGCATTCGAGGGACCGATGTCGAACCTGCAGCGATTCATCGCCGGCGAAGATCGCGCCTCGTGAGCCCGGTCGAGGACACGATCAAAACGATGGCACTCGTCGAGGCGTGCTACCAATCGAGCGAGCGCGGCGGAACACCGATACCCGACGCACGGCTCTGACACGAGGCGTGCCACGTCAGGGTGCAGTCCAACATGAGAATCGACGCGCACCAGCACTTCTGGCGAGTGATCCCGTCGAGTGCGACTGGATGAGACGACTCGATGGGGGCGCTGAAGCGGGATTTCTCTCCCGCGGACCTGAAGCGCGAGATGTCGCGGTGTGGCGTCGATCGAACCATCGCGGTCCAGGCACGGCAGACATTGGAGGAGACGCGCTGGCTTCTCGATCTCGCGAGCGATCATCCATTCATTGCGGGCGTGATCGGCTGGGTCGATCTCCAGTCGCCGGCGGTGGACGCGGAGCTGGAGCAGATCTCGGCGCCACCCGAGACTCCTGGGTGTTCGGCATGTAGTGCAGTCGGAGGGGCCCGGATTTCTGTCGTCCGAGCGCGTTTCGCCGTGGGCTCGGGCGGCTCGAGCGGTACGGCCTGACGTGACGACGTGCTGGTCTACGCCCGACAGCTGCCGGAGGTCGTCGACCTCGTTCGCGCGTTTCCCAGCCAGCGATTCGTGCTCGACCACCTCGGGAAACCGGACGTCAAGGGTGGCGGCCATCAGGCCTGGCGGCCGCACTTCGAGGAGCTGGCTTCCTTTCCGCACGTCTGGTGCAAGCTGTCAGGTCTGGTCACCGAAGCAGACTGGCGAACGTGGACGGCGGAGCAGCTTCGGCCATACATTGAGACGGCGCTTGAATGTTTCGGCCCGGAACGGCTGATGATCGGATCCGACTGGCCTGTCTGCACGCTGGCGAGCCCGTACATGGGAACGCTGGCAGTCGTAGAGGATGCCCTCGCTGGCTGCTCGTTCGAAGGAGCGGGCCAGCATCCTCGGCGGCACAGCCCAACATCTGTGGAATCTGTAGGAGTCTTCATGGACCTGATGCCTGCATCAGCGACGGCCGCTCCGATGTCGCGGCTGTGGGATCCGGCCGAACGGTCCCCGATCGCATGCCTTGCTCAATCAGCAATCATTGGCTGTAGGAGTCCATATGAACCGCACGCTGACCGAATCGGACGGTGCTCTCCCTCGTGCTCCTGGCTGCGGCCGTCGATCGCGGGCTGCTCGAAAACGAGCCAGCAATCCGCATCCACGTCGTCCGGCTCCGGGATCACCATTGCGGTGATCCCGAAAGGGACGACGCACGAGTTCTGGCAGAGCATCCATGCCGGAGCGAACAAAGCGGCGAAAGAGCTCGGGATCGACGTGATCTGGCGTGGGCCGCTCCGGGAGGACGATCGCGACGCGCAGGTGTCGGAGGTCGAAGGTTTCATCAGCCGCGGTGTCTCCGGGATCGCGCTGGCGCCGCTCGACGAGAGCGCCCTCGTCGGCCCGGTCTCCGGACGCCATGAGCCGCAAGATTCCTGTCGTGATCTTCGACTCGGGCCTGAAGGGCGACAACTACGTGAGCTTCGTCGCGACCGACAACCTCAAGGGCGGTCGCATGGCGGGTGAGCGGATCGCTCAGTCGATTGGCAACAAGGGCAAAGTCATCCTTCTGCGGTATGCGGAGGGTCACGACAGCACGGGCAAGCGTGAGCAGGGATTCCTCGATGCGATCGCTGCACACCCCGACATCAAGATGATCAGCTCGAATCAGTACAGTCGGCACGGATGTCGAGGGCGCGTAAGAAGGCCGAGTCGATCCTGAGCGGCCTGAAGAATCCCTGACGGCAGCCTCGGCGTGGACGGCATCTTCTGCGCGAACGAATCGTCGACGTTTGCGGTGATGCGCGTGCTCTCAGGAGAACGGGTGGGCGGGCAAGGTCAAGTTCGTCGGCTTCGACGCCTCGACGAATCTCGTGAAAGGGCTTCGCGACGGCGCGCTCGACGGGCTCATCGTGCAGGATCCGGTGCAGATGGGATACCTCGCCGTCAAGACCATGGTGACGCATCTGAAGGGCGGCAAGGTGGAGCGCACGATCGACACAGGCGTTCACCTGATCACCCACGACACGATGGATCAGCCGGAGATGAAGGCGCTCCTCACGCCGGACCTCTCTCAATGGCTGAAATAACGGAGCCGCGCGCGCTCCTCGAGATGCGCGGCATCGCGAAGCGTTTCGGGGCGACGGTCGCGCTCGATCGCGTCGACCTCTCGGTCGGAGCCGGCGAGATCTGCGGCCTCGTCGGCGAGAACGGCGCCGGCAAGAGCACCCTGATGGGGATTCTCGCGGGCGCCATCCAGCCGGACGAGGGGACGATGGCGATCGCCGGGCAGCAGTACGCGCCACGAAGCCCTATCGAGGCTCGCCGCGCCGGTGTGGCGATGATCCACCAGGAGCTGTCGCTCGCGCCGCATCTCACCGTTGCCGAGAACATCCTGCTGGGCGTCGAGCCGACGCGGCTCGGCTTTCTCCAACGGAGCCAGATGGCGGAGACCGCAACGCGCGCCTTGCGCGAGCTCGGTCACGAGGATCTTCGTCCCGACACGTTCGTCGGCGCCCTTCCGATTCCCGTGCAGCAGATCGTCGAGATCGCGCGGGCCATCGCCGTGGGTTGTCGTGTCCTGGTGCTCGACGAGCCGACGAGCAGCCTCGGCCGGGAAGACGCGCGGCGTCTCTTCGCGCATGCTGAAGAAGCTGCGCGGCCAGGGACACGCCATCGTCTACATCTCGCATTTCATCGAAGAGGTCACCGAGATCGCCGATCGATTCGCCGTGCTCGCGTGATGGACGCAATGCGGGCGGCGGAGCCACCGCCGGCGCCACGCACGATGCGATCGTCGGGATGATGATCGGCGGATCGGCGCGGACCCTCTTCCCGCGCGGGCCGCGGCAGGTGGGCGAGCCTATCCTGACCGTCGATGCGCTGCAGCCGGGCGACGCGACGTTCACGCTGCACCGCGGGGAGGTGTTCGGGATCGCAGGATTGATCGGTGCGGGCCGGACGCGGCTCCTGCGCACGCTGTTCGGCCTGGAACCTGTCCGGAGCGGCCGGATTACCCTTGGCGTCTACACGGGCGGGTCGAACCCTCACGATCGATGGCAGCAGGGCATGGGCATGCTGAGTGAGGATCGGAAGCACGAAGGGCCTCGCGCCCGGCCTCAGCATCGCCGACAACCTGACCATCACCAACCTGGCGCCGTTTGGCACCGCCGGCACCGTCTGGCCCGAGCGCCAGCGCCGTGCGGCCTCGACGTGGATCGAGCGATTGTCCGTCCGATGCGCCGGTCCCGCTCAGGCCGTGTCGGAGCTCTCGGGCGGCAACCAGCAGAAGGTTGCCCTCGCGCGACTGCTCTATCACGGCGTGGACGTGCTCGTCCTCGACGAGCCGACCCGAGGCATCGACGTCTCCAGCAAGGCGCAGATCTACGCGCTGATCGACGAGCTCGTCGGCGCTCCGCTCGTCCGGCGCCCAAGGCCGTGCTCCTCGTGAGCAGCTATCTTCCGGAGCTGCTCGGCGTCTGCGACCGCATCGCCGTCATGTTCCGCGGGCGGCTGCAGGCCGCGCAGCCCGTCTCCAACCTCACGGAATCCGACTTGATGGTCGCGACGATGACCGGTGGAGCGGCGCGAGCATGACGGCACGAGCCCTGCTGGATCGCACGGGCGCCCTCATCGGGCTGGTGCTCGTCGCGCTCGTGTTCACGCTGCTCGCCGGGGTCCAGTTCGTCGAGCCCGGCAATCTGGAGCTGATGGCGCGCCAGACGGCGATCGTCTGCATGGCGGCGATCGGCATGACGGCGCGTCATCGTGGCGGGCGGCATCGACCTGTCCGTGGGCTCGGTCATCTCGCTCACGACGGTCGTGATCGCGGTCCTGCTGCGGAACGGCGCGTCCCCGGCCGTCGCCGGCTTGAGCGGCGTCGCTGCGGCCGCCGCCTGCGGCCTCGTGAACGGTCTCCTCATCACCCGTCTCAAGGTCGTCCCGTTCATCGTCACGCTCGGCACGATGCTGATCGTGCGCAGGGCTCGCGAAGGGTGCGGCGGACGAGCGGCGCGTCGAAGCGCCGATGACGTGGTTGAACAGCCTGCTGCGGTCGTCGTGCCGGATCGTTCTCGCTGCCATCGGGCATCTGGCTGGTGATTGTCGTCGGCATAGCCGTTTCGGTGCTGCTGCAGTACGCGCGCTGGGGCGACACATATTCGCCGTCGGTTCGAACGAGCGGATGGCGCGGCTCTGCGGAGTGCCGCATCGATCGCACCGAAGGTCATCGTCTACACGCTCAATGCGGCGCTGGCGGGTCTTGCGGGCGTGCTGCAGTTTTCGAAGCTGGCCGTCGGTGATCCAACCGTCGCCGTCGGCACCGGAGCTCGACGTCATCGCCGCCGTGATCATCGGCGGCGGCAGCCTCCTCGGCGGCCGCGGCGGGATCGTCGGCACCGCCATCGGCGCCGGGATCATGACGATCATTCAGGTCGGATGCTCGCAATTGGGGCTGGCCAACTGGGTCCAGCAGATCGTCACCGGCGGAATCATCGTCGTGGCGGTCGCGATCGATCGAGTTCGTTCGGCGAGGATTTAGCCGGAAGCTGGGAAGCTGAACGGCAGGGCGGGAGCTCCGGAAGCGCCTGTCGTGAGCTTGAAAGCCCGAGCGCTACACAGCTGGTGATTCATGCGCATCAAATCGTTCGACGTGCTCGATGTCCGTTTCCCGACCTCTCTCGTCAACGCGGGCACCGACGCCGTCCACAAGGATCCCGACTACTCGGCGGCCTACGTGATTCTGAGGACGGACGGCGATCACGAAGGTCATGGATTCGCGTTCACCATCGGGCGCGGCAACGAGGTGGTCGTTCAGGGCGATCCGGGCGCTGGAGCCGCTCGTCGTCGGGAAAACGATTGGACGAGATATCCGACGGCCCCGCCGCCTTCTGGGAAGCGCTCGCGAACGACACCCAGCTCCGCTGGCTCGGTCCCGAGAAAGGCGTCATCCATCTCGCGCTCGCCGCGATCGTCAATGCGGTCTGGGATCTTCAGGCGAAGGCGGCAGCCAAGCCGGTCTGGAAGCTGCTCGCTGACATGTCATCGCGCGAGATCGTGAACGTGCATCGACTTCCGCTACATCACCGACGCGCTGTCGCCCGGACGAGGCGATCGAGATGCTGGAGCGGCAGCGGAAAGCCCGAGGGGACCGCGAGGCGATCCTTCTGCGCGACGGGTTATCCGGCCTACACGACGTCGGCGGGCTGGATCGGCTATTCGGACGAGGAAGTCCGGCGGCTGTGCAGGAGGCGCTGGCCGAAGGATGGCGGCACTTCAAGGTCAAGGTCGGCGGCGCGCCGGAAGACGACGACCGGCGAGGTGGGCCTCGTCCGCGACGACCATCGGACCCGACTGCAAGCTGATGATCGACGCGAATCAGCGCTGGGACGTGAACGAGGCGATCGACGCGCGTGCGAGCGCTCTCGCGGCTACAACCTGTGGTGGATCGAGGAGCCGACGAGTCCGGACGACGTGCTGGGGCACGCGGCGATTGCCAGGGCGTCGCGCCGGTCGGCGTCGCGACCGGCGAGCACTGCCGCGAACCGCGTCATCTTCAAGCAGCTCCTGCAGGCATCCGCGATCAGCTTCTGCCAGATCGACAGCTGCCGCCTGGGTGGCGTGAACGAGAACCTCGCCGGTCATCCTGATGGCCGCCAAGTTCGGCGTGCCGCTGTGCCCGCACGCCGGCGGCGTCGGGCTCTGCGAGCTCGTTCAGCACCTGTCGATGTTCGACTACATCGCGGTGTCCGGACGCATGGACGATCGCGTCACGGAGTTCGTCGATCATCTGCACGAGCACTTCGTCGATCCCGTCGTGATTCGCAGCGGCCGGTACATGCCGCCGCTACGCCCCGGCTACAGCGGCGAAATGTTCCCGGCGTCGACGACGGAGTATCGCGTCCTCCTGATGGGTCCGGCGTGGACGGCGCGCGGGTCAGAGTCAGAATCTGCAGAAGTCAGAATTCAGAATGCTTCAGTTGATGGCGCCGGCTCGAGCCGGCGCCATTCAAGAAAACAAATTCTAGACTTCTGAGATTCTAGGATTCTGAATTCTGCCTGATGCTACCGCCGCCGATCGCCTGTGAATCGAAGCAGCATCAGGAACAGATTGATGAAGTCGAGATACAGCGTCAGCGCGCCGACGACGGCGTAGGAGCCGGTGTTGCCGGATGGGAGGGCGAGGGCCATCCCCTTGAGGCGCTGCGCGTCGTACGCGGTGAGTCCGGTGAAGACGATCACGCCGATGAAGCCGAGAACGAACTGGAAGCCGTCGTTCTGCCAGAACATTCCGACGATCGACGCGATGACGACCCCGACCAGTCCCATGAAGAGGAATTGACCCCCACCCTGCGAGGCTGCGGCTCGTGACCGTACCGTAGAGGGCCATCGCGCCGAACATCCCCGCGGATATGGCGAACGTGGATGCCACCGACTGCGCCGTGTATGCCAGGAGGACGAACGACATCGTGACCCCTGTCAGAGCGCGGAGTAGGCGACGAAGAGCGCCGCCGCCGTGCCGGCCGCCATCTTCTGGGCGCGCAGCGACAGCGCGAACACGAGCCCAAGCTGCGCCAGCACGAGTCCCATCAGGACGAACGGCGTTCTGACCAGCGTTCCGACCAGAGCCGGCGACAGAGGCCACGAAGAACGCGACGACTGCCGTGATGGCCCAGGCCGCCGCACATCCAGCCGTACACCGATCGGAGGAAGGCCGAGACGCGCTCTTCGGCGGAGAAAGGCGTCGAGAATGCTGTATCGGGAGTCATCGGATATTGCGCCACGGTCAGCTCCTTGGTGTAGGGAACGACTAGAGGGGGTATTGACCCGAAAAACTTGCACCGAATGAGTCAAGTTTGCTCGGTCAAGACCGTCCGCGCGTCAGCGCGGCGTTATCAAGCTTGCGGTCTAGCGAGGCGGAGCGGCTTTTGTCAGACAATGCCGGTCTGAGGCGCAGCCCGCTAGATCGTAGCACGGCTCCAGGGTTGGGACCGGCGGCGCGGCAGCCGGACCGTATAGCAGTAGACTTCGTCCATGCAGCGGACCGATTTCAGCCTGCGCCACTGTGCGCTCGTCGCTGGTCATGCTCGTCGCCGCGATATCCGCGCCGCAGGCCAGGCGCGCCGCGACCATCGGCAACGGGCGAATCAGCATCGTGTTTCGGCGATCGCGGGATCAGCACGATCACCGACATCAGCATCGGCCGCGTCTTCAAGCTGAAGGAAGACGGATTCCGGCTCGTGATCGACGGGAAGACCTTCGACAGTGCGACGCCTCGCGCGGCCGCGTCAGAGCACGGCTCAAGGGCGAGTGGTCTACGACTGGAACGCTCAGGGCTACGAGATCTCGGTCACCTACGAGATCGAGCCCGCCTGGCGGTTCGTCAGCAAGCAGATCGCGGTCGTGAAGGCGCCTTCGGCCACCTACCGAGTGAGCGAAGTGCACGTCTTTCGAGACGAGCTCGTCGAGAGCATCGCCAGCCGCTACGTGCCCACGTCGGTGCAGAGACACGCTCGGCACGGGTGACTACGGGCTCTTTCTCCGATTCGCCGACGCGCGCGGACTGCTTGCCGCCGTGCAGAATCCGTTCCTCCAGACCGAGACTTCGGGGGCGCCTTCGTCGTTCGATACGCACCGGACATGGAGTGGAGGTCCGAGTACGGGCCATTCATCGCGGACCGCGGAATGCTCGCACCGTATCGGCAGAGCGGCCGCGTGCTGCCAGCACGCATGCCCTGCCGAGTGGGTGATGCCCTCGGCAGACCCTCTTCCGCCCGGGATGGACGAAGCGGAGATCGCGGCGTTCACCGACCTCGTGCACGCCTTCCTCCTCTATCGCCCGACGCGTCCGCTCAACATCATGGTCGGCTGGTGTGTGAACGACTATCAGATCGACGTCGCCGGCGCCGACGGGAGGGCGGAGTACAAGCGCATCATCGATCGGGCCGCGGAGCTCGGCGCGCAGTATCTGCTCTACGCCCCCTCGAACACGTCGCTGTCGCGGCGTGAAGACAGCCTGGACGACTGGAGCTGGGGGCATGTCCTCTGGCTCGGTCTCGGACAGAAGATTCGGGCGGGCGCGTGGAACGTCAAGTCCGGCGAGATCCCTCCGAGCGTGCGCGAGATGGTGGACTATGCCAAATCGAAGGACGTCAAGCTCGTCGCGTACGTCTATCCGGTCGTCCCGTTCGCGCAGAACCCGGAATGGCTCGTTTCGTCGAAGAGCAGCCCGGGCGCGGAAACTACGCGAGCCTCGGTGTGCGAAGCCTGCAGGACTGGCTGATCGACGACGCTGGTGACGTTCCATCAGCGAACCGGGATTGGTGGCTACGCCTTCGATCACACTTTCCTTGGCTACGAGGGCACGAGCCGGTACGCCCAGTGGGCGGGTTGGCGCCGCGTCATGGAGGAAGTCCGTCGACGCATCCCGGACGTCGTGATTGACGGACGGCAGGCGTATCAGCTCTACGGTCCGTGGTCATGGCTCGCCGGCAGCTATCCGCACCCCACATTCAACGACGAGCAGCCCGAGAGCTTCGTCCCGTTCCCGGATCTGCACTTCGATCGCGTGTCCGCGGACCGTCAGCGCTACACGGCTTACCGATACCGGTGTACGATTTCGCGCCGAACGAGATCGTTCCGGGCTTCATCACGCACCAGACGCCTCGCAACGACGAGACCGGACGGATGCCCGAGGGCCGCACGGAAGATCGCGGCGCTGTGCCGTTGCCGCTGCGGGCCCGGGACTGGGACTACCTCGGATGGCGATATTCGCTCCTCTCGTCGATCGCGACGGGGGATGGAACAACGTCATCAACATGATCCCGGCCAGGGATTCCGAGGAGAGCAGTCGATTCTCCGAGGAAGACCGTCGATGGTTTCGCAGCGTGGATCGATTGGACGCGGGAGAACAAGGACTACCTGCGGCACACTCAGCCCATTCTCCGGGCCGCCGTCCATCGGCCACGTCGACGGCACGTCTGCGATCCTCTCGAATCGCGGCTTCATCTTCTTCTTCAACCCGAACGGGCGCCGCCTGTCGGCCGAGATTACGCTCGACGACACCATTGGCTTGAGGCGCGCGGCGCGTTCGCATTGAAGGAGCTGTTTCCGCTGTCGGGGCGGCTGGTCGGGAAGCCTAACGTCGGCGTCTGGGCGGCGGGTGACCGGGTGCCGATCGCGATCGATGGCGGTTCAGCGATTGTGCTCGAGGTTCAGCCGTGGTCGTCGACGACTGACCCCGTACCTCTTCAACGCCACCGGGACGGCCACGATGGACGGAGAGGCGCTGGCCATTGCCGGCGCGCGAGGCGAAGTCGGATCAACGACCGACTTGTTCGTCCAGCTGCCGGCAGGGCGCACGCCGGCAACGGTGACCGTCAACGGCCAGCCGGCCGAGATCGGGTCTCGCGCCCCGACGGGCGTCACCGTCCGCGCGACATTCGACGGCACGATGTTCCGACACTATCAACCTGTCGTCGAGGTGCCGGAAGGCTTCGCCGGTGGCAAGGTCACCGGGACGTTCACGATTCCGCGACGCATCATCGACCAGCTGGCCGCGCGGCGCAAAGCCTGGCCGATCCCATGGACGCCCGAGGACTTCCGCACCACGTGGCTGATGCCCGGAACGTCTCCTGTTGTTCGTCCAGATCGCGGAGCCGGACGCGCGCTGGGACGCACGGCTGACCATCGACGGTCGCACGGTGGAGCTGAGGAAGGCGTACTCGGCCATCCGGAGCGCGGCAAAGACCTTCGTCGGCTTCTACGCCGATCTGTCGACGCTGGATGCGGATCGTCCGGCATCGTTCGAGCTCGAGCTGCCGAAGCTGGCTCCCGGTCAGCTGCAGGGCGTGTTCTTCGAGAATGTGGAGACGGAGTACACGGAAAAGATCGCAAGGTTCTAGAGGTTCTAGGGTTCTAGGGTTCTAAAGGTTCTACCGCGGTTCCGGGGATCTGAAGTCGATGGATTTTGGCTGAAAGCTGAGAGCTGAGAGCTGATAGCTACTACGGCAACGGCGAGCCCGAACGCATAGAGAGTGCTCTTCGTCCTGACGTAGATCCGGCCGTCGGCGATGGCCGGAGTGGCGAAGATTTCGTCGTCCAGCGCGTTGACGGCGACGATCTCCCCACGAGCCCTTGGCATCCACGACCGAGACGGTGCCGTCCTGGCTGGCCAGATACACTTTGCCGTCGGCACCAACGGGCGAGGCGAAGTATTTGTCCATCGCGCCCTTGAGCCGTCCCTGCTTCAAGACGTTGCCGGTAGCGGGGTCGAACGCGATCAGGATGCCACTGTCGTTCACCATGAAGAGGACGCCCTGGTAGAGAAGCGTCGAGGGCACCTGCGGCACCGGTCGTAGATAGCGCCACTTCACCGCGCTCGCCGTCATCGTCCCCTGACCGCCGAGCCCAATCGCCAGCAGCCCGTTCTCCGGACGCGAGCATCGCGCGGAAGACCTCCCACTCCTTCGCATCGAGCGAACCGTCGCCATCGAGGTCGAAGGCTGGAAAGCCGACCTTCGAGCTGAGCATCTTGTCCATCGGCGCGTCGCCCGTAATCTCCGTTGTCGCGATGCGGCCATCTTTGTTCGTGTCGTATTTCGCGAGGCCTTCCGCGAATGGCACCGTCGGCACCTGCGAGCCTGCCTGGTTCTGCGGGAATCCCCATCCGTTCACGTAGGCCACGTCGTCCTCGATGCTGAGCACCGATTTCATCTCGCACGCCAGACCGCGCACCCACCAGACGCGGCGGCCATCCTCGATCGAGTACGCCGAGAGCTGAAAACTCTCGGGAACGAGGATCTGCTTCGGACCACTCTTCGGCTGGTACACGCTCGGAGTCGAATAGCCGGAGATCACGCCAGGACGATCGACCTTGTACCGCGTTTTTCCCGTGCGGGCGTCGACGCCGAGAAGGTACGAGCCGATGTTCTGGTCCACCGCGAGCACGACGATGCCGTCCACGAGAATCGGCGATGCACCGAAGCCGTAATACATGTTGAACGGGCCGAGAGGACGTGCCATAACTGCTTTCCGTCTGCGGCGAACGCCGTGAGGCCCGACTCCTGGAAGAATGCATAGACGCGCTCCCCGTCGCTCACCGGCGACGGCGATGCCGGCGAGTTCGGGCCGTCGAGATGGCCCGTCTCGATGCCGTGGCACCTCCCGCCGCCACTGTTCCCGTGCCGGTCTTGCGATCGAACGCGAGCACGAGCAGCCTGTCGCCCTCGTAGGCGGTGAGGAAGATCTGCGACGTCGTGAGGACAGGCGACGAGTGACCCGCAGGCACGGCCGCTTTCCAGACGACGTTCGTCGACGGACCGAACTCAGCGGGGAGCCCGGTGGACGGAGAGATTCCGGTGCCGTTCGGTCCGCGAAAACGCGACCACTCCGCAGGATCCGCTGCCCTCGTCCGGCTTGCCGAACCAATTGCCAGAACCGCCAGGCAGAGGGCAGTTGTTCCTGGTCATCACTCGGGTCATCACTCGGTTCCTCAGGGGTGTTCGCTCCATCGATGGCTGTCGTTATACAACCAAATCCTCAGAGGTGCACGCCGACGTGGTACGGTTGGCACACGACGCGGGTCGAACGCCCGCCGATCGTCCATGATCGACGGTCGAAGACGAAAGGCGGAGCACATGTCGAGTCCGGATGCCGTTGTTCGCCGGTGGTTCGAAGAAGTGTGGAACAAGCGTCGCGAGTCAGCGATCGACGAGATGATGCCGGCCGACGCGATCACCCATGGTCTAGGCCCGCAGCCGCTGCGCGGCAATACGGCCTTCAAACCGTTCTTTCACTCGTTCTCTCAGGCCTTCACGGACCTGAAGGTCGACGTGCTCCGAACCGTGACCCAGGGAGACATCGTCGCGACGCACATCCACGCCACAGGGGCGGCACAGCGGGCCCGGCATGGGCACGCCGACGAACAAGGTCGTCGCCTTCGATGGGATGATCATCGCACGCGTTCGCGGAGAGCAGATCGTCGAAGGCTGGAACTGCATCGACTTCCTGACGATGTATCAGCAGATGGGATGGGTGGCGGCACCCGTCCAGGCGCTGTGAAGTTCAGTTGTGACGTGGTGCCCGGCTTCACCTGGCCGAGACGATAGTAGAGGATGGCAGGTATGGGTTCACGAATCTTCCACGTTCCACTGTGGCTTCTTTCCGGTGCGGTGTTCCTGACGGCCTGCGGCTCGCCGCCGGCGCCGGCTCCTGCCGCACGCGAATCACAGGATGCAGCGTTCTGCGGCGGTCGCGCACGAGGTAATAGAGGATCTCTACCGCCGCCAGCCCTCGGCCGCGACTGTACCTCGGCGTCCACAAGCTACGACGATCGACTCGAGGACTACTCACGCGACGCCGTCACCAGCGAAGTTGCGGAGCTGCGAAAGTTTCGCGAGCGCGCGAGCACAATCGCGCCATCGTCGCTGTCTCAGGCGAACCAGCTCGATCGCGAACATGCTGCTGCACGCCATCGATTCGCGCCTCCTGACGCTCGACATCGTCCGCCCGTGGGCAACGAACGCCGACATCTACAGCAGCGGCCTGACCAACAGCGCCGTACCTGATGATCAAGCGCGAATTCGCACCCGCAGATCAGCGGCTGCGGCAGCTCGTCGCGCGCGAGAAGGCGATGCCAGCCGCGCTGGCTGGAGGCGCGCGAAGAATCTCGAGTCGACCCGCCGCGGATCTTACACGGAAATCGCCATCGAACAGATCGATGGCAACCGCGAGTTCTTCAAGACGGCCGTACGCCGCGGCGTTCACGGACGTGAAGGACACGGCGCTGCTCGGCGAGGTTTCAAGACGGCAAACGATGCCGTCATCGCGCGCGCTCGCGGACTACAAGAAGTGGCTGCAGGACGATCTGCTGAAGCGATCCAACGGCGAGTTCGCGATTCGGCGAGCGATACGTACGCGAAAGAAGCTCGCGGCCGACGAGATGATCGAGCATGCCGCTCGACGCAGCTGCTGGCGATCGCCGAGCGCGATCTGCGAGAAGAACCAGGCGGCGTTCGCCGAGACCGCGCAGGCGATCGATCCGCAAGCGCTCGCCGCATGGAGGTGCTCGCGACGGTGCAGGCCGAGCATCCGCCGGCCGCGAAGCTCCTCTCGGTCACGCAGGCCGAGCTCGATGCGATCGGCCGCTTCATGACCGACCACCACATCGTCACGGTCCCGCAGGCGCGCGCCGGCGCGCGTGCAGGAGACGCCGCCGTTCCTGCGCGCGACGACGTCGGCGTCGATGGACATTCCGGGTCCGTTCGAAACAGGTCGCGACCGAGGCCTACTACAACATGACGCTGCCGGATCCGAAGTGAGCGCCGCCGAAGGACGTCGAGAGTTCATGACGCAGTGGTACTACGCGGCGATCTCGAACGTGTCCGTGCACGAGGTGTGGCCGGGGCACTACCTGCAGTTCCTGTACGCGCGAGACGTTCCCGTCCGACGTCCGCAAGGTGTTCGGCGCCAACAGCAATTCTGAAGGGTGGGCGCACTACTGCGAGCAGATGGTGATCGACGAGGGCTTCCACGCCGACGATCCGCGATACCGCCTCGGCGCAGATCCAGGACGCGCTGCTGCGCGACGCGCCGGTTCATCGTCGGGCATCCGGATGCACACGAAGGGCATGACCGTGCGAGCAGGCGGAGGAGTTCTTCGTGAAGGAGGGCTATCAGCCGCGCCCGGTCGCCGCGCTCGAGAGCAAGCGCGGCACGGCGGACGCCGACCTACGGCTACTACACGATGGGCAAGCTGATGATCCTGAAGCTGCGCGACGACTACAAGGCGAAGATGGGCGCCGCAGTATTCGCTGCAGAAGTTCCACGACGCGTTCATCCGCCTCGGACCGCTGCCGCTGCCGCTCATCCGGAAGGCCATGCTGGGGAGGCTGGACGCAGCGCTCAGAATAGTCGGCGACGCCTCGAACGTGGCCGCCTCAGTCGTCCTTCTGATGATTCTGTCGAGGAAGCCTTTGATCCTGCGCTTCATTTCGTTCTGGAGCGCGCGGTTGATGGCGGCTGCGCGACGTCGATGGACACGCCCGGTTCGGCCAGCGTCCCGGTGATCGTCGCAGGAACGATCACCCGACCATCTTCCCTGAGCGTAGCGCCGGTGCTGGTTCCCGCCTGCGCGGTCAGCTCGGGTGAGAGCATCACGTTGGCGCGCACATCGAGGCCGCCGGCGGGGAGCCGAACGATGGCGCTGCCGGCCATGTCGAAGTCCCTCGACGCGAACGAAACGTCCGGCACGCGCAGCGTCTGATCGGCCAGCGCGAAGTTGCCTTCGAGTTTGGTGAATCGAGACCCGGAGCCGGATGCTGGTGCGCCGGATGGCTTTGCCGAACGCGAGCACTATCGCCTCACCATCTCGAGACCAGGATCGCGCCGTCCGCGATCGTGACGCGCCCGGACCCGTGAGCCTTCTGAAGGACGTCTCCCGATGCCGTCCCCCTGCTGGCGAGCCCTACGCGTTGCCGCTCATGGTCCCCGACATCGGGCTCGATCCGCGCGCTTCACGAAGCAACCGCGCAACGTCGATACGATCGACTCGGCCGTTGAGCGTGATGGCCGGGAGGATCTCGCCGACGAGAGAACGCGCAGCTGTCCGTCGAACTGACCGCCGAAGACGCCGAATCGCAACGGCTGCAACACAAGCTGCCGGGACGTGACGCGCAGAGACGACGTCAGCGCCTCGAAACTGTAGCCGCCGAGCTGACCCCGGCGCCGTCAGGTCGAGTTGAAGGTTGATCGGGAACGTGCTTGGAGTTGTCGCCTCGCGGACGCCTGGGCGGGCGCCGCACTCGAGAGCGCAGCTCCAAGGGCGAGCAACTCCGTCGAGGTTCAGCCGGCCCGCGGTCGCCGGAATCGCCCTTCGTGCCTGGCGATGCTCGTCAGGCGCCGCGCGCCTCGAGACGCGTGCCTTCCGACTGTGCGGCCAGCCGCCTGACGTCCAGCCTGTCGCCGTCGAGAGGACTCCAGGTCCACTACGAGCGATCGGGGACCCGGCGACGAGCTCGACGTGCCGGAACGCCAGCGTCCGGATCGACACGATCACGTCAGGCCCGGCCCTGACGTCTCGCGGCCGCCCCGCCTGCAGCCGTCAGCGCGCCTCGCGATGCCGAGCGCTACCGTCCCCACCGGCAACCGGCTGTTCGAGACGAATCACGTCGAAGCGCCCTCCACTCGCTTCCTGAGAGCAGTCCTCTCAGGCCCGTGTGGCGATCGAGATCTCGCTGATCGTGGCGCGGGCCGGCTGACCGATCGCGACGTCGTGGAGGTCGACCATCACGCGCGTGGGTGCGCTGAATCGACGCGTCGCCAGAGAGTGATCGCCACCGGCTCCCGGACCCGCGCCGACAGCTGTGCCTCGAGCGTCCATGCCGCATCGGCGTCTCCGCCGATACTGCCCGCGGGCAAACAGCACGACTCCGACCGCGGTACTGGTTGAGAATAGCACCAGAGCGCGAGCAGCTTGCGAAGCACCGGGGAGACGGTATCAGACCTTGGTTCCAGAGGTTCTAGGGTTCTGTAGTTCCCTAGAGGTTCTAGGGGTTCCAAGGTCTCCGGGCCCAGCCGTGAAACTCCAGATAAGCCGGGCGGTGAGGCGGGACGACGCTGTGCCAGTCGCGTTTGGTAATCAGCCCCAGCGTGGCAAACTCGGGGCCCGCGGTCGGGCGAGGGGTCAGCTGCATCAGCACCCGGAATCCTCCGGTGGGACCTCCACCGACGATGGTGCGGTATCGTCTGGGATGGTTGAAGATCCGGACTGATGGCGACGGTCGACGTTGGAAAAGAGTCTGGTCCGCACGGCGAATCGTCTCGAGCCGACGCCGGCGTGAAGACAGAGCCGTTGAGACGGCCGGGCCGATCGTGAGGTCCAGACGGCAACCACCGACCATCCGGAGCCCGGTTCGTTCGGGCTCGATCGAACCGCGCGGTAGACCTGCTCTGCCCGATCTCCCCATGTCGCGCCGGCGGCCGCTCTGCTCATCCGCAGGTTTCATCCGACTGCCTGCATGCGGAAGCCTCGGTCGATCTCGGCTTCCAGACTCCACTCTCCGAGAGCCGAAGACCGGCGTCCCGTGCCGGTCGTAGCGACCGCTCGAGATCGGCCCGCGAGCTCCGGCATCGATTCCGCCGTGGAGTGCCGACACGTAAAACCGATGGACCTGTGCGACCGCCGCCGCCGTTGGCCAGAACGCCGCGATCGCGCACGCGCGATAGTCACGAAAGCGGTTATTGCCCTCCGGCTGCGTAAGGCGCGAAGGGCAGGGAAATGGGGCTCGCCCACCGATCGCGCCGAGCCATGCTTCCACTCGCCACGAAATCGCGCCGTCCGATGCCCTTCCGGACCCGCGCGTCGTTACGCCGGTCGGGAACTGATCTCGATGGAGGTTTCTACGGCGGTTCCTCGAAGAGGTCGACGAAGGTATCGGTGAGGAACGTGCGATCGGCGATGGACGATCGCACGCGCGACGGAGCGCCGCCGGACATTTCGATTCCGGAAGTGACTGCCGGCCGACTCCGCCAGCAGCTGGAGCAACAGCCGGTCGGACTCTTCGCCCAGGTTCCGTCCGCCCGACGCCAGAATTCGTGATTCTTCTTCCCCGGAGTCGCAGAACAGCTTCAGACCGGACGGCAGGACGATGACCCACAACTCCCAGCGCTGCCATCGTCCCAGTCCAGATGGAGGAGAGCGCGGGAGCGAAGCGTGCCAGGATCGAAGGCTGCGCCAGCCGTCGCCGAGCGCCTGCTCGAGGACGTCGTCGAAAGCCACGGGCTCCACAGGGACGCGCAGAGGATGGAGCCTCCCCGCGTCCTGAACTGCTTGACGATTCGCTCCCGAGCGCCTCGAGCACGCGGACCCGGAGCTCACGCCTCGCGCATCCCAGAAGGGTTTTCCAGGATCACGCCAGCCGGACGAATTCCGCGATTCGGACATGCCTCGATTGTAGTGCCGGCGGCCTGACCCGCGCCTGGCGTTACCGTGCTACGATGCGCACATGAGCAAACTCCTGTCTGCCTGTGCCATCGCCGGCCTGGCCTGCGCGATGGTGTCGGCACAGGGTCAGACCCCGGAACCGCAATATTCGGCAACGTTGAAAGTCGGCGATCCCGCGCCGGAGTTCTCGTTGCCCGGATCCGACGGCAAGACGCACAAGCTGTCGGACTATCGGGGAAGACCGTTGTGCTGGCGTGGTTCCCCAACAGCCTTCACCGGAGGCTGAACTGCCGAATGCAAGTCGCTCCGTGAGAGCGGCGCCCTCTCTCAAGATCGTACGACATCGCCTACTTCATGGCGAGCGTCGACGATGAAGACACCAACAAACGGTTCGCACTCGAGCACGAGGCGGACTTCCCGATCCTCGCGGGATCCCTCGAAGGCCACGGCGAAAGCCTACGGCGTGATTCGAACCGATCGTCCGCCTGGATCAGCAGCTCGCCGCCCGCTGGACGTTCTACATCGGGCCCGACGGGAAGATCGTCGACATCGACAAGTCACCGACAACGGCGACGGCCGGAGACGTCATGGTGAAGAAGCTCGACGCGCTGAACGTGAAGAAGAAGGCCGCCAAGACCCCTGATCATCGTGAGTGCGCCGCATCGTCCAGATGCGGCGCATGCTCCACGAGGTGCATGTCCACGGCCGGATCGAACCCTGGCGCTGCAAGGCGAAGCGACAGCCAGAGCGCGATGCCGAGCACGGCGATGGCGGTCAGCGCGAACACGATCACGAGTACCAGACCAGCGAGCGGAATGGCGCCGTGATCTCGTCGCGCTCGACCGACAACGCCACCAGCCAGGTCAGGTTCGGATAGCTTCGGGCGAGCTGCCCGGGCGCGACCGCGACGAGCCGTGTCGAGCCCTCGTCGACTCCGGCGGCCGTGAACGTCAGCGGTCCCGGCTCCTGTTTCAGCTGCTGGCGCTCTTCGAGGCGCTGACGCAGCAACTCCGCTGCGCGAAGAACCGGGTCTTCGGATCGTAGGCCCGGCGGCTGAACACGATCGACCCGTCGGGCCTCACCAGCATCGCCTCGCCGCTCGTCCCGAGCTCGAGGCCGGCGATGCCCACGAGCATCTCCCGGCTGTCCGCCACGATCTTCATCACACCCGCAAGGTCCTCTCCGGACGGAGCCGGCACCGGCACCGAGATGTCGAACGCATACACTCCTGCGCTCTGATCGCGGCGCACGTCGCTGACCACGACGCGGCCGCGGCCCCCGTCGAGGGACTCGCGCCACCAGTCCTCGTCGCCCTGGTAATAGTCGGACGTCACGTTCGAGGCGGCCACCAGCCGACCGTGACGATCGGTCACGAGAATCTCGCGGTAGATCGAGTCGTGGCCGACGATGTCGGCAAGGAAGCGCGATGCGGCAGTCCGCAGCAGGCCGCTCTCGTCCGCGGTGCCGCGGCCGTCCGTCTGCCACTTGCGATCCATTTCCAGGACGGCGGCCTGGCTGTAGGGCGCCTTGTTGCCGGCGTCCGCCGCCTGACGCACGTCGCGGACGCGCCCCAGAACCGCTGCATCGAGAATGCGCCGGAATACGTACGCATCGACTGTCGCCGCCGTGTATTCGGCGTTCTGGGAAGCCTCGCCGCGGCGGTGTCGTGAGGCAAGCAATACGCAACTGAACTGGGCGTCATC
>ERZ1370068.9175-contig-7972_pt1 | contig 43425 bp, 69 predicted proteins | sample MGYA00561227_ERZ1370068 | MGnify/ENA primary metagenome ERZ1370068 (study PRJEB38410, sample SAMEA6850437) | metagenome | study: Metagenomic assessment of the ecological functions of the soil: analysis of the soil microbiota associated with the... | reverse complement strand
TTGTACTTCGTTCAGTTACGTATTGCTCAGCCTTCAGACGCGACCGAGAAGGGTCACACCGGGCTGGCGTCGTCCTACACCCAACGCGGTGAGACACCGCGGGGTGTGGATCGGTTCCGGCATGGACGGGATCGACGGCCTGACCGCCGGCGACCCGGTGACCGCCGAGCAGATGCGAGCGTTGTTCGGCTGCGGTCTGCACCCGTTGGCCGAGCTCCGCCAGCAGCAGCTGGAAGGACCGGACCTCACCCAGCGCGACTTCCAGGATGCGGCCAGGCTCGGGGCGCCGTTCAAGATCGTCGATGGCGACGTCAGCCCGTTCCGGCTCGAGGTCGCCAGACGCATTGCGGCGATCAACACGCGCGGCCGGCCTGCCGGCCGGCGCTCCGCTGCCGGCTGCTGATCGGGCGCCGGGTGCGGACCGAGGTGGCCCGCGAGTTCTTCCTGGCCGAGCATGGCCGGGAGCCGATCGATGCCCGGGAGCTGGCGGGACAGATCGCGAAAGACTCCCGGCCGCGGACACAGACGGTGGCGGGTTATGACCTGACGTTCTCCCCGGTGAAGTCGGTCTCGACCTTGTGGGCGGTCGCCGATCCGGCGGTGGCGGCTGTGATCGAACAGGCCCATCAGGCCGCCGGTGCAGGACGCCTTGGCGTTCATCGAGAAGCATGCCCTGTTCACCCGGACCGGGCCGCAAGGCATCCGGCAGGTCAACGTCCGAGGCCTGGTCGCCGCCGCGTTCACCCACCGGGACAGCCGGGCCGGCGACCCGGATCTGCACACCCACGTCGCGGTGGCGAACAAGGTGCAGACCCTCGACGGACGCTGGCTGTCCATCGACGGCCGGGTGCTGTTCAAAGCCAACGTCGCCGCCTCGGAGACCTACAACACCGCGCTCGAACAGCACCTCCGCGAGACGTTAGGCGTGCGGTTCGCCGAACGGCCCGGCACCGACCCGGCGAAGCGGCCGATCCGGGAGATCGTCGGCGTCGACCCCCGACTGAACCAGCGCTGGTCGACCCGCCGTGCCCACATCGAGACCCGCCGCGGCGAGCTGGCCATCCAGTTCCAGAATGATCATGGCCGACCGCCGACCCCGGTCGAAGCGTTGCATCTGGCGCAGCAGGCGACGTTGGAGACCCGCGACGCCAAGCACGAACCCCGATCCCTGGCTGAGCAACGCGCAACCTGGCTCAGCGAAGCCGCAGCCGTGTTGGGCAGCTCGGAGGCCGTCGCGTCGATGGTGCGGACGGCGCTGGCGCCGCCGGCCGAGACCGCCACGATCGCCGACTCACGCTGGGTCGCACAGACGGCTGATCACATCCTGGCCGTTATGGAGGCGAGCCGCTCGACCTGGCAGATGTGGCATGTCCGGGCCGAAGCACAGCGACAAGTCCGCACCATCGACGTGCCCGCTGGAACATGCCGCGGCACTCGGTGGACCTGCTGGTCGATGAGGTGCTCGATCGCCGGTCTGTTGCCCTGGCCGCACCGGCATGACGACATCGAGGAACCGGAGGTGTTGCGGCGGGTCGACGGGTCGTCGGTCTACACCGTCGCCGGCGCCGCCCTCTACACCTCGCAGCGGATCCTCGACGCCGAGCAGCGCCTCCTCACCACCGCCGGACGACGCGGCGGTGCGTCCGTCGAGCAGATGGCGGTGGATCTGGCCTTGCTGGAGATGGCGGCGAACGGCACCGCACTCGATGCCGGGCAGGCGTCACTGGTCCGCCAGATGTGCACCTCCGGGGCATCGTTTGCAGCTCGCGATCGCCCCCGCCGGCGCCGGCAAGACCACCGCCATGCGCGCCCTCGCCCTGGCCTGGACCCAAGACGGCGGCCAGGTGCTCGGCCTCGCCCCTCGGCCGCGGCGGCCGCCGTCCTCGGCGAGCAGACCGGCATCCGCGCCGACACGCTCGCCAAACTCACCTGGTCACTTGCAGCACGGCGACCTGCCGGACTGGGCGGCAGCGGTCGGCCCGTCGACCTTGGTGATCATCGACGAAGCCGGCATGGCCGACACCCTCTCCCTCGACACCGCCGTCCAGTTCGCCATCGGTCGCGGTGCGAGTGTCCGCCTGGTCGGTGATGATCAACAACTCGCCGCGATCGGCGCCGGCGGCGTCCTCCGCGACATCACACACACCCACGGCGCCCTCCACCTGACCGAGCTGCATCGCTTCACCGACCCCGCCGAAGCCGCAGCATCACTCGCCCTCCGCGAAGGCAAACCAGACGGCACTCGACTTCTACCTTGATCACGGCCGCGTTCATGTCGGCGACATTGCCACCACCACCCAGGATGCCTTCGCTGCTTGGGTGTCCGACCGAGCCGCCGGACTCGACGCGATCATGATCGCCCCCACCCGAAAGCTTGTCGCCGAACTCAACCGCCAAGCCCGTGATCATCGTCCTCGGCAGTCACCCAGCCGGCCGCGAGGTGCGCTTAGCGGACGGGAACCAGGCCAGTGTCGGCGATGTGATCATCACCCGCAGCAACGACCGCCGACTCCGCCTCGCGCCAACCGACTGGGTCAAGAACGGCGACCGCTGGACCGTCACCCAGGTCGGCCGACGCGGCGACCTGACCGTGCGGCACAACCGCAGTCACCGCACCGTCCGGCTGCCCGCCGACTACGTCCGCGCCTCGACCGGTCTCGGCTACGCCACCACCATCCACGCCGCCCAAGGCGTCTCCGCCGACACGATGCACGGCCTGCGTCACCGGACAGGAATCCCGGCAGCAGCTGTACACGATGCTCACCCGCGGCCGAGCACGCGAACCACCTCTACCTGCAGGTGGTCGGCGACGGCGACCCGCACACCCTCATCCGACCCGACACCGTCGCACCCCGCACCCCAACCGAGACTCTGCAGCAGATCCTCGCTCGTGACGAAGCGCCCACCTCAGCCAGCACACTCGCTGCGACGAACTCAGCGACCCAGCCGCCCGGCTGTTCCGATGCGGTCCAGCGCTACACCGACGGGCTCAAGGTGGCGGCCGAGCAGCTCGTCGGACCCCAAGATCGTTCACGACGCTCGACGGCCAAGCCGACCAGGTCATTCCTGAACTCACCAGCGAGCCGACGTGGCCGACCCTCCGAGCACACCTGCTCGCGTTGGCGGCTGAAACCGGTGAGCACCCACTCCTCCACCTCCATGAAGCCGCGCTGGGGCGGGATCTCAGCACCGCAGAAGACATGGCCGCTGTACTCGACTGGCGCCTCCCGGAGCCCGCGTCCATTGACCCTAGGACCACTACCCTGGCTTCCCGGCATACCGTCAACGCTTCATGATCATCACGTTTGGGGCGAGTACCTGGCGAAGCGGTCGCAGCTCGTTGTCCGGCCTCGCAGATCAGGTCCGAGACTGCGCCAGCCATAGCCGCGAACAGCCGCGTATGGGCACCACCGGGCAGCCACCCGACCGCCGCCCTTCTTGGTGAAGTCGCCGTCTGGCGAGCCGCGAACGGCGTCGACCCGCAAGACCGCCGCGCTACCGGACCGGACCAGCTGCAGATCTCTTCGGCCGAATGGCAAAGAGCATCTCGAGCGAAGGATCGCCCACGCTAGCGACAACCCGACCAACTCGGATATCCGGACGCAGGAAGTTGGTTCCACTTTCCAAGTTCGCCGTGACAAAGCTCGACAGCACTGGCCCCGGCCATCCGCCAACAACCGGAGGTCGGGTCCGCCCCGCCTTGGACGCTAGGGAAATCTGCCATATGGCCACGGCACACGAATCGACGCTGCGGTGATGCAAGTCACCTCGGCGGTCAATCGGTCCGACCACATGATGGATCGTGGTCGAGCCTTTGCGGACATCCGGCCAGGTGAGGCAGCGCTTCGCGACTTCCGCCTTGCTCAGTAGAAAAAGGTGCCGAGACACTGACCACCAACGCGAGCTTTCTCTCCTTCGGGCGGTAAGAGAGGCTGGTCTGACCCAGCCTGACCTCGCGAAGACATCCACAGGAGCTGCACCACGCTGGCGGCAAATCAGTCAACGTGAATGAATGCCTCTGGTGGACAAGGGAAAGGAGCTACCGGTGTACTTCAAGATCGGACCGCTGCCTCCCGTCTCGGAAGCTCCAGCGCTGGTTGTCCCAGTTCTGCCGGCCTGAGGCTGTGGCGTGAGCCCGAAGCGTCCTCCGCTGGGGGTGCGGTTGACAGCGGACATTGAGGAGGTCCGTGCTCCGCGTGGCACGGTGTGGTGGGCACGGGTTCGCTGGCACGATCCGGAATCGGGGCGGCGGGAAAGCATAAAACGCTCGCATTCCACGCACGAGGCCGCAGCCACCTGGATCACACAGATGCAGAACGCGTCGCGGACGGGCGTTGACGCGACGCAGACACTGGCCGAGTACGTGACCTTCATCGGCGACCGCTGGACCAGAGGAATCGACCCCACGTCGACCTACGACCCATACTCGGCCGGTCTCCGTCGTCGCGTCCTTCCGACGCTCGGTCATCTTCCGGTCGCGATGATCACCGCGGGCCTGGTCGACCGCGCCATCGACCAGTGGGAGACCGAGTTCGGCCGGTCGACGATCAAGAACACGGTCTCCGCGCTGGTCCTGGTGCTCAACGAGGCGGTCCGCGACGGCATCATCCCTCGCAACCCGGCAACGGACCGAGCCCGTCGCCGCACGGTCGGCCGTTCTTCCGGCAACTCCGAACCGAGCACACCGCGTGACCTCGCTCTTCCCAACGTCGCCATCCTTGAGCAGCTGGTAGCCCGCGTCGTCGGAGGCCGGCAAGGACCAGTCGTGGGGCGACGTGGTGACGATCCTGCCACGACCGCACTCCGGATCAGTGAGGTGTCAGGCCTCCGCGTTGGTGACATCGATCTGGTCCGAGGACTTATTCACGTCCATCGGCAGACATACCCAGGCCACGGCGGCCTGGTGACGAAGGAGACCAAGGGCCGTCGACGGAGGACGGTTCCAATCATTGACCCGCTACGTCCAACGCTCGTCCGGCTGACCGCCGGCCGACGCCCAGAGGAACGACTGGTCCTCGGTCCCCGCGGCGGCGTGATCACCACCGCCACCTTGCGGGACGCGACCGGTTGGGACGCGCTGGTCACCGAGCTCGGGCAACCGGGCCTGGTCCGCCACGGCCTACGGCACACCGCCCTGACCTGGATGGCCGACGCTGGCGTCGATCTGCACATCCTGCAGCGGGTCGCCGGACATCAGGATCCGGCAGTCACGGCTCGCTACCTGCATCCCGATGTGCAGGCCATGCTGGAGGCTGGCACAGCGTTTTCGGCCTGGTGGTCCGTAGCTGGTCCGGAGCGGCCGTCGCTCGGGCGTTATCGACGGCGGCAAGAATGTCGGTTGAATACAGGTCCGACTAGGTCGGATGGGTGGATCGCTTTGGTCGGGCTGGCGAGATTTGAACTCGCGACCCCTTGACCCCCAGTCAAGTGCGCTACCAAGCTGCGCCACAGCCCGTTGACCGCGCCCATGCGAGCAGCAGCCACGAGCGGGAACTCTACTACGAGGACGCTTCGATCAGTAACGACTGTTGCTGCGGCTGTCTTCAGACCTGCTTGCCCATCTCGGCGACTCAGTGACGTCTGCTAGCCGTGAGATGATCATCAACGTGGCCGCGACGGTGAGGAGGACTTGATCGCGGACGGCCGGGCAGCGCTCAGGAAGGGGATGTAGCTGCTGCCCGTGGCCTTTTCCAGACTGCCTTGACCCTTGGGCCGAACAGCGCCGCGCCTCGAGGGTTTGGGATTTGCGGCCTACCTTGCGATGGATTTCGATGAAGCGATCGACCTCTGGCAGCAGTCGTACGCGGGCTACCGCTCCGGATGGCAACGGTGTCGGCGCCGTGCGCACGGCGCGCATGCTCGGCTACCTATACGGCATCGTCGTCGGAGACTGGGCAATCGGATCTGGATGGATCGCGCGCGCCAGCACCTGCTGGGGGATGCCGCGGATTCGTCGGAGAGAGGCTGGGTCGAGCTCACTTTGGGCATGTTCGAGCGTGACCGCGCCGGTAAGCGCATCGACGATTCGAGGAGGCCCTTGAGGTCCGGCTCTGCGACCATGACGCTTGACCTGGCTTTTGCCGCGTTGGCCTATCTCGAGCCAGTCTGGTGCATGCGGACCAGCTGACCGAAGGGGATGATTGCGGCTCGATGAGTCGCTAGCCGCCGTCGCAGGTGGTGGGTGGAGGCCTCTTCGTCATCGAAGAGATCTTCTGTCAAATGTTTTCTGCCTGCGAGCAGGCACGCGGCGTGGGCGCGCCGAGCAGTGGCTCAAAGTCGGTGAGGCGGTTGCGGCGCAACGCAGTCTGGCTGTCGTCGCAATACTGTCACACACACTTTGGTGGCGCGTCATGACCGCTGCTGGCCGGTAGCCCCGGGCGAGGCGGCGCTGATGCGATTCGCATCTGGGCGCTCGGTTTGGCGCTCGCTCAAGTCAGGTGCGCTTGCCCGCCTGGCCGACCTGAGATCAACAGGGTCGACTCGAGGAATGAGCGGCTCCCTCCTGGGACTGTCGATTAACGAAGTGTGCCCGACCACTCGCCATGCTGTTCATTGGCTGAGGCCAGGTCGAGACGCTCGCGTGAGATCCTCCGAAACACACTGGCCCGGGTGACCCGATCAGTTCGAGCGCGGTGCCGTTGCTCGCCCTCCTCGTTGACGTTCACCTAGCGCCGGCGCCATCGGGGAGGCACAACAAGCGATGGCGAGCCTGGAGATGTCCGCAGCCCACCAGGATGTCCCGTATTTGACCGCTGTACGAGCCTTGGCACGCGGTCGGTTGGCTGTGGCATCTGGCGACCCGTGCACGAGGCGTGGTTCCGGGTCGCCGTCGATGAGTTTGGGCGAGGGCCCAGTTGCCGCTGGAATCCGCCCGCTCGCAGCTTTGCGTTTGCCACCGTCAGCCGATGATTCGAAGGACGGCAGACGAATTTGGGGTTCGGATGAATGATCAATACGATGCGATCGTGGTCGGCGCGCGATGCGCAGGCGCCACCACGGCCATGCTGCTGGCGCGGCGAGTTACGTATTTTTGCTGTCGACCGGCAAAGTTTCCTGGCGACACGCTTTCAACCCATGTCATCCATGCTCACCTGGCGTCGCCACACTTTCTCGATCGTTGGGGACTCCTGGACACACGCTGCTGGCGGCGGGCGCGCACCGATCGAGCACTACGCTCGATTTCGGGCTCTTCGTGATCAACGGCACGACCCGGCCAGCCGAGGGTCACACCACGGCGTGATACCGCACCACGGCTGCACGGTGCTCGATCGAGATCCGGGTCAACGCTGCCGCCGCCAGCGACGACGTGTCGCAGGAGTCCGCCAACGTCGTCGATGGTTTGATCTTCGGCGACGGCAAAGCGAGCGGCATTCGCGGGCTCCTCACAACACGAAGGAGGAAAATCTCAGGCACGAATTGTGATCGGTGCGGATGGTCGCGCCAGTCGCGTGGCCAAGGCCGTGCAGGCTCGCTCCTATGAAGAGAAGCCGCGTCTGCAATGGCCCTTCTACACCTATTTCAGTGAACTGCCGGTCGATGGCTTCGAGACCTATATTCGACCGTTCCGCGGATTCGCAGCCGCGGCCACCAACGACGGCTTGACCATGCTCGTCGTGGGCTGGCCGTACGCCGAGGCCCACTCCTACAAGGCCGATGTCGAGGGGAACTACTACCGCACGTTGGAGCTCGTGCCGCAATTTGCGTCCCGAGTCAAGGCTGCGAAGCGGGAGGCACCATTCCTCGGTGGTGCCGTGCCCAACTACCTGCGCGTGCCGTTCGGTCCTGGTTGGGCGCTTGTTGGCGATGCGGGCTATACCAAGGACCCGATCACTGCACAGGGGATCACCGACGCCTTTCGCGACGCCGAACAATGCTCCGCGGCTGTTGATCATTGGTTGAGCGGTCCGGATGTCGCACGACGACGCGTTCCTCGGATGGCATCGGGAGCGGGACCGGAAGGTTCTTCCGACGTATCAGTTCACGACCCAGCTGGCTACGCTGCAGCCGCCGCCACCGGAGATGCAGCAATTGCTCGGTGCCATTCAGGGGCAACCAGCCGGCGATGGACGACTTCATCAGCGTCAATGCAGGGACGCTCTCTCCTGAGGTCTTCTTTTCTCCTGAGCACCTTGCCCGGACTTTTGAAGCAGCTGCCATCTCGGTCCTAAGGCATCGGGCCCGAACCGTTACTGCGGCACAATCGGCGGCGTGGCGCGTTGGGTATGTCCGAACTGTGATCGGGAGTTCGCGTCTGCCCAACCAGGCGCATGTCTGCGTGCCTGGCATCACGGTCGATGATCTTCTGAATCGACACCCGCGCTGGGTAGGCGAGATCTACCGTGCGGTGATGGAGCATCTGAGCAGCCTCGGGCCGGTTCATGAGGATGCGGTCAACGTCGGGATCTTCCTCAAGAGCGACCGCAAGATCGCGCGAGTTTCGGCCCCGCGTACGATCCGTGCAGCTAAGCCTCTATCTCCCGTACGAGCTGACGGATGCTCGTGTTCGCGCGGACGCTGCCCACTGCCGCGGATCGAATCGTCCACATGATCAACCTGACGAGCGCGGACCAAGTCGATGATCAACTTCGGGAATGGCTGAGTGAGGCCTACGACTTCAACACCGATTAGCCCTCAAACGGCTCAGCAGTCGTACGCCTCCTGCCGGATGATCTTGTCGTCGCGGAAGGTGAAGATCAAGCACGCTGTAGCCGTGAAGCCGCTGGCCCTTCCGCAGCGGCCCGGCATCCTTCGCCAGCTCGGCATGCCACTCGGCCTGGCAGACAACAGTGTCATCGCTCTCAATCCAACGACTGACGTCATAGCGCTGGAACGCCAGCATCCCGGCGCCCAGCTCGCTCGCGGCGATCATGCCGTCGAGGCCGCGACGCCCAACCCGAGGATCGACCAGACTCGGATACTCAATCTGTTCGGCGTCATTGTGGAAGAAGCGGCGCAGCGCATCGCCGTGTACGCCGGACTCGAGGGCCTGCATCCAGCTCGATCACCAGCGCCTGCTGATCACTCACCTGCACCTCGTCGCTCATCACTTCCGCTTTCGCTTCTCCCGCACGCGCACCTCGACATGCACCGGCGTTCCCTGAAAGCCGAATTCCTCCCGCAGCCGGCGCCTCAAGAAGCGCACGTAGCCCGGCTCGAGTTGCCCGGTGGTGAACAGCACGAAGGTCGGTGGGCCGGCATGAGCCTGGGTCCCAAACAGGATCCGGGGCTGCTTGCCGCCACGCACCGGATGCGGGTGGGCGGCCACGACTCGACCCAGGAAGGCGTTCAGCCTTCCGGTCGAGACGCGCAGTTCCCACCCAGCCAAGGCTTCCTTGATCGCCGCACCAAGATGATCGACATGGCGACCGGTCAGTGCTGAGATGTTGATCTTGGACGCCCACTCGAAATGCACAAGATCACGCTCGATCTCGCGGCGCAGATAACGGCGTCTCTCGTCGTCGGTCAGGTCCCATTTGTTGAACGCGATCACCAGCGCGCGCCCGGCCTCCTCCACCGACGTCAGGATGCGGAGATCTTGCTCGGTGACCGGCTCGCTGGCATCGACGACAGCGATGCATACCTCCGCGCGCTCGATCGCGCCGTGGGTACGCAGGCTGGCGTAGTACTCGTGTCCGGAGGCCTCTTGCACCCGGCGGCGGATCCCGGCCGGTATCGATGAACCGGATAGATCTCGCCGCCGACCTCGACGAGCTCGTCGACGGGATCCACGGTGGTTCCAGCGACCTCGTCGACGACCACCCGTTGCTGCCCGGCCACCTTGTTGAGCAGGCTTGACTTACCGACGTTCGGCTTTCCAACGATTGCCACCCGCCTTGGACCACGCGCACCGTCCGACACCACCGGAGGCGCCTCGGGGATCGCAGCAGGATCGCATCCAGCAGGTCGCCACTCCCCTGCCGTGCAGGGCAGACACGGTCATTGGCTCGCCAAGGCCGAAGCTGCCAAAGGGCCGCAGCCTCTGCCTCGGTTCGCTGGATCATCGACCTTGTTGGCCGCCAACACCACGGGCTTTCCGCTACGACGCAGCACTTTCACGACGGCCTCGTCGATGTCCTGCGTCCCGACCCGCGCGTCGACGACGAAGACCACCGCGTCGGCTGCCGCGACCGCCAGCTCCGCTTGCTCAGTGACCTGGGCAGCCATGCCTTTGGCATCAGGAGCCCAGCCGCCGGTATCCACCAGCACGAACTGACGCCCATTCCAGGTTGGCGTCGTAGGAGACGCGATCTCGGGTCACTCCGGGCACATCCTGAACCACGGCTTCTCGGCGACCGATCATGCGATTCACCAGCGTCGACTTACCGACATTCGGCCGACCAACCACCGCCACAACGGGGAGCACCTGTGACTCCTCGGTAGCTGCGATGTCACTCATGTCGCTTCGCTCCGAGTTCTCGTGTGGGCTGGGGTTAGGGACTTGATGGGTGTAGACGACGGATTCGGGCCTTCGGTGGCCCCGGCAAGGGTAGCCCGGTCAGCGCCTGAGCGGCGACTATCGTGATCGGCCAAGCGCTCCCGTACGACCGCGGTCCACTCTGCAACTGCCGCCTTGCGGCGAGGCCACGGAGTGCGCGGGAGGGTGAAAGGCTCTCCGTAGACCAGATGAATCGATCCCCGCAGCCGAGGCAGCTGGTTCTTGCGCTGACCAGGTTCACGGGTGCCGAGAATGGCCACCGGAACAATGGGCGCACCCGACACCATAGCCAGGTAGGCAGCACCTCGCCTGGCCCAGGCGACTTCACCGCCACTGCGTGCGCCTTCGGGGAAGACGGCCAGCACCCTGCCGGCTCTGCAGCACTTGAATTGCCCTCCGGATGGCTTGCGGATCAACGTCGCGGCGGTTGAGGGAAATCTGACCGATATGAGGCGAGAAACCGACCGACAGCTCCGGTGAAGGCCTCCCGCTTGACCAGGGCGAAGGTCAGCCGCCTGGTCAGAGCCAACAGAGCCGGCCCGTCCAAGATCCCGATGTGGTTCGCTGCCAAGATCACCGCCCCCGACCGCTGGAACGCGTTGGGCACCATGCACCGTGACCCGCCAGGAAAGGCGCAGGCCGAGCCGCACCAGAGGGCCTGGCAAGCCGCAGTCCCCACACCTTCGGGGCCGGCAATCGATCCGTGTACGGAAGATCGGGGCTAACCCCTTCGATCACGCCTGTCTCCAAGCGCCCGGAGCGGAACAAATGCGCAGATCGTTTCGATCACTTCTTCCAGGCTGAGGGATGTCGAGTCGACAAGGTGCACACCGGGAGCCGCCGACTCAAACTCCGCGACCGATGAATCGTCGCGGTCACGGCGGATCACCTGATCATGAACGTCATCCACGTCTATCTGATGCTCCGCGAGCTCGGCATGTCGCCGTGCTATTCGCGCCGCAGGATCAGCAACCAGCAACACGCCGTACGCCCGCGTCGGGCGCCACGACCGTGGTGATGTCTCGGCCCTCGGCAACGATCCCCTGAGCCGCGTCGGCGATCAACTTCTTCTGGCGGGCAACCAGATCGGCGCGTACGTCCAGGTTGGTGGCAATGGCACTGACAGCGGCCGACACCTCGGGAGCTCGGATCGCTTCGGAGACATCGACTCCATTGATAGAGATTGCCGGCCGCCGAGGATCCATGTCGACACGAATTGAGGCGTGGGCCAACAGCTCGGCGACAGCCGCTCGGTCGTCGAGGTCGACGCCTTCCTGCAGGGCTAGCCATGTCACGGCCCGGTACATGGCACCGGTGTCGAGAAAGGCCAAGCCAAGCCTTTCGGCAACTCCGCGAGCGGTACTTGATTTGCCTGAGCCGCTGGGTCCGTCGATAGCGATGACGAGTGGCCGACTCGATCCCGAGTCCGAAACGGACTCGGTCGACGTCTGGACCTGGTGGGTCATCGCTACCTCAGACACGCGCTTCAGCGTACCGGCCGCTCGCTCAGGAGACTGTCCAGCCACGCGACAACATCGTCTCGACCAGCGCATCCGCGTGGTCCGGTGTCACCGACAAAGCGAGATAGCCAATTTCTCGGACCGGGTCGTGCTCGATGGAGATGTCTTCCACGTTCACCCCCGCAGCGCCGACGTCGGCAGAAGAGTCGCGCGAGCGCTCCTGGCGAGTCAGGAATAGCGACGACGACCTCGCTGTAGCGCACCGCTGCCGCCCCATGCTTGCCGCCGATCTTCTGGGTGCCGGCCACTGCCGCGCTCCAGCTGAGTGCGTAGCTCGTCGGTAGCCGGTGCGGCCTCCACCGCCTTGATCAACAAGCCGAGCTGATCTTGCATACTGCGGAGCTCCTCGAGCACCGCGTTCGAGTTCGCCCCGACAATCTGCTCCCACAGCAGAGGGTCGCTACCGGCAATGCGAGTGACATCGCGCAAGCCTTGGCCAGCAAGCAACAGGTCAGGTTCGGAAGCCTGGGTCACGTGTGCTGCAACCAGTACCGACATGAGGTGCGGCAGGTGGGAGACCCGCGCTACCGCCGCATCATGATCATCAACGTCCATGATCACCTCCACGTGCGCCGCACGCTTGGACGGCCGCCTGTACCTGTGCCACTGATTCGGGCGCTGAGCGCCGGTGTGGTGTGACGACCCAGGTCCGGTCGACGAACAGTCCCGGATGGGCGGTCACCGGGCCGGAGTGATGCGAGCCGGCCATTGGGTGCGATCCCACGTAACGACTGAGCTCGACATCACGCTGCCACAGAGGTGTCGAGGACCCCAGCCTTCACCGAACCGACATCGGTGACGGTTGCGTTCGGATAGATGCTGCAGGCTGTGCACGACCAGATCGGCGATGGCACCAGGCGGCACCGCCACGACGACCAGGTCGATGTCGGCGGACACCGGAGGATCGATCGTGCCAGCGCCCAGGCCCGCTGCGACCCGGGCGTGGCTGATCTTGTGATCACGAAGATGTACGGCGTAGCCGGCCGCCGAAAGGGCGCATCCAACCGAGGCCCCGATCTAGGCCAGCACCGATGATCACGACTCGGCCGACCTGGGCTCTGCCTGGCGCCCGTAGCCTGTGCGGCTTCGTTCACGTCTGGTCGGTAGCCCGTGGTCGCGGATCGCTCGGGTCCGTTGGCGAGCAGAGCGCTGCAAGTCGATCACCCTTGATCCGCCGGAACTTGCGGGCATTGCCCTGGTCCGGTCCAGCACGGCGACCTCCAATGCCTCCACGCCCGAGTCTCGCGGCGAGGCATTCTTGAGCCGCCGTCGGAGCTGAGCGCCGCGTACCGCCAGTCGTCGGCCGCATCAGTTGAGACCAAGCCCGGGACGGAATCCAGCGGCTGACGACCTCAGCGATGACATCGGCTGAACCGCCCATTACGGCGAAGTTCGCCTCGTCGGCAACCGAGCCGTCATAGGTCAGACGGTAGATCTGATCCTGTAGCCGGTGTTGCGCCGCAGCTCGGCCGACCACGATCTCCACCTCGTACGGCTTGTCAGCCGCCGGAGGAGAAGATCGTGCCAAGCAGTTGGGCGTACGCGTTGGCCAGTCCGCGACCAGTCACATCGGTCCGGTCGTAGCTGTAGCCGCGCAGGTCGGCGTAGCGGATGCCGGCGTGCGCAGGTTCTCGAACTCGTTGTATCGACCGACTGCGGCGAAGCCGATGCCGATCGTAGATCTCGCTGACCTTGTGCAACGCCTGCGACCGGTTCTCGGCCACGAACAGGATGCCGTCGGCGTAATGCAGCACGACCACTGAACGGCCGCGGGCGATGCCCTTTCGGGCGTAGTCCGCCCGATCCTTCATCTGCTGCTCGGGGGCGACGTAGAACGGCATGCTCATCGGTGCGCGCCAGATTCCTGGCGCAGGGCACTAGGCAAGCGGGGCTCCCGGTCCGTCGGGTCGCTGCGTCCGGCTCTGCGATCGAGCTGCGTCGATCAGCTCGGCAACCTGCTCATCGCTGAAACGCTGACACGCCGTCCACGGTCGCGGCCAGAACCACCGGGAAGATCTTGCCGGGTCATGTCCGGGCCGCCGGTTGCTGAGTCGTCGTCGGCAGCGTCGTACAACGCCTGGATCACCGCCATGGCCGCCTCGCTCGCGTCGAAATCCGGCCGATAGAGCTTCTTCAGCGATCCGCGGGCGAACACCGAGCCGGACCCAACCGAGAGAAGGCGTGCTCCTCGTAGCGGCCGCCGGTCGCGTCGTAGGAGAAGATCCGGCCCTCGCCGCGTCGCCACGTCCCAGCCGGCGAACAGGGGCACAACGACGAGGCCCTGCATGGCCAGGCCGCAGGTTCAGCCGGATCATGGTGGCCAGCCGGTTCGCCTTGCCGACCAGGGACAGCGGGGCGCCCTCGATCTTCTCGTAGTGCTCCAGCTCGACCTGGAACAAGCCCACCAGCTCGACCGCGAGTCCAGCGGCGCCCGGCAATTCCGATGATCGGAGAACTCATCGGCCGCGAACACCTTCTCGATGTCGCGCTGCGCGATGATGTTGCCCATCGTCGCCCGCCGGTCGCCGGCCACCACCACCCCGCCGGGAAAGGTCGCGGCGACGATCGTGGTGCCGTGCGGGGTGAGGTCACCCGTCTCCGGCGACGCCGGCACGCGACGACGGCAACGTTCGGGGCCACGCGCGAGACGAAGTCGGTAAAGGACGACGACCCGATCCGGAAGAACTCAGAGGTCAGCTCAACTGACATGGCGTCTGTCGTTCACTGGCCGCCCTTCTGAACGAACGAGCGGACGAACTCCTCCGCGTTCACCTCGAGCACGTCGTCGATCTCGTCCAACAGCGAGTCCACCTCGGAGTCCAGCTCCGCCTTGTGCGCGGTATCAGCAGGCGCCAGCTCCTCGACCTCGCGATCGTCGCGCCCGCCGCGCCTTGTGCGTTGGCTCTGCTCTGACTCAGCCATACCTGCTCCTCGTCTGCCTAGCTGGCCTACCAGCCGTAACCAACGCCACCCGACAACGGCCACTGACATTGCATCGTGGGCAGCCGGGTGGTGCCGCTACCGGCCCAGGGCTGCGAACAGCTCGGTGACGGACGTGCATTCGTCGATCATCTGGCCAACCTGTTCCCGGGTGCCTCGCAGCGGGTCCAGCAGCGGCAGCCGCTGCAGCGCCGGACGGTCGGGGACGTCGAAGATCACCGAGTCCCAGGAAGCGGCGACCACGGCGAGAGCCGAACTTCTCCATCACCCGGCCGCGGAAGTAGGCGCGGGTGTCCTCCGGTGGGGTGGTGCGGGCGCGCTCGATCTCGTCATCGGTGACGAGCCGCCGCATCTTCCCGTTGGCTCAGCAGCGCGCCGGTAGAGGCTGCGTCGTGGGTCGACGTCGGCGTACTGCAGGTCGATCAGCGCCAGCTTGGGGGCACGATCCAGCTCAGTCCGTCGCGCTGCCGGTAGGACTCCATCAGCTTGAGCTTGGCGACCCAGTCGAGCTGGTCGGCGAGGCTGAAAGATGTCGTTGCGAAGAGCTGTCCAGGACAGTCCTGCCAGCGGGTGAAGATGTCCTTGGCCTCGATCCGGGCCGTCTCGGTGAGATCTCCGGCAATCCGCTCGTAGTGGTTGCGGCAGGCGTCGAGGTAGACCTCCTGGAGGTCCAGCGCGCGTCATCGTCTGGGCCCGTCCGCGCAGGTAGAGCAGCTCCCGAACCGGCCAGGTCGTGGCTGACCGTCCGCATCGCGGCCACTGGTGCCGTCCAGCCGGACGTCGGCGCCCGAGCTCGCCGGCCTCGATCACCCGCAGCACCCAGGACGCGGTGCCCAGTTTGAGATAGGTCGAGATCTCCGACAGGTTGGCGTCGCCGGTGATCACGTGCAGCCGGCGGTGCTTACGTCGCGTCGGCGTGCGGCTCGTCGCGGGTGTTGATGATCGGCCTGTTGAGCGTGGTCTCCAGACCGACCTCGGCCTCGAAGAAGTCGGCGCGCTGGCTGATCTGGAAACCGGGCGTCTGGCTGGATTGACCGATCCCGACCCGGCCGGCTCCGGTGATCACCTGCCGCGAGACGAGGAATGCGGTGAACTGGCGTGACGATCCGGTCGAACGGTGTGCTGCGCTGCAGCAGGTAGTTCTCGTGGGTGCCGTACGAGGCGCCCTTGCCGTCGGTGTTGTTCTTGTAGAGCCGGACCGAGCGCCGCCAAGGACGTGCTGGCGCGCTGGGCGGCGATCGCCATCACGGCCTCTCCAGCCTTGTCGTAGCGCACCGCGTCCAGCGGCGCAGGTCACCTCAGGACTGGAATACTCCGGGTGCGCGTGGTCGACGTAGAGCCGCGCCCCGTTGGTCAAGATCACGTTGGCCATGCCGAGATCGGTGTCGGTCAGCTGGTCCGGGTGGGCGGCAGCCCGCGACATCTCGTAGCCGCGGATGTCCCGCAGCGGAGTCTCGGTCTCGTAGTCCCAGCCGGCAGGCTGGCCCGGGCGCCGACGCGCCGTACGCCTTGACGACGTGGTTGGACAGCTGCATCGGGATGCAGATCGTCCTCGACGAACGCGTTGCTGAAACCACTGGGCAGCAGCTGCGAGCCGGTGCGAGCGCGCTGATCCCGTACTCGGTCTCGATTCCCATCACACGAGCGTTCAGCTGGCAGTCGGCTCAGGGCCGGCCGCAGCCGACTCGCTCGCGATCGGCTGTGGCAGCCATGGCCTCAGCGTAGTGTGAGCGGTCGTGCAGATCCTTGCCAGCGATCGCGGTGGACGTGATCTGCATCCTGGTCTTCGCGATCGTCGGCCGCAGTAGTCACCGGGAGGCGACCGACCTCCTCGGTGTGGCGCATCACCGCCTGGCCGTTCCTCGCCGGGTGCCTGCTCGGGACTGGTCATTGGCCGCACCTGGCGGCATCCGCTCGCGCTGAGCATCCGGGGTCGCGGTTTGGCTGGGCACCGTCGTCGGGTGGGATGGCGCTTGCGGCGTGCTCACCGGCGCCGGCGTGCAGCTGTCCTTCGTCATCGTCGCCAGCATCGTCCTCGCCGCTATTCCTGCATCGGGCTGGCGAGCCGGGCCTCCGACGCTCATCCAGCACGCCCGCGCGAACACGCACCCGCAGCGCTGCACGGGCATGAAGGCCGCGCACCAGCCAGTCGGATCCGACCGGAACGTTCCCGGTTTCTCCGAGCAGAGCCCGCGAATGAGGGACGCTTAGGGCCGAGAATCCCGTGACGATAGCAGCGCGCTTGGGTGCAGGAGAGAGCGCGATCACGCTAGGTCACCGGCATGCGACCGGCTGATCGCCGACGGACGCTAGACGGTGCTGAGACCTAAAGGTACTGGCCCGGTGTTCGAGACGGTGTCGATGGACCGGCCGGGCTGAGTGCCCTGCTTGGAGGAGATCGAGCGTCCGGATGAAGACGATCCGCTCACCCTTCTTGCCGGAGATCTTGGCCCAGTCGTCCGGGTTGGTGGTGTTGGGCAGGTCCTCGTTCTCCGCGAACTCGTCCAGGCAGGCCTGCAGCAGGTGGCCGATCCGCAGCCCTCGGACGCCGGTGTCCAGGAAGTCCTTGATCGCCATCTTCTTGGCCCGGTCGACGATGTTCTGGATCATCGCGCCGGAGTTGAAGTCCTTGAAGTAGAGGACCTCCTTGTCGCCGCCGGCGTAGGTGACCTCGAGGAACTGGTTCTCCTCCGACTCCTCAGTACATCCGGCTCGACCGTGCGGTCGATCATGGCCTGCACGCAGTCGCCGCGGATCATCGATCGAATTCGGCGAGATCCTCCGGCATGCAACGGCAGGGTCGGGGTGAGGTACTTGCTGAAGATCTCCCGCGCCGCCTCGGCGTCCGGGCCGCTCGATCTTGATCTTCACGTCCAGCCGGCCCGGGCCGCAGGATCGCCGGATCGATCATGTCCTCGCGGTTGGAGGCGCCGATGATGATCACGTTGTCCAGAGCCCTCGACGCCGTCGATCTCGCTCAGCAGCTGCGGCACGATGGTGTTCTCCACGTCGGAGGAGACACCGGAGCCGCGGGTCCGGAACAGCGAGTCCATCTCGTCGAAGAAAACGATCACCGGCATGCCGTCGGCTGGCCTTGTCGCGGGCCCGCTGGAAGACCAGCCGGATGTGCCGCTCGGTCTCGCCGACGTACTTGTTCAGCAGCTCGGGGCCCTTGATGTTGAGGAAGAAGCTGCGTCCTTCCTCGCCGGTCCGCTCGCTGACCTTCTTGGCCAGCGAGTTGGCGACCGCCTTGGCGATCAAGGTCTTGCCGCAGCCCGGCGGCCCGTAGAGCAGGATGCCCTTCGGCGGCCTTGCAGCTCGTGCTCGTCGAACAGCTCCTTGTGCAGGAACGGCAGCTCGACGGCGTCGCGGATCGCCTCGATCTGGCTGCCCAGGCCGCCGATCACCGTGTAGTCGATGTCGGGCACCTCCTCCAGCACGAGCTCCTCGACGTCGAGCTTCGGGATCCGCTCGTAGCGCGAAATGCACCCGACGGTCGATCAGCAGCGAGTCGCCGGAGCGCAGGTGTGTGATCACGAAGCCGGTAGGCGAGGCGGACGACGCTCTCCTCATCGCCGTGGCCGATGACCAGGGCGCGGTCACCGTCCGTCGAGCATCTCCTTGAGCAGCACGACCTCGCCGACCTCGTCGAACTCGAGGACGTTCGACGACGTTCATCGCCTCGTTGATCATCACCTCCTTGCCGGGCGTCAAGGGCTTCAATGATCAACATCGGGGCTCACGCTGACTCGCATCTTGCGGCCGGCTGTGTAGATGTCGGCAGTGTGGTCCCCGCGCGCGGCGAGAAAGACTGCGAAGCGTGGCCGGCGGCTGGGCGAGCCGATCGACCTCGGATCTTCAGCGACACGATCTGGTCACGCGCCTCGCGCAGCGTCGCCGCGAGCCGCTCGTTGTTGGCAGCCGTCGTCTCGGGCATCAGAGCGAGCGTCGGCCAGCCGACGCTCCAGCATGGCGATGTCGTGCGGTGGGACAGCGACCCGGTCCCGCAGCCGATCGAGCTCGTCTCTGAGCGCACCAAGTTGGGCTATCAAGGATTCGCGGTCCTCATACGCCCCGCGATCATGGATAGGTCCGGCCATGACACACCTCCTGTCGAAGACCCTACCCGGGCTGGCTGCGCGGTCCCTTGTAATCTCTCGCCGTACGCGCCGGGCGCTGGGCGACGTTTGCGTAACGGTGCTGTGAACCCTGGCGCCAGCCGCCGTGCAGTGATCACGAATCCAGTGTGGCCTACCATGTCGTGCCGCGGCCGTACAGCCAGCCCCTCAACGTGCCAGGCCCGGACCAGTGACTCCGTGGCCTCCGGCTCGGTGAAGCCGCCGTGCACCCGCAGCGTCTCCACGGTCTGCGCAAGCTGGGTCGTGGTTGCGACGTAGCGCGCAGAACACTCCACCCGGCACGAGCACCTCGGCCAGCGCGGCAACGCACCGCCACGGCGCGAGCATGTCCAGGACGACCCGATCGACGCGGCCCATTCGGTCCCGAGTGAGCCAACCAGGTCGCCAACCCGCAGGTCCCAGCTGGCCGGACGTTGCGGCCGAAAGAAGTTCTCGACGTTGCGGCGGGCGACGATTGGCGAAGTCCTCGCGCCGCTCGTAGGAGATCAGCCGCCCGGTCGGACCGATCGCGCGCAAGCAAAGCTGCAAGTCAGAGCGCACCGGATCCGGCGCCCGCCTCGAGGACGCGGGCGCCGGGGAAGATGTCGGCACCCATCATGATCTGCGGCTGCGTCCTTGGGATAGATCACGGCGGCGCCGCGCGGCATGCTCACGGTGAACTCATGTCAGCAGCGGCCTCATGGCCAGGAATGTGCGATGCCGCCCGTCGTGTTCACCACGACGCCCTCCGGGCTGCGCGATGAGGTCGTCGTGACTGACCGACACCCTTGGCGGTATGGAACTGCCGCCACGGTGCCAGCACGATCGAGTGCCGACGTCCTTTCGGGTCGGTCAGGGTGATCCGCTCCCCGCTTCGAGCGGTCCGCGCCGTACGCCCGGAGAGCTCGGGCTGCTCAGCCATTGCTGATACCGAAGAGTCCAAGCTGCCAGCCAGGACCGAACGAGCCGCCGCACGATCTCCACACCGCGACGTAGGTAGAGATGCTCGTCGGACTGGCTGATCGGCAGCACGATCAGATCCACAGCCGCCTGCTTCTGCAGCGCAGCCAGCAGCTGATCCGCGGTGCTCGCCGTCGGTGGTCGCCGCGAAACTCGGTCTCGATCGTCTCGACGGTCGACGCGGCGGCTGGCAGCGGCGCGTCGAGGTAGGGCTGCAGCCAGGCGAGCGCGGTCGCCGTCCAGGCCTTCCGGTCCACCAGGTTCAGGTCCGCGTCCGTCGACTCCTGGCCGGAGCTGGACGCTCGAGACCGCCGGTGTTCTCCAGCCGGCCGCGGATCTGGTTCGGCGATGTCCTGGCCGTTCGGCATTGTCGGCGTCGTAGCCGAGGGTGAGGTTGATGCGGCTCTTCCAGGTGACCTTGGGCTTCGGCCTTTCCGCCGAGCGGGAATGCTGGCGGTATGCCCCGCGCACGCCGTTCGGAACGATGGAATCGGAGGTGCGGTCCCCTGCAGGGCGACCGCGATCGCCTGCCGCAGCGCCTTGTTCGACGCGCATCCGCGAGGTCGGGCGACCATGCCGAGCTGCAGCACCCGAGCGCCGCCGAGCACGGTCTCATGGTGAAGCCGTCTGACCGTCTGCGTGATCGGGGTTCTGGCCGCACCTGCTGGCTGAAGCGGGTGATCGGCGGCGGCATCGAGACCTCTCCAGACCACGTCCACCGCGCCTCTGACCATGGCGTCCTCGATCGTCGGCGAGTCGGCCACGCTGCGGTACACCAGAGCGGGAGGCGGGCCGGGTTGCGGCCGACGTAGTCCGCATAGCCTGGCTGAGCTGGAGCTGATTTCCGGTGTATTTGGTCGACCGCGAACGGGCCCGAGCCGACGATCGGCATCGTTCAGGTCCCGCACCCGATCCGCGTCATAGACCTCCTCATCGACGATCGACGCCGCCGGTGAGGCGAGTGCCCAGCCGAACTGGGTGTCCGGCCTGGCTCAGCACGAACCGTACGGTCTTGCGGGTCGGGCGTCTGGATCTTGCGGAGCGAGCGACAGCGGCGACGGCTGAGGAGCCGGGGACGTTGAGCCGAGCAGCCCGCTCGATGCTGAACTTCACGTCGCTGGAGGTCAGCGGATGGCCGTTGTGGAACGCCAGATCTTCGTTGAGGGTGCAGGTGTAGGTGGTTGCGGAGGTGAACAGGCAGTCCCGGGCCGCGTCCGGCTTGAGCACCGAGCCGCCGGGATCGGCCGTCATCAGCCGCTGGAACACGTTGAGCGCGAGCACCGTTGAGGCGGCGTCGGTGATGGCAGCTGGATCGGTGACCCGGATCGGGTCGGTCGACATCACCGTGAACGGTCGCGGCGTCGAGCTTGCGGTCGGAGCTGGCGTCGGGCGGCTCCCCGGGCGTACGGCATGCAGCCGACAAGCAACAGAGACGGCAGCTGCCGCCAGCACGCAGTGCGGCGCCCGATGGCAAGCGGTCAGTCCGTCATAGGCTGTCCCCATTGAACTGCTCCAGCATGCTGCGCCACGGCAGCTACGTCCAGCTCAGCCAGAGAACGGACGTGGAGCCGCCGCGGGGCCTGCGGGATCGTCTACTCGGTGCGGCACGGCGACGACCAGCGCTCCAGCCGCGTTGCCGGCGCGGCAGCCCGTCTCGGAGTCCTCGAGAACCACGCAGTGTCGCGCGGATCACGCCCAGGGCCGTGCACGCCTTCTCGTACGGCTCCGGGTGCGGCTTGCCACGCCGTACCTCGTCGCCGGCGACCGTCACCTGGAAGGTTCCCTCAGGAAGCTGGCTGAGCGCCGCGTCCAACAGCACCCGATACGACGCCGATACCAGGGCGCACGGCACGCCCGCCTGCGGAAACGACTCGAGCAGCTCGATCGCTCCAGGGCGCCAGACAATCGGGTTGCTCCGGACATGATCGACGACGGCCGTCGAGCAGCTGGTCAACGACCCACGCCAGGGCTGAGATCCACTCGGCCGATGGCGTTCAGGATGTAGGAGCCCGAGTCGAGCAGCGAGTTGCCCGACCAGCTGGTCGGCATGCTCCTCCGACCAGGTGCCGCCGAGCTTGTCGATCAGGTCGTACTCGGCGGCAATCCAGAGCGGCTCGGTGTCGGCCAACGTGCCGTCGAAGTCCCACAGCGCGGCCGCCAGGGTGGAGGTTGTGGTGTCGCTCATGGCGCGGCCATTCTTCCAGCCGCCGATCGCGAGCGCAAATCGACCGTGGTCGAGGGACGTTACCGGGCGTTGAAGTACTTCGCCTCGGGATGGTGCACGATCATGCGCATCGGTGGACTGCTCGGGATGCAGCTGGAGCTCCTCGGACAGCTCAACGCCGATTCGCTCGTGGTCGGAGCAGCGCCACGAGCTTGCGCCGATCCTCCAGGTCAGGGCAGGCCGGGATAGCCGAAGGAGTACCGCGAGCCGCGGTAGGCCTGGTCGCGGATCATCTCGTCCATCGGACCGTCCTCGCGGGTGAAGCCGAAGTCGGCCCGGATCCTGGCATGCCACATCTCGGCGAGCGCCTCGGTCAGCTGCACGCTGAGCCCGTGCAGCTCCAGATAGTCCCGGTACGCGTTCTGCTCGAACAGACTCGCGGTCACCTTCGCGACCTGCGATCCCATGGTGACCAGGTGGAATGCCACCACGTCGGGACCCTTGACGAGCCGCCAGCTCGCGATCGCGGAAGAAGTCGGCCAGGCACAGGATAGCGTCCGCCGGCTCTGCCGCGGGAAGGTGTAGCGGTGCAGCTCGCGCGCGCCGGATCGGTGACATCGGCGCCTGGGCGGAGTACGACGAGGTCGTTGCCCTCGCTGTAGCACGGCCAGTAGCCGTAGACGACGGCGAACTCGGCGATCGCGTCGGTCTGGATGCGGTCCAGCCACAGCCGCAGCCGCGGCCGGCCCTCGGTCTCGACCAGATTCCTCGTACGACACGCCGACTGCCGACCGGCGGGGGTTCCGTGGATCGCCCCTGCTCAATCGCGCCGATCCTTGAGGCCCCACTGACCCATGAATGTCGCCCGTTCGTCGAGGTACGCCGCGCCACATCGGCCAGCGAGATGCCTTTGACGATCCGGTCGCCCCAGAACGGCGGAGTCGGGCACGTCGATGTCGACCGCGACATCCGGAACGCGCGGGCAGCTCGGTCTCCATCCGATCCTCGACGAGCGTGGCACCCGCGGGCCTTGACCCGCCGCTCCGCGGCGCCGGCAGCGCGGCTCCCTCCTCGCCTCGCTTGACCGCCATCAGCGCGTCCATCAGCCGCAGCCCTTCGAAGGCGTCTCGGGCGTAGCGGACCTCGCCGGCGAAGACCTCGCGCAGATCTTGCTCGACGTACGCGCGGGTCAGCGCAGCGCCGCCGAGAAAGACCGGGTATGCGGTGGCAATCCCCGCGCGGTTGAGCTCCTCCAGGTTCTCCTTCATCACGACGGTCGACTTGACCAGCAGACCCGGACATGCCGATGGCGTCGGCCTGGTGCTCCTCGGCGGCGTCGATGATCGCGCCGATCGGCTGCTTGATGCCCGAGGTTCACCACGGTGTAGCCGTTGTTGGTCAGGATGATGTCGACCAGGTTCTTGCCGATGTCGTGCACGTCACCCTTGACCGTGGCGAGCACGATCGTGCCCTTGCCGCGCGCGTCGGTCTTCTCCAGGTGCGGCTCGAGGTAGGCGACCGCGGCCTTCATCACCTCGGCCGACTGCAGCACGAACGGCAGCTGCATCTGGCCGGAGCCGAAGAGCTCGCCGACCACCCGCATGCCGGCCAGCAGGTCGGTCGTTGATGATCTCCATCGCCGGCTTGCCCTCCGCCAGCGCGAGCTCGAGATCGTCCGAGAGCCCCTTGCCCTCGCCGTCGATGATGCGGCGCTGCAGTCGTTCGCTGACGGGCAGCGTGAGCAGCTCCGCGGCCCGCTCGGCCTTGGTGTCGGCTGTCGTCACGCCCTCGAAGAGCTCCAGGAAGCGTTGCAGCGGGTCGTACGCAGGCTCGGTGTCGGTGGCCGGGCGGCGCCGGTCGTAGACCATGTCGAGCGCCACTTCGCGTTGCTCGTCGGGGATCCGGGCAATCGGGAATGATCTTGGCCGCATGCACGATCGCGGAGTCGAGGCCGGCCTCGATGCATTCGTTGAGGAACACCGAGTTGAGCACCACGCGGGCCGCCGGGTTGAGACCGAAGGAGACGTTGGACAGGCCGAGCGTGGTCTGGACGTCGGGAAGAGCCGCTTGACTTCGCGAATGGCCTCGATGCGTCTCGATGCCGTCCCGCCGGGTTTCCTCCTGTCCGGTGGCAATCGGGAAGGTCAGGCAGTCGATGATGATGTCGCTCTGGCGCAGTCCCCAGTTCTGGGTGATGTCGGTGATCGCCCGCTCGGCGACGCGTACCTTCCACTCCGCCGTACGCGCCTGGCCTTCCTCGTCGATGGTCAGCACGATCACCGCGGCGCCGTGCTCCGACGACCAGGCTCATGACCCGGCTGAATCGAGACTCGGGCCCGTCGCCGTCCTCGTAGTTGGCGGAGTTGATCACCGCGCGGCCACCGAGACATTCCAGGCCGGCCTGCAGCACCGCCGGCTCGGTCGAGTCCAGCACGATCGGCAGGGTCGAAGCGGTCGCCAGCCGGAAGGCAGCATTCGCGCATGTCGGCGACGCCGTCTCGGCCGACGTAGTCGACATTGAGATCGAGCATGTGGGCGCCGTCGCGGATCTGGGACCGCGGGCGATCTCGACGCAGTCGTCCCAGCGCTCGGCCAGCAGCGCGTCACGGAACGCCTTCGACCCGTTGGCGTTGGTCCGCTCGCCGATCGAGAGGTAGCTGGTGTCCTGCCGGAACGGCACCTCGGCGTACAGGAGGACGCGGCAGCCGCGACATGGCTCGGCGAGCGGCATCCGCCGCGCTGCGGCCTGCGAGGCGCTTGACCACCTGCCGCAGGTGCTCGGGTCCGGTGCCGCAGCAGCCACCCACCAGGCCGAGTCCGAACTCGCCGACGAACTGCTCGAGCGCGTCAGCCAGCTCGATCGGCTGCAGCGGATAGACCGCGCCCGTTGGCAGTCAGCTGCGGCAGACCGGCATTCGGCATGCAGCTGACCCCGATCTGCGCGTACCGGGACAGATGCCGCAGGTGCTCGCTCATCTCCGGTCGGGCCGGTCGCGCAGTTCGAGCCCGATCAGGTCGATGCCGAGCGGCTCGAGTGCGGTGAGCGCGGCACCGATCTCCGAGCCGAGCAGCATGGTGCCCGTGGTCTCGACCGTCACGTGCACGATCACCGGAAGATCGCGCGCCGGCGTACGCCAGCGCCCGTTTGGCGCCGAGCGTGGCCGCCTTGGTCTGCAGCAGATCCTGTGAGGTCTCGATCAGCACGGCGTCGATCGCCGCCGGCGAGCAAGGCCTTCGACCTGCTGCTGGTAGGCGTCCCGCAGCCGGGCGTAGCGAGACATGGCCGAGGGTCGGCAGCTTGGTGCCGGGCCCGACGCTGCCGAGCACCCAGCGCTGGCTGCTCCGGCGTGCTGTACGCGTCAGCGGACTCGCGGGCGATCCGGGCCGCGGCCTCGGCCAACTCGGAGATCCGGTCGCGCGATGCCGTACTCCCCGAGCGCGGAGAGATTGGCGCCGAAGGTGTTGGTCTCGACCGCATCGACGCCGACGTCGAAGTACGCGTCGTGGATCGCCCGGACGATGTCTGGGCGGGTGACGTTCAGGATCTCGTTGCAGCCCTCGAGCTGATCGAAGTCCTGCCAGCGTCAGGTCGTAACCCTGCAGCATCGTGCCCATTGCGCCGTCCGCGATCACAACACGCTGCGACAGTGTGGTACGGAGGTCTGCGACGACGTCGGCGCTCAGGCCATCGGGCATCTCGCGAGAATAATCGCCCCAGGCCGACCTCGTGGGCCGAACTACCACGATGTGGAGCGCAAGTCCCGCTGCGCCGCGACGGCTACAGTGAAGCACATGCCCGACTCCCCAGCTCGGCCGGTCGAGACCTGCGCGATCTGGTCGACCCGGTGGTGGTGATGGCTTTCGGGGGCTGGAACGACGCGGGAAACGCGGCGACCGGAGCCAGTCGAACATCTTGCCGAGACATACCAGGCCGAATCGGTCTACGCACTGGACCCTGACGAGTTCTATGACTTCCAGGTCAACCGGCCCCGCGTGGCAGCTCACCGAGGACGATGAGCGCGAGATCACCTGGCCTACCACGGAATTGAAGATCGCCGAGCTGCCGGACGGTCGCGACCTGATCTTGGTCAAGGCCTGGAGCCCAATCTGCGGTGGCGACAGTTCAGCACCTTGATCGCATCGGCGCTGCAGCTCGGCGAACGTGACCCGGGTGCATCTGCTCGGGGCCCTGCTTCGCCGACACGCCGCACACCCGCCCGATCCCGGTATCGGTCTCGACGCCAGAACCGCGAGCTGATGAAGCAGCTCGGCCTCGCGCCATCGAGCTATGAGGGTCCGACCGGCATCATCGGCGTGCTCGGCGACGTCCTGACGCCGCGGTGGCGTGGACGTCCTCACACTGTGGTCGGCTATCCCGCACTACGTCTCGCACCCGCCGTGCCCGAAGGCCACACTGGCGCTGCTCTCCCAGCTGGAGCGAGTACTCGACAGCCTCTCTTGATCTTGGTGAGCTGACCGAGCTTGCCAGGGCGTGGGAGCGCGGCGTTGACGAGCTGGCGGCCGAAGACTCCGAGGTCGCCGAGTACGTCGCGTCCTTGGAGCAGATGCAGGATGCCACCGAGCTGCCCGAGGCCAGCGGAGACGCTATCGCCGCCGAATTCGAGCGCTACCTACGCCGCCGCAAGGGTTAGGTAGCTGCAACAGCGAGTTCGCGCAAGCTTCGCCACTGCGGCGTCGGGATCCTCAGCGCCGAAAACCGACGAGCCCGCCACGAAGAGTCGACGCCCGCCGCCGCGCAGCGTTCGATCGTCTTGGCCGAGACGCCGCCGTCGATCTGCAGCCAGATATCGCCGCCAAGCTTGTCCAGCATGGCTCGCGTCCGGGTGATCTTGGGAAGGCACATGTCGAGGAAGCTCTGACCGCCGAAGCCCGGCTCAACGGTCATGATCAACACCATGTCGAGCTCCGGCAGCAGGTCCTCGTACGGCTCGATCGGCGTGGCCGGTTTGAGCGCCATGGCGGCCCGGGCCCCCAGTTTGCGCAGCTCACGGGCTAGCCGCACCGGTGCGGCAGCGGCCTCCACGTGAAAGGTGACCGATTCGCGCTCCAGCTTCGGCGTACGCCGGCGCCCAGCGGTCGGGCTGCTCGATCATCAGGTGGATGTCAAGCATCTTGTCGGTGATCTTGCGGATCGACTCGACGACAGGCAGCCCGAGCGTCAGGTTCGGGACGAAGTGGTTGTCCATCACGTCGACGTGTATCGCGTCCGGAGCTCGGCACGGACTTCGATCGCCGTCTGCAGGTTCGCGAAGTCGGCCGACAGGATGCTCGGCATGATTCTCGGGGCCACGGAGTCGACTCTAGTGTTAGCCCGTCTTGCGCAGGTAGGCCGCGAACATGGCGTCGGTGCCGTGTCGGTGCGGCCAGAGCTGCAGGTACGGCCCGAGAGCAGCGTCCGGAACCTCGGGCAGCAACTGGGCAGCCGGAATCACCTCGACGTCACTGCGTACAGCGAGGGTTTCGCTCAGCACGTCGGTGGTTTCGCGGCGATGTGGCGAGCAGGTGACGTAGCCGATGATGCCGCCTGGAGCGGCGCTGTCAATGGCGGAGGCCAGCAGTGCGAGTTGCAGCGGGTGCAGCTGCTCCACGTCCGCCGGTCCGCGCCGCCAGCGGGACTCCGGCCGGCGCCGGAGTGCGCCCAGCCCGGTACACGGCACATCGGCCAGCACCCGGGCAAACGAGTCGAGAGCGCCAACGCAGGCCGGGTACCGTCGGCGACCACAACTGTCGGTACCGATCCGTCGCGCGGCATAGGCGCGTAGCGCAGCAGCGACCAGCATCGCCCGGATGCGGCGCCACGTCCGCTGCCAGCAGTCTGCTGCCGTCCAGACGCGCCAGACCTGCCAGCAGCGCGGACTTGCCGCTCGGGCCCGGCGCAGAGGTCCAGCCACCAGCCCGGTACAGCGGCCGCGCTGGTCGAGCGCCCAGGTCACCAGCTGGGAGCCCTCGTCCTGCACACCCGCTCGGCCGTCGCGGACGAGCGGCAAGGTCGGCAGGATCGCCACGCCAGCCGAGCGCCAAAGGGCGAGTAGCCGCTGGGCTGCGCTCCGGCGCGTACCAGGTCGTCCACCTCGGCGAGGCCTGGCCGCACGCAGCCAAGCTGATCAGCCGGACTGTGATTGTTGGCGGCCAGCGCCTGCTCGAGCTCTGACGGCTCGCAGCAGTTCGGCGTACGCGTCGACGATCCAGCGCGGATGTGCCGTCCGCAATGCCAGCCGATCATGATCATCGAGCCCTTCAGACAGCTGGTCCAGCCACTCGTCGCAGGCTCCGTTCGGCGATGCGGCGTAGCACGGCGTTGACGAGCCCGGTGACCCGCTCGCCGACGGTGGCGGCGGCCAGATCAACGCGATGCTGCGACCGCCGGCCGGCGTCGGAACCCGCATTGACGAGGATCTGATGCGCGCCGAGTCGCAGCAGATCCACGTACGGCTGGCTGAAACTCGCTTGAGCGCGGCCGGCCGGCCGCTGCAACGATGATCGTGTCGTAGCTGCCCTGCCAGCGACAGGTCCCGGCCAGCAGCTCGGTGGCGAAGCCGCGTCGCGACCGGTCAGCCGACGTTCCCGAAGCAGCGCCGGCAGCACGAGGTTGGCGTAGGCCCCGTCGGCGTTCACGGCCCGTAGCGCGTCGAAGGCGACCCGTCGGGCCCGATCAGGACGACGCCGTCGCTGACTGCGCGCGCTGTCCGGGACTCGCTCACTCGAGCACTCAATCAGGCGGGCACCGAGCTTGGCTCGGCGTCGAAGGCGACGCCGCGCGCCCAGTCGGCGGCAGCCATCGGCTTCTTGCCCTGGGCCTGCACCTCACCAAGTTCGAGGGCTCGAGTCCCGGTGCCGACGTGCACGGACCGCTTCGTGATCTCCAGTGCGCCCGGGCGGCAGGACGAGGTCGGAGATCCGCGCCGAGTTGATCTTGAACCGATCGCCGTCGAAGGTGGTCCAGGCCCCGGTGCCGGGATAACAGCCGCGAATCAGCCGATCGATGACCTCGGCCGGCTGGCGTCCAATCGATCTCGGCGTCCTCGCACGGTGATCTTGGACGCGTAGCTCACCTGAGCATCGGTTTCCGGCTGCGGGGATCGGGCGTCAGCGTGCCGTCCTCGATCCCGTCGAGAGTGTCGACGAGCAGCCGGGCGCCGCTCAGCGGAGGCCGGTGCAACAGGTCTCCGGCGGTGTCGTCCGGGCGGATCGGCTCGCTGACCGTAGCGAAGATCGGGCCCGGCATCGAGCTCGAGCACGATCCGGAAGGTGGTCGCGCCGGTGCTCTGGTCACCCGCCAGGATCGCGCGCTGCACCGGCGCTGCCCCGCGCCAGGCCGGCAGCAGCGAGAAGTGCAGGTTGACCCAACCGTGACGCGGAATGTCCAGCACGCGCTGCGGAAGCAACGCGCCGTAGGCGACGACGGGACAGCAGTCCGGGCGCAAGCTCGGTCAGCCGGGCGACGAACTCTTCGTCCCGCGGCCGCTGTGGCTTCAAAACCTCGATGCCCAGCTCGCCGGCCCGCTGCGCGACCGGGACTCGCGGTCAGCTTCTTGCCCCGGCCACTTGGCGCGTCCGGCCGGGTGACCACGGCGACGGATCTCATGGCGGGACTCGACCAGCGCGTCCAGCGATGGGATCGCGACATCCGGAGTGCCGCCGAAGACAATTCGCACCGGCAGGAGTCTAGGGCGCCGCTCGGCTAGATCCCGGCGTCGACGCTCAGACGGCGAGACCGGACGTCACGTGCTGTACATAGCGGCCGCTGAGATCTTCGAGTCGCTCCCGAAGATCGGCGAAGAGGCGGGATGCTCAGATTGCCCGGCCAGTCGGCAGGCAAGCCACGCGGCAGGCAAGCCGGGGTCGACGTACGGGATGACCCGCCAGGCGTCGACGCATCCGATCCAGGTCGCGAAACGCCTGCGCGGGGGTGAGGTCGGCAGCCGCCACAGATCCGTACGCGGACAGGAACACTCTGATGCCGGGCGGCGATCGCCGGCAGGTCCCACCATTGCCCGACCGCGCGCTCGAGCCCACCGGCCACCCGCGTCTCATCAGCCAAGAAGATGGCGGCCGAGGCGCGTACGCCGAGATCGGCGAGGATGTCCTCCACCTCTGCCGGTGAGATATTCGGGCAGATCCAGAGCGCGGCCGAGACGGTGCCGCAGCCGATCCCCGACAGCCGACGGCGTAGCTGGTGCCGCAGTTGCCGCTGGCTCTCCGGGATCGAGTACGAAATCAGGCACCAGCGGTCCGACGGGTCCATCTGGCGCGCTGAGTAGATGCGCCGATCGCCTCGAGCCAGGGCCGGAATGGCAGTCGGCTCGCAGCGCGTAACCGGCGCCTGCCATCCCGCATCGTCCGGATCGAGCAGACCCTTGCTACGCACCCGGAGAATGGCCGTCCTGGTACGCGTCTGGCTGACTCCCACCGTTGTCATCAGCTCCATCAAGGCCGAGGCGGCGATCCAGCCGCCGCAGGCGTCGCAGATAGCAGCCGACGATGGTTCGAAGCAGTGAGGTGGCGCTGCCGGAGCGCGAGTCCGCATCATCGGGACACGCGCCGATCCGTGCCGAGGCTTGCCGCGAGCTCAGCCGGCTTGTTACCACAGCACCTCCCGCACGGCCAGCAGTCCCCGGTACACCTCGCGCAAAGCTGGTGCTCAACGGCGAGAGCCCGATCCGCAGCCCGTCGGGCGGACGGAAGTCAGGAATGACCCCCGCTCCCACAGCCGCGTGTGTCGCCACGCGAAACTCAGGATGCTCCAGCGTGATGTGACTCCCGCGCCGCGCCGGGTCCCGAGGCGAGCCGATCTCGACGCCCGAGCGGGCCGAGCAGCCGGTCGGAGATCTGCAATCGCGAACTCGGTCAGCGCGACGGATTTGGCCCGAATCGCCTCAAGACCGGCTTGTTCAATGAGCGCCAGCATGTCCTGCATGGCCAGCATCCCGATGATCGACGGAGTGCCGCTGAGGAAGCGCCGGATGCCGTCGGACGGCGTGTAGTGCTCGGCCATCTCGAACGGACTCGGCCGATCCCATCCAGCCCTGGATCGGCTGCCGAAGACGCTCGCTGAAGATCGGCGCGCACATAGCCGAATGCGGGTGAGCCGGGTCCGCCGTTGAGGTACTTGTAGGTGCAGCCGACAGCCAGGTCGACGCTGCCAGTCATCGAGCCGCCGCGGGATCACACCCGCCGAGTGACACGACATCCCACAGCACCAGCGCACCATGATCATGAGCCAGCGGCGGTGATCGCCGGAACATCGGCCAGATATCCGGATCGATAGGCCACGTCGCTGAGCAGGACGAGAGCGCGGTGCGTGACCCGATCACCTCGGTCACTTGATCAGCGGTGATCGCCGCTCCTCCGGTCCGCCTCAGCCATCTGCACGCGCATCCCGAGCTCGGCAGCAATCCCCTCCACGACAAAGCGGTCGGTCGGAAAGTTGCCGACGTCGAGCGATGATCTCGTCTCGCCCAGGTTGGCTCGGCCGATGCGGCCCGAATCCACTTGTAGAGCATCACGCTGGTCGAGTCACCGACCACTGTCTGACCGGGCAGCCGCGCCCAAGCGCCACGCGGCCGATCTGGTCACCGACGCGTATCGGATCATCCATCCAGCCCTCGTCCCAGGCACGGATGAGCCGTCTTCCCCAGATTTCTTCGACAAAGCTGCTGATCCGATCGCGCGGTGGCCCGCAGCGGACGACCTAGGGAGTTGCCGTCGAGGTAGGCGCGATGATTGCCGGATCGTCTGAGCCGATGAATCGATCTGCGGAAGCCGGCGAGCTGGTCGGCCGGCGTCGAGCAGCTGCGGCTTGATCGGCGAGGTCGTCCAAGCGATCCGTCAGGTGTACCAGTGATCTCGGTCATGCGATGGCTCCTTCCTCGATGACGCGCCACCAGCCGGCGCGCCTGACTCATCCAGGCCACGGCCTCGGCCGCGTCGTTCGGCAGCGGAAGTAATGCGTGCACCGCGCGCACCAGATCCGCAGGCGGTCGCGTCCTGGACTGGTCGGTCATAGCGACTCGAGCAGAGCGTCACCGGCGAGGCCAGCCTCGCCCAAAGCCCTGATCTCCTCCGGATCGCGGCCCAACCGGCGTTGGGCCCCAGTGTCATTGCCCATGTCCGTGCCGTAGTGCAGCCGCCCTCCGAGCTCGGATGAACCGGCGGGCATTGTCGAGTGCTCGTCTCCCGGTCCGCGTCAGGGTGGATCGCAAACGTCGAGATCCACGTCATGGAGCGCGCCATTGCAGCGAGCAGATCGTCAGGTCAGCGACTCGGTCCACGGCACGTGTGACGAGGATGTCGGCACCGGCCTCGAAGGCGCGGCGAGCTTGACGTCGGCCCTCGGCATGGACGCCGACCGGCAGCCGATGTCGGTGTGCGGCGCGGACTACCGCAGCCAGCGTCGCGTCGTCGAGCAGTGGCGCCACCGCTGTGCAGCACCAGTTTGATCAGGTCGTGCCCATGCGCGGCGGCCTCGTCGACCGCGCGTACGCCGTCCGCAGGTCCTGCCAGTCCTCGCACAGATCCCGGCGGAGCCCACGCCCGGTCGGCCGGGTAGCCGCCGACCGCGGTCAGGAACGGCTCCAGCGATCTTGACGAGGCCGCCAGTCGGTGAATTGATCTTCCAGCTACGCGCGACGCGCGGCATCCAGCCGAGGTCGTGCACCTCAACCACAGCGGTGTCCGCGAGCGCGGCGGCATTCACCAGACCAAGGTGGACATGCCGGTCGACGATGCCCGGCATGATCGCTCCGGCCAGCCTCGGCACCCCAGACCGTTGGACAGCCGCAAGCCCGAATTCGACCGGCCGCAGCTCGACCGTGCTGCTTCCTCGAGGACCGCTGGTCCGCAGTCGATGGCCGATCCAGAGATCGTCAACGGCAAACCGCACGCTCATTTGCCGATCTCGGTTCGCACCGCGTACAGCTCGGGAAAGAAGGTCAAGTCCAGCGCCTTCTGCAGGAAGCGCACGCCAGATGAGCCGCCGGTGCCGGTCTTGAAGCCGATCGTGCGCTGCAGCCTGTCGAGGTCAAGATAGTCGGCGTAGCTCATCGACTCCCGGAAATCGGTATGCACTCCCTCCTCGATGGGACGGAAACCTTCGCGCACGCTCATCTGGGCTCCTTCACTCGCTGGCTCGACCGTATCATTTTCTTGACGGCCGTCACGATAGTGAAGTGCCAGCGACGCAGCGCAGCCCTGTTTCGCGTTAGGTGCTTGCAGAGGCGCTAGATGGCCCAGCTGATTCGGCCTGTTGGGCCTCATCCGAGGCTGCGGCAGCCTTCCGGACCCGGTCTGGGTAGATGGCCGGTCAACCGCACCATGAACACCAGGATGCCGATGGGCACGACCCAATTGAGGATGAGATCCAGCAGGCTGGTATCGGACGTCGAGCCGGCCCGTTCGTCCAGGAATGCCACGGCCATGCTGGCCAGCCCGATGATCACGATTGCGGCTGCCCAGGCCAGGCTGAGCACCCGGTTGACCTTCTTGAAGGTTGGTGTCCCCCAGTACTCGCGCGACACGCGCTCCCGGGCGTACTGCTCGGTGAAGGGCATGATCGGCATGGTCACGAGGAGCAGCAGGCCGAGCGTGAGGGTGACCAGACCGCTCGCCCAGTCGAAGAGCCAACCGTCGATGCTGCGGTTGCCCAAGAACCCGATCAGGGTGAGCACGAGGAAGAGGCCTGCCGAGATCAAGTTGATGATCTTCGGCGGCCACCGCGGCCGCGTAATGGCCATGTTGATCAGCGCAATGGCCAAGGCGACAAGGGCTCCCCACGCGATTCCGTTGTTGGCGACTCGACCGGCCAGGATGTTGAAGGCGATGAGCGGGAGAAAGCCGAGGATCAGACTGAGCGGGTTCATCGACTCTCCTCCTCGGCCGGCAGCTCGCCCATCAATGCTGAGGTCGGACGGCATCGACCTCGTCCACGACCGGCGCGAACACCCGCTTGCGGGTGAGGCTCAGTAGTGACATCGAGTAGTCCGGGCGCTGAGGTGAGCACAGTGCACTCCTGGATCGTCGCAGCTGGAAAACGCCACCAACGCCCCGACGCAGCGCCTCAATGTCGATCATTGCTAATTGACCGACATCTTGCGAGGCAACGGGATCACCTCAGGGGATCAGCTCGGGGATCACGTCGTGGGGTATTAACTCAAGGCGACTGGATTCACCCTGATCCGGAGGGGACCGCTGCTCTTTCGGGCGCTGCGGATCGCGGCGGCCTCCTTCGCGGCGCGGACCAGTTGTGAGCCTGCACTGAGTGGAGCGCGCAGCATCGAGGCGCTGGATAGCAGCGTGCTGAGTTCTCGACCGTCGGCGCCGTAGCGTATCCAGATCCACGGGACCAAGCATCTCGACAGGTGACGGCCTGCTGGATCAGCGAGTCGAACTCCTCCAGCGCCTCGTGAGGGCCTTCGACAGTGATCAGCGTGACCGCCGGTGGAAATCGCGCGGCTGCTCGTTCACCCAGCTCGCGCGCGGCGAAGCCGCCCGGGATCCACTCGCACCAGCGCCTGCAGAGCGCGCCCGGAGCTTTCCCCCACCGCGATGACGGACCCGCCGTCCGCTCCACTGCGGATCAGAGCGCGACCACATTGAGCCAGCGCCGTAACGCCTCCTCCGCCGCTCGCAGATCCTGGCGGAGCAGCAGCAACGCCGTGTCCAGCAATACCGCGCCGGCGTAGCCTCCCTCTGCCGGCGGCTCGGCGCCAGGCGTGGCCACGACGATGGCCGGGCTGTCGTGCGACGTCGGCCAGCCGCCTGCCGCCGATCGACTGCCGGACCGGTGTTTGCGGAAAGGCCTTGCCCAGTTCCTCGGCCGTCCGCTCAGCGCCAACGATCGGCGCCCGGACCCGGCGCGAGCCGCAGATTGGGCATTCCCAGTCGACCTGCGGCCTGCCGCACCACGCGCAGCTGAAGCACGAACAGTCGCTACCTCGGCGGACCCGCCGGCCTGCGCTCTGGTCGGACCGCCACAGAAGCTCGCATCGCATCGGCTCGCGGCACTCTTGGCAGACCAGGGCCACGAGGTAGCCCGCTCGCGGGACCTGAACCAGAACCGGCCCCTGCGGCAGGGTCGCTCGCATCATGTCGAACACCTCATGCGGCAGCCGGGCCGCGCGGGCGGATGGGTCGCGCTGCAAGCGCAAAGTCGGAGTCGGCGGTCACGCGCACTCTAGGTGCGGCATGCCGTACCGAAACCCGATCGGCGGCGATCTCGCGAAGCCAGCCGCGCTCGAGCCAGCTCTGCAGCTCGGCGGTTCTGGCGTAGCTCGCGAACAGCGACGCCAGCGCTGCGCATCGGCGGCGCGCAGTCGCCAGCACCTCCCGCGCGTGGGGATAGGGGCACGCTGCTCGGCGAGCAGGTCGTCGCCATCGTCCCAGAGCGCGACCAGACCAAGATCATGAACCGGCGCGTACGCGGCAGCGCGATTCCCGATCACCACGCGCACCTCGCCGCGCAGCGCCGACAAGAAGGCTCGGTATCGAGCCGCGGGACCGGCTTCGGCACACCAGCACGGCGAAGCCAGTCGCACCGAGAACGTGCCGACAGGCTTCAGTGAGCCGATCAAGATCAGTTTGGTCGGGCACGATGATCACCGCGCCCCGCTCGCCGTCCGCGCACGCACGTGCAGCGGTGGCCAGCCGAGCGCCCAGTCGCCGCTAGGCATCGCGCTTGGCGTCACCTGCCATAGCGCGCGCGGGACTGTCGTTTGTCACGGAGCGCTGCCAGGAACCCTGCGCCAGCGGGATAGTCGAGCAGCGGCCCGACCGGATGATCATGGGGCAGCGGATGTGGTCCGTCCTGGCCCTCTCGGCGCGCTCTGTCGCGGCATGTCGCGGACGGGACCGCCAGGCGCATCACATCGGCGAACGTTCCCGCGTAGTGATCAGCGACCTTCCTGATCAACCTGGCGATCTCGCTGGTGAGCACCGGCTCGCTGGAAACGATCTTGTGGAGCGGGGTCAAGGCCCCTTCATGATCAGCGGTGGCCACCCGTTCCAGGATGAAGCCGTCCCGGAGGCGACCGGCAAACCGTACCGCACTCGAGAGCCCGGCACCGCGTCGGCATCCTGTTCGGCCGTCACCGCATAGTCGAAGGGCCGGTCGAGGTGACTGAGGGGAATGTCGACAACCACCCTGGCAACCGGAAGCTCAGGCTGGCTGGGTTCGGGCACACCAGATGATAGGCGGCAGGCACCGACACTCCGGCCGAATGCGGGTCGTCTGCGATCACAGGCGACGAAACGGCCCCAGATCTTCCCGAACCCGGGCCTTTGTCAGCCGCGAATCCGCAGCGGCCAGCGCGGCCAGCCCGATCGACGCTTTCCCAGCTCACCCCAGGCAACTCCGGCCGAAGTGTCCGTACGCCGCCACCTGGGCATAGACCGGCCGCTTCAGATCGAGGTCGCGGATGATCGCCGCTGGGCGTAGATCGAATACGTCCAGTACGGCCTGCTGAATCTCGCTCGACCGGCACCAGCTCGGTGCCGAAGGTCTCCACGTAGAAGCCGACCGGGTGCGCCTTGCCGATGGCGTACGCGACCTGCACCTCGCAGCGGCCGGCGAGGCCCGCCGCCACCACGTTCTTGGCTACCCAGCGCATCGCGTAGGCAGCCGATCGGTCGACCTTCGACGGGTCCTTGCCGGAGAACGCGCCGCCGCCGTGGCGCGCCATGCCGCCGTAGCTGTCGACGATGATCTTGCGGCCAGTGAGACCGGCGTCGCCCATCGGTCCGCCGATCTCGAACCGCCCGGTCGGATTGACCAGCAGCCGATAGTCGCTGATGTCGATGTCGTAGCGCTCCAGCACCGGGTCGACGACGTGCTTGCGAACATCAGGCGCGAGCAGTGCGTCGAGATCGATGTCGGCGGCGTGCTGGCTGGACAGCACGACGGTGTCGATCCGAATCGGGCCGATCACCGTCGTACTCGACAGTCACCTGGGTCTTGCCGTCGGGGCGCAGGTACGGCATGGTGCCGTCCTTGCGCACCGCGGCCAGCTGCTCGGCGAGTCGGTGGGCCAGCATCGATCGGCAGCGGCATCAGCGATGGCGTCTCGCTGCAGGCGTAGCCGAACATCAGGCCCTGGTCGCCGGCGCCCTGCAGATCGAGCGAGATCGGTTGACTCGCCGGTCCGGCTCTCGAAGGCCACGTCGACGCCCTGAGCGATGTCGGGCGACTGCTGGCCGATCGCGATCTCCACGCCGCAGGAGCCACCGTCGAAGCCCTTGGTCGAGGAGTCGTAGCCGATGTCGATGATGCGTTCCCGGACGACCCGGGGATCTCCACGTAGGACTCGGTGGTGACCTCGCCGGCCACGACGACCAGCCCGGTCGTGACCAGGCATCTCGACCGCGACCCGGCTGTTCGGGTCCTGCCGCAGCAGTTCGTCGAGTACCGAGTCGCTGATCTGGTCGGCGATCTTGTCCGGGTGTCCCTCGGTCACCGACTCAGAGGTGAAAAGTCTGCCAGCCATGTCCCGGAAACCTACCGGCGCGATCGTAGGGCGAGTGCTTCATCCCAAATTTGATGCGCAAGTGTGTCTTTGCTTCCGCCGGTCGGTCCGATCGCACCTTCGGCACTCAGGATTGTTATCTGACTGTCCGGCTGGCCGAAGACCAAGATTCGGGCCGACCTCGTTGAGCGACCAGCAGGTCGCAGCCCTTGCGCGCAAGCTTGGCCCGCCCCAGATCCAGCAACGTCTGTCCCTCGACTGGGGGTTTCGGCGGCGAAGCCGACCAGGACCTGGCGCGGGTCGGTTCTGGCCTGAACAAGGCTGGCGAGTACGTCGATGGTCTGGACCAGCGTCAGCTCCATGCCAGCCGTCCGCCGGTCTTCTTGATCTTGGTCTGACTGGGCGTGGCCGGGCGTGAAGTCGGCTGGCGCCGCCGCCATCACGGCAATATCGGCATCCTTGGCGGCCGACGGCCATGGCCTGCGCCAGATCGGCGGTGGAGCTCACCGGCTTCGACCTCCGCGCCCGGCGGAGCAGGCAGCCGCACGTTGGCCGCGACCAGGCTGACACGTCGGCACCGCGCAGCACGGCGGCTCGGGCGAGTGCCCATCCCATCAGACCCGAGGAAGAGTTGCCGAGAAAGCGGACCGGGTCGAGGTGCTCGCGGGTGCCGCCGGCGCTGACCACGACCTTCAGACCTGCCATGTCCTGGCTCGCCGCGCGGTGCCGCAGTGCCAGGGTCGGCGAGCACGGAGACGGCAACGGCAAAGAGTTCGGCGGGATCAGGCAGCCGTCCGGCGCCGGCGTCCGGTCCGGTCAGCCGTCCCGACATCGGGGCCGTACGACAGACGGCGCCGCGACTGCGCAGCGTGGTCGACGTTGGCCTGCGTGGCCGCGTGCAGCCACATCTCGGTAGTGCATGGCGGGCGCAAAAACAACCGGGCAGTGCGCGGTCAGCAGCACGTTGGTGAGCAGGTCGTCGGCGCGTCCGCTGGCTGCGCGAGCGAGCAGGTCGGCGGTCGCGGGCGCCACGAAGACCAGGTCGACCTCCTGGCCGATCTTGACGTGCGGCACCAGATGGACGTCGTCGAACACCGAGGTATGCACCGGACGTGCCGGACAGCGCGGCCCAGGTGCTGACGCCGACGAACTCCAGCGCCGCCGCAGTCGGCACCACGGTGACGTCGTGGCCGGCGCCTTGCAACCGTCGCAACAGCTCGCAGGCCTTGTACGCGGCGATGCCGCCAGACACCCCGAGGACGATGCGACTCACGCGCGTCCTCCTGTCGATCACCAGGAGCGGCTGCTCAGGCAGGCTCGGAAGCGCGTGCTCGGTGTCCTCGTCCACCGGCTGCCTCGGGGTCGACGTCGATGCATGCGCAGCTTGCCTTCGTTGACCTCGCGCAGCGCGATCGAGAGCGGCTTCTCCTGAACCGTGGTCTCGACCAGCGGGCCGACGTGATCGAGCAGACCCTCGCCGAGCTGGGAGTAGTAGGCGTTGATCTGGCGGGCGCGCTTGGCTGCGAACAGGACCAGCTTGTACTTGGAGTCCGACTTGCGTCAGCAGCTCGTCGATCGGTGGATTGGTGATTCCCTCGGCAATGCGGATGGTTTCCAGACACGTATGAACCTTCGGTTGGGTGAACAGGCCAGCCGCGAGCGGCACAGGCCGCGCTCGCCGTCGGAGATGGATCGCGCACACGCCAAAGCGCCTGTACGGCTACAGACAGACCAAGGCTACCAAGTCTGCGACCGCCTGGTCGATTTCGCGGTTCACGACCACGTCGTCGAACTCCGCCTGGGCGGCCATCTCGGCCCGCGCGGTCTCCAGCCGCCGCTCGCGTTGCGCCTGGCCGATTCGGTGCCGCGGCCGACCAGCCGGCGTACCAACTCCTGCCACGACGGTGGCGCCAGGAAAACGAACCGAGCGTCAGGCCAGCCTGGCCTTGACCTGCCGCGCTCCCTGCAGATCGATCTCCAACAACGCCGGGACGACCCGCCGGCAAGCGCCTGCATGACCGGGGCCCGCGGCGTGCCGTAGCGCGTGCACGCCGTGCACGACGGCCCACTCCAGCAGCGCGTCCGTCAGCGATCAGCTGCATCGAACTCATCATCAGAGACGAAGTGGTAGTGCACGCCGTCGATCTCGCCGGGGCGCGGTGGACGGGTGGTCACCGAGACCGAGACGAAGATCTCTGGATGTGCGTTGGAGCAGCCGCGTCGACGACGGTTCCCTTGCCCACCGCTGTCGGTCCGGAGACGAACGGTGAGACGCGCCTGGTGTCACGACTGTCTGAGCTGGCGTGGCTCGACCGATCGGAGAACTCAGCGATCAGCGCCGCCGTCTGGTGCTTGCCAACCCACGCAGCCGGCGGTTGGCGGCGATGTCGAGCCGTTCCATGACCTTGGTCGCCCGCACCGAACCCACCCGCGGCAGCGCCTTCAAGACGTCGATGACCTTGGCGTGGGCGATCGACGTCGTCCGTCTCGGCAAGGTCGAGCACCTCGGCAAGGCTGCGCTCGCCGGTCGCAGAGTCCTGCTTGATCTCGGCGCGACGGCGTCGAGCCTCGGTTGCGGCATGGCGTGCCTGTTGACGCTGCTCGTCGCTCAGCGGGGGAATCGTCACAGCTCGCGTCCTCGTCTGCAGGCGGTGGCGCCGATCGGCGCGATCAGTCGGAGGCTTGAGAACTTACCTCCAACCCGAGGGCAGCTTCTCATCTCACCCAGCATCCGTGTCGCGGCAGCCTGCGGGCCAGCTGCTGGTTCGGTCCGGCCGACATGACCTCGCGGCTACGTGGACGGCAGCACAAAGCGCGGTCGCTTCGCCGAAGACCGCCGCGAGATCGGCGGCCGTACCACCCTGGGCCCCGATGCCCGGGGCAGGATGGATCCGTCGAGCTCGGTGAAGTCGGTTCCGGTCTGTCCGATGGTGGCGCCGACCACGATTCCGACCGGCCCGAGGACTGGCTCCCGGTTGGCGCCGAACGGCGTTACGGCTGCGCAGCCTCATCGACGATCAGCTGGCCGACCGTGCGCCCATCCGCCGCGCCGGCGTGCTGGACCTGGCGGCCCTCGGGATTGCTGGTCAAGGCCAGCACGTAGACCCCGCGACCCCCTCGATCGGCCAGCTCAATGGCGCCCGTCAGAGAGCCGAAACCGAGATACGGGCTGAGCGTGATGGCGTCGGCGGCAAGCGGCGAACCGTCGCTGAGATAGGCGGCCGCGTACGCGTCCATGGTGGAGCCGATGTCGCCCGCGTTTCACATCGAGCAGCGATATCGCACCGGCCGCCTTGATGTCGGCCAGGTGCGCTCCAAGACGCGATGCCGCCGCACCGTACGCCTCGAAGAATGCCGACTGAGGTTTGAAAACCGGCACGATGCTCGCCCAGCGCCTCGACCATGCCGCGAGCGCAGCGTTCCAGGCCCTGCAGCGTCGCACGGCGAATCCCCACGGAGGCCAGCAGGCTGGGGTGCGGATCCACACCGACGCAGAGCGGACCGCGTTCGGTCAAGCAGTGTCGCGAGGCGTTCACCGTAGGACCTGATCAGACAGGCTCCCTTCCAGGCGCGCTGATCCGGTTTCAGGTGGTTTAGATCGGCGACCAGAGCTCGGACCTGCGTAGACAAATCCGGTGTAGATCTGCAGCAGGCTGGCGCCGGCGTCCAGCATCGCCTCGCCGTCGTCGCGACTCATGATGCCGCCGACCCCGACGATCGGCAGCGACGTGCGCTCAGCCAGGAAACGGCACGACCTGGCGGGCTCGTCTGGTGAGCGGAGCTCCCGAGAGACCACCCGGCTCGGCGGCCAGAGGTTCGGCCAGCAGGTCGTCTCGCGACACGGTCGTGTTCGTTGCGATCAGACCCTCGGCGCCGGCGTCGTCGCACACACCTGGACGACCTCCTCCAGAGCTGCCTCGGTCAGGTCTGGCGCGACCTTTGACGAAGATCGGCACCGGTAGGGTCGCCGTCGGCGAGCCGCCACGCCTCGGTCACCAGCGCCTGGATCAAGTTGGGCAGCGGTTGGCATCTTGCAGGGACCGCAGTCCAGGGGTGTTGGGGCTGGAGACGTTCACGGCGAGATAGTCCGCGGTACGGCTCTAGAATGGCGCAGTGAAGCGAGTGTCCTCGATCGCCTCGGCCAGTGACCGTCCTTGGTCTTGCCGATGGAGATACCGATCGGGATGCCGGACGCGCCATGTTGCCGCCGGGCCCACGCCGGCAGCCGCCAGTCGATCGGCCAGGGCCTGACGCGCCGCGGTTGTTGAAGCCCATCCGGTTGATGATCGCGCGGCTGCTGGGTAGTCGGAACAGTCTCGGTCTGTCATTGCCTGGCTGGACTGAGCTGTCACCGTTCCCGAGCTCGACGAAGCCCCGAAGCCGAGCGAGCCCCCACGTCTTGATGCCGATCGCCGTCTCTTGTCCATGCCGGCGGCGAGCCCGACCATGACCCGGAAACTGGATCCCGGCGACGACTGAGCCGGCGCTGACGGTGGCGAGCACAGAGCACAGCTGAGTGCGGCTACTGGGCGGCAAGTGCCGACCGGTTCCGTCCGGCCCGGGCAACTGGCCGCCAGCGTTCGCTCGTGCACTACGCTCCGGCGTCCCCCGTCGTACGCCCGGAATACAGCAGCGGCCGCACCACGCCGTCGGTAGCCCAGATCGAGGATCACGCTGCCGTGGCAGCTCAGGAGGCATCGAGGCCGCTCCATGACTGCAGCGACCGTAGCAATACGCCCCACGTTGCCGGCGATAGACTGCCCTCGATGCCGCCGGACATGCTGCCGCCAGGTAGCCCGGCACAGTGGTCACGCACGGAATGTTGCGCAGGCACCGCGGCCGTGCGAATCTCTGTAACCGTCGAACCGCGGCCGCCCGCCGGTGCTCAGCCCGTGCGGCGTGTTGAAGACGGCGTCGACCTGGCCGTCCAGACCGCCTGCGTCGATCGTCTTCTCCCCGTCCGGCCCGACGACGCCCTGGCTGAACTTCCGGACGGTGGTCACCACCACGCCGTGGCGGCGCCAGCATCGATGCCGTCCCGGCGGTTGCCCAGATCTCGAAACCAAGATCGAGCGAGGCGCTTCACCGGGAAGATCGCCAGAACCGCTTGTCGCGGTTGGCCACCGAGATGAACACCGTGCCCTTGGTGGGCAGCGCGGACCGGAAACCGGCAACCTGGCTCTTGGCGAAGGCGCGCCGACCGAACGCGACATCGAGGCCCATGACCTCGCCGGTCGATCTCATCTCCGGTCCGAGGATGGTGTCCACCGAAATTCCATCGACCGTGCGGAAGCGGTTGAACGGCATGACCGCTTCATGACCGCGATCGGTGCCCGAGGTCCTCGGTGGTGCCGTCACCTGGCGCGTAGCAACCCTTCGTCGCGTAACTGTTGCACTGTCGCGCGCCGAGCATGGTACGCGCAGCCGCTTTAGCCAGCAGGGTGGCGGTTGCCTTGGAGAACGAAGGGCACCGTACGCAGGCACGCGGGTTGGCCTCAAGACAAACAGGGTGTCGCCGGCCTGGAGCAAACTGAATGTTGATCAAGCCGCGGACGCGCCGACGCCGCGTACGATCGCCGCGGATTGAGCAGCGAATCCGATCCACCACTTCCGCGCCGAGCGTGATCGGCAAGGCGCATGCCGATCCGCCGGAGTGGATGCCTACCTCCTCGATGTGCTCCAGCAAATGACGCCGCCGGGTAAAGCTCACTGCCGTCGAAAAGCGCTCAACGTCGATGCTCACCGCGTCATCGAGGAAGTGGTCGACGAGCACGGGGTGGAGCAGGTGAATACCTCGACAATACGTAACTGG
>ERZ1370068.9809-contig-856_pt1 | contig 43426 bp, 69 predicted proteins | sample MGYA00561227_ERZ1370068 | MGnify/ENA primary metagenome ERZ1370068 (study PRJEB38410, sample SAMEA6850437) | metagenome | study: Metagenomic assessment of the ecological functions of the soil: analysis of the soil microbiota associated with the... | reverse complement strand
TGGCGCTGGTTCAGTTGCATGTTGCTAGGTGTCCGGTCGAGCAAGCGTTCGCGCCCGAAACAGATTGTCCGGACCCCGCGGCGATCTCCGCTCGTCACCTCGCTCGACGTTGTAATCCCCTCGACGCGAAGAGGTCTCGGCGCGCATTCAGCTGGGCAGTCTGGCGATACCCAAGGATTGTCGAATGTGGAGGAGGCAGATTCAGAGAGCGTGGAAGAGCTGGTGGAGGAAGGCCAGGACTTCGAGGCGGGTGCGGTGGCCGGCATCGAAGAGGCCGATGCCAGTCAGGGAGAAGTTCGCACCAAGCAGGTCCCCGAGGACGATGTGCCTCGCGAATATCTCGAGAACGATCTAGACCGGCTGAATCGCAAGAGCCCCGTAACGCGCAACACAGCGGCGAAACAGACCGCAACCTCCGCCACGCGGGTCGGTCGGGGACCAGTCGATGCCCCAGGAAAGCGTCATCGGAAACCTCTTCCTCAAGAGCCAATAGACAAGCGTATGGGTGAACCCAGGGGCAAGCAGATGGGCCAGAAGAACGCAAAACGGGCCGACCGCGGCGGGCGACGCTAGCACACGATGGAAGGCAACCTCGTTGCGCAGACGACTTCGGCGATCTCGACCTGGCGTTCACCGAGATGGAACCGTCGCGGCGTCTCCTCGCCGCTATAGCCGGCGTGGCATTCGACATCGACGGCGGTCGAAGCCATTCTCTCGGTTTCATCAGCGCAACGCCGAGGTGACGATCGAAACGACCAGGATCTGACCATCGCCGTCGAGTTCAACCCGACCGATGGCATGACTTGTTTGGTTGACCTGACCGTCGCAGCGCTCCTGTCGCCGAATAGCAGGCAAGACAGCGCGACGCGGTGGAGGAACAAGGCTGGCGCCCTGTCTCCCCACGGCCTTCGTCACTTGCTACCAACGCGGCTCGGAGCGACGCCGCGATTCGCCGCCGCCGAACCCCCGGCATACGCGGGCTTCGGCCGCGCTTCGTTGACCGAGAGACTGCGCCCCCAAGCTGATATTCATTCAGCTCTGCGATCGCCTTCTGCGCCTCGTCATCGCTGCTCATCTCAACGAACGCAAACCCGCGCGCCCGCCCCGTGGCCATGTCGCGCATCACTTTCACCGTTTCCACGGTGCCGGCACGGGCGAACAGCTCCTGGAGCTCCGCTTCTCCGGTTTCATACGGGAAATTTCCGACATACAACTTTCGACCCATGATCTGACTCCTCTGCCGCGAAACGCGACATCAACGCCGCCTAGGCGGCGCACAGTTTCCACGGCCTCGAAGGGATGATCCGTGGTCCGGAATTTCGTCTCGTAGCTAGGAAGTCGGGGAGGAGCGAGTCAGGAGAGGCTCGTTACGCCAGGAATCAGCACAGCACGCGGCAAGATCCGATACACAAGTATACATCATGCGGGGGACGACGCGGACCAAACCAAATCGCACCACGCCAGAGCTCTCCGAACTGCCAGCGCAGTGATCGCAGCGACTGAAGTATCGACTGCCATGAACCCTAACGGCGTGCGAAGCTTGTGATTCTGATGGCGACCTAATTGTGAGTGGTCCAGCGAGCCGTGGCATGCCGCCACTGCAGCGCTATCTGTCGATGTGTGGCCATTTTACAGCGACAAGCGTGAGCGACGTGGGATGCTCGTCACTGTGGGTGCAGCGTCACGGGCAGTGATCGGGGTCAGTGTCGCGGCAGTGTCAGAAACACGACGGGGATTCTCAGCCGCCGGGCGAAGTCACTGATCGGTTATCAGCTCGAGGCTCGAAGCTGGTGCGGGAATTGTGGCCAGATGTGAAGTTCTGGGCGGGGAACAAACCGGCAAAATATAACCGCTATGTCATAACGATCCGACCGCCGAACCACCGCCATCGCGACCACCTCAGCCATCCTCCCGCCTTCGCAAGCGTAAATCACTCGGCTGGCCTCCGGCGGACAAGCCCGCGGGGCGCAAGCGTCATCACGGCGCCCACACAGGTCACTTGTTCGCCTATCCTATCGTTCGCTGACCTCATTCAGAACGCGGCGCTGTGCCGCATGGCACTCATGAACCAGCATCGTAAGCCGTTGTGAAGCAAGGTGAGCGATCTCGAGATCAAAGATCCTCATTTGATCTTCGAGTCCGTGTGGCAGGACGCCAAGCCGACGTCAGGCGCGAGAATCTGCGGTTTCCAGGAGATCATTCACCTTTCCGGCGGCGCGCCGGTGCGGGCAGGGCATCGATCTGCTGCGCACGCTGTGGCGCCTGATCAACCCGCGCTGGTATCTGGAGCGTGGCCGCGATGATCTGCAAGCGCTGCTCGTCTACGCGCGATACGATCTCACCTTTCCGGTTGATCTGTCGGAAGATCGTCGCCGGAATTCCGCACATTACACGGGGAAGTGCCACATGAAGTGGCTGTGCTGCGGGCATACACAAGGGACGAAGCACCATTCAAGTTCGTCGATGAGTGGGTGCTCACGGCGAGGTTCTTGAAGAAGACACTCGTTCAAGAGTTCTGGGTTCACAAGGAAGTGCACCGTGCCGCGGTGGTCAGGTTCCTGGCACAGGCACGTTGGTCTCGGCGATAATCAAATCATACCGCGCCGTGACGAGAGGATGGGAGGTGCCCGGCGCCTCAGACGGTCGTCGGTCCATGTTAGGTCGCCCGCCGCTCGCCGGTCTTCGTCGAAGCGGACTTGCAAGAACGTGTCAACTTTATGGTGGTGCGCGATGAGGGTCCCATCCACGATGTATTCGAAAAACGCGTGACTGCTGTCAGCCGTCAGATCCAGTTAAATCCGCTGCGTGTTAGGCTCACGAGCTGATCCTGGACGTCGCGCACGTCCGACGTGGCGAACGCTGAGGCCGATCGCTGAACACCACCAGTTGGATTGCAGCCGGCTGCGGAACTGGCCGTGGTTGGTGCCGACGGCGCCCGGCGGCACGCTGGAGCCGCTGCAGCCAACCAGGCCAAGGCCAGCACCAGAACAGAGCATTCCTCGCGACATTCTCTGTTCATGCCTTGACAAACAATGCTCACGCCTGGACACCATGCCTCACATTCAGAGCGGGCAGTTGCCGGGATTCCGGCTGGTCGATCGACCGGCGATCCCATGACGATGGTCGCTCACGCTCGCTTCGACGCCGCCTTCGTTCCGAAGAATGTGAACGTGATCGCCGGCTTCCACGAAACCATGGCCAGCAGGGACGAGTACTCAAGTGCGCAGGTGGGATCATCCGCGTCGTCTGGCACCAGGCGGCCCCCTGCGTGACCGAGACGATGCATGGAAGACCGGGTGCGAGTGCCAACCGCTGTATCCGCCAGGAATCACGCTGTGTGGCTTGTGACAACGTCGGACACGCCCTTGATCTTCAAAGAGGCCTTCCAGTCGGCCCGTTTGGCATCGACGTCGAAGGTTGTATGAAGCGAGCTGGCGAGGGTCGATTGGCTGGTGCCAATGAGCGGCGTGGCGAGCGCAGCTTAACCCCCGACAGGATCACGATCAGGATCGTGGCCCCCATCCAATAGCCGGTCGCAGGATTGATTAATAATGTGTTATCTCGCTTGTTCCTCTAAATGGGCGCCTCGTCGGCGTCGAGCAACGATCAACGCTGCGCAAAGCCGCGCATCAGGTTCATGCGGGAATGCCGAGCATTCTCGCCTTGAGGTAACTCAATGGCTCAAGCGCGATGCGACAGCTGACGGCTCGCGGGGCTGGGCGAAAGCGACAAGCGGCTGGACTCGTGGAAGGAAATCGCCGCGTATCTGAAACGCGACGTGGCGACTGTCCGGCGCTGGGAGAAACGGAGGCCCTGCGTCCATCGTCACCTGCACCAAAAGCTGGGATCGATTGTGCGCCTTTGCGTCAGGCTCGATGCGTGGTCAGGGACGGCGGCAACAGCTCGAGCCATGCCCGACATCGGGCCCTCTGGCGTCAGCGGCCGCTGTGGGTCGGAGTTGTCGGTGTCCTGCTTGTGATCGGCGGTCTCGGCTATCAGCTGGAACAATCGGGCCGTGCCTGGGGAGCGGACGTCCGCGCGTGAGGATCGCTATCCACCGACAAGGCCATTAGCAAGCCTCATCGCCGGCGGTCTGTTCGATCTCCTTCAACGCACGTTGGCGGGTGTCGATAATGTCGAGCTCGTCGAGGCCAGGCATGATGAGTACTGCGTGGTCTCGATAGTGGATGCGAGTCGATCTCGGGCTGGCGTTCAACCTCCTGGCGTTCCACGCGGCGAAAACCGACCGGGCTCTGGGCCATCGTAGCCGCACCATTAGCGCACTGACGGTCGGCTACGCCACGCCAGCGCAGGTTGTGGTGCGCGGCGACTCCGACGTGAGGACGATCGCTGATCTAAAGGAAAGCGCGTCAGTCTGGGCATTATGGAGAGCGGAGAGCGTTTCTGTTCGCGAATCGCGCTGTACGCGCTCTTTGGGGTCAGCGTTTCGGACAGCTGTCCGATCGATTCGTCGACATGGCCTGTCTTGGTAGTCGCGAGGTCGACTCGATGCCTTCATCAGTTGGCGCGGCATGCCGACTCCCGATGTCGCCAACGCGTTCGCGTCCGGAAACCGGCTAAGGCGATCGCTGGATCAGGGTCGCTCCGGTCTCCGTCACAGATCATCCGTTCCTTGTCCATGAAGGTTGTTCCGGCCTGAGGTGTCACATCAGGACTCATCGGTGTCGACGGTGAGCGGCAGGATTCTGCTGCTGGCCTCGAGGTCGCGCACTGCAAAGTCCGATCTGGTCGAGGCGGTTCTGCCACGGGCTGATCCGCCGCGCGAGATGCCCCGATCTCCATGGCTTTCGCCATCCGGCAGCCACGCCGGCATCGGCGCGAAGAAGGGACCGACCCTCGACGGCGGCCTGTCAATCGACGCTTCACCCCGGCGCCGAGCGGCGCCAGTTTTCAGATCCGGTTTCGACCCGCTGGACAGTCGAGCTCGGCAGAAGGCGTAATCGTCCCGCTCATCGGCCGAGATGCGATGGTCATGCCGCGCGCTCGTGCCAGTCATTCAGCAATCCGCCAAAGACGCGAGTCGGCGGCGAATCGCTCCTACCCGTGTCGGCCACTACCGTCAAGGGGCGATGGCCATCGAGTGGTTGAGACAGCGATTCCGAGGCGATCCGCTCTGGCAGACGCCAACGAGGGCGCCCAAGCGAACGCCCGCGTCCAGCTGACGACATCAGCGAGGCTTTCCGTCAGAGGTCTGCTGGCCCCATGCGGCCAACAGTCCGAATTTCATTGGATCGGGCCGCCGCGCTTCTCTCTTCGGAAGCGGCGTCGAAGCGAACACGGAAGCGCTAGACTGCGCGGCGCTCCGGATCGATCAGTTCTCGGTAGGCGTCGGCCTCTTCGCGGATGCGTTTCATCAGGGCATAGTATTTCTCGGGTCGTGACGCGCCGCCTTGAGTTCATCCCAGAGGCGCTGGATGGTGGCCAAGCTGTTGACGGGCCTCTTCTGAATCGGGACCCTTTGGCACTTCACGGAGAGTATGCGCTCACTGATGCCACCCTGGGTTTGCGATGCGGATCACCGTCGCCTCCGTGACGGAGAGCCACACCCAGGTCCCTCCGAGCGCAGCCAACCCCAAGCATCACGAGAAACAGAGTGGTGGTGTCGATCACGAATCCGCCTCCGCCGCTGCCGATCATGTAGCCTCCCCAGCGCGCTTTCCGTCTCGCTCGTTTCCGCTTTTCTCGACGTGCCTCAGTGGGACTTGTCGGGTTCGGCTTCGAGTTCGGCGAGTCGCTGCACCGCTTTCTTCCTCAATGCGGCGGCAGCGCGTGCGATCGCGACCTCGCCGACGCGCTCGACGTGAGGCACGCGACGATCTAGCGCCGCAATGAACTCGCGCAAGTGGCGTCGGACAGTGGCCCGGTCACGAGCGGTCTTTTTCTTGTCGACCATTGACTCAAGGCCATCATGCCGCCATTTCGCTTCATCTGTCCAAGCGGCCCAGCGATTCCCCGGCGCGCCAACCTGTCGTAGGTTCTCATGCGCAACCGCCTTGTTTACGACTTCACCCGATTCTCAGGTGTAGCGTGAACTGCGTAGATATCTGGAGGAACACAGGTGGCGAAGGCGGCATCTGGACCGGATCAGAGGCCAAGATGACTGAACGTCAGCCGAGGCGACGATCGATCTGAATCGACTTGTAACTTGTCTGCGACCGAAATACGTTGACCAGCGGAACGTGCCATACGACCGAATCGCCTGATGACGAACGGACGTCATTACGCCAGGAGCGGGATCGACTCGCGACGGGCGAGCGGAGTGAACGCGGAGGTGTCGCGACTGCACGCCAGCCGCGAAGCCGACGCGTTGCGGGCTCTCACGAAACGGCTGAATCGCCACGGCGATGCACTCACGCGTTCCACGAGGCCCTGGAGATCGTTTCATCACCGATTCGGGCCACTCGACCCTAGTGCGCCTTGGCGCCGGAATCGGATTGACCGGAGTTCCTGGAGGGTGCTGACGCGTCGTGCAAACTGCTGAAAAAACGCTGAAATGAGACTGGGGGCCAGTCACCCATCCGATGCTGACTCAGCCGTGAAGCAACGAATCGATCGCACAACCACGCAGGATCGGGTGGTTGAGTCTTGCGGACTCGGTTCGCGGAACCTCTACGAAGCCATCGCCAAGCCGGTGACGAGACAGGCAGGTATCAACGCAAAGTTGCAACCCCGCTGCAACCCCAATCCTCGCTTATACTGCTCTGGCTACCGGGAACGTGCTCATTTGGCTGAAAAAATGGTGGCGAGGGACAGAATCGAACTGTCGACACTACGATTTTCAGTCGTATGCTCTACCAACTGAGCTACCTCGCCGGGCAGGGATCCACGCAACTCGTGCAGTGCCTGAATTGGTGAGTTGGTGATTGGTCAGTAAACTCGCGAAGCCGCGAATTCACCAACCCGCCAATTGCACCGGCGAGGGAGATTGTGACGCAAGCTGGCGCGAGTCAATCAGTCGGCGATCGACCGGCCCTGAATGACGTGCACCAGGAACAGGATGATCGCCACCACCAGGAGGATGTGAAGCAGCCCACCCAGGGTATGCGACGTCATCAACCCCAGCGCCCACAGCACGATCAACAGCAGCAACCAGCAATAGCATGCCGGCCATGCGATGCATGAGGGCTTGCAGGCGGCGTCTATCTGAGCCGTCGGACTCACTCGAGACCGTAAGATAAGCATGGGATCGACTCGGACCGCCCGAACGGTGTATCGCCGTCGCGACGATAGCGATCACCACGAGCAGCATCACGCCATGCTCAGGTAGGTCATCGCGTCCGTGCCCCGAGCGTGAAAGAGGAGCGACGACCAAAGTAGCGCGACAGGGCGAGGCGGCGTCACGCGCGCTTCACTCGGATCGCAAAGCGAGCATCGGATCCGACGCCCACGGCACGAATCGCCGGCAGCGCCGTCGCGACCAGCGCGACGATGGCCAGCAGCAGGGCGACCGCCGCGAACGTCAGCGGATCGCGCGTGCCCACGTTGAACAACAGCGTCGGACGAGGTAGCGCGTCAGCACGAACGCGCCGACGACTCCCGCGGCGATGCCCGCCGCCGTCCAGACGGCGCCTTCGCGCAGCACCAGTGCCACGATCCCGCCGGCGTCGGCGCCGAGCGCGCGCCGGACGGCAATCTCTCGCGTCCGCCGCGCTGTGGCATACGCGACCACTCCATAGACACCAATGCCCGTCAGGACGACGGCCGGTCAGCGCAAATACGTGCGAGCACGAAGAGCGCGAACCGCGTGTCCGCGGACGCCGCGGCGACGTGAGTCGTCCAGCGGTTGCACGTCGATGACCGGCCGCTTCGGGCCAAGCCGCTCGATCGCCTCGCTTGATGGAGCCGGCGAGCGCGCGGATCGCCCGCCGTGCCGCGGCCACGACGCTGAGGCTGTAAGAAGGCCGGGCGCTGTAGGTCGACCAGATTTGCGGCCGCTGGTCGCTGCCGCGGACGTCGTGCAGTTGCAGATGTTCCACGACGCCGACGACCTCGGCCCATTCGCGCGGGGCGGTGGCCGCACCGAGCAGCAGCCGTTGTCCCACTGCGGGCTGACCCGGCCACAACGACGACGCGAGACGGTCGTCGATCAGCACGACGGAGCGCCCGGCAGGCGTTGTCAGAAGCCGCAAGCGACCGGCCCTCGCGAACGCCGACTCTCAGCGTCTCGAGGGAATCCGGGCAGCGCGACGAGACCTGTCGCGACCTGTTCGGGCGCGTTCTCGTTCCGGGCGTAGCGCTGGGTGAGACGCGTCGTGCTCAGCGGGATCGGCAGACCGAGGACCCGCCTGCTGTCACGCCGGGCACGGCGCGGACGGCTTCGGCCACGCTGTTGAAAAACGCGAGGCGCTGTTCCGGGCGCCGACATGCCGGCACGATGCAGCTCGGCGCTCATCGTCATCACCGTGCGAGGGATCGAAGCCGACCGGCACCTGTCGCAGGCTGACGAACGCGCGCACCATCAGGCCGGCGCCGACCAGCAGCACCGCAGCGATAGCGCGAGCTGTGCGGCGACGAGCAACCCGCGAGTAGCGGCAGCGCCGCGAGACGATGACGGATCCTGCTTGAGCATCCCCGTGAGGTCTTCCTTCGTCGCCTGCAAGGCCGGCACGAGGCCGAACAGCAGGGAACTCACCAGCGACACGCTGATGGCGAACGCGGCGACGCCGAGGTCGATGCCGATCTGCTCGCGCCGCGGCAGCAGCAGCCGGCGCCACCTGGAGCAGTCCGTCGATTGCCCATTGGGCGACGAGCAGGCCGAGCGCCGCGCCGATGACCCAGAGCACAACGCTCTCGGTCGTGAGTTGCGCGACGAGGCGCGCGCGCGAGGCGCCGATCGACCGGCGCACCGCCAGCTCGCGGCTGCGGGCGCACGCGCGTGCCAGCAGCAGGTTCGTCAGGTTCGCGCAGGCGATGAGCAGCACGAACCGCCACGGCGCCGGACAGCGCGACCAGGGCCGGCTTGACGTCGCGAACGACGTCCTCGTCGAGCCGGCGTCAGCGTCAGCCTGACGGGTCCCAGGCGGTAACTCGATGCATGCGCCGCCATGAACGGCGGCATGAAGGTCGTCGATGGCCCGTTGCGCGGCGGCGACGGTGACGCCGGGCTTCAGCCGCGCGACGGCGGATGCGCGCGCGCGCCGTGCCGAGATCGGGTGCGCCGGGGCCCAGATGTCGATGCGTTCCGGAAATGTTGGTGCCCGGCCCCATGTAGATGCGGAAGCCTCGCGGCATGATGCCGGCGACCACGACATCGATGTTGTTGACTTCGATGTGACGGCCGACGAGCGACGGATCGCCGTGCCAGCGGCGCTGCCAGAGCTCGTAGCTGACGTTCACCGCGCGCATGTACGGATTGCCGATGTCGTCACGGCTGTTCACCTGTCGGCCGATACGCGGGCGCCGTGCCGAACAAGGCGAGCAGGTTGTCGCTGATCGACGCCGCCGGCACGTTCTCCATGTCGTCGACGCCGGTGATGCTGATCCGCGACTCGTTGACCGTGCCGCGATGCCTTCGAAGAGATCCGGTTCGTTCGCCGAGCGCGATGTATTCCTCGGCGGTGAGGGCGGGAGCGTGCGCCACGGTCGGCGCGTCGGCCCGGAAGGTGACGAGGCGATCAACGTCGCGGTAGGGGAGCGGCTGCAGGAGCACCGCGCGCACGACGCTGAAGACAGCCGTTCGTCATGCCGATGCCCGAGCGCGACCACGGCCAGCGCGGCAGCGGCGCATGACGGGTTGCGCGCGAGGACGCGCCACGCGAAGCGGACGTCCTGGAGCAGGTTCATCGAGCGCCGGTCCTGCCGATAGCGTGCCGGGCGAGGAATCCGCACGGTCAACATCTGTACGGCGTTGACCGTGCGGCGAGGATGTTCGGATGTGGGACTGCGCGGCGGCCGGATCGAGTAATCGGAAGTGGGGTAATTGATGTGAATTGACAGTTACCCGATTCGCAGTCTCCATTACCCAATCCCCTGAGGGCTTGTCTCTGCAGAGCCCGCCATTCTTGAGAACGGATGAGGTCGTCGGCGTCGACCGGCTTGAACCCGCGCGCCTTGGCGTGGTTCACGAACCCCGGCGTGATGCTCGTGATCGCGCAGACGGACGATCTCCTGGAGCGTGAGGTCCTTCAGGCCGAGGGCCCTTCATGTCGGCGATGTAAGTCGGCCGACACGCCGTGATCCTTCATCCGGATCAGGTCCTCGAGCGGGACGTCCTTCACTCCCTGCGCGGCGAGATCGCGGACGTAGAGCGCCGTCACGCCCGTGATCGCGGACGCGGACCAGTTCTTCCGCGCTCAGCTTGTCGTAACCGGCCGCTTTCAGCTCCTTGCGCGAAATCGCCCTTCACGCCGTGGTCGCGCAGCCGGATGTACCGGATCGAGACCGGTGACGGCCAGTCCCATCCCCTTGATCTCTGGACGAATTCCGGCGTGACGCCGTGGTCCTTCGCTCGCACGAGATCCTCGACGCTCGCGCCGCCGCATGAGCCTGCCTGCTTCATGCCCTGGATGTAGGCCTGGGTCACGCGTGGTCGCGCGTCCGGCACGAACTCGTCGAGCGTCACGCCGGCGAAGCCCTCGAGCTTTCATCGCCTTGATACTCCCTGCGTGACGCCGTGGTCGCGCGTGCGAAGCGAGGTTCTCGAGGCTGGCGCTGCGGAAGCCTTCGGCCCTGATCCCTTGATGCTACCGATGGTGACACCGTGGGTCTTCGCGCGCTGAATCTCGTCCAGCGTCAGCTTGTCGAAGCCCTCGGTCTACGCAGGTCGCGGATTTACTTCGGGCCGACGTCGTGCACGGCTCAGCTGGAAGCGGCGCCACAACGGGAGGTCGTCGAGTGTATCCCGAGGCTGCGCATTTCACCGACGTAGGCGTCGCGCGGCGCGAAGCTGAAAGCGGCCGGCGCCGCGGCCGTCGCGGAACGAGCCTTCCATAGCCAGCGAACCGGCCTCGCGCCGCAGGTCGAACTTGACGCTCGCCACCGTCAGGCGCTCGTCGTTGGCGGGCAGTCCGGCCAGCTCGATCGACCGGGGAAGCTCTGGCCCATGTTCCAGTCGCCGTTCCCGTTAGCCCGAGCGGTTCCAGTCGGCCGGCGGGGTCGTTCCGGACTTGCAGAAAGACCTTCCCCTTGCCGAATCTCAGCCGTCCAGGTGCCGTGGATGTCGGTCTGGGCCAACACCGGCGCGGCAGACGCCACCAGCAGAAACAATCCCAGTGCCTTAATGCGATCGCAACATGCAGTCCCTCCCGATCCAGCGGTTTGGACGCGCCAGCCGCGCGGAGGTTGAAACGGCCACCAGGCCGCCTGCTGACGGTTTACATGTACGGCTACCACCATGCGTCAACTGTTCGCGCTTCTCGTCGTCGCCAGTCTGCGGGCTGGGCGACGGAGTGGGACGGAGACAGTATCTCCGTCCCCACTCCGTCAGTGGGGCTGCTCAGCGCCATTCCCGTGCTCGTCGAGCTTTTCACGGCGGAGGGCTGTTCAAGCTGTCCCCGGCTGGGCACGCTGTCGAGAAGCTGATCGAATCGCAGCCCGCCGCCGGCGTCCAGATCGTGGGGCTCGGCGAGCACGTGGACTACTGGGACCGGCTCGGCTGGAAGGATCGAGTTCCCGTCGGCCGCCCTGACCGCGCGCCAGCAGAAATGCACAGAACCGCTCGAAAGGCGCCGACATCTACACGCCGCAGATGGTCGTCGATGGACAGGACGCGTTCGTCGGCAGCGACCTGACGCGGCGCGGCGCGCGATCGAGCGCGCGGTCGCCGAGCCGCACGGCAGCGTTCGCATCGCGGATGGACGAGCCCGCGGCCAACGTCGCGCACGTGGCATTGACGGTCGCCAGCCTGCCAGCGTCCGCCGCCGGCGATCGCGCCGACCTGCTCGTCGCCATCACGGAGGATCGCCTGCGGACGGAGGTCAAGCGCGGCGAGAACCAGGGACGCACGCTGACGCACGCGGCGGTCGTGCGCGACATTCGCACCGCCGCCGAAGGGGTGAGTTCGTCGTCTATCGCGGAGACGACGATCAAGCTGGCATCCGACTGGGCGCGGCCGAACCTGAAAGTCGTGGCCTTCGTGCAGGAGCGGGGAGCAGGCGCGTGCTGGCCACCGCCGTGGCGACCATCGCCCGTCAATAACTCATGCGACCGGTCACCGTCTGAGTCCCGCTCGGGCGATCCTCTACGGAACGCTCGTCGTCGGCACGCTCGACATCGTCAGACGCGTTCGTGTTCTTCGGGCTGAGATCGGCACGACGCCGGTGCGGATTCTTCAGAGCATCGCGAGCGGGTGGCTTAGCCGCGCGGCGTATTCCGGTGGCGCGGGCGCCGCCGCGCTCGGCGCGATCACGCACTACTTCATCGCATTCGGGATTGTCGCGACGTAAGCTCGTCGTCAGCCGGCGCGTCGCCGTGCTGGACACGCCACCCGATTGCATGCGGCATCGTCTACGGCTTGCTCGTGTACCTGTTCATGAACCGCGTGGTGATCCCGCTGTCCGCGATCGGCGCCGCGACGTGGCCGGCGCTGCCGGTGCTGGCGAACGGACTGCTGATCCACGCGTTCGGGATCGGGATCCGAGCGCCGCTGTCCGCCGCGGTCGTGCCACGTTGAAAGCAAAGGCCGCTAAGAACGTCAAAGCGAGGCTTAAAGCGAACAACATAAACTCTGCCCCGGCGGGTCGTTTTTGCGATCTTTGCGTTCTTACGTCTAGCTCTGTAGCTTTCGGCGTCAGACGGCCGCGGCTTCCGGGTGCTTCGCGCGTCATCCCGAGCTCGCGGCGCACGCGATCCTCGATGGCCTTGTAGACCTCGGGGTTGTCCTTGAGGAACTGCTTCGACGTTCTCGCGACCCTGGCCGAGCCGCTCGCCGCCGTAGGCGAACCACGCGCCGCTCTTCTCGATGATGCGCTTGTCGACGGCGAGATCGAGCAGATCGCCGGTCTTCGAGATGCCCTCGCCGTACATCACGTCGAACTCCGCTTCGCGGAACGGCGGCGCGACCTTGTTCTTCACGCACCTTCACCCGCGTGCGGCCGCCGACGACGGCGTCGCCGTCCTTGATGCTGGCGATGCGGCGGATGTCGAGACGCACCGACGCGTAGAACTTCGAGCGCGCGGCCGCCGGTGGTCGTTTCCGGGTTGCCGAACATCACGCCGATCTTCTCGCGCAGCTGGTTGATGAAGATGAGGCAGGTCTTCGATTTCGACGACGGCGCCGGTGAGCTTGCGCAGCGCCTGCGACATGAGGCGCGCCTGCAGGCCCATCTGCGCTTCGCCCATCTCGCCTTCGATTTCGGCCTTGGGCACGAGCGCCGCCACCGAGTCGACGACGACGACGTCGACGCCGTTCGAGCGGATCAGCACCTCGACGATTTCGAGCGCCTGCTCGCCGTTGTCAGGCTGCGAGACCAGCAGGTTGTCGATGTCGACGCCCAGCTTCTGCGCATACGCGGCGTCGAGCGCGTGCTCGGCGTCCACGAACGCCGCCATGCCGCCGAGCTTCTGCGCCTTCGGCGATGATCTGCAGCGCCAGCGTCGTCTTGCCCGACGATTCCGGTCCGAAGATTTCGATGACGCGGCCGCGCGGGCACGCCGCCGACGCCGAGCGCGTAGTCGATGCTGATGGCGCCGGTGGGGATGGAGTCGATCGGCTGGATGGCGCCCTTCTGACCCAGGCGCATGATGGAGCCCTTGCCGAACTGCTTCTCGATCTGGCCCACGGCCAGCTCCACGGCCTTGGCCCGTTCGCGGTCCTGTCTCTCGTCGATTCTCTCGATCGGCATATGCGTTGTCTCCTCGGAAGGCTCGTCTATTCTAGAAACGTGCCTGGCGAAAGTCAATGGCAAAAGCGTGAATGTAGAGCCAGAACACACCGAACATCAGACACTTAGAAGGATAGGCACTTTCGCCTCTCTCGCGCGTGGATCGCAGGATCTGCCATCATAGGGCCCCCATGCCTAGCCCTTTTGGCCACGCGATCGCCGGTCTCGCTGTGGCCTGGGCCGCGGATCTCGTGCCTGGCGACCGCGCCTGGCGGGCGGCGCCGGCCAGCGCGTCGTGGTATCGCCGCGCCGGCAACGGCCTCTCGGTGGCCCGTGCGCTGCTCGCGATGACGCCCGACCTCGACCTGGGGTTCACGCGACACCGGACGTACGCCACAGCATCGGCGCAGTGATCGTGGTGGGTGTCGTCGCGTTTGGTGTCGCGGCCGCCTCGCTCGAGCCTCAGCTCGCCGGAGCGCCGGAAGGCGCGGTGGCGGCCGCGCGTGCTGCGCGGATTGCGGGTCGACATGCGCCGCCGCATGCTACTCGCACCTGCTCCTCGATTGGCTTGGCGTCGATCTCTATCCGCCGCCGGGCCTGCAGGTGTTCTGGCCGTTCGATTCTGGCTGGTATATCTCCGGGCTCGATCTCTTCCGGCAGACGAGGCGCAACGGCCTGCTGACGTGGCCGGTGTTCTCGCAGAATCTTCTGGCGATGGCGCAGGAGTTGGCGATCCTCGGCCCGATCGCCCTGGCGCTGTGGCTGAGTACGTGTAAAAGCCCTGGCCCGATTTGCGCCCGAGAAGTCCCGCCGCGACCATCCGGCGCAGTAGCGGACACGGCCGTGTACTTCGGATCGCCGAAGCCGTCGTGCAGCACGTTGAGGATCGCCAGGCAGATGTCGAGGCCGATGAAGTCGGCAGCGTCAGCGCGTCCCAAGCCGAAGGCTGGTCTCTGCGGTTACGTTCTTTCGACGGCTAGCGCGACGCCGTTCCCGCCACCCAGGCAGGCGTCGCGATGCCGCGTTTGAGGTTGCGGCGTTTCAGCGCATAGACCAGCGTCGGTGAGCACGCGGCTGCCGCTCGATCCGATCGCGTGGCCGAGCGCGACGGCGCCGCCGTTGACGTTGACGCTGTCGCGGATCGATGCCGAGCTCGCTGAGCACCGCGACCGCCTGGACCGCGAAGGCCTCGTTGAGCTCGAAGAGATCGACGTCCTTCAGATCCCAGCCGGCCTTTTCGCGCGACGCGGCGCACGGCTTCGACCGGCGTCATCAGCACGAACTTCGGCGCCAGACCGCTGGTCGCCTGGCGCGACGATGCGAGCCAGCGGCGCGAGGCCGAGCGACTGGCGCGCTCGGCGGCCATCACGACGAGCGCCGACGCGCCGTCGTTGACGCCGGGCGCGTTGCCGGCGGTGACCGTGCCGTCCTTCTTGAACGCCGGCTTCAGCGCGCCAGCGCGTCCGACGGTCGTGTCCGCGCGGATCGACTCGTCGCGATCGACGACCACGGCGGTCGCCCTTCTTCTGCGGAATCGCGACCGGCAGGATCTCTTCCTTGAAGCCGCCTGCGCGGTGCGCGCGCGCCGCCTTCTGATGGCTCTGCGCGGCGTGCTCGTCCTGCGCGGCGCGGCCGACGCGATAGTGCTCGGCCACGACCTCGCCGGAGTTGCCCATGTGGCACCTGCTCGAACGCGCACCAGAGGCCGTCGTTGATCATCGAGTCGACGACCTCGCCGTTGCCCATGCGCAGACCTTCGCGGACGCGCGTCAGCAGATACGGCGCAGTTGCTCATCGACTCCATGCCGCCGGCGACGGCGATGTCGATGTCGCCGGCGCGGATGCCCTGGTCCGCGAGCATCACGGCCTTCAGTCCCGAGCCGCACACCTTGTTGATCGTGAGCGCGGCGACGTGATCGGGCAGGCCGCCCTTGAGCGCGGCCTGGCGCGCGGGTTCTGTCCGAGCCCGCGGACACCACGTTGCCCATGATGCATTCGTCGACGGTGTCCGGGTCGATGCCGGCGCGGCGGACGGCTTCGCGCGACGACCAGCGCGCCGAGCTGCGGCGCGGTGAAGTCCTTGAGCGCGCCGAGGAACTTGCCGGTCGGCGTCCGGACGGCGCTGACGATGACGATGGAGTCACGCGCATCGGGCGAACCTCGATGCGATCGACGACATCGGCGCCGAGCAGCGTCTGCAGGCGCCTGAGGATGGTTGGCGCCGATCGCGTCACTTCGCGCGACCATTGCAGCGAAGTGGTTTCGACGATCAGCGTCCGCCGCTCGAGTTTGACCTTCGTGGCGCGCTCGACCGCCGGTCCCACCGCGGCGCGCCACGCGAAGCCGACCTTGCTGTCCGACAACGGCACGTCGCGCAGCAGTTGCGCGAGCGCGCCGGGCAACGCATGCGTGAGCGGCCTCAATCAATCACCCAATCACCAAATCACCCAATCACCAGATGTGGTTGATCCTATCATTGCGCCGTGCGCCTGATTCTCGCGTCCGCCTCGCCGCGCCGTGCCGAGCTGTTGCGCGCGGCGGGATACGAGTTCGAGACTGTCGTGGCGGATGTCGACGAGCGCGCACGAGACGGCGAAACGCCAGCAGGTACGTGCGAAGGCTGGCGGCAGAGAAATCAGCAGCGGTAACGGCAGCCCTAAAGGGCTGCGCTACGAGCGATATAACGGAGGAAGGCGATCATGCGCCAGTACCGTAGCGCGTGTCGAGTGGCGAGCGTAGCGCGGCCTTTCAGGGCTGCCGACGCTGGTCATCCTCGGCGCCGACACGACCGTGGTCGTGGACGGCGAGATCCTCGGCAAGCCAGCGCGACGACGACGAGGCGGCGGCGATGCTGCGGCGGCTGGCCGGACGGCGTCACGAGGTGCTGACCGGCGTCAGCATCCGCCACGGCGCGCACGAGGTCGGCCGCGTCGAGAGCACGGCCGTATGGTTTTCGGTGCTGACAAACAGAAGACATTGCCTGGTAAGTGGCGAGCGGGAAGGGCGCGACAAGGCCGGCGCGTATGCCATTCAGGGCCTGGCGTCGCGATTCATTCCGCGAATCGAAGGATCATGCGCAAACGTCGTCGGATTGCCGGTTGCCGCGGTCGCCGAGCTGCTCCGATCGGTCCTTGCGTCCCACCCGGAGACCGGCTATTCTGACGATTGATCTTCTCCCGGAAGTCCTTATGACACATCGATATATCAAGATAGGTGCAACCACGGCGGTTCTCGTCGTCGCCTTCACGGGCCTGTTGTGGTCCACGCTGCGCGAAGGGACGGATGCATCACAAGCACGTCGACGAGGTCGTGGCGAATCAGCAGGCGTGGCAAGGCAAACGCCTTCAGCTGCACGGCCACGTTGTCACGAACTCCATCCTGCGCAAGCCGAACACGCTCGGTAAATCTTCAAGGTGCAGAACAACGGCCAGGTCGTCAACGCGCTACACCGGGATCGTGCCCGACACGTTCAAGGACACGCCGGGCAGCGAAGCTGAAGTCGTGCTCAAAGGGCACGCTGACGCCGGACGGGTTTCACACCGAGCCGAACGGCGTGATGGCGAAAGTGTCCTTCGAGCATGCGAAAGAAATCCTAAATGGCCGCCCTCGGCAGCTTCCTGCTCCTCGCGTCGTTCGTCGTCTGCTGCTACGCCGGCGGTCGTGTCGGTGGTCGGCGCCCGGCGGCATGCGCGCGCCTGATTGAGAGCGGCATCGGCGCGTTCTATCTCGTGCTGCGCGCTGATGACGGTCGCCTCGGCGGTGCATCGATCAACGCCGTTCCTCACCGGCGATTACTCGATCAAATACGTCGTGCACAACTCCGACAGCGTCCAGCCGCTGTTCTACAAGATCACGTCGTACTGGGGCGGCCTCGACGGCTCGATCATGTTCTGGGTGTTCCTGCTGTCGGTCTTCGGATCGGCGGCGGTGTACGTGAACCGCGAGCGTCACCGCGAGCTGATCCCGTATGTGGTGGCCGACGATCTCCACCGTTCAGATGTTCTTCCTCTATCTGATGGTGGTGCACAACAACCCGTTCACGACGTATCTATCCGGAGCCGCCCGCCGACGGCGACGGCTTGAATCCGCTGCTGCAGAACTTCTACATGGCGATTCATCCGCCGTCGCTCTACACGGGCTTCGTCGGGATGACGATCCCGTTCGCGTTCGGCATCGCGGCGCTGGCGACGCGGTCACCTGGACGATTCGTGGCTGCGCGCCGTCCGCCGCTGGACGATGTTCGCGCTGGCTGTTTCTGTCGTTCGGGCTCTTCCTGGGGATGATCTGGGCGTACGAAGAGCTGGGATGGGGCGGCTACTGGGCGTGGGACCCGGTCGGAGAACGCGGCGCTCCTGCCGTGGTTTCACCGCCACCGCGTTTCTGCATTCGGTGATGGTGCAGGAGCGGCGCAGCATGCTGCGCGTGTGGAACGTCGTCCTCGTCATCGTGACATTCTTCCTGACGATCTTCGGCACGTTCCTGACGCGGTCGGGCGTCGTCGAATCGGTGCATGCATTCGGCTCGGATCCGGTGCTGGCGTGGTTGTTCACCGGCTTCATGGTCGTCATCCTCGTTGTCAGCTTCGGCCTGGTCATCTGGCGTCTGCCGCTGCTGAAGGCGACGCAACGATCTCGACTCGTGGGCTGTCGCGCGAGGCGGCGTTCCTGGTCAATAACTGGATTCTGCTGTTCTCGGCATTCTTCGTGCTCTTCGGCACGATGTTCCCGACGCTGAGCGAAGCGTTGACCGGCAACCGGCTGACGGTGGCTGGACCGTTCTTCAACAAGTGGATGGCGCCGATCGGCGCTGATTCTCTTGTTCCTCACCGGCGTAGGACCGTTGCTGGCGTGGCGCAAGTCGACCGGTGAAGAATCTCGTGTATCAGTTCATGTGGCCCACGATCGCGTTTGTCGGCACGGCGGCCGCCCTTGCAGCGACTCGGCATTCGGTCTGGGCATCCGGCATCTGCTTCTCGCTGTGCGCCGCTCGTCGACGGCGACGATCGCTCAGGAGTTCATCCGCGGCGCGAACATCCGGCGCCGGAACACCGGCACCGACATCTTCCACCGCGCTCGTCGGCCTCGTCGGCCGGAACAAGCGGCGCTACGGCGGCTATGCATCGCGCACCTCGGGTTCGTGCTGATCCTCCTGGGTTTTGGCGGCATGGGGTTCAACCGCGAAACGCAGGTGCCGCTCAAGGCGGGCGAGGGACGTCACGATCGGCCGCTACACATTGCGCAACACGTCGCTGAAGGTGCAGCGACGACGGCCAGAAACAGATGGTGACGGCGTACCTCGTTGCGGTGTTCGCCGACGGAAAGCAAATCGACACGCCTGTATCCCGCCAAGTGGTTCTTCCGGAAGCACGAGCAGGAACCGACGACCGAGGTGGCGATCCGCCGAACGCTCGCCGAGGATTTGTACACGTCACGCTCGGTGGCTACGAAGTGGGGACACAGGTCGCGAACCTGGAGATCCACGTCAATCCGCTGGTCAACTGGGTGTGGATGGGCTTCTGGCATCCTGGCGTTAGGCACCGGCATCGCGCTGTTGCCCGAGCGCATGTATCCCTTCGCGCTGGCGCGAATGCCGATTGAAGCGGCGAGCACGACGGCGCTCACGCTGCTGCTGGCGATTCTCTTTGCGACGCCGGCGTTCGCGCAGCCGGGCATGAGTGGCGACCAGAACACGCGGACATCGTTCTACGCGCGCACCGATCTCGAGAAGCAGATGCAGCGCGAAATCGTCTGCACCTGCGGCGCCTGCGGCGCACGCCAACATCGGCGAGTGCCGGAAGGATGCGTGTGGGACATCGCATCAGATGCGCGGCGAGCTGGCGGCGCTCATCGATCAGGGCAAAGGCCACGACCAAGATCATCCAGGCGTTCATCACCAAGTACGGCAGCGAGGAAATGCTCGGAGCGCCGATCGACAAAGGGGTTCAACCGCCTGGCGTGGCTGGTGCGCAGTACTGCTGGGCGCATCGGGCGCCGCGGCCGATCGGCTTCGCCGCCGTGAAGTGGACGCGCAAGCCGGCGCGCCAGAGGAAGAACGTCGCCATCGACTCGGCCCTCGAGGAGCGCATCGACGATGAGCTCCGAGACCTCAACATGGTCACAAGGTCCGGCTGAAGCCGGACGCGGGCCATGGGCTCAGCCCTGGCAGTTCTTCGTGCTCGCCGCGCTGGGCTGTGCGACCGCCGTCACCTTCATCGCACGCGGTCAAAGCGTCACGTCCATTGTCTTTCTGTCGATCCTGATGGCCACGGCCGCGCTCGTCGGCCTTGCCGCACTCCGCACCCTGCGTCCACTCGTCAGCACGGACGAGGATCGGACCGTGATGATCGGTCACCGCACGCGCGTGGCCCTCGAGCGCGAGAAGATGCTGGCGCTGCGATCGATCAAGGAGCTGGAGTTCGATCGCGCGATGGGGAAGCTGTCGGACGCCGACTGGCAGGAGATGTCGGGCCGGCTGCGCGCGCGCGGTCGGCCGCCTGATGCGGCAGCTGGACGCCGGCGCCGGGTATCGCGATCGGATTGAGCGGGAGCTGGAGAAGAGACTCCGGTGAGAAAGCGACGCTGCGGTGCCATCCGAAGAGAAACGGACTTGCAGTGCATCGTGACGGCACCGGTCGTGAACGACTGCGGACGCCACGCTTCGACGGAATTCTGCGAGTCGTGCGGGCGAGCTATCTGTAGAGTTCGATTGGACACAATGGACACGAGAGGACACGAGAGGAACGCGTCCGTAGACATCCTGTTTTCTTGTGTCCTCTGTGTCCTTTGGTGTCCTCTGTGGTGATCGACGGTGATCCGAGGCACAAATCACAGATGCCGGATCCCGAAACAGATGTCTGGAATTCCGCGGCCCGTCACGGACTTGCCGGACCGATCGATTTCCGTTCGCGTGATCCGCGGCGAGCTGTCCAACAACATCCCCAACCAGCCCGTTCAACTGCGGGTCGGCGACAAAGGTCCAGACCGCCAAGACGGACGAGGCCGGCCGCGCGCAATTCGACAACGTGACGCCAGGCGCGACGGTGAAGGCCAGCACCGACGTCGCGGGCGAGCATCTCGAGTCTCAGGAGTTCCAGGCGCCGCCGGCGCGGCGGCATCCGTCTCATGCTGGTCGCGACCGATCCGGTCGAAGCCGCCGGCGACATGCAGCCGGACGCGCCGGCGGTGAAGGGCGACGTCGTCCTCGGCGCCGAATCGCGCATCGTCGTCGAGCCGATCGAAGAGGCGGCCCAGGTGTTCTACCTGCTCGACATGCGCGAACAACGCGCGCGCGTGCCGGTCAATCCGCCGGCGCCATTCGAGTTCGATCTGCCGGCCGGCGCGGTCGGCGCGACGATCATGGAGCGCTCGTCGCCGAACTGCCGCTGCCGCGGGGCGCACATCAGCGTGCAGGGCCCGTTTCCGCCGGGGCACCTGGCGCGTGCAGGCGGCCTATCAGATGCCGGCGACGACCGGATCGCTGACGATCGCGCAGCGCTTCCCGCGCTGCTCGAACAGCTTGCGGTCGTCGGTGAAGAAGTCGGGCGGCACGACGCTGTCGTCCGCGCAGGTCAAAGAGCAGCGCGAGGCTCCCGCGCAGGGCGAGGTGTTCATCGCGGCGACCGGCGGCGCGATCGCCGCTGGGCAGCCGCTGCGAGCTCGAGGTCGGCGGCATCCCGCACCATAGCCGGGCGCCGCGCATCATCGCGCTGGCGCTGGCCGGCATCATCATCGCCATCGGCGTCTGGATGTCTGGACGTCCAGGCGGTGAGGAGTCCGGGAGCGCCGCCGAGCGGAAGCGACTGATCGGCGCGGCGCGATCGGCTGTTCAACGATCTCGTGCGCCTCGAGCGCGGAGCCGCCGCGGCGGCCGCGGCGACGAGCGGCGCCATGCTGGCGCGCCGCGAAGAAGATCCTCGCGGCGCTCGAGCAGATCTACAGCGCGCTCGACGACGACGACACCGGGCCCCGAGCCCGCAGACCGCAACCGGTCTTGCAGCCTAGCAACCCGAAGGTTGTGACCGCCGACTTCGACGCTGTCGCCAGTCTCATCGACGTCTCCAGACATTTCGGCCGCCGGCGGGCGGGTTGCGCGTCTCTCGCTGACCGCGCGCGCCGGCGACATCATCGGCCTGCTCGGGGCCAAACAGGGCGGGCAAGTCGACGCGCATCATTCTCTTCGCGACGCTGGTCGCGCCGACGAAGTGGCAGTGTGCGGTTTGGCGATCAACCGGCGCGGGCGCTGGGTGCGGCGGCGGCGTTAGCTGGGCCTGCTCGCACACGAGCTGCATCTCTGCCCGGAGCTCGTCGGCGCGGCAGAACCCGAGATTCTTCGGAGGAGCCGTACGGCGCTGCCGCGGGAGCAGTGAGTCGACGCCGCGCCTCGCGCGCGCCGGCCTCGAGGAACGCGAGAACGATCGGATGTTCCGGATTCTCGCGAGGGATGCGGCAGCGTCTCGCCTCGAACGGGCGCGTTGCTAACGATCCGCGGCTCGTCCTGCTCGACGAGCCGTTCACCGGCCTCGACGATCGCGCGGTCTGGCGTCGTGTCGGATCGCGTCCGCGAAACTGGGCTGCAGGCGGCGCGATCGTCGTGCGTCGCCACACACTGACCTCGATCTGGCCAGCGACCCATCACGCGCGTCGTGCTGCTGCGCGACGGTCAGCCTCGTCGCCGATGAAGCCGCCGGCGCCCGGCTTGCGCGCCGCTACAGGCGGATCGGTCGGGAGCCGTGATGTTGTGTCAGGACCGCGCTGCGTCGTCCGGTGCGCAAGGATTTCTCGCGATCGAGGTCAAGAGCCGCGAGATTCTTCTACACGACGCTGCCTGTTCGCGCTGGCCGTGCGTAGCTGGTGTTCTCGATCGCCTCTCGTCGCGCGAAGGCGAGCCGCTCGAGGATGCCGGCGGTCGGCATTCTGTGGATTGCCATCGAGATTTGCCGGAACGCTGGCACTGGGCCGCACGTTCGAGCGCGAGCGCTACGGCGAGACGCTGAGGCGCTGCTGCTGCGCGCCGGCGCCGCGCGCCGCTATCTACGTCGGGAAGATGCTCGGGCATCGTGGTGCTGCTCGTCGGTCTGCGAGCTCGCTGCTCGTGCCGCTGGTCGCGCTGCTGTTCCGTCCAGGCTGTCTCGAGGGAACCCAGTGCTGCTCGTCGGCGCTGCTGCCGACCGGCACGGTCGGATTTGCGGTCGTCGGCCGCTGTTCGCGGCGATGCTCGTGCGGGCGCGGACACGCGATGTGACGTGCCGCCGATCCTGCTGTATCCGATGACGGTCCCGTTGATCGATTGGCGGCGTGCGAGGCACTGTCGCGCGCCTGACGCAGACGCCGAGTCGATCATGCGCGAGCGCGGTCAGCTGTGGATCGTCGCTGCCTGGTGCATTGCGACGCGGTGTTCGTGATCGCTGGCGCTCTGGACATTTCGAAGCCGATCGATGACAGAATAAGATACGGACAGCAGAGGTGGACACAGAAGGACATAGGATCATGAAAAAAGCGTTTCTCCGCTGTTGCCTGGCTGCGCCGCCGCGATGTTCGCGTATCGCGCCGGTCGTGATCGCGACGCCGACTACGAGTCGACGATGGGGCTCGTGCAGAAGGTCATGTACTTTCACGCGCCCGAGCGGCATGGTGATGCTCGATATCCGCGGTCGGTGTGCGGCGTGGCCAGCGCGCTGTACCTATGGAAGAAGGATCCCGCCGCCGATCGCGTGGCGATTGCCGCGGCTGAGCTGATCGGCGCTCTTCGGGCTCATCGTTCTCGTCACCGGATCCGCTGTGGGCGAGAAAGGCCTGGGGCGTCTGGTGGGTCTGGGAAGCTCGGTCTGATCGATGTCGTTGCGTCGGCTGGCTGATTGCCGTCGGCTACCTGTCCTGCGTCCGGAAATACGGCGGACCCGGATCGGACAAGCTGGCGCGCCGCCTCGCCGTGTTCGGCACCGGCCAACGTGCCGTTCATCTACGTCTCCGTCAATATCTGGCGCACGATGCACCTGATGACGACGGTGGTGCCGACGCTGCAGCCTGCGCATGCGCGGCGCGTTCTGGTTCAGCGCGCTGACGCTCTTCCTGTGCCGCATGGCTGCTGCTGACGGCGCGCGATTCACCCTCGAACGACAGCGCATGGCGCTCGACCAACTGTATCTTGCGGAAGAGGACTGAGATGATGCGTCGTCTGCTTCTGGTCGCCTGGCTGATGGCCGGTGCGGCGGCGCCGGCTTCTGGCGTTTCAGCCGCCCGCCGCGCAGAGCGAGTGCATGTGCCGGTAGACAGGATCTGCCGCCCGTCGATCAGCTGCGCGGCGGCGCCGCTGCTCGTGGCGGCGTACTCGTTCATCTGGCTCGCGGCGATGTTCTATCTGTGGACGATCTGGCGGCGGCTCGGCAAGCGTCGAGGCCTGAGATGCGCGCCGCTCGAACAGCGTCGAAGCCGACAGCCGATGACCGCGGGTCACTTCATCTTCATCCCGTGCGGTGCTGCTGGTTGGCATCGTGATCGGGTGGGTGCTCGGGTACGCGCAGCGCGCGGACGCTTTCGCCGCGGAGCTGAACGCCGACGAGGAAGCGCGCTTGCGGCGAAAGGAAAGTTAACAGAGTTGGGAAGGTGAAACCAGGGAAGACAGTCCCGCTCAAGAGTTACGCTGAAACGCAGACGACAGGCATTTCAACTTTAACTTTAATTTTAACTTTTAACTTTTAAACTTTATCTGCCCATTCTCCAACCGCTGCTGCGAGCGACTATACCGGTAAACCTGGCCTCGATAATCTTGTGACTGCGTCTGTTCCACCGGGATACGGAGCCGGAACAGCTCGACGTGCAGCGCCTTGGTGTCGGCACATCGCGTGCGCGGCGCGTGGATCGCCGTCGCGCGGCTGACCGACGGCGCCGGGGTTGCACGAGTACTTCGAGCCAGGACGCAGCTCAATCAGCCGCATTTCCGCCGCGACGGCTGGCCCAGGCGTATCGAACGTTGTCGGCCGACAGCTCGAAGGTCACCGGATAGTGCGTGTGGCCGAAGAGGCACAAGCGGCCGCGTCGAAACCTTCAGCGCGCGCACGGCGTCCAGCTCGTCGAAGATGTAGGCGTCTTCGTCGAACGGCGAGCCGTGGCAGATCTCCACGACATCGTCGACGAGGATGGGACCGTGCGGCAGATCGCACAGCCAGTCGCGATACTCCGGCGTCAGCATGTCCAGCGTCCAGCGCGCGGCGCTCTTGGCGACCGAGTTGAACCCTTCGGCCTGTTCCAGGCCGCACGCGACCTTGTCGTGATTGCCGCGAACGATCGCGACCGGCTCGAGCGCCTGCACGCGTCTCGACGACCGCGTTGGGGTCGGGGCCGTAGCCCACGAGATCGCCCAGCACGAGCGTCGCGTCGTAGCACGCGCGATGCGCGCGTCGGCGAGACAGGTGTCGAGCGCCTCGAGGTTCGCGTGGATGTCGGTCAGAACGAGGTAGCGCATCGTTAGTGTTGCAGCCAGTCCAAGAGCTGTTCGACCAGCGCGTCAACCCCTGCCCGGCCAGCATCGAGCCGTTTGTGCGCCTGCTCGTACGCCGCGCGCCGCTGATGATAGCAGGTGTTCGAAGCCGGCGCGATCGGCAGCCAGCGGCCGCCGGCCGTCGGCGGGGACCCGGTCGATCAGCCGCTCCAGGGGACGTCGAGCCAGACGGAGACCCCGTCGCCGGTTGATCGCCGCCCGGTTCTGCGGGTCGGCGAACGTGCCGCCGCCGGTCGCGACCACGAGGTGACGCGGGGCGAGTTGTTCCACGAGCACCTGGCGTTCGACCGCGCGGAAATAGGCCTCGCCATGCTTCGCGAAAATCTCGGCCACCGGCGCCGCTCCTGCTGCTCGATGAGCTCGTCGATGTCCACCGCCTGCCAGTCGAGCCGCCTGGCCAGCGCCCGCGCCAGCGTGGTCTTTCCGGCCGCCATGAAGCCGACGAGATACAACCTTGTCTGCTTTCACGGCGATCCACAGGATCGGCGCGGGCCGCCGTCGCGCAAACTTAGGCCACCGAGACACCGAGATCACGCGAGCGCGCATCGGGATCCGATCGGACGGGCCGGCGTAGTCGGCCATCGGTGGGACCGAGACGATCGGCGGAAATGAGTCGCTGACTCATTCCCGCGCGATTCATTTCCGCCGATCGTCTCGGCGCCCCGCCGGCGCAGCTCTGCGCGGCGCCCGTCGAATCGATACGTCCTTGCGTTCGACGCGGCTCCGCGCTTCTCTGTGTCTCTGTGTCTCTGTGGCCGAATCACGCTTGCGTCTCCGGCGCCGGCGTCCGCTCAGCTCGCCTTCACGAGACGAGGCGCTCGAGCGTTTCGAAGAAGCCCGGATAGGAGATGTCGACGGCCTCGGCGCCGTCGATGGTCGACGGCCCTTCGGCGGCGAGCGCCGCGATCGGCGAACGGCCATCGCCATCCGGTGATCGCCGCGCGCGTCGGCGACGCCGCCGGTCGGGCGCTTGCCTGACCGTCCGCGAACGACAAATCCGTCGTCGCGCTCGTCCGCGTCGATCCCGAGCGCGCGGAAGCCGGCGACCAGCGCGGTGATGCGATCGCTTTCTTCACCCGCAACTCGCCGGCGCCGCGGACGGTGACCTCGCCGCCGTGGGCAGCGAGCGCGGCGATCGCGGGCAGCTCGTCGATCAGGCCGGGCACTTCTTCCGGCGCGATGGCAATCGCCCCGGCGCGATCGCCTTCGACCAGCCACCGTCGCCGCGAGGCTCGCCGTTCTCGTCCGCGGCCGTCTCGATCATGGACCCGCGCGCCGAAGCGGCGCAGCACGTCGAGGAGCGCGGTGCGCGTCGGGTTGAGGCCGACGGCTTCGATCTCGACGCGCGAGCCCGGGCAGCGCCGCGGCGGCGACGAGCCAGAAGGCGGCGGACGAGAAGTCGCCGGGCACGGTGAGCGTCCGGCCGACGCAGCTGCTGCCCACCCGCCACGGACACGGTGAGTCCCTCGACGGCTGACGCGCACCGCCAAACGCTGCCAACGCGCGTTCGGTGTGTGTCGCGGGTGGACGCCGGCTCGGTCACGCTCGTGACGCCCTCGGCGTGGAGTCCGGCGAGCAGCACCGCGCTCTTCACCTGGGCGCTCGGCGTGGGCGACTGGATAGCGCGATCGGCGCAGGCGGGCGCCGTGAACCGTCAGCGGCGGGTGGCCGTCGACGGCCTCGAGACGCGCGCCCATCCGCTCGAGCGGCTCGATGACGCGCCGCATCGGCCGGCGGGAGAGCGAGGCGTCACCGACGAGCGTGCTCGAAAAGGCGTGCCCGCCAGGACCCCCGACAGGAGCCTCATCGTCGTCCCGGAATTGCCAGCGTCGAGCGGGCCAGCCGGCGAACGGAGTTGCCCCAAACCTCGTCCCAGTAAAGTGACGGTGCCGGCCGGACCTTCCGCGATCGACACGCCGAGCCGTTGCAGGCAGATTCAGGGTCGACCGGCAGTCGGCGCCGGGCGCAAAATTGTGCAGCAGGGACGGGCCGTGGGCGAGCGCCGCGAACAGGCGCATAGCGGTGCGCAATCGACTTGTCGCCGGGCACCGTCAGGCGGCCGCGGAGCGTGCGGGCCGGCGCTGACGGTGGCGGCGGACGAGAGAGACATCTGGGGATGGATCTTACGCGACAGATGGTATTCTTGGGCCTCCTGACGCATCGATGACGCCCAACGGCCATCAGCTTCATCCGCCTCGAATTCACCAGCGCGTTCGAGATGCTGGATTTCGTCCAGGTCGTCAGCGACCACCTGGCCCGCGGCGTCGGCCTCGACGAGGACGCGCTGCACTGGGTCAGCGTCGCGATTCGCGAATCGGTCATCAACGCCATCAAGCACGGCAACCGCAACGACTCGACGCAAACGCGTGTTCGTCGAGTTCGAGACGTCGCCGAGGCGACGTCACCGGAGCTGACGATTCGCGTCCGCGATCAGGGCGAGGGCTTCGATCCCGAGCGAGTGGCCGATCCGCTCGACCCCGGAGAACCTGCTGAAATCGAGCGGCCGCGGCATCTTCCTCATCCGCAACTTCATGGACGACGTGCAGCTGCGGCGCGCGCCCGAGGGCGGGATGGAAATCAGCATGCTCAAGCGCGTGCAGCCCTGCCGCCGACGACGGATCCCGTTCAGGCCTGAGCTGCCGCCGCGATCCGCTCTTTCTCACCACCGCGATTGAGGCGGTCGTCCGTGCCGGCGAGATGCAGATGGCGCAGCTCGGTCAGGCGTTCCGCATCGACAAGAAGGGCGCCATCGATCTCGTCACCGAGGTGGACCTCGCCGTCGAGCGGATGTTTCGCGAGCTCATCGCGCAACGCTTTCCGGATCATCAGATCCTCGCTGAAGAAATGGGCGGCGCGGCGGCGGTGCCGCGCGGACCGTGCTGGGTGTTCGATCCGATCGACGGCACCACCAACTACGCGCACGGCGTGCCGATCTTCTGCGCGTCGCTCGCGCTCGAAATCGACGGCGTGCCCGAGGTCGCGGCCGTCTACGATCCGAATCGCCAGGAGCTGTTCACGGCCAGAGCGCGGCGGCGGCGCGTTCCTGAACGGCGGCCGCTGCGGTCGCAACCGCCGGCGATCTCGTGCGACGCGCTGCTGGTCACGGGATTTCCTACGACGTCGCACTCGCGCATCGACGAGATCGTCGGACTGTTTGCCGCAGTTCGTCGACGGAGGCGCGCGCGGTGCGGCGGCTCGGGATCGGCCGCGATCGATCTGTGCTGCGTCGCGGCGGGGCGCATGGACGGTTTCTGGGAAGCCGACCTCAAGCCGTGGGACATCGCAGGCGGCGCGCTGATCGTGGCCGAAGCCGGTGGTCGCGTCACCGATCTCGGCGGCAGTCCGTTCACGTCGCGCGGCGGCCACGTGCTCGCGACCAACGGCCACCTGCACGACGCGATGCTCGAGGTGATCCACACGTTTCAGAATCGTCGTGCGTAGTGTCCCGGCAGCAGCCTGTCTCGCCGAAGCGGCAACGCCGCGAAGGCGGACTTGTCCACCGAAGCGGCAACACCGCGAAGGTGGAAGTCCCCAGACTCGGACGTTCTGATACCCCTCGAGAGACAATCGTGGCCGAATTGTGACAATTTCCGCGCGCTTTCCGCGGCTTTTCTGGCACCTCTTCTGCTACCCCAGGTACTGCAAAGGACGCGACCATGCGGCGATTCGTTTCGTTTGGAGCCGGGGCCCTGGTAAAGCTAGGACTGCTGGCGACGCCGATTGCATCGGCCCAGCAGTCGGTGAATTTCTATGTCGGCGCGTTCACCCTGCGCGGCGAAGATGCGCGCGACAGGAATGACGTCCTGTTGAACAACCTGAACTTTCTCGCGTTCAACATCAAGGACTTCAACGGGCCGACGTTCGGCGGTGAATGGCTCATCGGATTCGGCAACAACTTTGAAGGCAGTCTGGGTGTCGGATTCAGCACGCGAACCGTGCCGACGGTGTACTCTCAATTTCGTCAACACGAACGGTGCCGAGATCGAACAGGACCTGAAACTGCGCGTCGTGCCGTTCACGGCGACGGTGCGCTTCCTCCGCTCGGCCGCGGCAACGGCATCGAGCCGTACATCGGCGCCGGCGTCGGCGTCTTCAACTACCGGTATTCGGAAAGCGGTCAGTTTCTCGCGACGGATCGAACGATCTTCCGCGGACACGTTCGTCGGCAGCGGCACCGCGACCGGCCCGGTGATTCTCGGCGGCGTGCGCGTGCCGCTCGGCAACTGGGGCATCGGCGGCGAGATTCGCTATCAGTCCGCGAAGGGTGATCTGCCGACCGACCAGGACTTCGCGGGCACCAAGCTCGATCTGGGCGGGTTCAATTACCTGTTCACGGTGAACGTCCGCTTCTAGTAGGGATTAGGGCGCTAGGGATTAGGGATTAGGCACGTACGTAATCCCAATCCCTATTCCCCAATCCCTACTCGTCTCTTGTACAGAGCGAGCCCGGCCCCTTCGCACACGCGCGCCGGTAGCCGTCGAGGAAATGCGGGTGCTCGCGCGCGTTGCGTGCGAGGACGTCGCCGCCCTGCGCCTTTTCCTCAATCAGGATCCACTGCGCGAACGGGTACGGGCCATCGATCGCGGCGAGCCACAGAGTCGCCGTTGCCTTCGTGCAGGAAGTCGCGGATCGCGAAGCCGGCGCGCGACATTTCCTGCATGTAGTGCCCGAGCGATCCCATGCTCGCCATGATCTTCATGCCGCGTGGCGGCGGTCCGATGCAGGCCGTCACCTGCGCACGCAGCGGAACGTTGGGCCGATCCCATTGCGCTTCGACGACCATCGGCGCCGCCGGATCGAGCGGACGCAGCTCGTACGCAACGGCGGCCAGCACGGCGATCGCAACGGCAACGCGCGCGCGTCTCGGAGAGGCCGACGATCGCGCCGGCGCCAATCGCTTCCACCGCGATCAGCGGCACCATGTAGCGGATCCGTGCACGGGTGGCCCTTCACGAACGCCGCCCACGGAATCGCCGCCATCGCCACCAGTGACACGGCGATCGAGGGCGGACGCGCGCGCGCGGGCTGAACGCGCCGATCGCCGTAAGAGCGACGAGCCCGACGAGACCGATGGCGACGAGCAGCGGTCCGCTGAGCATCCGCACGCCCCACGCGATCTCCTTCGCCGCCAGCCAGGGATCGCCGAGCGCCTTGTTCTCGGGCACGAAGAAGTCGCCGGACACGAACCAGCGGCCTACGACGACGCGGCTGAAGATCGCGAAGGCGATCAGGGCGAGGGCGGGGTAGAGCGCGATCCGTCCAATGCGGCGCACGGCCGATTCCAGCGCTTCGCCACGACGCCAGCAGGCCCAGACCGCGAAGGCCAGCGCGGCCGCTGTGACCGGCCAGGCTTCGTAGCGCGTGAGACAGCGCGAGCGCCAAGACCCAGCCTGCAACGCCGTGTCCGATCGCTCAGCAGGCCTGAAGGCCTGCGCTACGATGCCGTCGTGGATGTCCGGTGTCGCGCTCGTGACTGAGTGCTCGTAGCGCAGCCCTTCAGGGCTGCCTGCGACCACTCGATCAGCAACGCCACGCCGAGCAGCGTCAGCGCCAGCAGCAGCGGCTCGGTCATCGGCGTGGACTGCAGATACAGCACGTTCGGGTTCAGCCGCGAAGACCGTCGCGGCGGCGACGCGGCCGCGAGACGCTGATCCGGTGAGCGGCAGCACGATCCACGCGATCGCGCCCGTGGCGCACGGCGAACGAGAGAATCGAGAGCGCGACCGCCGACGCGCCGGTCCGGTAGAAGAGGTCGATCTGAACCGGAAGCGCGTTGAGCAGGTGCGGCAGCGGCAGCCAGACCGCGCCGATCTGCTGCCAGCCGGGCGTGATGTTGTCGATGATCCGGCGCGCGACGACGAGATGGCCGCGCGCATCGTAGTGGCTGAGCGTGAGGCCGAGCCTGATGATAATGCACCGCCGCGAGCACGCCGGCGCCGGCGGCCGCAGAGCGCGACCGGAACGAGCGCGCGTCGCGCCGACAGCTGCCTCGCCATCCTCGACTGCGCTCAGGATGGCCTGAGCCGTCGAAGGGCCAGCCCGAGCGGTCGCGCAGAGCGCGGCGGGTATAATCACCAGCTCATTCTATGGGGAGAATCGTCGGCCGCATCCGCGCGCTCGCGATGGCGCTCGGTGCGCCGGGGCTGTTCCTCGTGGCCTTCCTCGATTCGACGTTCCTGCCGCTGCCCGGCGATCACCGATCTCTCTGCTCATCATCATGACCACGCGGCACCCGGAGTTCGTCGCTCTGGTACGTCCTCGCGGCGATCGCGGGCTCGGTGGCCGGCTGCCTCGTGATGCACTGCCATCGGCAGGAAGGGCGGCGAGGCGCTGGTCAGGAAGCGCTTCACCGGCGAGAAGATCGAGCGCGCGATGGCGTCGTTGCAGCGGCACGGCGTCATGGCGGTGCTCGTCCCGTCGCTGCTGCCGCCGCCGGCGCCGTTCAAGATCTTCGTGCTGCTCGCCGGGCGTCGTCGGCATCAGCGTCGACGCGGCTTCGCGACCGCCATCGCGATCGGCCGCGGCATCCGCTACGTGGCGCTCGGGTATGCTCGCGCGTCAGATACGGCGAGTCCGGGCTGAGCGCATACGTGCCGAGCACGGGACCGCGGCGTCGCTGGTCGTCGTCGGCGTCCTGGTGGCCGGCTTCGCCGGATATTGCTCTGGAGCAGAGCCCGGAGCCGCAAAACCCGATAAGATCATGCCGATGATCGACCTGTCCGTGGTCATTCCCGTGCGGAACGAAGCCGCGTCGCTCGACGAGCTGCACGGCGAGCTGTCGAGCACGCTGCGCGCGTGGGGACGTTCCTACGAGCTCATCGTCATCGACGACGGCAGCACGGACGAGAGCTTCGAGACGCCTCGCGCGGCTCCAGGCGGTCGATCCGCACCTGACGCGTCATCCGCTTCCGCCGGAACTTCGGCCAGACGGCGGCGTTCGCGGCGGGATTCGACCACGCGCGCGGCCGGCATCATCGTCACCGTCCGACGGCGACCTGCAGAACGATCCGCGCGACATCCCGGCGATGGTCGAGGCTGCTCGAGCGCGGCGCTCGACATCGTGTGCGGCTGGCGCAAGAACCGCCAGCGACGCCTTTCTTCTCGCGGCCGCCTGCCGTCGATGATCGCGAACGGCCTCATCTCCTTCGTCACCGGCGTTCATCTGCACGACTACGGCTGCTCGCTGAAGGCGTTCCGGGCCGAGGTCGTCAAGACGCATGAAGCTGTACGGCGAGATGCACCGATTCCTGCCTGCGATCGCGAGCGAGCAGACTGTCGAATATCGTCGAGCGCGTCGTCAATCATCATCCGCCGCAAGCACGGGCGATCGAGCTACGGGATCGGCCGCACCATCCGGGTCGTGCTCGACCTGTTGACGGTCAAGTTTCTGCTGAGCTACTCGACGCGGCCGCTCCACATCTTCGGCCTGATCGGCGGGGCCATGGGGCTTGCCGGGCTCGCGCTGACCGGCTGGCTCGCCTTCGGCGCCTGATGGGCAGCCTGTCGCTTCAACCAGCATCAGCCGCTGCTGCTGCTCGGGATCGTGCTGATGTTCACCGGCGTCCAGCTGGTGACCGTCGGGCTGCTCGCCGAGATGCAGGCGCGCACCTACCACGAATCGCAGAACAAGCCGACCTACGCGATACGGGAGATCCTGCCGTCCAGCGTGCGGACGACGCGTGTCATGGCTACATGGGTAAAGGCTAATGGCATATGACTGATGGTCGCCATCGACGATGGTGCCATCAGCCATCAGCGCAATGAGCCATGACAGGTTTTCTACTGAACCCGGAATCCAGCATCCGAGCAGCCGGAAGTCCAGATTGCCGGGTTCGAGGTCCGACGACTCGGGCGCCGGCAGCGCTCTTGACGCGCACGATTGGCCGCGCCCGTGCGGCCGTCAACCGGCACCTCGACCGTGCGCTCCTCGCGTGGCTTCATCGGGTATTCCTGCTGACTGCCGCCGCCGTCGATGGTCACAACGTTGTCCACGGCAAAGTTCCGCAGCAGAAGGCGGACCATCGATCCGGCGTCTGGCACGATGACAAACCCAGCTTCGTCGCGACCGGCCACCCACGCGCCGGCCGTTTCCATGTACGCGGAGCCGTCAACGAGGAAGACGATACGCCGGGCCGTAGCGTCCGGCGCGGCGCGCCTCGAGCCCATCGAACCGGGCCGGCCCTGACGCGACGCGTTCGGCGCGGATCGACAACGCGCTGATCGCGCGGCGGCCGGCTGCGTCCGCGTCGATCTGCAACGCGAGCGACGGGACCGGACAGAACAATCGATTGACGCCAGGGACCGCGTGTGCCGGTCAGATCCCAACTCCACAGCGGTCCCGGGCATGCGATCGAGACCTGCGATCAGTCGTCCCGGGCTGCCGTCGACGGTCGCCTCGACAATGTAGGTTCCGGCCGGCGGCCCTGCGACCGTCAGCAGCGGGTCCGCTGGGCGCCGTCCCGGCGTGCCGATCGGCACGAGACCTGGCACCTCGCCGACGCGCAGTCTGCGGAGAGGACTGAATCGAACCGCCACCTGTTGTGCCGCGGGGTCGATCGCACGCAGGAGGATCGGCCCTCCCGCTCGGCGACGACAGGCTGCGGATCGCTGGTGCGCCAGTTGACCGCGACGGCACACTGTCGCGAAGAGGCCGGCCGTCAGGCCGATGGCGAGCGCAATCACCGCCAGCGCCTGGCGCCGGGCGGCCAGCGCGGCTCCCACCGCCGTCATCGCCGCAATGCCCGTCAACCAAACTGCCGCCCGTATCCACGCCGTCAGGACGCCGCCCTGGAAGAGGCTCCGGCAACGCCGTGTGAAGATTGACGAGGGCGCGAGCCAGAGCAGAAACAGCGATGCGCCGTCGCGAACGTTGGCATACTAAGCCGGCCGCGATCGACCGCGGCAAGAGTCGCGGTCATCGCGACGCTGAGGAGCAGCCCGCCGCAGCCGACGAGCCGGCCTCGCTGCGCCCGCGTTTGCGAACCAGACGCCCGCAGGAATCGACAGCGGCAGCAGGACGGTCGTGAGGAACCGGCCGGGTGGACTGAACCCTCCCCACCACATGAAATAGGCGGCGGTCACCAACGCGTAGGGCAGGATGATGAGCGCCAGCTCCCCGGCCTCGCGTGGCGCCCGACGGCAGGGCGGCACGAATCCGACGAGCGCACACAGATACACACGGGCGCATCGGCAGGATGCCGAACTGCTTGATCGATGAGCAGACCGGTCAGCCCGCGCGGAATGTTCGTCAGGCTTTGCTTTGTGTGTATCCGCCGTACGGCGCCGCGGGATTCGGCGTCCCGTAGATCGCGTAGAAGAACCAGAACCAGGCCAGGCCGCTGACGGCCGGCACGAGGAGGAAGACGGCGATCCGGCGCGCACGCGGTCGGCCGACGGCAGCTGCCGCCCGGCGACGATCACCCCGAGCGCACCAGCGGGCAGAGCGAAACGCGTGTGCAGCCACGGCAATACGGCGAGCGCCGCGCCCGCGCACAGCAGCGTGCGCTCCGAGGCGGTGACTCCGAAGAGCATCACGAGAACACCCGCCATGACGATCGATCCGCCGAGGCCGTCGGGGAACGCCGTAAAGGCCTCGAATACGAACGGCACCGTGAGGGCGACCGTCGCCCACCCGAACCAGCTCGCGTCCGCACGGCCGGTCAGGCGCCAGATCGCCGTCCACGCGAGTCCAGTTGCCGCTGCGCATGAGCAGCGCCAGCAGCACGACGACGCCGCGATACCCGAACAGCGCCAAAGACTGGAGCGACCAGCGCGGGAAGGCCCGGGGCGTGAATCGAGTAGATCTGCCCGTTGACGCCGCGGAGCAGGTAGTCGGGCTTCGAGCGGCAGCGCGAAGAACTCGTGATAGTCGCCGCGGGTGTGGTTGTTCTCGATCTGGAGATCGTGATCGCGCAAGAGGCTTTGCGCGATCACCAGGTAGTGAGGCTCGTCGCCGGCCGGCAGCCGCGGCCACAACGACGATGCGGCGCCGAGGTATACGAGCGCGGCCACTGCCGCGGCGGCTGAGGCGGCGCGCCTCCGGATCGGTGACGATGCGCCATCCGCGAATCGCGCGAAAGGCAAACGGCGCGGCGAGGCCGACGGCAATGGTGAGCCACACGAACTCGCGAAGGTGTCCCGTGAAAACCAGCGTCGCCGGCATGGCGGGCCGATGGCAGCCAGGGCAGGAGGAGGAGCGCCGACAGCCACAACACCGCCACCGCGCCGCGGCGCCGGTCGAAGAACGAGCGCGAGCGCCACTGCTCCCGCCGCGGCGGCGACGAGCCACCAGAACGAGGGCAGCACGCCGATGCGGGCGCGCCGGCGGCCATGGCCGCGACGGCGAGCGTGCCGCACGAAACCCAGAGCCCGACGCTGCTGCACAGGAATGCGCTGAGCGTAGAAGGGGACAGCCGTCTGGCCGTCATTCGGCGCGCATGCTACCATCGCATTCCTGCAGCTTGCACCGCCCATATCTGTCCCTCCGGCGATTGGCTTGGCTTTTCGTGAGTGCGATCGTGGTCGCGCAGTGTGCGGCAGCACGCCGACCGCTCCCACTCCCGAGGCGCCGAAGATCAGCTGTCCGGTTGATCAGACCGTTCAGTCGACAAGCGGTCAGGCAATCGCGGTCACCTACACGTCGCCGACGGTGACGGGCGGCGCTCCGCCGTTGACGAGCGGCTGTTTCCCGGCAAGCGGCGCGCTGTTTCCAGTCGGCGCTACGAGCCTGTTGTGCACTGGCGACGGACTGCGAAGCAGCGCACCGACTCGTGCCGCTTCACCGTGACCGTGACGCACGCCGCCACCGCCGTCGCCGCGCATTTCGGTGACGCGGTTCCTGGCATTCGGCGACAGCATCACCGAGGGGTTGTTCCCGTTCCTGATCACGCCCAATCCGCCGGGATCGTACCCGGCGGTGCTGCAGTCGCTGCTGCGTGCCCGCTACACCGCGCAGGCCGACTCGATCGTCGTCCTCGACGAAGGGCTCGGCGGGCAGAGGGCGGCGGATCCGGACGAATTCGCGCGATTCAGGGATGCCTTGAACAAGGACAACGCAGGCGCGGTCCTCCTCATGGAAGGCGCCAACGATCTGAACAACGGCGCCGCGCCGCTGGCGACGCGGCGGCGGCGATTCCGGCCTCGTCAGCGGGTTGCGAGCGATGGTCCGCGAAGCGCGCGGCCGCGGGTTGCCGGTGTTCGTCGCGACGTTGCCGCCGCAGCGCCCCGGCGGCCTCAGGCGCAGGCGCGCCAGGCACCGTCGTGCCGGCCAACGATCAGATCCGGTCGATGGTCGCGGCGGAAGGCGCGGTGCTCGTCGATGTCTACCAGGCGTTCGGCGGTGTGCCCGATCCGTGGATCGGATCCGACGGCCTGCATCCGAGCCGAGTCGGGCTCGAGAAGATCGCTCAGACGTTCTACGACATCCTGCGCGTGCGATTCGAAATCCTCGGCACATGAGCCCGCCTTCGCGCCGGGTGACGCGTCAGCGGCGCGCGCCTTCTTGTCGCGGCGCTGGTTGTCACGACTCGCCGGCGCCGGCCGCGCCGCGCTGCGCGTCTCGCACGGACTGTCCGCCGAATACTTCACCAACGTCGATCGCAGCGGCGTCGCCGCTCTCACCGCGGTGGACGCCGTACGCGTCGACGGGCGCGCTGGCCCGCCGGTGGCAGGACGCTCCGCCGGAAACCTTTCAGCGCGCGCTGGCGCGGTATCTGCCCGTCGCGCGCGCGGGCTCGTACCGCTTTCGCCACGACGTCGGACGATGGCTCGTGGCTGTACGTCGACGGCCGGCTGGTCGTGGACAACGGCGGCGTACGCACGGCGCTGTCACGCGGTCGGGGCAAACGTTCCTGGAGCGCGGACCGCACTTCATCCTCATCGAGCACTTTCAGGCGGGCGGACCGTCGGCGCTGGAAGTGAGCTGGGCGCGCGACGGCGCCCCGCTGACACCGATTCCTGCGTGGATGCTGTCGCAGCGTCGTGCGGGCTACGCCACGGTCTGGGCGGCGCGCGTGCTCGAGTGGATCCTCTGGGTATCGCTGGCGGCCACCGCGGCGCTCGCCGTCGTCCTGACGGCGCCCCATGTCCGTCGCCTGTCGCCGTTGTTCGTCGGCCGCGCACCACGATTGGCGGCACTCGCGCTCTTTGTCGCGCTGGCGGTCGTCCATACGTGGCCGCTCGCATCCGATCCTGCGCATCTGTCCCGCAACGACAACGGCGACACGCTCTCAACACGTGGATCGTCGCCTGGGTCATTCATCAAGCGCCGCGCGCGCCGCTGCAGCTGTTCAACGCCAACATCTTCTATCCGGAGCCGAACACGCTGGCGTATTCAGAGGCGCTGCTCGTGCAGTCGGCGATGGGGGCGCCGCTGGTCTGGGCCGGAGCGTCACCCGTTCTCACCTACAACATCCTGCTGATCGCGGGCTTTGCGTTGACCGGTTGGGCAGCATGCCTCGTGCTGGTCCGCTGGACCGGCGACTGGTGGGCCGGACTGGCCGGGGCATCGTGTTCGGATTCAACGCGCACACGCTGACGCGGATGCCGCACATGCAGGCGCTGCACGTCGAGTTCCTGCCGTTCGCGCTGCTGGCATTCGATCGACTGCTGGTTGATCCGCGCGCGCGCCACGCCGTGTCGTTCGCGGCCTGGTTCGTCCTTCAAGCGCTGGCGTCGTTCTATCTCCTCGTCATCACCTCGGTCGGATTCGCGGCCGCACTCAGGCCGTCCGCCCCGGAAGCGTGGCGCGGGAAAGCGCGCGCTGAAGCTGGCCGGTTGCCTCGGTGCTGGCGGGCCTGGTGTCGCTCGTGGTGCTGGTGCCGTACCTGCTGCCGCATCTGGAGCCTGAGCCACGGCGGGTTCGGCGGCCGATCGAGGAAGTCGCCGGGTTCGTGGCGAACTGGCGCGACTACCTCACGACGCCCGGCAGGTTGCCGCGGCTGTTCCTCGCGAACTGGATGACCGGCAACGCGCCTGTATCCCGGCGCCGCGGCCATGGCGCTCGCGATGGTTGCGGTGGTCAGCGGTGTCGCGCTGCGCGATCCGCGGCCGCGGATGTGTCTGGCATTCGGGCATCGTCGGCGTCATGCTCTCGTTTGGCCCGGAGCTGCCGGGGTACGCCTGGCTGTATCGCGTGCTCACGCCGCTGCAGGCGATCCGGGCCGTCTCGCGGTTTGGATACCTCGGGATCGTCGCCACGGCGGTCCTCTGCGCTTACGGGGTCGCGACGGTCCGCCGATGGATCCGCCGACCGCTCGCTGGCGGACCGGCGCGTCGATCGCCATCCTCGCAGCTCCTCGCGCTCGAACCGCTGGCGGCGCCGGTCTATTACAGCCAGCATACCGAGGCATCCCACGCATCTACGATCGCCTGGCCCTCGAACGCGACACGCGGTCGCTCATCGAATTGCCGCTGCCGATGCGGCGTGGCGCGTTCTTCAACGCGCCGTTCATGCTGAACTCCACCGCGCACTGGAAACCGATGGTGAACGGCTGCAGCGGGTTCGTGCCGGACAGCTACGTCGAGCACTACAACCAGCTGGACACCTTTCCGGCCCCGGAAACCATCGCGGTGCTGCAGCAACTCGGCGTCACTCACGCGTTCGTTCGCCTCGGCGCGCTCCGGGGCACGGCGAAGAGCGCTGATCTCGATCAGCACGACGGGACTCATGCAGCAGCTCGCCGGTGGAAGGCGACATCGCGTTATCCCGAGGGTGGCCTCGCCTCGCGCGCCCACCAGGCAGGACGGTGACGCGGGCCAGATCGAACGGAGTTACCGGATGAAACCTCGCAGGCTGGACAGCGTGGCATCGTGCCCGTCGAAATCAGCTGTCGCTACCGACCCCAGCGTTGGCGACTCTACGGATCGTAGACCACGCGGTGACTTGATCGGTGCAGCAGATCGCATGCGTCCGAGACTTGTCATCGAGAGACGTCGAGGCCCATTCCCGGCCGACACCCCAGGGCGCAGGCGTCGGCAGGCCGCAAGTCGAAGTGGGCAAGAGTGCCCGCGAAATCGACGCTGACCGAAGCGGATCCAATGGACGGCGGAAGGTGATGATGAAGTGTTGTCGGTTGAATGCGACATCGTTGCTTTCGCCCGCTTTGCCGTCAGGGCATCGATCGCTGAAGTTCTCAAGTGGATGCAGCCGACGTCGCGGATGTTTGAATCGGAAGCGTCGAAGAGAAACTGCCGCGCCAGCGCTCCGATCCGCTGCGCCGAGGTCGTGCAGGCGCTGAGCCACGGTCGATCAAATGCTCACACGGTTTTCTTTTCGTCGGCGGGAAGCCCGGTCGGATCGGCCTCCTTGATATGTTTCGAGCAGCGGTCACCGTCACAGCGTCGCCGACGATGTGCGCCTCGACCGCTGTTCACGGCTGCGCTGCCGCTGCACCACCGGACCAGCCCCAGAGAACGTGCCACCGGCATTTGAGGCCCACTTCGAAGTCCAGCTGAGAGATTGGCGTGACTCCGCGTCCCGCACAAAGAAGCCCGTGAGCGTCGATCGGTTTCATCGAGGTCTAGGCGAATTGTGCCAGGTTCTGGTTCAGGACGAGTGCCGAGCGCTGCGAATCGAGACGATGACGGGTGGAGTATTCTCCGCAAGCATCGGCGCCGGGCACGCGAAGGATCGAGGGCAGGGTCGCGGCTGCGACCCCGTGACGACACGACAACATCGACCGTTCCACGGCAGCGCTTTGACCGGTGACCGCCGTCGTTCTGGTCGGCGAGTGCGATCGTTCACTCCGGTGGCGGGCGTGAACCGATGTTGACGGTCGCCACCCGCGGCGGTGAGTTCCCACGATCGTAGATCGCCGGTACCGCCAGACACGTGCCCTGACGGTGGCGTAATGGGAAGAGATCCCCGACCGCCGATGGCGCAGCCGGCCCACTGCATCGAAAGCAGAAATCGCGAGCCAAGGAACGCCGAGCAATCCTGTAAACACAGCGCGTCGCACCTGGAAATTATATCGGGCGCCTACGGCCCAGTCTGTCCGCGGCGCTCTGGCGATCCACAACGGAACGTGGCTAAAATACAGCTGAGCTGTAGCTGTGCAGTGCCACGCGGACCGCTGGTCTGTTTCTCCGTATTCGTCGTCGCGTTGGCGCGGTGAGCTGTGGTGACATCGCACAATCAAACCGTCGCCGGTTACGCCTCCCGCCGGTGGTCGAGCCACCTCCGTCGTGCGCAACGACGCGCCGGATCATCGCGTCGATGACGGTCAGCAGTCCACGCGTGGAAGCCGATCAGGACAGTCGTCGCGACGCGCGTTTGTTTCCGACGCTGAAACGCCGCCTCGATCAGCTTACGTATCAATGGTCTGCCACGCCCGTGGGCGGCACGTTCACGAGCGGAGTGCCCGATCGCGACGTGGCGCGCGCCCAGGCAGCAGGCAACGCCGGATCTCTACACGATTGAAGCTGCTGATTACGGAGAAATACACCTCGGCGGGCCAGCCGAAGGAGAACTCCGTGTCGTCGACCGTGCAGGTGCACTACAACGACTCGCCGAAGGAAATCATGCGTCGATTAGCATGCGTTTCATCTGACCGAGCTGTTTCCGACCGCCACGATTCCGGCGCAGCAGGCGGTCGCCGATTTCAGCGACAGCTGCTCGGAGCAAGGACGTCCGAGAGCAATGACGTGGCCGAACAACCGGATCAATTTCCAAGATCCTGTCGGGACGCTATACGAACGTCTCAGCTGACGTCCGAACGGCGACCGGACGTTACGCGGACGTCAGCGGCACCTGCGTATTCAGAGGACATTCCGAAAGATCCGAAGAACCCAAACGTCGGCAAGACCGAAACCGTCACGGGGATCTGCCGGCTCACGCGCAATCTACGAGAACTGGAAGTGGTGGTTGTGCAGCAGCGATTTCTGACGGCATCGGCGTGACGACTCAGCAGCCTTCGGTACCGCGTCCCAGGGCGCATCGGCCTCGAATAGGCATCCGCCGTCGCGATTGTGCGCGCTGGCGCTGGTCGCGTTCGTCCCAGCGGCGCCGCGCCCGGCTCTCACCGTCGACGCCAAGGCGTTTCAGCTGGACGGGCACCCGCAGTTCGCCGTAGGGTCAGCCTGTTCGACGCGCTGGGTGCGGCCGCCCGCGCGATCGGGGATCTGGATGCCTCGAAGTCGTGGGCATCAACCCGGTGCGCGTCTGGGCGCACTGGCACGAGCCGATCTATTTGCTCGGACGGGACGCTGAGCGAGCCGGGGACGGACGCGCCTCGTTCAACTGGCGAAACGTCTCGAGGCGCGCGGGTTGATCTTCGAGCTCGTCCTGCTGCGGCCGGGCCAGCTGCCCGGACAGCCGTTTGCGCTGTTTGCGTCCGGAGGCTCGCCTCAAAGCGCGTCGGAAGTCGATCGCCAGCGCACTTCGCGTAGCAGGAACGTCGTGTTCGATTTCACAACGAGCACGATCACGGGACGGTCCCATTTCGCACCGCGCTGCGCGCGCTGCTCGCGACAAAGGTCAGCGCGATCGACCCGGCGCGGCTGGTGACGATCTCGAGCACCGAATACCACTTCGTGTCCGCCAGGGCGAGCTGACAGACGCGGGTGCGCAGAACCTTCGCGAGGAGGCCGGCACTGGGGCGGAGTGCCGGTCGGCGATCTGCGTGGCGGCGCACCTGCCGCACGGATCGACGGTGGGCGACCGCGACCGCGCGCGCGTTCGCGCGCTGCGAGCGGTGCTCGACAAGGCCGGGCGATCGGTCCCGATCTATTTGAACGAGGAGCGGCGCGCCGGATGGTGCGAAGCCGCTGGGCGCCGACAGCTACGCGCCGTCGCGCATCGCCGAGGCATCGCGCCAGCCAGGCGCGCCGGGTGGCTGTTTCACACGTCAGCGGGATTCGAGACCTGGGCAAGACCAGCTCCGCCCACCGACGCTGTCGGCCGATGCTGGTTTAGCGCGGCTAAAGCCGCGCTAAGCCGCACCAGTCTAAGGTCGGGCTCAGCTGCCAGGGTCGGTGACGTCCTTCGCGCAGCGTTCGCTCTGAGCGGCCGGGTGTAGACGCGGCGGAACTTCGTACGTGTCGAACCAGAAGCCCGTCGCTGATGATCGGGCTGAGACGCCAGAACGCGGAGCCGGCCGACGGCGGGAACCATCGCCGCGATCGCGTGGTTCCACACGATCGACCGTGCGATGGCGACCAGCGGCCCGGGAATCCCGATCGGGCGAACTCGGACGGCCGATCGCCGCGCCGATTCCCTCGCGCAGCTCGCCGACGGTGAGCGATTCGTCAGCTCGCGATGCAGAACACTGCTTGCCCGCCGTTTCGGCGGCCGCCAGCTCGATCACGCCGCCGCCACATCGTCGACGTGGAACGATGCTCAGTGCGCTCCGGGGCCAGTCGAGGCGGCCGAGCAGCGAGCCGCCCTCGGCCCGTTTGATGAGCTGATCGAACAGGCCGTCTGGTTTCTGTGTCCCGGTCCGTAGACCGAATCGGCAAGCCGGAGCACCGTCCACGAATACGCCGTCGCGCGGCGGCGCGTTCGCGGCAGGATCTCCTCGCCGCTGCAGCTTGGTCCAGTCCGTAACCCGGTCGCGGGGTCAGAGAGGACTGGTTTCGACAATCGGTCCCTCCGGCGCGGCCACCCGATCGTGAACCGCCACCGAGCTCACATACACAATCCGTGTCCCGCGAGAGACGACCGACAGCCAGTCGAGCAATCGATCGGTGCCCCCGTGGTTGACGCGGAGGGCCTCCAGCGGCGCGTCCGTGTCGATGTTTGCCGCGAGGTGGAAGACGACGTCGACGGCGGGCGGCGCGCTGGCGGCGACCGGTCGGGCCATCAGGTCGCCTTCGATAGGCGAAGACCTGGCCGCGGAACGTCTCGAGCGCCTCGGCTTTCGAGCGGCGTGACCGGCGGCCTTGACCAGGCACGCGACGGCGTCCACGCCGTATCGCGCGACGAGCTGCCGGACGAGCCGTCGTCCGATGAACCCGGTGCCGCCGGTGACCAACGCCTTCATTGGCGAAGGAAGACGAAGACAGCGGGATGATGGTCGAACAGCCGGAACGTCAACTCCGCATCGTCGTCGTTGATCGTCAGACCGAACAGCGAGGGATAGGCTTGAAGGTCTTGACCAGCTTGAAGCCGGCCTGGCCGTCGAACGGACGCCCGGAGGGCAATACGTAACTT
>ERZ1370068.7623-contig-6529_pt1 | contig 43430 bp, 74 predicted proteins | sample MGYA00561227_ERZ1370068 | MGnify/ENA primary metagenome ERZ1370068 (study PRJEB38410, sample SAMEA6850437) | metagenome | study: Metagenomic assessment of the ecological functions of the soil: analysis of the soil microbiota associated with the... | reverse complement strand
CAGAATTGTTCAGGTAAGGCTGTGGAGCCATGTTTGAAAAGGCCGTTATGTCTGCGTGGTTAATGAGCCGGCTTCAACTAATGAGAGGTCTATTCGCGTCGGGAGTTTCAAAAAGTGGTGGTCAACCCGCTCGTTGTTGCTTCTTTGTCGCGAGGAGCGTTACTTGAATGATACAGAACGCAGGTTTGAATCCGGGCACTCGCCAACCAAAGACATGCCGCCTCTCATCGAGACTGATCAAAGATCTGCCGGGCCGGTGCCGTGGCGAAACGAGCCACGCGGTGTGCGTAGTGGGCGTGTCTCCCGCCGCTGGCGCGAGAGGGCTGTCATCGTCGACATCGGTCGAAATGCAAAGGTTAGCTACTGATGTTCTACTGTCGTACGAGATACTACGACGGGAAAGAATCGCTTTTAGCCACTCACAAAGCAGATCGAGTGAACGCCTCCAGGTTGCAGGCGGAAGAGTAAAGACTCACGTCGCTGAGACAACTGAGCGCGATAATTATCACCGAATCGCAACCCTCTACCGGCGAGTCGACTGAGGTGTCGCGACATTGCCAACTACTGGACTCCCGGAGATCGATCGACGGCCGTCGGGCGACAAAGGATTACGCCGGCTGAGCCATTTGAGCCTATCTGGAGCTCAACAGAATGGTATCTCTGCATCTCGCATGCCGAAGAGGAGTCAGGCCATCAAATGACACGCTAGCTCGATAGATCTCCTGGCGCCTCAAACTCCCCGGCTGACCGGAGTTTCCTGATCCAGTGGTAGCCTCGAATCCCAGATAATCGAGTCAAGTCTGTCCGTCCATTACGATAGCGAACGCCTTCAAAGATTTGCCGCCGGGCAAAGGAATATCGCCAGCCGGATAGCAGGTTGGCGTATTTATCGGCGAAACTCAGCCGCGTGGCTATTGTCAGCTGCGCCGATTCACCACCGCCACTACGCCGTCGGATCGCCCATCGCGACATAGATTATCCATCGACCGGGCCAAAGTATTTGGTTGAGGTTTCGCCACTGAAACTGTCAGACGCTGCCGTCATATTACCCGCCAGACGCGGTTCGAGCGGTCGACAGTCGATTAGAGGTATCACGACCATCCGTCGATCTATCGAGTCTGGTTGTCGCAGCGTGTCCAAATCCTCGATCGTCACGACAGCTAGCCGCAGCAAATACCGTCGAATTCATTGTCAACACTCGAGGTGTTCGACACGAGCCGCGACTGACCGCCAGTCGCTACGAGAATTTCGAAGTGAGACTGACGTTACGTCGCGCTAAGATTATCAGTCAGGAACGAGGTACAGATATCTTCGCCTGGGATAGGGAACGCACGCGGGCAACGGACTTTCCTGGGAAATATATTGTCGGTGCATTCGTTAGCTGACGATGAAGCCACGCTTCAGAGGTGTTCTCAACATTGATAGTTATTGTTATTTATCCGCGCATGATCGTCTAGCCTGTGCCAACGCGATGGTCTTCCTCGTCAGGGAGATCACGAGAGTCAAAAACTGGTGTTGCGCGCAATGAGCGCTCGTCCAGGCAAGATGACAATTGAAGTTTGCTTATGAGTTCGGCGCGAAGCTGCATCGGTCTGCCGATTGCTCAACAGATCAAATATCACCGCTCACATCAGCTTGTTTCGCACCGGTTAACGTGACAGAAGCAGCGCCGTCCGAATGCGAGCGATTCAGAAGATGTTTCATCCGTCGCGAATTGTCGCTGCTGTTGCCGGCTGACTGTTGTTATCTTTTCCGTTGAATGTTGGCGATGAGACTAGTCCGGAAGCATTATCACGCGAAAGGCATGCCGGGTGACAACTGCGTAGCGGCGCGGCGGTTGTTACGGAAACTCTCATCGTCAACGCGACGCACAGATCAAAACGAAAGCGACGCCAGGGTGCCGCAGTATGTTGGCGACCCCGGCGGAGCAGCAACAGAGTCGAAGCTTCATCCTCCTCCTCTTCCTCCCAGGTATTAATCGGGGCTTCACGGACGTGGCGGCTTCGTTCAGCAGTCCGGTAACTTCAACCCGAAAGCTGTGATGTAACGAGGATTGCCGGCCCTTCACTGTCGGATCGATATGTTAATAGTGAGATCGACTCCGATCAATCCGATCCACACCAACTGAAACAACTGTCCAACCTCCCAGGTGGCCGCGAATCAGACGAGCCAAACGCCTGCGCACGACGCCGAGTATTATCACTCGAGCTGAAGCGAATTCGTAGGCGAGTCGGGCGTACATATTCGCCTGGATGAGCTTGTCGCGCGTTTGCGACAAACCCGCTTTCCAGTCGGTCCCACTTCGGAAAATTTCAACTCGCTTCAAAGATTGCCGCCACTGGCTGCCGATTGCACGCAAATTTTGAGAAAGCACCCAGACCCTGTAAGCACACCGTGTCACCCATTTGTCGCACGAATCCATGACGATCTGGTCCAGGCAGTTCTCGCCTGAATAACGATTTGTTACAACGAAGGGTCACTTCAGCGGTACCGAAACCGGAATAGCTGGCCTGCGGTGTCGCCGAGGCGACCGGCAGCACATAGCTCAGGAGATTCGAGCGAAAACATCCATGAAAGCAAAGCGACATCGTCAGGATCGGGCCACCACCCGTTGAAATTTTCGCCCATGAACATCAACAAAACAGCCTGCTCATGATCCGATTCATGTTCGAGCCAGTGTTATGCAGAATGCTGGAGCTCAAATCTGCTATGTGACGAAATACAATTACAAGTTTACGACCGACACAGCTCTTCAGGAGCTGGGACAATCAGACGATCACTATGAATACAGACAGCTACATACTGCATTGTTATGTTGTCGAGATCTCTGATAACGTGGCACGTGAGTTTTATGTCTAGATGCAGATTCCACACAACTAAAGAAAGCTACTTTGAATTGTTTGAAGGAGGCCGAATTAGGGCAGAGAATATCGACGGATTGGCAGCAAAGTGAACCATGAAAGCCTGGTGCCGTGATCGCAAAGCCGGCGATAAACCGCGCCACGTCGCGGAGTTAGAATGCGTATCTAGCCGGCATAGCCAGGCCCAATATATCCCGTTTACTTGGAAGAAAATCAGGGACAGATCGGGATTCGCAGGTTCATATCGCCTCGCGGCGCGATCGTTAATTTTGTCTGACGCCACAGCCGCTGTCCTCGCGAGGGCCGCGGCTGCACCAGGCTCCCAGTTCGACGATGGGGCTTAGCGCGCCGTGATCAGAGTTTCAAGGCGCCAGCTGAGTTGGGCCGAGAACTGCTCCGGTGTGATAATATTGAAAGGTGGCGATCCGTCCAAGTGGAACGTCGCGCCTCTCGCGCAACGGGACGTTCGTTCTCCACTTGGACGGATCGTTGCCTTTCAAATAGTTGATCACACCGGGCAGTTGTTCGACTCCGGCAATGTTTGACTCGCTGGCGCCTTGAAACTTCATCCGCAGCGCGTGCTTCGTTACCGGTTCATCGTCAGACTTGGGAGGCCTGGTACGGCTCACCGCGGCGCCCTCATTGTCCGCGAGGACATAGACGGCTTCTGTGGACGTTAAGTAGAGTGAACAGTCCGCGCCGCGGGCGATAAATTGAACCTGCGAATCCATCTGTCCCTGATTTTCTTCAAAGTAAACCGGGACTGTGGCCGGGCCCCTGGCGCGTTTGCTCAACAGGCGCCGGCTTTGCTTCGGGCGCCGGATGCCCTGCGGTTCCTAACTCCGCGACGGCTGGCGCGGTTTATGCTCCGGTTGCGCCAGCGGCGCGATCAGCAAACTCACCACCAGCACCAGGCTCATGAGTTCACTTTGCCTGCTGATTTGTCCGTCGATGGTTCTCTCTGCCTTCATTCGGCCTCCTTCCAAAATGCCGGGCTGAAGGGGATGGGGTGCTTCTTTAGTTTGTGGTCAGACGAATCCTGCACATCTCTCTAGACATAAAACTTCCGCGTGCCACGCGATTTGTCGTTGACGAAGATCTCGACCGTATAACTGCCGGCCGCCAAATCCTGCGGCGAAGCGTATTTGCTGATCACTTCGTTCGTCGTCTGATTGTCCAGCTCCTGGGTGAAGAGGTCCTTGCGCTGGTTGTTCGTCCGGTCGTAAAAGCTCCAGACGAATTTGTATTTCACGTCCGCCGACGGATTTGAAATTCCGGCGATGCAATAGATCACGCGGTCTTTTGGCTCGAACATAGTCAGTCCTCTCTGACCGTTCGGATCGCGGGCAAACTGAATTTTGTTGATGTTGATAAAACTGCTCCGCTGGGCCGGGACGAAAGGACTCAACGAGGTGGTGGCGATCACGATGAACACGACGATGGTTAGAATTTGTCCTTTTGCTTTCATGAATGTTTTCCTTTTCGAATCTCCCTTGAGTTTCCCTATGGCCTTGCCGGTCCACCCTCGAGCGATTTACTGCAAACCAGCAATTCTCCGGTTTCGGTTTCAAGAAAATGGATTTTCCCCGCTTCGACCAGGCGGAAAATTGCTCGTGTGTCGGTCAACGAAATCGAAGCTGCCTCGTTAGGAGTAACCATCCAAACATCGTTGCCGCATTCGGCACACCAGGCGAAATTGCGCGCTGCCTGAGGCCGAATCGTCACTCGTTCGTGCGACTCGTAGGTGACGATTGTTGTTTTTTCTTGCGCCGCATTCTTACCGCTCAAAAGTCTGGGTAGCCATTTGTGCTTCTGCTAAAATTTGCGTGCTTCCCCTGGAAAACCCATGCACATCGGCGTTTGAACAGCGCGGATTGTCAGCGAAGAGGCTTCGGAAAATCTTTAAGCGGGTTAGAATTTTCCGAAAAGTTGAGGAAAGTCCGACAAACTTCAGTTTGTCGCATCCCAAACGCGCGACAAGCTAAACCTTGTCGGACAGATAACATGGCTGTCCACACCCGACTCATATACGAATTCGACGACTTCCAGCTCGAGCCTGACGGGCGCCAGCTGCTTCGGCGTGGTCAGCTAATCCCATTGCACGGAAAAGCGTTTGAGATGTTGCTCGTCCTGATTCGCAACCACGGGAGGTTGCTGACCAAGGACGAGTTGTTTCAGTTGGTGTGGCCGGATCAGATTGTCGAGGAATCGAATCTCACTGTGAACATGTCGGCGATCCGCCGGGCTCTGGGTGAAAGGGCCAGCAATCCTCGTTACATCACAACAGTTTCGGGACGTGGTTACCGGTTTAGCGGACAAGTGCGCCACGTCCCCGGTGAAGCCCTGACGATTGAGCGTGAAACGTTCGCGCGCCTGGTGGTGGAAGAGGAGGAGATTGAAGCTTCGACTCTGGTACTCTCCGCCAAACAATTCGCGAACATACTGCGGCGCCTAACCTCGCATCCTTTCGTTTTGGTCGCGATCTGTGCGTCCGTGTTGGTGATCGGCGGCGTGAGTTTTTGATGAGGGGACTGCATGGCACAACCGCCGCGCCGCTTCCGTGGACCAACGTAACTCTGCACCGGTTTGTCACCCATGGTGGCGTACCTTTCGCGTGACAATTTCGCCGGACGGCAAGTCTCTGGTTTATCGCCAACGACTCAACGGAAAAGATACGCTCTGGCTGGGTCAGATTGACAGCAACAGCAGCGTGCCAATTAGCGACCGGACAGACATCTTCTATCAGTCGCTCGCGTTTTCTCCGGACGGCGGCAATTTGTACCTCACTGTCCGCGACCCTAACCAGTTGCAGAACAAGCTGGTCCGAATGCCGGTCGTGGGCGGAGTGATGACTGATCTGATTGAAAACATCAGCGGACCAGTCACCTTCTCGCCGGACGGAAACTACTTTGCGTTCATACGTCGCGACGGCCGGGCAAAGCAAACTTCAATTGTCATCGCTGACGCCGCGGACGGAAAAACGAGCGCGTGCTCATTGCGCGCAAGGCACCGGACGATTTTACGAGCGCCGGGCTCTCGTGGTCTCCTGACGGGAAGACCATCGCGATTGGCGCAAACACAAACGATCGATACGCAGACTGGGCTGGTAACGATCAATGTTGCGAAGGGCGCTCTGGAAACGATTGGCTCGCGCGCGTGGGGAGTCGTCGGAAACATAGCATGGTCGCCCGACGGCGCTGGCATTCTGATAGCCACCCGGGAGAGTCCGGTTGCCCGCAGAGGGCGAGATCTGGTTCGTTCCCTATCCGAAAGGCGAGGCCCGCAAAGTCACGAACGATCTGAATATTTACCTGACTGATAATCTTAGCGCGGCAGCGAATGGCAAGGTGGCGGTGTTGCAGGGACATCTCACTTCCGAAATTCTCATCGCGCCTGGCGGCGACTTCCAGTCAGTCGCGGCTCGTCTTCAGAGGGGTCGAACCCTCATACGAAGGTGTTGACGGATTGGCGTGGAGCCCCGACGGGCATTTGCTTTACACGGCCTATGTCGGTGACGGTCAGGGATTTGGGAGATGGGTAACGAAGGGAGCACGCTGCGACAATTGACAACCCCGAACGCCGCAGACTCGGTAGATCGGCAAATGGTCATGACCCGCGACGGTCGCTATCTCGTGTTTCAATCAAACCGCTCGGGCCGCTTCCAGATCTGGCGGGCCAATGCCGACGGCGGCGATCTCGCGACAGTTAACCAGTGGCGGCGAGAATACTCAACCAACTCTTTCAGCTGACGGTCGGTGGATAATCTATGTCTCTGAGACGGATGGGCGATCCATTCTCCGGCGTATCTCAATCAACGGTGGTGAATCGACGCAGCTGACAGACAGAAAGCCCGCGGCCCCTGAAGTTTCACCTGACGGAAAATACATAGCCTATTTTGAATCTTTGTCGGGACAACCTATCCGGCTGGCGATTATTCCTTTTGCCGGCGGCGAATCTTTGAAGACTTTTGCCGTTCCTCCGAGCGTCGTGTTGGTGAGACGGATGTCCTGGACCCCGACAGTAAGTCGATTATCTACAAAGATTCGATTCAGGGGCTCTGGCAACAGCGCCTGGATCAGGAGAAGCCTCAGTCAGCCAGGGGATTTGAAAACACCGAAGTCTATCAACTTGCGTGGTCATTTGATGGCCGGAACCTCGCATATTCAACCGGCATGCGAATGCAGGATATTATTCTGTTGGAAAACTCCAGATAAGATGCCGGCTCTAAAACCCGACGCTAATCCTTTGTCTGACGGCCGTCGATCATCTCCGGGGTGATCCGGTAGATGGCAATGTCCACCGCGCGACCCATCGAGTCGACCTGAGTTGAGCTGATCGCCGGTGTTAGAGAGGGGTTGCGTTCGGTGATGAATTTCATCGCCCGCTCAGTTTCTTCCTTGTTCGTGATCTCGGTAGCGCGGCCGATGACCATCACGCTCCGCCAGTGAGTTGAGTCTTTTACTTCTTCCACCTGCAGGCAAACCTGGGCGTTCGCTTCGATGTACCGCGTTTTCATGCCGTGGGTGGTAAAGAAATAGAGTTCTTTCCCGTCGTAGGCATAGTTCATCGGCACGACGTAAGGACGATTCTCGCGCGCGCAACCAAGATGTCCGAAGCTCTCGCGCTGAAGCAGCGCCTGCATTTCGGCCGGTGACATGTCTTCGACTTTTAGCATTCAAACTCTCCCAAGCTTAAGATGACAGCCCTCTCGGCGCCAGCGGCAGCGAACGCAGCCGCACGCCCGTCGCGTTGAAAATCGCGTTGGCCACGCGCGGGAGCCAAACCGACAATCGGCGTTTCGCCGGCGCCGGCCGACGGAATGTCTTTGCGATCGAGGATTACGATCTCGATCAGCGGCATGTCGCTGAATCGCGGCACTCGATAGTTGGCAAAGTGCGGATTCAAAATCTTTCCGTTCGCGAAGTCAATCGATTCAAACAACGCGCCCGCCAATCGCCATGCACCACAGAGCCTTCGATTTGGTTCTTTAAGTGAAGCGGGTTGACCACCGCACCGCATTCGAAAGCTGTCCACGACGCGAACCAGGCGAACGCGTTTGTTAGCTTTGTCCTCATTAGTTGAAGCCGGCTCGATGGCTATTTCCGCACAGGTGGCGACATAGCCGCCCTTTTCAAACCCGCACGCGATGCCAAACCCGTGCCCGTTGGCCGGTTTGGTCTTTCCCCAACCAAACGATTTCGCGGCCGCCTGCAGCACATCACGCAGGCGTTCGTCTTTGATGTTCTTCAAGCGAAACTCCAGCGGATCCATCTTCAGCTCGTTCGCCAGTTCGTCGATGTGCGATTCGCGCGCGAAATGATTCGCAGTGGCGGCCAGACCGCGATACGAACCCTGGCGCAGAGGCGAATTCGATTGATGAAAGCGAATGTCGTTGTTGGGAATATCGTACTTGATTTGAATCCCGGACGCGCCCGAGTTGTAGTTGTGAAATTCCCAGGCCGTGATTGTGCCGTCGTTCTTCACGCCACTCTTAATGTCGATTACCCCGGCCGGTCGAAAGTAGCGCCCAGGTGAATTCTTCTTCGCGCGTCCAAACGAGCTTAACCGGCTTGCCGGCCGCGCGAGCCAGACGCGCCGCTTCGACCGCGTATTCACCGGTGTGCTTACCGCCATAACCTGAACCAGTATCAGGAACGATGACGCGCACCTTGTCTTCCGAAATGTGAAAAGCTTCCGCGAGTTCGCTGCGCACACCGAAGGGTCTCTGCGTTCCAGTCCAGACCGTCAGCTTGTCGCCATTCCATTCCGCGACCGCGGCGCGCGGCTCGAGCGGCGCATGCGCGATGTACGCGACCGTGTAAGCTCTGTTCCAGCTTTTTATCAGCGGCCGCTAAACCATCTGCAATTGAGCCTTGCGGTCGCGAGCCGCCGTCCGCCACCTTCACCGCCAGCCCGTCCGCCTCCGTTCGGCCGGCTTACGCAGCAAGGTCGAACAACTCGGCGTTCGAAGGTTGGCCCGGTGATTTCCAGTCGACTGCGATTGCGTTCGCAGCCCTGGTCGCTGTTTGCTGATCGGGTGCGACGACGCCGATGAAGTTTCCGTCCGTTACAACTTTTACGCCGGGCATTGCTTCGGCTGCTTTCGCGTCGCTGGAAATCAGGCGTCGCATTGAAAGTCGCCGGGCGAACGATTTTGCCGAACAGCATGCCCTCGCGTTTGATGTCCGAAGTGTAGCGGTGCTTTCCGGTGACAACGTCTCTGGCGTCGACCTTGGTGACCGATTTGCCGGCAACGGTCCAGTCCTTTGGTTGAGTGATGGCGATGTTGTCGGGAATGACTTTGACGCAGCTTGCGGCCTTTGGCGACTTCGGCGAGCGTGAGCGTCTTTGATTTATCGTGATTCAGAAAACGCGCATCAACGATCCGCAAATCCGCCGGCTCGACTTTCAATTGCTCCGCCGCCATCGCGATCAGCATTTCACGCGCGGCGGCGGCAGCTTTCCGCAGTTGCGGCGCCATCGTCGGCGTGCTGAGACTGCCGAACGTTCCCAAATCAAAGGGAGTGAGATCGGTATCACCCATGACCAGATGAACCGAGGCTACCGGCACGTGCAGTTCATCGGCAATCGCTTGTATCAAAGAGGTGCGGGTGTTTTGGCCGAACCTCGACCTTGCCGGTGAAGCGCAGTTACGTCGCCTTTTTCATCGATATGAATCCAGGCGTCGATATCGTTGGGCAGGCGCTCGTTGAAACCGCCGCGTCCCGATTCGCCCTGACCGCGTTGCTGCGCCAGCGCGCGCGCCGCCGGAACGATAAAGACAATTCCCAGGCCGAAAGCTTTGATGAAATCGCGCCGATCGAAAGTGAAGTTGTAGGCCGGTCCGTTCGAGGAGTTCGTATCGTTCGGCCTCGATGGTCTCGATCAGATCTCGTTCGTCAATCATTTCGTCACCTCCTGCTCTGAAGCGGCCTGGCGCCTGCAGCGGATTTGGCCTGCGTACCGGCGATTTGAATAGCCTCGATGATGCGTTGATAGGTGCCGCAGCGGCAGATGTTGCCGTCCATCCCGCGAATGATCTCTGTCGCGGCTTGGGCTTTGGAGTTTTAGCCAGCAAGGCGCTCGCCGACATGATCATTCCCGAAGTACAGTAAGCGCATTGCATCGCGTCAGCTTTGATGAAGGCTTCCTGCAAAGGATGGAGCTTGCCATCCTTCTCGAGACCTTCGATCGTGGTGATTAGCTTTGCCGGCGGCGCGACCCGTCTGCGTCAGGCATGAGCGCATCGGCTGCGCCGTCGATCAGCACCGTGCAAGCGCCGCATTGACCTTCGCCGCAGCCGTACTTGCTGCCGGTGAGATCCAGATCGTTGCGCAAGACCGACAGCAGACTGACGGTGGAATCGACATCCACTGGTAATTTCTTTCCGTTGACGGTAAGCGAGGTGACTTTAGCCATACGTGACCTCCGGCGTGAATGCAAAATCGGACTTGATAGTTGGACCGTAAGTATAACTCCTGACTTTGCGCGCGAGGAAAATGATGATTAGATCTCGCATCTCAGATCCAACGTCGAAGAAAGATGAGATCCAAAACAAGCCTTCTCAACCGCGGCGTTTCTAATCGCCATTGTTTTCTGCAGCTCGTTGTCTGTTCGGCGCGCAAGAATCAGGACCCAACCTGGACCAAACAAGAGAAGCCGATCCGTGATCAAATCGCGCGCCTGCGTGATTTACCTGACGACGTACGCGCGCGGACGACCAGACAGTTGGCGCTCGACATTCGCGCGCTGCCGAAGACGCAGCACAAGTTGGACCTGGCGTCGGCGCTGGCCAATCTCTCAACCGAAGGAGATTTCGGCCGCGACACTCGCAGGAAGTGGCCACGACCCTGGCTGAAGCATTGCGCGAACAGCCGGTGCCGCATGAATGGAAACGATCCGGCCGGTCGAATACGTCGAACTGCGCAACCCTGGCGCGCTACGAGCACGTTAAGGTGTCAATCGACAATCCCCAATACGCGGCGGCGTTGGCGCGGCTGGAGAAGAACGATCAAGCGCGAGCACAGGCCGATTTCACCTTGAATGATTTGCAGGGAAAGAGTTGGACGCTTGAAGTCTTTGCCGGGCAAAGTGGTGCTGGTTAACTTCTGGGCCACCTGGTGCCCGCCTTGCCGCAAAGAAATGCCCGATCTGGATGCGCTTTACCGGCGCTTCAAAGATCAGGGCTTTGTGATTCTGGCAATCTCTGACGAAGAAGCGGATAAAGTGAAGACGTTATCTGTCCGAGCAAAAATGTTACTTTTCCGATCCTGCTGGATCCCGGTCACGCAAAGTTGAGCGATCTGTTTCGCATTGATGGAATTCCGAAGAGCTTTGTTTACGATCGCAACGGCAAGCTGGTGGCGCAGTCGATCGATATGCGGACGCAGAAGCAGTTTCTGGAGATGTTGAGCGCAGCGGGTTTGCGTTAGGATTTGAAGTCATTTTCAGGATGGAGGCAACTGAGGATTGGTGGTGCCCTAGCTTGAATGACTGTTTCCGTAGCCAGGCGTTTACGCCTGGGAATCAAAGCCGGATTGGTTTCAAAAGCCCCATTAATGGGGCTTTGGTAGCGCCTCGGTTTCTTACCCAGGCGTAAACGCCTGGGCTAGAGAAAATCCGACAAGAAGAAATTAGGTCCCTACCGACAATTCTCAAACATGAGTCAGCAACCCACGAACGATAACGATCGGGAGACGTTAGAGGAGTATGACTTCAGCGACGGTGTCCGCGGCAAGTACGTTGAGCGCCTCGCGGAAGGGGCTAACGTTGTTGTGCTCGATCGTGACAATGCCGAGGAGACACCATGAAATCAAATCACCTCTTAAAACTTTCAATCGCAATTCTCTTGCTGGTCTTCGGGGCTTTCTCTTCATCAGCCCAGCCGGCGGCCAGTTGACCCAACAGCAGCGCGAGCTCGCCGACTACATCAAGCAGAATTACACCAAGAGCGAACAGTCATGATTCCGATGCGCGATGGCGTGAAGCTGTTCGTCTGCATCTATGAGCCGAAGGACAAATCACAGAAGTATCCGATCATGTTCGATCGCACGCCTTACAGCGTCGCTCCGTACGGTGTGGATAACTACCAAACATCGCTCGGGCCTGATGACTTGTTTCGCGCGCGAAGGCTACATCTTCGTCTATGGCGACGTGCGCGGCCGTTATATGAGCGAAGGTGTGTACGAAGATGTGCGTCCGTATATTCCCAACAAGACCGGCAATCAGATCGACGAGAACGACGGACACTTATGACACGGTCGATTGGCTGATCAAGAACGTCGCCGAACAATAACGGCCGCGTCGGTGTCTATGGCATTTCGTATCCGGGTTTTTACACCTCGATGGCCGGCATCGATGGCCATCCGGCGATCAAAGCCATCTCGCCGCAGGCGCCAGTCTCGGACTGGTTTCATGGCGACGACAATGCATCACAACGGCGCCTTTTTCTGGCGACAGAACTTTTCGTTCTTCACCGGTTTTGGTCAACCGCGTCCGACTCCAATCGGCGACAACGGTTACGTCAAGCGGTTCAATTTCGGCACGCAGGACGGCTACCAGTTTTATCTGGCGATGGGCGGGCTGAAGCATTCCAGCGACGCCTATCAAGAGAAGATTCGGCATGCGTCTTAGGTTCTGGGACCAGATGATGGAGCATCCGAACTATGATCAGTTTTGGAAAGAGCGAAACGTTCTGCCAAATCTGAAAAACATTCACGCGGCGGTGATGACAGTCGGCGGCTGGTATGACAATGAAGATCTGTACGGCGCGCTCGGACGTCTTATCAGCATGTCGAGAAGCAGAATCCGGGCATCTTCAACGTGCTGGTGATGGGGCCGTGGTTTCACGGCGGCTGGGCGCGTTCAGATGGCGACTGGCTGGGCACGGCTTACTTTGGGATGAAGACCGGAGTTTACTATCGCGAGCATTTCGAGCTGCCGTTCTTCAATCACTTTCTGAAAGACAAGGGCGACATTTCGGAAATCAAAGAGGTGAACGTTTTCGATACCGGCAAGAACGAGTGGACCAGTTTGCCGAACTGGTCGCCGACGACTTCGACCGACACCCCGATTTATCTGATGTCGGATGGCAAGCTCAGCGATTGGCGAACGGCCCGCAAACGGCACGCTTCCGCCGGCGGGCGGTACTCTGCGAACACCCTGGTATGACGAATACGTCAGCGATCCGTGGAATCCTGTTCCTTACACGCAGAAGATTAGCGAACGATCAACTATCCGCGCGATTTCATGACCGAGGATCAGCGATTCGCCGCGACGCGCCCGGACGTGCTCGTCTATCAAACTGATCCTCTTGACCGAAGACGTTACGGTGGCCGGCAACATCAAGCCTGAGCTGTTCATTTCGTCCAGCGGCACCGATTCAGATTTTGTCGTTAAGTTGATCGATGTCTTTCCCGATGACTATCAATTCCCTGAGACGGGAAACCAGTCTGCCTAACGGTCAGCCGGAAAGAGCGCGACCGCCACAGGATTCTGCCGGGTCCGTGCTTTCAGCCCGGCGGCTATCAAATGCTCCTGCGCGGCGAGCCGTTCCCGGCGCGGTTTCCGTAACAGCTTCGAGCAGCCGGAGCCGCTGAAGCCCAACATGGTAACGAAGATTTCTTACGTGATGCCTGGCATTGTCCACACTTTCAAGAAGGGCCACCGGATCATGGTGCAGGTGCAAAGCACCTGGTTTCCGCTGGTCGCTCGCAGTCCGCAGAAGTTCATGCCGAACTACAAAATGGGCACGGACGCGGATTTTCAAAAAGCGACCGAGCGCGTTTATCACTCGCCGCAGTATCCGTCACGGATCGTTTTGCCGGTGTTGAAGAAGTAGCGATGAAAGAAAGGCGGCTTAGTATTGCCATGCCTAAATTGTTTTTGGTGCTGACGATTCTAATAATTGGCGGCGCCTTTGTGGCAGCTGCGGCTCAAACCACTCACACGATCGTCTATGACGGCATCGCCACGGAAGTTTCGGTCGCTGCCGGCGCGCCGAATGAGTTATGGATCACCACCAGTGACCTAACGCGCGCAACGCGATTCGCAATTAAGCCGCAGGGCGTTTGTCGCGACGAGCTTTGCTTTCCACTGCCGAAGAATCGAAAGTCTGAATTCATCTCTCGCAAGGGCGAAACGACCTGGTTCAACCTGACTGAATTCGCGCGGCTGATTAAGCAACCATTCGTAACTGATCAGAAGAATGGCGTTTGGTATTTTGGTTCGCGCGCGGCGGAACAGAATCAATATCTGGCGTCGTTGGAAGCCCCCAACTTCACCCTACCCGACTTAAGCGGCAAAGTGCATTCGCTCTCTGACTTTCAGGGCAAGAAAGTTCTGCTGGTGACCTGGGCCTCCTGGTGAGGCTTGCCGTTTTGATCTGCCAGGCTGGCAGACTCTCTATCAGGAACTCAGAAAGAATAAGTTCGAAATTATTTCGGTGGCTCAGGACACGGGCGGCGCAAAGGACGCTGGTCAATGGATCACTGCAGCCAAACCCGAATACACCGTGCTCATCGACGAGAAGCAAATCGTGACGCAGAAATATGGCATGGTGAACGTGCCGACTGGCGTATGGATTGATGAGCGCGGGCGCATTGTCCGTCCGAATGAAGTGGCTTTCATTGACGATCGCTTCAAATCGTTTACCAACATGGACTCGGCTCCGTACATCGAGGCCATACGTGATTGGGTGAAGAACGGATCGAAAAGCGCTTTCGTGCTCAGCGAAAGCGAATTGAAAGCGCGCCTGAAACCGCAGCGTGATGAGCGCGCGCGGGCGGATGTCGAATTCGCCCTGGGCGAGTATCTCTACAAGGCCGGCAAAAGCGCCGATGCAATTCCTCATTTCAAGGAAGCGCAACGGCTGGATCCCGACAATTGGAATTACAAGCGACAAGCGTGGGCCTTGTCAGACGCCGAACGCGATTACGGCACGAACTTTCGCAAAGAAGTGCAGAAGCTTAACGGCAAGCCGTACTACGAACCACACAAGCTGCCGGAGAAGAAGAAAAATTAGCATGCCATTGGTTCGGCCACATCGATGCACGGCAAGTTCTCGAGATTTCGAGCCCAAACCAAAGCGACGAAACCTTGGTAACGGCTCTGCCACTCTGATGCGCGGCAAGTCTCCGACTTGCCGTCAAGCGCCCCTTCTTTTCCGGGTCTCCGACCCGCGGTCATAGACCGCTGGATCTTATGAAGGCCTTCCGGCAAGTCGGAGACTTGCCGCGCATCGGCGTGGCAGAGCCAGTGCTTGAGTAGCTGAAAACTCCTTCGATCACGGTCCGTTTTTCATCCTCACCGGTGGCGACTTTGGATTGCAGTCAACTGAGAACGGTGTTCTCTCAGAACGAATAGTGCCGTCGGGCAACATTACTTCCAGCAACATCCAGCCATGGAAAATAGGAACATTCTCTTTTCCGCCTGGAGCCTTCATGCCTCTGGGAGTATCCGACGACTGAATGAAACGACGGCTATTTACGGTTCGCGGCATGCCCCGTTCGATCGAGACTGGTAACCAATCGGTCGTGTAGTTGTTGTCACCGACAAACCGGTACTTGGTATTGAAGGTTGAGTACTGGCTTTTCTCGCCCGCCGTAATCCTGCCTCTGAAGTTTACATAGACCGGACACTTGCGCCCTTCCGTTGTTGCCGGATCCGCGGCCACGTCAAGCGACTTAATGGGCGGATCGAAATCGAGCGGCTTGCCCTCGCGTGGTGGCGGACCTTTGGTGGTGACCACCGGCAGACAACGAACTTTCAAGGGGAGAGCAGCGGATGCCCCGAACCGGCGCAGGTCACCTAAACCGAGCACTTTATGCTCACACTCCACTGAGAGTCCGGCCGTGTAGGCCTTCTCCAAAGTAAAATTGAAGCCTTCCTGAAGCATTCGCTTGCGGGCGGTTTCGTCACTCGCTTTATCGAGTTCGGCATTACATAGACTGACCGGCGATTGGCCCTGCGGCGGTATGAAAGGAATTTTGAACGCGAAGACATCCCAGCCCTGCCCGTGATCCGGACCAATGCTGCGGTTTGCCGAATTAATCGGATAGCTGACTTGTTGATTCTTGCCGTTACCACGAACTTCGACATAGGCAAGCCCATGCAGGCGGTCGCCTTCGGCGCATTGCCCGCGCACTTTGACTGAGAAGTTCAGATTTCCCGCCGAGCCTTCCTTGACGTCGAGAGCGTCGTATCGTTCTCGGGTCTTGGTTGCTTTGACGTAGACGATCGGTGTCTCGTAGGTTCCCGCTTTGAGGGCGCCGTATTCCATGTAGAAGCCGTCAAAAACCGCACCCGCTGCCAGGCAGAAAATTGAGAGCGCGAGCATCAGCGCGATAACGACCGCGCGAATATGAATGCATTTCGAACTATGATTGATCATCTAAAGCCTTCCTTTCTGAGGTGGCACTGGGCGTCCCGCCCGTGAATCACGCGCAAGATGCGCACGCCACAACCGCCATCTTGCTCCTGCTCAAGACGGCGAGCAGGTTTTGCAAACGTTTACTTCTTTGATCTTTTGAACAGCCAGAACCATGAGGGCAGTGGTCCTTCCCGTACTGTTGTCCACGAGCTCAAGGGTGGCCGAGACCGAGCCGAGGTCTTCGGGATCAAACTTGAGAAAAATGTTTGCCGCGATTTGCACGCGACCGGTGCCAGGTTCGCCCATCAGCGGCAGATCGCCGCGTGAGAAATCGTAAGAGCGAAACTCTCCGGGCGAGATGGCCAATTCGCTGCTCTGAGCGATCGCGTTCCCGCCGGCGTCATTAAGCACGATGCGCGCGCGGAGGACTTGTCGCCGCGCACCTTCGCTCAGGTGGGCCACGTTTACTCGCAGCGATTGTCCGTATGCCAGGCCGAGCAGACTCGGCTGCACCTGAGAATGGTTGTTTGGACTAGCTTAGATCGACGTCTTTATTTAGCGAAGTTGACGCCTCGGTCTGGCCGGTGAGGTTATCAATGATTTCGACGACGTTGACGTCCGCGCCGGCGACGGTGACCCGCCGCCGAAACCCGGGAAGGTGTGGCGTCGGATTTCGCAACGCAACTGTAAAGCGCCAATGCCTCGTTCAGCCGAAGGCGGAAGGTCGGCGCGATTGAAGTCGAACGAATGGAATTCGCCCGGAGCGAGCGTGATCTCGTCGCTGTGTGCAATCAGGCGGCCATTGGTTTCAAAGACCGTCGCGGCGAACAGCATCTTGAATTTTCGACCTTCTCCAACCTGCGCGGAGGGCGGCAACGAATTGGCCACACTGATGCGTAGCGTCTGACCTGCCGACAGTGTCACGACAACGTTTGAGAAGTCGTCACGATTCTCTATCGAAGCTATGCGCTCGCGATTGCACTGTCAGTAAGGCAACTAAACCGATCGCTGCAATGATCGCACTCATATAAGTGACTTTGTGTTTCATTGTCTTCTCCCGCGGTTGTTGGCGTCGGGAGCAGTCTCATTCACGCCTGGCTTCAGCCCGGAGACCTGCGCCAGGGGCCATGCCACCCGGCTGAAGCCGGGTGTGAATGAGAGCCAGACTCTGCTGTTGATAACCGCTAACGTTCTTCCAGCGTGAAGCGCGTGATTACCGTTTCCGCTTCGAAGTGCACGGTGCGACCTTGCCAGCCTGCGATGTCGTAAATCCGGCATGGCTCTGAGAAGTCACGCCGATCGGCAATGACCATCAGCACCGGGAGAGGTTGTGTGTCAGCGGAATCTGCGGTGCGCGCGCGTAGAAAGCCCTGCCAAATTTGCCCTCGTGAAAATCCAGGTCGCCCGCGACGATGTGAAAGGTTTGCACCGAACCATCCGGCGCCGAGAGACGCGCGCGAGACCAATAGCGTTGCCGTTGGGAAAAACCAGTGCGGCGTTCTCAAAGACGCCGGTGTAGCCGCCCCTTCGGGTCTCGACGACGATGGTTTGCAGTGACGAGTTTATGTGTTCAAAACCGATCACCGAAGTCGGTAACGCTGGCGAGACGCGGGTGTGAATTTACCCTGCCTTTGGCTTCGAAGCTTAAGGGCGTGCCGTCGACTGCCTGAACTCCATCAATGAAAAACGTTACTGAGCCGGTTGGTGTCTGGCCCGGACTGGACGCAGGCTGATTGTTATTTCGTCGCCGGTGGGCGACGACAACCTCTTCGCTTTGAATTCGTAAAATGGTCCGAGTCGGTTTACGAGTCTGCCTTCAATGACCTGGTATAGTGAAAGTGTGTCCGGCGCTCCATATTCCAACAAGCCAAACCCGCCAATGGCTCGGCCGTCCGGCAAGAGGATGATTTCGGAAACAAATGACGCGGCCGCGGTGCTTCCGTCCGGCTTTGTCGCTTTAACTAGCTGCTCAAAGTAGAGCCTTTCGTAGCGGATTTCACTCGCGGCCGAGACGGAGACAGACGCGAGCAGCACGAAAAAAGTACACCATAACCTTCCGCAGCATTGAATATTTCGTTTTCATCTTTCCCTCCCTGAACGTGGCACGTGCATGCTCATTCACGGGCGGGATGCCCGTGCCACTCTAAATCCGCTGAAGAAAACCGTTTGATTTCTCAGCCCGTTGAGTAACGCGACAAAGCTGCGCAAAAATCCCAAAGGCGTTAGAATATTTCCCCCTGCCGTTGAGCGCCTCGATGGAAAGTTCGCCAAATGAAATCACCCAGCAACTGATTGCCTGGGGCAAGGGCGACGCCGCCGCCCTGGATAAGCTGATTCCGGCCGTTTATCAGGAACTGCGGCGGATGGCAGACCGCTACTTGCGCGGCGAGCAGTCCGGGCATTCGCTGCAACCGACGGCGTTGGTGCACGAAGCTTATTTGCGTCTGATTGATCAGAAGCACGTCGAATGGCACAACCGCGCGCACTTCTTCGGCGTGGCCGCGCAAATGATGCGACGCATCCTGATAGATCACGCCAAAGCCAAACATCGCGCGAAGCGCGGCGGTACCGCACCGAAACTTTCTTTGGATGAAACCGTGAACTTTACTCGAGAGCGGGCGGCGGAATTGGTCGCGCTCGACGACGCGCTCAGATCCTGGCTGAAGTGGACGAGCGCAAGAGTCGCATCGTCGAGCTGCGTTATTTCGGCGGGTTAACCGTGGAAGAAACGGCACAAGTCCTGGACATCTCGGACAAGACCGTGATGCGGGATTGGAAGCTGGCAAAAGCCTGGCTCTACGATGAAATAAACCGGGCAACGTAAATGACGGCTGAGCGCTGGCGACAGATCGAGGAACTGTTTCACTCGGCTCTTGACTGCGCGCCTGACGCGCGCGCGGACTTTCTTGATCAGGCTTGTATGGCTGACGCCGAATTACGCCGCCGGGTCGAAGCGCTGCTCACCGCCCACGACGCGGCGGACGGCTTCATCGAAGACGCTCCCATGGCAGGATTGCTTTCGGCGGTGGCTAATCAATCTGCTGAAGACGCGCCGCGCGTTCCCGCTCGTTCATTAATCGGGCTACAGGTCGGCCATTACGAAATTCAATCGTTGTTGGGCGCCGGCGGTATGGGGAAGTCTATCTTGCCCACGACGTGAAGCTCGACCGTCATGTTGCCATCAAGATTCTGCCGTCGCAGTTTACCGAGGATCTCGCGCAAGTGCGGCGATTTGAGCGCGAAGCCCGAGCCGCTTCGGCCCTGAATAATCCAAACATCATCACCATTCACGAGATCGGCCAGGAAGGAGATCTGCATTTCATCGCCACGGAGTTTATCGAAGGCCGCACATTGCGCGAGCGTCTCTCCGAAGGGGCGCTGCCGGTCAATGAAGTTATCGACATCGCCAGGCAAATCGCAACCGCGCTGTCAGCGGCGCACGCCGCCGGAATCATTCACCGCGATATCAAACCCGAAAACGTAATGGTGCGGCCCGACGGTCTGGTCAAGGTTTTGGACTTTCGGTCTGGCCAAACCGATCGAGCAGGAGTTGGCTGCCACTGTGGTAGCGACGCCGACGGCGCTGACCTTGCAAACCGCGGCCGGCATGCTGATGGGGACGGTTTCTTATCTTTCGCCGGAACAAGTTAGACGCCGGAAGGTTGATCATCGCACAGACATCTTCAGCCTGGGCGTAGTGCTCTACGAGATGCTGGCGGGCGAGCGGCCATTCAAAGGCGAAAGCGTGCAATGAAGTTCTGGACGCTATCCTGCAAAGTGATCATCAGCCGATCGCGTCGCATCAGTCCTCTGCTGAGTTGAACCGAGTGCTGGCGCGAGCCCTGGCGAAGGATCAGGCTGCACGCTATCAAACCGCCGATCAGTTGCGGGCTGAGCTGGAAAGTATTGGTCAGTCAACGGAAGTGTCGCGAGCACGTTTCTGGCTCGCAACAGCTGCGATAGTTGCAGTGCTGATTTTGACGGCTGCGCTCGGACTTTGGATTTGGAAAATTCGCCATCCGCCGCCGCCGTTTCGAGTCGTCTTCAACTCAGCCGCGCAAAAGTTGACCGACCTTCCCGGGGAAGAGCTTTATCCCAGCCTGGCGCCGGATGGACAGAGTTTCGTTTTTGCCAGTCCACACAATGGGAACTGGGATATTTACCGTCAGGGCGTTGGCGAGCGCGCGGCTGTCAACCTTACCGCTGGCGCTGATAGTTACGACACGCAGCCGGCTTACTCTCCCGACGGCGCCCGTATCGCCTTTCGTTCTTCGCGCAATGGCGGCGGTGTTTTCGTCATGAACAAAGACGGCAGCCAGGTGACGCAGGTTACTGCAGAAGGCTTTAATCCAGCCTGGTCGCCGGACGGGCGTGAGCTGGCGCTCAACGATGACAACATCAGCACTTACGAAATGCGCAACACGTATCCGAGCGCCAGCAAATTGTGGGCGGTCAACGTGGGCACTAAGGCCCGCAGAGTGATCACGTCCCGCGACGCTGTCCAGGCGGATTGGTCGCCGCATGGTCAACGGCTGGCCTTTGGGGCGAACAAAAAGGCGGCCACCGCGACATCTGGACCGTGGCCGCAGACGGCGGCGGCGAACCAACTCCGGTAACTGACGATGGTTTCATAGATTGGAATCCGGTTTGGTCCCCTGATGGTGAGTACCTTTACTTTCTCAGTAACCGGGGCGGCGAGATGAATCTGTGGCGCGTCGCCATTGACGAGAGCACGGGCCGGCTGCGAAGCGCGGCAGAACCGGCAACGCTGCCGTCGAACAACTGCCAGCACGTCAGTTTTGCGCGCCAGGGTCAGCAGTCTGGTTTATGGCCAAAGCACGCGTAGCGAAAACGTCTGGCAAATCGGTTTCGATCCTGCTCGCGGCGAGGTTACCGGTACGGCTGCGTTTCTGACGCAGGGATTGAAGCGTTATGCGTTTTTCTCCCTGGCGCCGGATGAACAGAGCTTTGTTTACCTGGCCCGCGGTGAACCTCAGCAGGATCTTTTTACCGCCGACCGCGCGGGCGCGCCGCTGCATCGGCTGACGGATGATGTGGCGCAGGACATCGTTCCGCGCTGGTCGCCAGACGGCCAATGGATCGCGTTTCTGTCAGATCGCAGCGGCAAGTATGAAATCTGGAAAGTCCGCCCTGATGGTACCGGGCTGACGCAGATGACGCATGAACCGGATCGCGAAGTAATCGCACCGGTGTGGTCGCCGGACAGCCGCCAGCTGCTCTATCAGGTTCGCAATGTCAATTCTTACGTCATCGAAGCGGCCCGGTCCGGCACTGAGCAAGCGCCGCAGAGTTTGGCCGGACAGCCGCCGCCTGGTTTCATCCCCTGGGACTGGTCTGCGGACGGTGCGTATTTGGTTGGTTGGCAACCGCCTCGTCTGGATTGGCAGGGCCGATCTCTGGTCGTTTACTCGTTCGCCAAACAGCAATATCAAAGCTTTAGCACCGACTTCGGCTCGTACCCGATCTGGCTGAGCGATAGTCAGCGCGTATTGTTCCGCGAAGGCAGCAGTCTGTTTCTGCTCGACAGGTTGAACGGGAAGTGGCGCGAGGTCCTGACGCTTGAAGTCGCCTGCTTTGATCGGTAGCCACGAGCTCTCACGTGATAACCGGCGCCTCTACTACACCAGCAGCAGCAACGAAGCCGACATCTGGTTACTGAATGTCGAAGCGACAGGTAAGTAGAAAGCGGAGTGGCACGCGCATCTTGCGCGCGTGATGTTGCTGTCTTTTCCGTGTCTCTCTGAATTCTCTGTGCCCCTCTCTGGTGAAGAATCTCAGAAACAGTTCCTACAGAGATAGAGCGCGGCGTGGGCCGCAAGCAAACGCCTTAAGCTCCGTAGGAGCAGAATGTTTATAGCTACAGCAATAAGAAACCAGTCCAAGCTCCGTAAGGAGCGAAATGAGCCCTCCAATCCATTGCGCTCCTACGGAGCTCTGGAAACTTAAAGAACCTGGTGTCTATAAACATTTCATCCCTCCGGGATGTGCCCACGAAAACGTTGCAGAAAACAAGAAGTTAGGCACTTGTCACGCGGAGAATTCAAGAGACACGAAGGAGGCAATAATTAGAACACGACTCGCGAGAGACCATTTTCGGTCACACGGTGAACCATGGGATATAATCCCCACTCTTCGGAGTTGTATTCACAAAGGAGACTCGCGTGCGTCAATCAAAACTTTCGCTCTTTATCTTCGCCATTCTGGTAGCTTTCGCTCCGCGCTTAAGCGCGCAGACTCAACTGGCGGCCGATGTCACGGACAAGATAGACAAGCTGGTGACCGACACGCTTAGTCGCACCGGCGTGCCGAGCGCGTCGATTGCGATCGTCAAAGATGGACAGATTGCTTATGTGAAAGCCTATGGCGATGCGCGGCTGGAGCCGAAGACGCCGGCTGCGCCGCAGATGCGTTACAGCATCGGCTCGATCAGCAAACAGTTTACGGCGGCGGCGATTCTGCTTTTGCAGGAGCAGGGAAAGCTTTCGCTCGATGACAAGGTCGGCAAGTATGTCCCGGATCTGACACGCGCGAATGAAGTTACGATCCGGCAGTTGCTGTCGCACACTTCGGGTTATCAGGACTACTGGCCGCAGGATTACGTAATGCCGATGATGCTGCAGCCGGTGACGGCGCAGAAGATCATGGACCTGTGGGCGAAGAAGCCGCTCGATTTCGATCCCGGCACAAAGTGGCAGTACAGCAACACGAATTATGTAATCGCCGGGCGTGATCATCGAAAAAGTTTCGGGCATGCCGCTGCTTCGGTTCCTGCAGCAGAAAGTATTCACGCCGCTCGGGATGACGAGCGTCGCGGACATCGATCAGGAAAGACTCGGCGACACCGATCCGATCGGTTACATGCGGTATGCGCTGGGGCCTTTGCGTCCGGCGCCGAAGGAAGGGAAGGGCTGGTTGTTTGCCGCCGGAGAATTGGCGATGCCCGCGCAGGACCTGGCGAAGTGGGACATTTCGATGATGGATCAGAAGCTGTTGAAGCCGTCTTCGTATCGCGAGATGGGGTCGGATGTTTCTCTCAGGAACGGATTGGCGACGAACTATGGGCTGGGAGTCAGTGTGGGTTCGCAGGCCGGACATCGTGCGCTGTCGCACGGCGGAGAAGTGTCAGGATTCACAGCCCAGAATGTCGTTTTTCCTGATGATCGCGCCGCGATCGTGGTGCTCACAAATCAGGACGCGGCCAGCGCGGCGGGACCGATCGCGGGTGGGATTACACCGCTGCTGTTTGCGACCAACGATCCGGCGACGCCCGCCAAGCTCGAACAGGCGAAAAAGATCTTTGCAGATCTGCAGCAGGGGAAAATCGATCGGTCGCTGTTTACCAGCAACGCGAACGCTTACTTCAGTGAACAGGCGTTGCAGGATTTTGCGACCGGCCTGGGACCGCTGGGCACACCGCAGTCATTCACCCAGACGAGTCAGGGATTGCGCGGCGGTATGACTCTGCGAGTGTACATCGTCCGCTTTCCGCAGAAGGTTTTGCGGGCGTGGACTTATGAAATGCCGGATGGGAAGTTGGAGCAGTATCAGATTGCGGCGCAGAATTGAAAACGAGTTCATCTGCATCTGGGATGAATACAAGAGTCACAGAGTCAACGCGGGGACGTGCTCGTCTTCATACTTCCTCGATCAGGATGCCTACGACCTCCATGAATGATGCGAGCGGATGCGATTCGTCCTCACCGACTCTCGTCAATCAGGGTATCGAGCAACTCAACAAGCTGCCGGTATTCACTCTCGGTATGGGGAACGAATAGCGTTTGGGACAAAGGAGCCCAGGCATCCGCGGTTTTGGCGATGTCGAGGTTCTGCATCTGACTCTTGGCTACTGCTGGCTCTTCGACGCGTAGCGTCGGCATGAATTTAGCCGTGGCTTTTAAGCCACGGTCGGCGGTGATGCAACGATATTCCGTCGCGTCAGCGACGGTTGAAATCACCACAAATACCGTTCGTCGTATTCAATACCATTCTTGGTTAAGAGACTCCACGTATTCCTCTTGGAATGTCTTCGTTCGATGGTGCTTCACGTTGGTTCTGAATGTATCTAATCACCTCAGGGATGTTTGACTTACTCACGGTGAATCCGCCGTAGCCATCTTGCCAGGCGAAGCTCCGCAGCGTTCTGAATTCCTCATGAATCCATTTTGAAGATTCGCCTTTGAGATGTTGAGCAATCTGAGTCAGGGCGATCGTGGGCGGCGCAGTTATCAAAGCGTGAATGTGATCTTCAACGCCGCCGATCTGGAGGGCAGTCATCTTATGGGTACGGGCGATACCGCCGATGAATTCCCATACGCGTTGCTCAATATCAGGTACAAGCCACGGTTCGCGATTCTTGGTTGAGAAAATGATGTGATAGTGAAGTGAGGTGTAGGTGTTGGGCATGCGGATTCTCTCCATTCAATCGTCGCTGACGCGACGAGGGGTTGTTGTTTTCGCAGCGATCCCGGCCTTGAAAGGCCGGGCTAAATTCATTCGTCGCTCCGCGACGAAAACCACGCCGTCTCGTTCAATCAAACCTCCAGGGCATTTGTCCAATTTATTCCTCCGCGACTCGCTCGAAGACCTCTGAAATGGCCGTCCCTTGTACCACGGTTGTCGATTTCCGTCGACGTAAAGAACTTGCATCACGCATCACTCAGGCGGACAGATGTCCTTGTCTCCCCGGTGGTTCGTCGGAAAGCACGCCGGAGGCGTGCGCACCGGTCACCTTCCTGCGAAAAATTCTCTCTTTATGACAAACCGATGACAATCGAATCGCTCGAAATTTCTAGAATATTCGCGTGATCGACCAATTGGTCATTGTGAATCTTCGGCATGAGGCCCGGGACAAGATGCCCGCGGCGCTCAATGGCCTCGAATGGCAGACCTGCCTGCGCCGAATTCTCTTCCTGAATTCAGATGACCATCGCGCGCTGATCGAGTCCGCTGAAGACCGACAACTGGTTCCGCCCACGCGTCGAAGTCTTCCGCGGACGATGAGGCCTATCGTTTCTTGCTGGAAGTTGTTTGCGGCCTGAATTCACCGATCGTCGGCGAGACGGCGGTGATGGGCCAATTCAAAGAGTTCCTGCTGCACGCCAAAGTTCCCGAAGACGCCCTGGGGCACGTTCCTGCGCGACCTCAGCACGAACCTGTTGATCGATGCCAAGCGAATTCGTCACGCACACCTGCAGAACCTTGGCAGCCAATCGTACGGCAGTCTCGTACGCCAAAATGTTAAAGGCCTGCCCGCGGTCGCCGTGCTGGGCGCGGGCAAACTGGCGCGCGAAATCCTTCCCTGGCTAATCGGCAAAACCAAAGTGCGAATCTTCTGTCGCAATCCGCACCGGGCCGCGGATATTCTGAACGAGTATCCCGAGGTTGAGCTGCTTCAATATTCCGCCAACGACGCCGGCTGGAACGAGCGAGAGGCGGGCCTGGTGATCGCTGCGCCGCTCAAAGCCGAACGAGGTTGAGCGATTGGGCCAGTCTGCAGAACGCTACACTTTTCCACCTGTCTGGATCTTCGCGGCGAAGCTGAGAGCGATCCCGCTGGCGATGCCGGTCGATCAAGCTTCACGAACTGTTTGAGGCCCTCCGCTCTGAGCGTCAACGATTGGAAGGTCACGGTCGAAGCAGCCCGCGCCGAAATCAATCAACTGGTCCAACGACAAACCCAGCAGGCACAATTCCGTCCCTTCGGATGGGAAGACTTATGCGCGTGACGATCGCGTCGCGTCGCAGTGACCTGGCACGAATCCAAGCGTACCAGGTTGGCGAAGCTCTGCGCGCCACGCATCCTCAAATCGAAATCGAGTATTCCTTTCACGAATCTCTCGGCGACAAAAACCTGAACGATCCGCTCTGGCAAATGCCTGAGAAGGGTGTGTTCACTCAGGACTTTCGCGAGGGGCTGCTGCGTGGCGATTTCGATCTGGTGGTGCACTCCTGGAAAGATCTGGCGATTGAAGACGATGCCGAAACGGAGATTGCGGCGACTCTGCCGCGGGCGGATGCGCGTGACCTTCTGCTGGTGCGCGAAAGATCGCTGGGCTGAAGTTGAAGATTCCGGTGTCATGACCATCCTGACGCTCGTCGCCGCGGCGCGCCCACAATCTTGATTCGTTTTTGCGCGAGGCGTTGCCGGCGAAGATTAATCAACTGAATTTTGTGAATGTGCGCGGCAACGTTCCGACCCGCGTACGCAAACTTCTGCAGTCGGACGTGGATGGGTTGATCGTGGCCAAAGCCGCGCTCGATCGTTTGCTGGAAGCGCCGCAGGACGAATTCAGCCGCGACGCAGAAAGAATTGCGCGAGGCTTTGACCCGCTGCCGCTTCGTGGTCTTGCCTTTGCGCTGAGAACCCTTCGGCGCCGGCGCAGGGTGCTCTGGCCGTCGAGATTTCGCGCCAGCGTGACGACATGCGACAGTTGGTCGCCCCGATAAATTGTGCGGCAACGTTCAGCGCGGTCGAACGCGAGCGCGAGATTCTGCGCAGTTATGGCGGCGGCTGTCATCAAAAGATTGGCGCCAGCGTGTTGCGCCGATCGTTTGGCGAGGTGACCTTCCTGCGCGGCCTGACCGACGACGGGCAGCGTGCTCGATAGTTGTTCGTTGCAAGCCTACGACCCCGCGACCGCCGCGGATCTGAATGGAGACGCTGATTGTGGCCCGATCGATCCGGTCGTGCACTTCGAGATGGTTTAAGCGCGAACAAATTCGCGGTGACTCAGATAAACGGATTTAAGCGCCTTCCTGGATTGCCAAAGCTGATCGCTTTGCCCGATGATTGGCAGCTTCCGAAGAGACCAAAATTGTGTGGGCCAGCGGCGTTCAAACGTGGAAACGCCTGGCGCGACCGCGGTGTTTGGGTAAACGGTTGTGCCGAGAGTTTGGGCGAGCAGGAATTGCCCGTATCTCGATACGCTGGCGGGCGAGCCCTTGAATTGGCTTAAGCTGACTCACGATCGCGCGGCTACACTGACGGCGCAATGCCGGTGATCGGCGACTTACACGCTTGTCATCAAACAGCGAGGATCATGATTTGCAGGGAAAGCGTTACTTCTTCTGGAAGAGCGGATCGAGTTTCGAGCATGCGTTGTCTCTCAATCCCTGGATTAGAGACATGACCCATTTTTGCGGGCCGGGAAACACGCAGCGGATTCTGGAAAGGAACGGAATTAAGCCTCATGTGTTTTTGGATCACGAGCAATGGCGGAGGGAGATGTCCGTGTCAGAACCGGGAGCGGTAGCGACCGGATCATGACGAGCTGTAGACGGGTTGTCAGAAACTATCGTGATCCCGTCGCTACCGCTCCGGGTTCTGACACGTGGACCGAGTGAATCATGATGAAGCGTCTGATGCGTCTGCGAAGCTCTCAGCACCTGCGCGACCTGTGCGCAGAGACTGAGTTCAATCGCGCCCAGTTGATTCAACCGTTTTTTGTGGTTGAAGGGTTGAATCAGGAAGAGCCGATACCCGGCCTGCGCGGCAACGTTCGCCACCATACCGCGTCAGCCTTGCGTCAGATCGAAAAGATTTGAATGACGGAGTGACGCACTTTCTGCCTTTTCCCGGTCCCGTCTGAGAAAAAGAGAGCGGCTTCAATCATCAAAGCACCCACGAAACCATCTCTCAAATTCGCAAGCAGTTTGGTAAGAGTCTGTGCCTGTGGATTGATACCTGCCTCTGCTCGTACACGACGCACGGTCATTGCGCGGTGCTTGATGAGCAGGGAATCAAACTCGAACAGACTCTGGACGAGTTGGCGAAATCCGCAGTGGCGTTCGCCGCCGCAGGCGCGGATGGAATCAGTCCCAGCGACATGATGGATGGCCGCGTCGCGCGCATCCGCGCCGCGCTGGACGAGCATGGTTTCAATCTCGTGCCGGTGATGAGTTACAGCACCAAGTTCGCGAGCAACTTTTACGGTCCGTTTCGAAACGCTGCAGATTCGGCGCCCCAGTTCGGCGATCGCCGGCATTATCAACTCGACGTGAGGAACCGGAATGATGCGCTGGCGTCAAGTGTTCGCTGTGCCGAAGAAGGCGCAGACCTGTTGATGGTCAAGCCCGGCCTGACTTCGCTGGATCTAATCCGGCCCATACAGGAACGGACCGGGCTGCAAGTGGGCGCGTATCAGGTAAGCGGCGAATACGCGGGTATGTCACTGCTGGCAGAGCAGGGCTTAATCAAGTTTGAAGAAGCCCTGCTTGAGACCTGGCATGTGTTCAAGCGCGCCGGCGCGCAGTACATCATTACGTATGGCGCGCGGTATGCGAAGCAGTTGGGAATTGGGAGATGAAACAAAGACAACGGAATGACTGGTCAGGCAACCAAAGCGAATAACGATCTCTCTCGTGAGTATTTCGAGCGCGCGTCGCGCGTTTCGCCCGGCGGTGTCCACAGTCCGGTGCGGGCCTTCAAGGGTGTCGGCGGCACGCCGGTATTCTTTCCGCAGCGCGCAGGGTGGCACGCTGACGTCGGTCGATGGCCGCGAGTACATTGATTTTTGCCAGAGCTTCGGCCCATTGATGCTGGGCCATCGTGACGCGGACGTGGCCGAAGCGGTGCAGAGAAGCGATCGAGACCGCCTGGAGCTTTGGCGCCTGCGAGCCTTACTCGCTGGAATTGGCTGAGTGGATCACTGCTCGCCTGCCATGGGTTGAGATGCTGCGGTTCGTTTCTTCCGGCACCGAAGCGGTGATGAGCGCTTTGCGAGTGGCCCGCGCCGCGACCGGTCGAAATCGCATTCTCAAATTTGAAGGTTGTTATCACGGACACTCCGATCCTTTGCTGGTCAAAGCCGGCAGCGGCCTGGCCGGCGAATCAGCAAGTTCGAGCGCCGGCGTTTCTGACAAACGTCGCGAGCGACACGTTAGTCGCACCGCTTGATGACGAGCAAGCGGTCCGCGAAATCTTCGATCGATTCGGGCAAGAGATTGCGGCGGTGATTCTTGAACCGCTGCCGGCAAATTACGGCTTGCTGATTCAGCGACGCGAATTCATCGAAGAAACAGTCAGAACTGCACGTGCTCACGGAGCGCTGGTTGATCTTTGACGAAGTGATCTCCGGATTTCGCGTGGCGCGCGGCGGCATGGCGGAGGTTTTGGGAATGCGTCCGGACCTCGTGACTTACGGCAAAGTGATCGGCGGCGGCTTTCCGGTCGCGGCCTACGGAGGCCGGAAGGATTTGATGGAACTGGTTGCCCCGGTCGGGCCTGTCTATCAGGCGGGAACCTTGAGCGCGAATCCGGTGGGCATGCGCGCCGGCCTGGCGACGCTGCAAAAGTTGGAGGCCGTCGGGGCCTACGATCAACTGGAAGAAAAGACAAAAGGTTTTTGCGATCGGCTGAACGCAGAGCTGCAATCGCGCGGGCTTCAATTTGAAATCACCCGCGCAGGCGTCAATCTTTTGGTTGCATCCGAAGACTGAGACACCAATTCGTCGCATCGAACAGATTCCGTCTGAGAGTTCCGCAGCCTTTGCCCGCGTGTTTCATGCGGCATTGGACCGTGGAGTGTATCTGGCGCCCAGCGCCTTCGAGGTCAACTTTATGTCGCTGGCACATTCGGATGAACTGCTGGAACGGGCGCAGGAAGCGATTGTGAGCGCGGTTGAAGAGACGCGATAGAGTTAGCGTCCTCTTGGAGAGGGCTGGGAGAGGGCGTTAGCGGGCTTAATAAGACTCACCCTAACCTCTCCCAGGGAGAGGGAACTAAGAGCTATGAGCAAAGAACGCAAGACCAGTCGCATTGCCGATCGCCCTCGTGACGCTTTGGGTTGTCTTTACCGTCACGCTGGCCGGTTGGTGGCTGATCTTTGGCCTGCGTCAGCTCGAGCTCATCAATCAATCAAACCTCGAAGGCGCAGCACAACTAAATCGGCATTACCAGATGCTGATGTGGGAAGGCGGGATCCTGATCGCCTCGCTGATTGGCGGCGGCCTGGCTTTGTATTACTACGCGCGCCGCGAACAGAAACGTCACGCCCAGGTCGAGGAATTCTTTGCCGCGTTTACCCATGACGCCAAAACGGCGTTGGCCAGTTTGCGACTGCAGGCGGAAAGCCTGCGTGAAGACTTTGAGAATTCTGAGGCCAATCCGCTGCTGGAGCGTTTGCTGAACGATACTTTGCGGCTGCAACTGCAATTAGAGAATTCGTTGTTTCTGGTACACCTGCCGCGCGGAGAATTCTTTCTGCAGCCGATTCGGCTGAGCGATCGCATCGAAGCATTGCGGCTGCATTGGCCCAATGTGACCATCGTTCTCAAGGGCGACGGAGTGGTGATGGCTGATGCCCGCGCGATCGAAAGCGTGTTTACGAACCTGGTGCAGAATTCAGTCATCCACGGCCAGGCTTCACGGGTGGAGGTTACCGTTCATCGCAACAACGGCCGATTGAACGTGATCGTAGCTGATAATGGCCAGGGTTTTCAGGGCGACCTTAGCCAGTTGGGCAAGCTTTTCGTGCGACACGCGCGCAGCAGTGGCAGCGGCGTGGGCCTGTACATTGTGCGACAGTTGGCCAAGGCCATGAAGGGCTGGATCAAGTTTGGCATTGCCGAAGGCGGCGGCCTGTTGGCCGAGTTTGAACTGCCCGAAGCTACGGGTACGCACGCCTCCGGCGTGCTCTCTGAAAGCCAGCACGCTGGAAGCGCGCGTACTGATACCGACTATGAAGCGACTGTTGCTGGTCGAAGATGACCGTTCGCTCGGCGCCACTTTGCACGAGCGTCTGCTGCGCGAAAAATATGATGTCGCGTGGGTCCAGACTAAGCAGCGCGCGCTGAAGAAGCTGGACGAAGGCATTTGGGATTTGGTGATTCTCGACATTGGTTTGCCGGACGGTAACGGCTTTGAGCTGGCGCGGCATATCAAGGAAAGCCGGAAACTGCCGATCATGTTCATGACTGCGCTCAGCACGGCCGAACACCGTTTGGAAGGATTTGAAATTGGCGCCGAGGAATTTATTCCCAAGCCCTTTCATCTTAAAGAGCTCTTGTTGCGGGTGGCGCATGTGCTGGCCCGGCATCCTGTCAGACGACAGGCTTCATGCAACGGACGAATCGTCGAACTGGAGAGCCGAACGATTATTCAGCCCGACGGGAAGCGAGAAGTCCCGCCGGCGCGCGATTTTGAGTTGCTCCAACTGCTGATTGGCAGCAGTCCGGCGGTGGTGAGCCGCAACCAGATTCTCGACGAGTTGTGGGGCGAAGATAAATTTCTCAATCAGCGAACGATCGACAACATGATCGTTCGTCTGAGGCAAACCTTAGGCGACACAAGCGGCGGCTGCATCCGTTCCGTACGTGGGGTCGGCTATCAGTGGTGCGGAGACGCGGAATAATCGTGTCAGAAGCCCGACCGTCAGGAGGGCTACGATGCCCTCCCTTACGGTCGGGCTTCTGACACGCCGCTAAGATCACAAATGACTTTAGCGATCCATCAACAAATCGGCAACGCTCGTTTTCAAAATGCGCTGGCTCGACGGCCGCAGTCCGTCCCGCCAATCTGGCTGATGCGTCAGGCGGGCCGTTATCACAAACACTACCAGGCCTTGCGCGCCAGGCATTCGTTTATGGAGTTGTGCAAACAACCGGAGCTGGCCGCGGAAGTCGCGCTCGGACCGGTGCTCGATTTCGGCTTCGACGCGGCAATCCTGTTCAGTGATTTGTTGTTCCCGCTCGAAGCTTTGGGAATGGGATTGGAATACACGGAGCAGGGCCCTCGACTTGGACGGAAGCTTGATGAGCAGAACATTTCGCAAATGCGCGCGGTTGATGACGCCTGGCCCTCGCTGCAATTCCAGGGCGACGCCGTGCGAGCAACGCGTGAGCGTCTGCCCAATGATCGCAGCCTGATTGATTTATCGGCGGCCCCTGGACTTTGTTTGTTTATGCCGTTGAGGGCACGCACAAAGGCAGCCTGACCGAGTCGAAGAGATTGCTGCCGCTGTTTTCGCGATTTTGCGAAACGGTGGTTCCGTTGCTCGAGCGTAACATTGAACTGCAGCTGGATAACGGCGCCGAGGTCGTAATGATCTTCGATACCGCGGCGGGTGAATTAGCCCCGAACATCTTTATCTCTGAAGTTGTGCCGCAGCTGCAGAGGCTGACCGCTAAAAGCGGATCCCGGATCGGTTACTACTCGAAAGGAACTCAGGCTGCGCATCTGCGACCCGAGTTGTTCGCCGGCGGAAGGCTCGCAGGCATTGGGGTGGATCATCGTTGGGACCTGGGCGAAGTCTTTTTCCGTCTTTCCCCAGGGCTTTGTGCAGGGGAATTTCGATCAAACGTTGCTGCTCGCAGAGCGGGCCGAACTTCAGCAGCAGCTTCAGACTTATCTTCAGCCGCTGATTGATCGGCAGACAGCAGGATGGATTTGCGGACTCGGCCACGGCGTTCTGCCCGGGACGCCGGAAGATCACGTCCGGCTCTTTGTGGACACAATCAGAGAGGTGATGCAGTGACAGACTTATTTGCCAAGTACGACGTGCCGGCGCCGCGTTATACCAGCTATCCGACCGTTCCGTTCTGGACTGATTCGCCCACGACGGACAGATGGGTTGAAGATCTCAACCAAACATTTGCGGATCAAACAGCGACGTGGTCACTCTATCTTCACCTGCCGTTTTGCGAAACGCTGTGCACCTTCTGTGCGTGCAACACAGTCATTACCCGTGACCACGGGCGCGAAGCAGGTTATGTTGAGCTGCTTTCGACCGAATGGAATCTTTATCTCGATCGCGTGCCTGCCCTGGCCGAGCGGCCTTTGCTGGGCGTGCACCTGGGCGGCGGTACGCCTACATTCTTCGCCAGAGAGAATCTCGAACGCATCCTGAAGCCGATTCTTTCCGCGACGCGCATCGATCAGGATGGCTTCGAAGCGTCGGTTGAAGTCCATCCCGGGCACACCACCCGAGAGCAACTGGAGATGCTGCGCAACCTGGGTTTTACCCGCATCTCGATTGGGGTGCAGGACTTTGATCCTGAAGTGCAGCGTCTGGTGAATCGTCATCAACCTTACGAGGTCACCAGTTCGGTGACTGACGCCGCGCGGGAACTTGGCTACACCTCGGTGAATTACGATTTGATTTACGGACTGCCGCGTCAGAATCCCGAAAGGTTTCGCGAGACGGTCGAGAAGACAATCAACCTGCGACCCGACCGCATAGCGTTGTACAGCTTTGCCCGCGTGCCCTGGATCAAGCCGGCGCAGCGAAGTTACAAAGACGAAGATTTGCCGGTCGCCGGAGAGAAGCGCGCGCTTTATGAATTGGCTCGCGAGATGTTGGCCCAGGCCGGTTACTGCGAAATAGGCATGGACCACTTTGCTTTGCCCGGCGATGGCATGGCCGAGGCGCAACGCAAACACACACTGCATCGAAACTTCCAGGGATATACGGAAAGGCGGACGACGGTCCTGCTGGGGCTGGGTGTGAGTGCGATTTCGGAAACACCCGGGCTGTTTTCATCAGAACGAAAAGGCTTTTCCGGTTTATGAACGTCGCGTCCGGCAGCGCGAGATACCGACGCTGCGAGGCCATTTGCTTTCCGCAGAGGATCGCCGTTTGCGCGAACAGATTCTGGAATTCATGACGCGCTTCAAAGTTGCGCTGCGGCCTGATCAGCAGCAGGACGCCAAAGCTTTTTGCGGCCGATGATCGAAGATGGTTTGGTGAAGGTGGCTGACGACACGCTGCAACTAACCGAGAAGGGAACGCCTTTTCTGCGCAACGCCTGCATGTTCTTTGATCAGAGGCTCCGCAGCCAGGAGCAACGGCCGCAGGTCTTTTCGCAGGCGCTGTAGTGGAGTTTCCCATTCTCACCCGGTTCCAACCGGGTGGCGGTGGCGGATTTCCTTTGAGCTGCGCAACCGTTTCAACGGTTTTCCTTGTCGGCGACACCCGGTTAAAACCGGGTGAGAATGAGAGGCGGTCCCTATCTTATGCCAACCATCACAGTCGTCGGCGCTGGGTTCTCGGGCCTGACGACGGCTTACTTCCTCACCAAACAGAGTCTCAAGGTACGCATCATCGAAAAGACTGATCGCGTTGGTGGTCTGATCAAAACGATTCACACCCCCAACGGTCTGGTCGAAACCGCCGCCAATGGTCTGCTGAATTCGGTCCGGCTTGAGGCGATGTGCGCGGACATTGGGGTGCCGTTGATTCCCACCCGAAAGGAAGGGCGCAAGCGATTCATCTATCGCGGCAAGCCGAAACAGGTGCCCCTGAAGCTTTCAGAGATCATGAAGATGGCGCTGCGCTTTGGCGTGAGCGCGCGCAAGCTGCGGCCGCGCCAGTTCGAGACGATTGCGGATTGGGGACGACGCGTGATAGGCAAAGGCGCTACCGACTATTTGTTGACGCCGGCGCTGGGGGAATCTACGCCGGAGATCCTGAACAACTCAGCGCGGGTCTGATTTTCGGTCGCGCTCCATTGCCGCATCACCTGCAGACGAGGCGCCCGAAGAAAGCCAGGATCCGGGGCACAGTCGCACCGCCGGACGGCATGCAACAAATGATTTTTGGGTTACACAATTATCTTGAAAATGCCGGGGTTGAGCTGCAGCTGAATCAGGACTCGCCGGTTAACACCAGCGAATACATGGTTGTTTGTCTATCGGCGCGGGCCGCGGCGCAATGCCTCGCGCCGCTGGCGCCGGAGCTGAGCGAGGCATTGCAGCGAATTGAGATGCTGTCGATTGCGACCGCGACCTGCTTCTACGCACCGGAAGCGGCGAACCTAAATGGCTTTGGTTGTTTGTTCCCGCGTGGCCAGGGCTTTCGCGCGCGCGGCGTGCTCTTCAACGATTCAATCTTTGAAGGTCGCGGACCAGCGCATAGCGAAACCTGGATTTTCGGCGGAGCGTTGGATCCAGAGGTTCTAAAATTGACAGACGTTGAGTTTACTAATCTGATTGCGTCCGAGCGGCAAAAATTCTATGGCCGGAAAGATCAACCGCTGGAGGTACATGTCACTCGCTGGCCCAACGCTCTGCCGCATTACTCAATCGAATTGGAGCGAGTGCTCGCAGGGCTGCCTTCGCCGCCTGAGAACATCGCCTTAGTCGGAAACTATCTCGGTCGGATTGGGTTGGCGAAGATTTTGGAGCGCGCGGCAGTTGTGGCTGAGAACTTCGCCGTGAATTGCGAAGGTTCTTCGCGCCGGGTAGCGGCAGATTGACTTTAGCCCCGCCTTTCACGGCGGGGCCTCCTCGGGCTTTGCCCGTCGATGTGCGGAAAAGCTCCGCTTTTCCGATAGCTGCTAAAAATTATTTCTCGCGGCTACGCCGCTGTTGAAGCTGGCGAACAGGATTCGCAACGGCGGCATAGCCGCCAGAATCTAAGATTGACGAAAACGGAAAAGCGGAGCTTTTCCGCACATCGAGCGGCAGAGCCGCAAGTTCTAGTATGAATCAAACAGGCATCCTGCTCATTAACCTCGGAACGCCCGACGCCCCAACACCCGCAGCGGTCGGACCCTATCTGCGCGAGTTTCTGATGGATGGCTTCGTCATCGACAAGCCGGCGCCGCTGCGCTGGTTTATCGTAAATGTTTTGATTGTGCCGCGGCGTAAATACCAATCGGCTGCGGCTTATCAAAAGGTGCAATTGCCTGAAGGTTCTCCGCTGCTGGTTAACACGCGTGCGCTGGCCCGGAGCGTGGCCGCGGAATTAGGCGATGAATACCTCGTTGAGTTCGCCATGCGTTATGGCAACCCTTCGATTCGTTCGGCTTTGGCAAAGTTGAGAGATCGTCCGGTTGACCGAATTATCGTTTTGCCGCTTTATCCCCAGTATGCTGAATCCAGTTTTGAAACTGCGGTGGTGGAAACGAAACGAAGCGCGGCCCAGCTCGGTTGCGGCGAGCGGCTGACGTTCATGACGCCCTTTTATGATCGCCCGGAATTCATTAATGCGTTCGCGTCCAGAGTGAGTCAATCCCTGGCTGAGCGGCCCGCCGAACATGTGCTCTTCAGCTTTCATGGTTTGCCGGAGCGGCACGTGACGCGCTTGCACCCCAGCATTGTTTGCGGACCCGAACTGCTGCGAACAAGTAAGCGAATTGAATCGGAATTGTTATCGCGCCCAAAGCTTTGCCACCGCCCGGGCGATCGCGCGACAGCTGGGATTGAATCCGGAGACTTATACGGTTTCCTTTCAATCACGGCTTGGCCGCGCAAAATGGATCGACCCGCCGACTGAAGAGGTGCTGCAACGTCTGGCTCGCAGCGGCAAGCAGCGAGTTGCGGTTGTCTGTCCGTCATTCGTGGCCGACTGTTTGGAAACGGTGGAAGAAATTGCGATTCGCGGCCGCCGAACGTTCATCGATGCCGGTGGCACAGATCTGCAGTTGGTTCCGTCACTCAACGACGACCCGGTCTGGGTTACGGCGCTGGCGGGGATGCTTCGCGAGGCGCGCGAACAGCCGGCAGTGACGTGATAGAATCTGCGCGGTCACATTGAAAGACTATTCCGATTCGACTGCGCTAAAGTGATCATGCTCACCGGACGATTACACCTTGCCGTGATCCTCATTCTTCCGGGCCTGATTGGTCTGCTCCTGATTTCGACAGGCAGCCGCGGATCGCTGGCCCAGCAAAAAGAAATCACCTTCAGTCGTGATGTGGCGCCGATCTTTTACGAACACTGCGCATCGTGTCATCGTCCTGATGATATTGCGCCGTTTTCGATTCTCGACTACGAAGATGTCCTGCCCTTTAAGGAAGCGATCAAACAGAAGGTCTCAGCCAGAGAAATGCCGCCGTGGCATGCCGATCCGCATTATGGTGATTTTGCGAACGTCGGCCCGCCTGAGCCAGCAGGAGATCGACACCATCGTCAAATGGGTGTCGCAGGGAGCGAAGCAGGGCGACCCGAAAGACCTGCCTGAGCTGCCGCAGAAAATAACAGACTGGGAAATTGGAAAACCTGATTACGTGCTGGCGATGACGCAGGAGTACACGGTGCAGGCGCACTCGCCCGACGCTTACGTCTATGTGACGTTTCCGACGAAGTTCAAAGAGGACAAGTGGGTGCAGGCGGCTGAGATTGTCCCGGGCAACAAGCGGATCGTGCATCATGTGATTGCGCACGTGCTCGCCGCCGCAGGCTCAGACCGAACGCCGCGAAACGTCTCGGCGGCGAGTTCCCGCAAGCTGATGCAGATCCTTCATCTCTGTTTTATAAGCAAGGCTCGCTTTCGCGCATGAAGATGGACGCGCCCGTGATTGATGATGGCGCGAGCGCCGCGAATGGTGGCTCGCTCTTCAAACGACAGACGGGTGACGATGGCGCGGGTTACAGCATCCTGCTCGCTTCGTATGCGCCCGGCAAAGGGCCGGACGTTTATCCTGCCGGCACGGCGAAAAGATTCCGGCAGGCTCGACTGTGGTGCTGCAGATTCACTATTCGAGCTTTCATGGAGCGTCTGGAAACTCCGCAGAAAGATCAGACGATCGTGGGGATGATCTTCGCGAAGTCACCGCCGGTGAGGCGGGCGATCACGTCCACCGTGCCGAATCACTTCTTCAAAATTCCGGCCGGCGCCGCCAATCATCAGGTGACCGCCGCCTATACTTTCGATCGCGACGTCGAGCTGATCAGCTATATGCCGCACATGCACCTGCGCGGCAAGGACATGAAGTATGAAGTTGTCTATCCCGACGACAACGCCGCGAGACGCTACTGTGGGTGCCGCGATTCCAGTTCAATTGGCAAACCGTCTATCGTTTGAAGAATCCCGTTCCGATTCCCAAAGGGACGAAGATGATCGTGACTGCGCACTTTGATAACTCCGCCAGGTAACCGGCACAACCCCGATGCCACGAAGGCCGTTCGCTGGGGCGATCCCAGTTACGATGAAATGATGATTGGGTGGATTGAGTACACGGTGGCGATTGCCAAGTGAATTAGGCGTGATAATCGACGTCCTTCAGAAGCGGCTTTGCCGCCCGATGTGCGGAAAGGCTCTGCCTTTCCGGCGATTCATAAATAATACTCTTCGAGGCTATGCCTCAGATCTCGAGGCGTAGCCTCGAATGAAAATCAAGAGCTTCATCGGAAAGGCGAAGCCTTTCCGCTACATCGGGCGGCACAGCCGCTTCACTGTGCGGAGACGACAAATCCGAACATGTCTCATAACCAAAATGATCGGAGGCCTCGCCTCGGCTTGATCGGTTTTTGCTCTGACAAAAACTCTTCTTTCCGCCGAGGGGCGGCAGAAGCACCACCGTTAATTCGCGCAGCGCTTGTTTTCCGATGCGTCGAACCTTTGGAGCGAATCCGGAATCGACCTGGGTGGGAAGATGTTTTCTTTGACGCCGGCGACGTCACGACTGATTCAATTAATCAGATCGAGCAGTCAGTTGATGCTTTGTTGGCGCAGGGTCTGCATCCGCTGGCCCTGGGCGGCGATCATTCAATTACGTTTCCGATCATCAAAGCCGTCGCGCGCGCGTATCCGGCGTTAAGCATCCTGCACTTCGACGCACATCCCGATCTCTATCACGATTTTCGGGGCAATCCTTATTCACACGCGAGTCCGTTCGCCCGGATCATGGAAGCTCAACTGGTCGCAGCGTCTGGTCCAGATCGGTATTCGCACCATGAACGGTCATCAGCGCGAACAAGCGGAGCGTTTCGGTGTCGAAGCAATCGAGATGAAGGATCTCAAAGACGATTTAGAGTTGAAGTTTGACACGCCGGTTTATGTGCTCGGTCGATATGGACGCGCTCGACCCGGCCTTCGCGCCCGGCGTTTCTCATCGCGAGCCGGGTGGCCTCTCGACGCGACAGGTCATTGAGATGATTCAATCGATTGATGCCCCGGTCATTGGCGCCGATATTGTGGAGTTCAATCCGAAAATGGATCAGAGCGGGATGACTGCCGTGGTGTGTGCAAAGATTTTGAAGGAACTTGCGTCTAAGATTGCGGATGGCCACGTATCCATCCGCGCCTGGTCGAGATGCGGTTAAGGAGCGCCTCGATTATCCGAACGTTAATTTCAATGATCCCATCCGCTGACGCGGATGGCATACCGTACCCGGTTCTGGAGCGGGCAAGAGATTGAGAGTCATTGAACTAACAACAGAAGCAGCCGAGTACGAAACTGTGGCCTCAGGTGTCGGATGGGGACTATCACGGTTTCCTGGCGATCCATGTCACCGCAAGCTCGGCCCGGCAGTGGGCGGCACACGCTTCTGGCATTACGAAAACGACGCCGCGGCCGTGAAAGATCTTTGCGGCTGGCGCGTGGCATGACCTACAAGAATGCGCTGGCGGGAATTCCGTTTCGGCGGCGGCAAGTCAATCATCATGCGCGAACGATCAGGCGCTTGATCGCGAGCAACTCTTTCGCGCGCACGGCCGCTTTGTCGAAACTTTTGGCGGCCGCTACATCACGGCTGAGGATGTCGGCACCAGTCCGGCGGACATGGAGTTCGTGCGGATGGAGACCACGCCATGTCGCCGGCCTGCTCGGGAAGTCCGGCGACCCTTCGCCGGTCACCGCGCGCGGCGTCTTTCGCGCGCTGCAAGCCGCGGCGAAACATCGCCTGGGGTTCTGATGAGGTCAGCGGCAAAACTGTCGCGCTGCAAGGCTGCGGGAACGTCGGTTATTACCTCGCGTGCTAATCTGCATCAGGCCGGCGCGCGATTAATCGTAACCGGATGTCGATGCGGCGAAGATTGATCGCGCCGTGAAAGATTTCGGCGCGCGGTGGCGGTGGCGCCCCGATGAGATTTACGCGAGCGACGCCGACATATTTGCGCCATGCGCGCTCGGCGGCATCATCAACGACGAGACGATTCCGCAACTGAAGGTCGAGATAGCTGTGGGTGGAGCCAACAATCAACTCCTGGAACCGCGACACGGGGACGAGCTTGCAGAGATTAGGGATTCTCTATGCGCCTGATTACGCGGCCAACGCCGGTGGTATCGCGATCAATGGCTGCCGCGAGCTGCTCGGTTGGGAAGCGTCGCAATCGCGCAGCGAAGGTTGATAGAGATTTACGATACGGTGCTCGACATTTTCGCGATGGCTGAAGCTGAGGGGATTGCGACGTACAAGCCGCGGATCGTTTGGTGCGGAACGGCGGTTGGGGACAGGAACCTAATGTCTAGTGAGTTTGCAGCGACTATGCGGAAGCGGCTTCGCCGCCCGATGTGCGGAAAGGCTCCGCCTTTCCGATGAAGTGTTCCTAATTATCGTTCGAGGCTACGCCTCGGATCTGAGGCGGAGCCTCAAAAATATTATTCTGAAGTGCCGGAAAGGCGAAGCCTTTCCGCACATCAAGCGGCAGAGCCGCAAATCTCCTACTCCTCCCAAACCGCGACGCATTCAACGTCACATCCGCTCGTGCCCAGGCATTCTTGAATCGCAGCCTCAACCAGTGCCGCATCGTCATTCTTTGCCTTGCGCTTTGAGCGCCTGCATCAAGCCAAACAACGCCCAGCCATTGTCCTTATTGCGCCGCAAATCTTCCCAGTAGACGGTCTCGGCTTCGGCGGGGCGTTTGGCTTCCAGCAGATATCGCTCCCAGGGCGAGTCGCGGCGGATAGTGGAACTCTGGCGGGCTCTGTGTAAACCAGCGCGTCTTCCAGCCGGATGGCTCGCTCGAGATGCGCCACGCGCTTCATCGTAGTTCTTTTTCGCCGCGGCAATTTCACCGCCCAGAACTTCCTGTGCGATCGAGAGGATTGCGCGGCCAGTGTTCGGCGAAAACAGCGGCTGGTCGAGCGACTTGTCAGCCATGAGTTCTTTCAGCTTCGCAAACTCCTGCTCGGCCGAATCCATCTGGCCCTTTGCCCAGGAAGGCCGTGCCACGCCGCGTAGCGCCAAACGCCCTGCATGTAGACGCTCGCGGCCGGCGGTTCGGGCTCGCGCAGCATCTCGTCCCACTTTCCAAAACGCGTGAGCGCGTATGGTAAGGCACGACCCGGAAACCGGCCAGCAAAGGAACTGCTTTCAGAGCTTCGTCGCTGACCTGCGAAGCTGCTTTGCGCGCCGCTTCAATGGCGACCTTGCTGTTACCTTCAGCCGTCGACGCAAACCAGAGGAAGTGGAGGTTGTGCGGATAGTAGGCCATTGGATAGAGGCCCTGGGCCCGGCACTGAGAGATGTAATCTTCGTCTGCCGCGATCGCCATTTCGTTGCTGCGCTGAGCGTCGGCATAGCGGCCCACGCGCTGATAGATGCGCGCGGCATGTGGACCATGTGGCCGGCAGCCGGCATCAGCGTGAGCAGGCGATCGGCAGCAGCTTCGGCTTTGTCTGCCTGGTAGGCTTCCATCAGGTGAATGTAGAAATGCAGCGCGCCGGGATGCTGCGGATTCTTCGCGATGGTGTTTTCAGTCAGCGCCACCACCTCCAGCGGTTCGTTCGTACGGTTTTCCGTCACGCGTCCAATAACCCCACGGCCGCAGGTCCATCACCGATTCGACATAAAGCATCGCGATGTCCTGATCGTCCGGAAACTGTAGGTGGACTTTGCGCATGGCGTCGGCGTAAGCGACATCGCGGGCCCGGCGATCTTCGGCGCGGCCTGAATAGCGATTGCGATCAAAGCGTCGATCAGCGCCTGTTCGCGTGGTGATGCTTTGGCTTTAAGTGCCACTGCTTTCTGAATCGCTTCCAGGGCCTTTCGGCTCGTTACTCGGATCCATCGGGGCATTGATGTTCGGACCCAGCGCCAGCGCCTCGCCCCAGTAAGCCATCGCCAGCTCAGGATCGAGACGCGCGGCTTCCCGGTAAGCTCGTCCTGCTTCCGCATGATTGAACGCGTACGACAGATTCAATCCCTGGTTCATGAAGAGCTGTGCCTGCTTGTTCTTCGTCGTCACTGGAAAGACATGTGTGCCGAGCTTCTGCAGCCGCGGCGCCAACCTGCCCGGTTGGCGAAGCCTGTGACGTCTGGAGCCGATTCCTTGTAGTGAACGTGGTTGGGAGAAGGTTTTTCCTGAGCCGACACTATCGTTTGAAAGCCGGCGGCCGCCACGATGAAAGCCATGATGAATTGCGCGAATCTCATAAGATGCACCTCTCAACTCCGCTCTTAGTTTTTGGGACGAGACGAAATTCTACTGCGCGGAAGGTAACGCTTCAAGCTTTCTGAACCAGGTGTCTAGCAACCGCGCAGCGAAGCCCGACCGTAAGGGAGGTCAAGATGGGCACAAAGATGGACCTTGTATTCAGCCAGAATGTGGAGCTGATCCCGTCGCTACCGCTCCGACGGTTCTGACACGGCTCACCCGCACGTTGATGATTCCGTCTCATCAGTCTACATTGACGGTCGAAAGGTGGACCACCAGGAGTGAAACTCAGACTCAAAGTAATTGGCGCCGCGTTGGCGGCCGTCGTCATCTTTCTTCAGTCGCTGACGGTCAGTCCGCGGACAAGAAGATCCTGACGCTGGATCGAATATTCAGCTCGACGTGAGTTTCGTTCAGAAACCTTTGGACCGGCTCGCTGGCTGGAGGATGGCAGCGCCTATACCACTCTGGAACCTTCGGCCTCCAAACAACGAGGTCCGCGACATCATTCGTTATGAAGCGGCCACTGGCGCGCGCACCGTCTTGATCGCCGCCGCTTCACTCATACCGAAGGGGACTTCGAGCGCCGCTGGACATCGACGACTATGCCTGGTCCAAGCGATGGCAGCAAGCTCCTCATCTTCACTAACACCAGGCAGGTTTGGCGGCAGAACACGCGCGGAGACTACTGGGTCTTTTGACATCGCGGCGAGGAAGCTATCGCAGGTTGGCAAAAACGCGACGGCTTCGACCCTGATGTTTGCCGGAAGTTCTCGCCTGACGGAACACGCGTCGGCTATGTGCGCGAGAACAATCTCTATGTTGAGGACCTGGCTACTGGTCGTATCAGTCAGCTGACGCGCGACGGCTCAAAGCGAATCATCAACGGCACGTTTGACTGGGTCTATGAAGAGGAACTCGATCTGCGGGACGGTTGGCGCTGGAGCCCGGACGGCCGCAGCATCGCCTACTGGCAACTTGATACCGAAGGAGTGCCTGACTATTACCTGATCAACGATACCGATTCGCTCTATCCGAAAATCACCACCATTCAGTATCCGGTAGCCGGAGAGACAAATTCCGCCGGCCGCGTATGGTCAGCGCCAACAGCAATACGTAACTGAAACGAAGCACTACC